>PDWI01003895.1_pt1 | contig 20574 bp, 18 predicted proteins | sample 1430891 | NCBI WGS metagenome assembly PDWI01 (sample SAMN01162508, study PRJNA174530) | Oral metagenome, whole genome shotgun sequencing project. | biome: Marine environment; feature: Marine mammal; material: Swab sample of the gingival sulcus; isolation source: swab sample of gingival sulcus... | reverse complement strand
TAGAGAGATTTATCGTTAAATCTATTTGTAACATTTTAAATTAAGCATTATGAATTTTAAGACCAAACATATATTTATTAGCTTTTTATTGATTAGTTCTATTAATTTTTCACATGCACAAACTCATGATTTGTCGGATTCTGAAATACAAGACTTTAAAGAACGAACAGGACACATGATAGATCGTTTTCAAAAAAACCTTTCGATTATTGGTAGTAAGAAAAAAACATTCAACACGAAAAAGATGTTTAAAAAGCAAACTCTCAAAATGGTTTTAGGAAATGGAGAACCATACGAAGATAGTTATGGAAACTATCAGCCTGAAGTTCATATGCAAGTTTCAAGCGTTAGAAATGGAATACAGACTAAAAGAAATATTGCCTTAAAAAAATACCTTGATCGTTTAATGCGAATAAGTTATGCTAGAGTGGATATAACTCAAGCCGAGACTTTTCGGCTTAGTAATATTTATAAAGTTGGAGATCACTATGAGGCTGTTGCGACTATCTTTCAAAAGTTTTGTGGCTATGGTAATGATGGAAGAAAAAGGTATTGCGATGTTACAAGAAAAACTATAAAAATTTATGTTATACCAGAACATGATATGTATGGAACACATTGGACTGTAAAGTTTGGAAATATTGATGTTGCAGAAACAATGGCGAGATAGTATGAAAAAAATAATTGTAATAGAGATCTTATTTTTAATAACAATATTAAAAGGTTTTAGTCAGATATTTACACCTGGTTTTAATGAAAATGAGCTTAAAATTCGTGTAAAACAGCTAAGTGAATTTATGTCTCGTTTTAATTATGAAAATGATTTTAATGGACAAAAAGTTGACACTTTTAATATTGAAACACGAAAAAAATATATTCTAAGCCTTTTTGACAACAAAATGTTTGAAGAATCACCCTGTGATAGTTTACTAGAACTGGTCAAAAAATTTATTACATCAGTTTGCCAAAAAGAACAATTCCTAAAATTTACAGACCACAATTGGTATTCTGTTGCTAAATGTAAAGCTAATTATAAGGGAGAAGATAAGGATCTAGCGATTATTTTAAAGCCAGAGAAAGTCAAAGAATTCGAGTATAAGTGGGTGATTTTTTCAGTTAAAGCTGAGTTTTTAACATTGAACCCCCAAAAAGAAAATCCTGGGCTAATGATATCCCCAGTTGATAATGAGCTTAATTTCATGGATTTACATGACGTTTTGAAACGTAATTCAACAAGTGTTATTAATTATGCTAAAAAAGATTACAAAGTTGATGCTTTAACGGTTTTGTTTTCTTTCATAAAATCAGAACAATTAAAAATTAGCCCCATTGAAAAAGTAAAGTATCATTTTTTACAAATCCCAAATTGGGCTTTTACAGTCGAGCATTTTGAAAGAGAAGAAGGGAACGTAGGATGGCTTATTTCTTCTATTAGAAAGATGAATGATTCACAAAAGGCAAATTACAAAAAAAAGGTTTTAAATATTTATTAGAATATCGCTTTATGAAAAAAAAAATTCTATTAGGATTGTTACTCCTTTGGGGAGTAGCACAAGCTGGTAACTTAACAGATTATCAAAAACAAAAGGTTAGAGAAGTTGTGAGTAGTTATTGTAATCTAATCTCTCAATTTGCACAAACAGAGGAAAATGCTGATAATAGATCAATGCAAATAATAAATTTGTTCAGTAATGAAAATGTTCCTACTTATAATGACCTAACAGACCAAGAAGTAATGTTTTTTGATTATTTATCTACCATATCTTCTGACTACAATCACTCACTTACTTTTTCCTTTAAAGAAAATATAAATAACCAAAAAGTATATGGGTTAACAGAGCCTAGTTTTACAAAAACAAAAGAACTTATTTATGCAGAAATTGAAATGACAAAAACAATACTTGGAGAAGGGTTAAAAAAAACGATTAAAAATGTTTTTGTTGTTAACTTAAAAGATTATAAAATTTGGGGGATAACTAGTACTAGTAATGAAACTAGCCCTTATGAATTATGGCTTATAGGAATACAAGCGTATAATAAAAAACAATACTCAGAGGCTTTAGAAATATTTGAGAAATGTGCTAATAATAGACATGAAAATAATGTATATGTTATTCTTTCTCAGTATTACACAGGAGTAATGTACCTTAAAAAAGAAGGTTGTAAACATTTCAAAAAAAAAGTCAGAGATAAAAAAGGGGTAGAGTGGCTAAGAAAAGCATCAATATATTACTCAAAAGCTAGGCAAGATTTAGATCGATTAGGAGATTATTAACCAATTTAATATTAGAGACAATGAAAAAGATAACTGTTTTAGCAATTTTGACACTACTCTTAGGATATAGTAGTTTTAGTCAAGATTTTGGGGCTTATATCCCAATTTCTTACAATAGAGCATTCCCTATTTCTAACATGAAAAATAGTATTAAGACAGGAAATGGATTTACAGCCGGTTTAGGCGTTCATTTTTACAAACGAAATTATTATGGTAATAAAACTCATATCATAGGCATAGGTCGCGTATCTTTAAATTCAGGTTATATAAAATTTAAGGAAAAAGCCAAGATAAACACAAATAAGATACCTATTAATATAATTCCAATTACATTAAACCTTGAATATCAATTGCCAATACCTTTCCCTGTAGTAGTAGGTGCTAATGTAGGAACCAATATATCGAAAGAAAAATATAATAATGAGAATTCTTCTCATATGAGATTTACATATGGATTTTCTGTTTCTGTGACACCATTGGCTATAATCCTCCCTATAAATGTAGGTGTCCGATATGATCATTATTCTAATTTTACATATTGGTCTTTATTTGCTGGTTTCTATATCAATACTTTTCGATATTAGTGAGTTATGAAAAAATATTTAATTCTTATTTTAATTCTTGTAGCTATATCTTTTGAAGGAGTGTCTCAAATAAAGGATAACCAATTTATTTTCTATCCCCGTTTGGGAATAACAAGAAGCTTTTCTAGGTTTCACCTACCTCTTCAGATGCAACAAAATGGGAATGATATTGAAGTAAAAGAAGCACATGCTGGTAGTTTTTGGAAAGCCTTAATAGACGAAAATGCTCCTAAATATGAGTTTGGAGATTGGTATGTTGGACTTAAAGTATTATTAATACGCCCCCGATCACATTTTGGAGGGTTCTTCTATTTAGATTATAAAAATAAACAGTTTAAAATGAAGTATCCAAGCGAGGAGTATAAAAAACATGTGGCACATGCTATAGCTCCTGCACTGGGGTTGAGAATTAATACAGGTAATTTTACACAAACATTTCACTGGGTATTAGACATTGGATGTGCTTATAATTTTAACTTTCAGTATAAAGGAAGTTATGACAATAAATTAGATATAATAAACAATGGTTTCTCTGGGATATTAGGTGTTGGGTTTGAGTTTATGTCAGGAAGAAGAAATGAGAATACTAATAATAAAACAGAAATAGCTACTGCGAATCAGTATTTTTCTATGACATTACAATACTCTAAAGATTTGTATAACTTTTTCAATTCGGAATTTAGTCCCGATGGAATCATTTATCCATATAAAGGATTCAAAAATAACTTTGGTTATATTGGTTTCACCATAACTATAAGGGGTAGTTTTCAAGGAATATATAGAACATAGAGTTTTAAATAGGTTTTGTTGATGTGCAAGTAATCCCTTTACAAGATAAGTAAGAGCTGTTTAGGGTTTGTACGAATAATAAAAATAACATCTGTTCGTTATACCTAAACAAACTTTAACCGTCAATGTACTATGAGAAAATATCATCTTACTCAAATCGTCATTATTGCTGTTGTTTTTTTACTATTTTCTTGTGATAATACAATCTCGAAGCAAAAAAAAGAGGAACCGAAAAGTATTTTTAAGATTCCTTTTGAAGAACTGCAAATAAAAAAAGAAAAGTATGTGGTTAATGCCAAAAAAGATACTGTTTTGAATTACAAAACAGGGAGTCAAATTCATATCCCACAAAATGCTTTTGTTGATGAAAAGGGAAACGTTATTAAGGGAAATGTTAATTTAATTTATCGAGAATTTAACAATGCTTTTGATATTTATCTGGGTGGTATTCCTATGCGTTACGATAGTGCAGGTATAGAGCAAGTCTTTGAAACAGCAGGTATGATAGATATTAATGCCTCTGTAAATGGAAAAGCTGTTTTTCCGAATCCTTTAGCTCCCATACAAGTCGATATGATTAGTTTTCAAAAAGAAAAAGATTATAACGTTTATCAATTAGATACGACAACAGGACAATGGGCTTATTTAGAAAAAAGCAAAATGAAAGTCGATAATTATAATAAAAAATTAGACAATTTACCGACTTTACCTACGCCTCCTAAAAAGGCAAGTCCAAAATCTTTTAGCATAGGAGATGATACTGGAGAATATCCTGAATTAGAACAATATAAAAACGTTCTATTTGAACCTGTAGATCCCGAAAAAATCCCTATTAATAAACTTCAAGGCATAACCGGTATCACTGTTTCTAAATTAAAAAATGGAATTTATAAGGTCTCTCTTTTCTTTGATTACGGTAATATTCATAGCCAAACAGACTGCCCTTGTTATTTAGCTTTCAAAGAAGGAGAAGATTATAATCAGGCGATGAAAATATACCAAAAGAAAAATAAAAGCTTAATAGAAAAAAGAGCGAAAATGAAGAAAGCCTTAGAAGATGAATGGAGTGTATATTTCTTAGCTCTTGACAAATACAATAAAGCTTTTGCTAAAGCCATAGAGGAAGAAGAAAAGATTATACGAAGCTTAACAGTAAAAGGCTTTGGTATTATTAATTGTGACCGTCCCAAATCATTTCCTAAAGGGGCTGAGTTAATAGCCAAATTTCAAGATGAAAAGGGAAATAACTTAAACCTAAGAGATATTGTTTTGATAGAGAAAGAAAGGAATGCTATTTTTAGATATACTTCTAAAATCAAATTTAATCCTGAAAAAGAAAATATTTTATGGGGAGTTACAGTTGATGGTCATTTAGCATACATAAAAGCTGATGCTTTTAAAAATATAAAGCAAAGAAGTGGAGAATATACTTTTAACATGAATATTCATCCCGAAAAGCTAACCTCTTATGATGATATTTGTGAGGTTTTGTTTTAAAAACAGGTAATTTCTAAAACTACTTTTGTGTAGAGTTACATAATACTTTAAACTAGCTACGGAGATTGCCTAACAGATGATAACCCAGCCTCAGTCCGAGAAAAAAGTGTAGGTAAATGACATTTCTTTAGCTCAATATAATTTACTTGCTAAAACTTCTCTGCAAAATCTAAAAAAGGAGGTTTTAAAACTTTTTTTAGTTTTGATTGTTGATTCATTTTTAATAACAAACTGCATCACTTATCTTTGCAGACGATAAAATATTTGCAGTATTGAAACAGATCTCGTTTCAAGCTTGCTCACAAAATTTTAGACAGATGAAATACACTTACGGACTTTTAATTTTTTTAGCACTTACTTTTACCGCTTGTAAAACCGGAGACAAACAAACATCGGGCAATCAAGAAGCTGTAAAAAATAGTTTCCTTATTAAAACGAAATACGGAGAAATGAAAGGACGTTTATACGACGAAACGCCTCAGCACAGAGATAATTTTATCAAGTTGGTAAACAATGGTTTTTACGACTCTTTATTATTTCATAGGGTTATTAACAATTTTATGATTCAAGGAGGAGACCCCGATTCTAAAAATGCAAAACGTGGGGTTCAATTAGGAAATGGAGGTCCCGGATATACCATTCCTGCTGAATTTAACTCCAATTTAATTCATAAAAAAGGAGCTTTAGCCGCTGCTCGTTTAGGAGATAATGTAAACCCTAGCAAAGCTTCATCCGGTTCACAATTCTATATTGTGCAAGGCATGGTTTACGATAGTTTAAGACTATCTCAGATGTCTCAAAAAATGAACGATTCTAAATTGAGACAAGCCTTCCAAGTTTATATCAACAAACCGGAAAATATTTCGGTCAGAAAACAAATGGATTCTTTAAGAAATGTAAACGATAAAGAGGCAGCCCGAATCTTTTGGGAAAATTTAAAACAAGAATTAAAGAAAGAAAATCCTGATTTGGAGTCCGGTTTTAGCCGATTGCAATTCGAAACGTACAGCACCATAGGCGGAACGCCTCATTTAGATGGTGGCTATACTGTTTTTGGAGAGATATACGAAGGGTTAAATGTTATAGATTCTATTGCTCAAGTTAAAGGAGATAGAAGTAACAGACCGCTTGAAGATGTCGTATTTACAATAGAAATGATTAAGTAGAAAATGTTAGAGAAAATACAAGAATTATTGTCGGAGGTAGAAAAGTTTACTTGTTCCTCCGCAGAAGATTTAGAAAAATTCCGCATAGAATATCTAGGAAAAAAAGGTAAAATAACGGCCTTATTTGCCGATTTTAAAACCGTTCCTAATGAACAAAAAAAGGAAGTCGGTCAAAAAATCAACCTTTTAAAAAATACAGCTTCGGATAAAGTAGAGGCACTTAAACAAAGTTTATCTGCTTCGCGAAAAGTTACTGTAGGGAATGATTTAAGCTTACCCGGAGAAGCCGGAAATATAGGCTCAAGACATCCTATATCCCTAGTAAGAAATGAGATTTCGGAGATTTTTAAACGTATTGGATTTACCATATCCGAAGGTCCCGAAATAGAAGATGATTGGCACGTTTTCTCGGCTCTTAATTTCCCGGAGGAGCATCCTGCCAGAGATATGCAAGATACCTTCTTTATCGAAAAAAATCCGGATGTTTTATTACGAACTCACACCTCTTCGGTTCAGGTTCGTGTGATGGACTATGCAAAACCGCCTATTAGAACACTTTCTCCCGGTCGCGTATTCCGAAACGAAGCTATCTCGGCAAGGGCACACTGTATTTTTCATCAAATAGAAGGACTGTATATCGACAAAGACGTTTCCTTTGCCGACCTTAAACAGACTTTATTGTATTTTGCTAAAGAGTTTTTTGGAGAAAAATCAGAAATTCGATTGCGACCTTCTTATTTCCCTTTTACAGAGCCGTCTGCCGAAGTAGATGTTTCTTGCTCGCTATGTTCCGGAAAAGGTTGTAATGTTTGCAAATATACAGGCTGGTTAGAAATTTTAGGCTGTGGAATGGTTGACCCTAATGTTTTGGAAAGTAGCGGTATAGACTCCAAAACGTATTCCGGTTTTGCGTTCGGAATGGGTATTGAACGTATTGCAATGCTTAAATATGGCATTAAAGACCTACGCTTGTTTTTTGAAAATGATAAACGTTTCTTAGAGCAATTTTCTGAAATGTAGTAACTAGAAAGCTTAATAACACAGAGCAACCCACATTTTTGGAGTTTAAACACGAAACGTTTGATTTATAGAATAATATCAGACCTCAAAGTCTAAAACTTTGAGGTCTTTCTTTCATAAAGCACTTAAAGCCCCTCTTAAAATGTAGAAAACAGAGCTTTTATGCCGTTTTCTAACAGTTATTTCTTATATTAAAGCACAAATATTTTAGGTATTAATTAAATAGAACAGCATATTATTGCAAACTGAATGCAGTATCCGGAAAAGTATAAATTAGAGAAATGGTTGCCGGTCACGGTTAAAGATGCCAAAAAATTAGGTTGGGAAAGTATAGATGTCGTTCTATTTACGGGAGATGCTTATATAGACCACCCTTCTTTTGGTGCCGCAGTGATTGGTCGTGTCTTAGAGTCTAAAGGGCTTAAAGTCGCGATTGTTCCGCAACCCAATTGGCAAGACGATTTGCGAGATTTTAAGAAATTCGGCAAACCCAACTTGTTTTTTGGCGTTACATCGGGCAATATGGACAGTATGGTCAATCATTACACTGCCAATAAGCGTCTGCGTTCTAACGATGCCTATACTCCGGATGGTAAAGCCGGAGCCAGACCCGATTATGCAAGTTATGTATATTGCAACATTCTTAAAAAGTTATTTCCCGAAACTCCTATTTTGATTGGCGGCATCGAAGCCTCTCTAAGAAGAGTGGTGCATTACGATTATTGGTCTAATAAACTGAAACCGTCCATTCTTGTAGAGTCCAAAGCCGATTTGCTAATATACGGAATGGCGGAGCGTAGTTTATGTGCATTAGCAGATGCTTTAAAGAATGGCGAAAAGTGGGAAGATATTGATTACATTCCTCAAACAGCTTATGTAAAGCCTTTCGACCGCTCCCTAGATTTGAAAAGCGGTATTGAACTTTTTTCTTTTGAAGATTGTAAAAAGGATAAAATCAAGTATGCCCGAAATTTCCGTCAGGTAGAAGAACAAAGCAATTCGGTAGAAGCTAAGACCTTGTTTCAAAAACACGGTAAGGATTGTTTGGTGGTTAATCCCCCTTATCCTCCTGAAGAAGATGGAGCGATTGACCAATGGTACGAACTGCCTTACACCCGTTTGCCCCATCCCAAGTATTGGAAAAAAGGAGCGATTCCGGCTTACGAAATGATTAAGTTTTCGGTCAATATGCACCGAGGATGCTTTGGCGGATGTAGCTTTTGTACCATTTCGGCACATCAAGGGAAATTTATTGCCAATAGGTCAGAAGCCTCTATTCTTAAAGAGATAGACGCCTTAACCTCATCGCACGATTTTAAAGGTTATATCAGCGATATTGGAGGACCTTCGGCAAATATGTATAAGATGAAGGGGATTGATTTACAAAAATGTAACAAATGTAAACGTCCATCTTGTATCTATCCGAATGTGTGCAAAAATTTGAATACCGATCATCAGAACTTACTGAATATTTATAAGAAAGTACGGTCGCACAAAAAAGTAAAGAAAGCATTTATCGGGAGTGGTATTCGTTACGACTTGGCTCTGGCTCAAGAAGAAAAAGACGCACGACATTACATAGAAGAAGTCATGGAGCATCACGTAAGTGGACGACTTAAAGTCGCCCCCGAGCATACTTCCGACGCGGTTCTAAAAATGATGCGAAAGCCTAATTTTGAAAACTTTCAGAAGTTTACCTCTATTTTTAACGACATCAATCAAAAGAAAAACCTAAGAGAAGAGCTGATTCCTTATTTTATCTCCTCGCACCCCGGAAGCAAGGTGGAAGATATGGCGGATTTAGCCATCAAAACCAAATCGCTTAACTTTCGGCTGGAGCAGGTTCAGGACTTTACGCCAACCCCTATGACTGTCACAACAGTCATTTACTATTCGGGCGTTCATCCTTACACTTTAGAGCCTATTTTTACCGCTAAATCTCAGGACGATAAACGCCGACAACGTCTGTTTTTCTTTTGGTATAAACCGGAATTCAGACAAAAAATCACCCGCGAATTGCAAAAAATAGGAAAGGTGGATTTTATCGCTCAGTTGATGAATTACAAAACATCTTCTTCAAAAACAAAACCGTCCAAATTTAAGAAAAGTAAGACCTCTGCCTCAAAACGAAAAAAGAGAAAACGATAAATTGAAAAGGCTACCTTTTCTGAACCAAATCGTTAGCGTCCGTTAAATAAGTATATGAGTTCAGTTTAGAAGGCTTAAGATTTTCTTTAATATGAATCTCAGACTCTACCTTATCCGAATTAAAGCCTATATTTTCATCCATGGTATCGGAAGCGATACTGGGAGCTATGACTAAGGCAACAACAGACATCAATTTAAGAAGGATATTCAGAGAAGGCCCCGAAGTGTCCTTAAAGGGGTCTCCAACCGTATCTCCAACAACAGCTGCTTTGTGGGCTTCCGAACCTTTGCCGTGTTTTTTTCCGTCTTTAGATGTAATTCCTTCTTCAATCATTTTTTTGGCATTATCCCAAGCACCTCCTGCATTGGACTGAAAAATAGCCATCAAAACACCAGTTACAGTAACGCCGGCTAATAAGCCACCTAGCATTTCTGCACCTCCTAAAAATCCAAATAAGACGGGTGTAATCACCGCTAGAACCCCGGGCAATATCATTTCTCGAATAGACGCAGAGGTCGAAATCTGAACACACTTTTCGTAATCGGCAATTCCGTCCGCCTTATCAAAAATAGCTTTTTCTTCCCGACTTGCTTTAGAAATATCGCCATCGTATTTTTTCATAATCTTCAAAGCATCTTTAAGTTGAGGAATGTCGTTAAACTGCCTACGAACTTCTTGAATCATAGACATAGCTGCACGCCCAACCGCGTTCATAGAAAGTGCTGAAAAGACAAAAGGAAGCATGCCGCCAACCAATAAACCTGCCATTACGGTCGATTTTGCAATGTCGATAGATGCTATGTTAGCTTGTTGCATATAAGCGGAAAATAAAGCTAAAGCTGTCAAGGCTGCGGAGGCGATAGCAAACCCCTTACCAATTGCTGCAGTAGTGTTACCCACAGCATCTAACTTGTCCGTTCTTTGTCGAACTTCTTCGGGAAGCTCTGCCATTTGAGAAATCCCTCCCGCATTATCGGAAATAGGGCCATAAGCATCCACAGCTAATTGAATACCGGTATTAGCAAGCATTCCGACTGCGGCAATTGCAATGCCGTATAAGCCTGCAAAATGGAACGATAAAATAATTGCAGTAGCGATTAAGAGAATAGGAATGGCTGTTGACATCATCCCGGCTCCTAATCCCGAAATGATATTGGTAGCAGAGCCGGTAATAGATTGTTTGGCTATTTCAATCACCGGCTTTTTACCTGTGCCTGTATAATATTCGGTTGCTTTTCCAACGCCAAGACCTGCGAGCAAGCCCACAATGGTTGCCACAAAAACGCCCCACGAGTGATACTCAACGCCTTTCATTTCCCAAGATTCCGGCAAAAAAGCTTCAATCAGAAAATAAGAAATAATTATCATTAAAGCTGATGAAACAAACTCGCCAATATTGAGTGCTTTCTGTGGATTTCCTCCCTCTCGTACTTTTACGAAAAGTGTTCCCACGATAGAAACCAAAATACCGACAGAGGCTATCGCCAAAGGTAAGAGAACAGCTCCTAATTTGAACGCATCAAAATCAGGATTATTAAAAAAAATAGCTCCTAAAACCATGGTCGCGATGATAGAACCTACAAAAGACTCAAATAAATCAGCCCCCATTCCTGCAACATCTCCCACATTATCGCCTACGTTATCAGCGATGGTTGCCGGGTTTAGAGGATGGTCTTCCGGTATTCCGGCTTCCACTTTTCCAACCAAGTCTGCACCCACATCGGCTGCTTTGGTGTAAATTCCTCCACCCACTCTCGCGAACAAAGCGATAGATGAGGCTCCCAAAGAAAAACCGGAGATAACATTTAAAACAAGTGTCAGACCTTCTGTCGTTTCTATATCAAACCAAAGGCTGTAAATAATCAACAATCCACCCAAACCAATAACGCCAAGCGAAACGACGCCTAAGCCCATAACAGTTCCTCCCGAAAAAGCAACTTCTAAGGCTTTGTTGAGAGAATTTCTAGCCGCATGACTCGTTCTAACATTGGCTTTGGTTGCTATACGCATGCCTATAAATCCGGCTAAAGCTGACATTAAAGCTCCTACCACAAACGATAGAGCCACCAAAGCGTGTGAGTTTGCTTCTGAGTTGCCTTTAAAAATTAACAAAACTGCGATGGCAGCGACAAAAACACTTAAAACTTTGTATTCTGCTTTCAAAAAAGCCATAGCTCCATCAGCAATATTTTTAGCAATGACCTTCATCTTTTCTGTACCCTCATCTTGCTTTTTTATCCACGATGATTTTACCAACATAAATACAATCCCGATAATCCCTGTTAAAGGTAATACGTAAATAATCTTATCCATATTCGATTAATTTAAGAGTTTATATTGATTCGATGTAAGAGAAGCCACATGTATAAACCTAGGCTGTTCCACAAATGTAGCAAAAAAAAACTTAATTTGCAACATATCTGAAAGTTGCGATATTCTGATAAATTACTACCTTTGTGGCTCACAAAAAAATGACAAAACATATTAAAAATGATAGCTTTAGATTTAAATTTACCCTATAAGGTAAAAGATATGAATCTTTCGGATTTCGGAAGAAAAGAAATATTATTGGCAGAAGCTGAAATGCCCGGCTTAATGATGCTAAGAAAAAAATATGGCGACCAAAAGCCTTTAAAAGGTGCTAAAATTATGGGTTCGCTCCATATGACCATCCAAACCGCTGTTTTAATTGAAACCTTAACAACACTTGGTGCAGATGTTAGATGGGCGAGTTGTAATATTTTCTCAACACAAGACCACGCTGCCGCTGCTGTTGCTAAGGAAGGTGTGGCTGTCTTTGCTTGGAAAGGCGAAACTTTAGAGGAGTACTGGTGGTGTACAGAGCAAGCTTTAACTTGGCCTGATGGTTCGGGTCCTGATATGATTGTGGACGATGGTTCAGATGCGTCTTTAATGGTACACACCGCTTTTGATGCTGAGAAAGATATTAATGTTTTAGATCTTAACGCAAAGGCTGAGGACGAAAGAGAGTTAGCAAAACGCCTTAAGTATTCTATTGAGCAGACGCCTAACAAATGGTCTTCTATCGCTAAAAACATTAAGGGTGTTTCCGAAGAAACTACAACCGGTGTTCATAGATTATATCAGATGAGCGAAAAAGGTAAATTATTGTTCCCTGCGATTAATGTTAACGACTCTGTAACTAAATCTAAGTTCGATAACTTATATGGTTGTAGAGAGTCTTTGGCAGACGGTATCAAGCGTGGAACGGATATTATGATTGCCGGAAAAGTAGTCGTAGTTGCCGGATATGGTGATGTAGGTAAAGGTTGTGCTCACTCTATGAAGAGCTATGGTGCAAGAGTTATTGTAACTGAAATAGACCCTATTTGTGCATTACAAGCATCTATGGAGGGCTACGAGGTAACAACAATGGAAGAGGCTGTGAAAGAAGGAAATATCTTTGTTACGACTACTGGAAATAAAGATGTTATCACGGCTGAGCATATGACTCAAATGAACGACAAATCTATCGTTTGTAACATTGGTCACTTCGATAACGAAATACAAGTTGCAGAAATGCAAGCCATAGAAGGTGTTAAGAGAGAAAATATCAAAGACCAAGTAGATCAGTATCATTTTCCTGATGGACACTCCATTATTCTTCTTTCGGAAGGTCGTTTGGTTAATTTAGGAAATGCTACCGGACACCCTTCGTTTGTAATGAGTAACTCGTTTACTAACCAAACATTGGCTCAGTTAGAGATTTGGAGTACCGATATGGAAGTGGGCGTTTACAGATTACCAAAGCACTTAGATGAGGAAGTTGCCAGACTTCACTTAGAGCATGTTGGTGTTAAATTAACAACACTTACAGATGATCAAGCTTCTTATTTAGGTGTTCCTAAACAAGGTCCTTATAAGCCTGAGCATTATAGATATTAAAAACCGATTTTAAGGTTTATATTAAAAGAGCTTGTCCAAAATATTGAACAAGCTCTTTTTTATTATTTCATTTACTCGATAATAATTAACGTGAACTCGGGATAAGGTTTCACTCACAGAAATTCGCAAATGTTTTAGGTTTGTGCTGAAAATCAGGAGTTAATAACTGGTTATGACTCTTGGTTTTCGGTGCAAAGATGAAATGTTTGCGGATACAGTTTATCAAACTTCAGGTTGAAAGCGAAAAATAGATTTTCCCATACTCATTACAAATCCAAAACCTAAACCCGGCTTACTTTGAATATTATTATTCCAATCCTCTTGAGCCTTATCTGCAATACCTTCTTTCGAATAAGCCGCTTTTAAGGTTGTGATATTCAAACCTCCCTTAAGTCTTATTTGAAACTGGGAAAACGCATTAAAGCTAAATGCTATAACTGCAACTACTAGTAAAATTTTTTTCATCTTTTTGTATTTTTAATTAATCGTTAATGCAAGTAACTATTTTTTTTCAGCAATTATCAAAAAAACATGGATAGTATTTGCTCCTTAGAAAAATGATAATCCTTTAACAAGCGTTCTATATTAATTAACGTATGTTTCTGCCCTAAGAATAAATTTCTAAAGAAATCTTGCATTGTAGTACCTGTATCATGGAATTGTATTTCTTTAATAATTCCTTTTCTAACCTCAATATCCATGGAGATGTTTTCGCCTTGAAACATCAAATTGGCAGAAAAAGAATATTTGGGGGTATATCCCCAAATCCAATCTTCGGTAGTATATTTTCCCGATTGCAGTTTTAAAACCTCTTGTTCTTCGTCTTGACTCAGTTCATAGAGCTTAAAACGCTCTTTATCATCCGTTATATTACTGAATAACAAGTTTATAAATTGCTCTTCAGATTTTATTTTGCGAGTGTATTCTTTTAGGTTTGTAACTATTGAACGAAACGAGTCAACCGATGTATCTTTATACCTAAAACGCTTGTCTGCTAAAACAGTATTCAAACGCTCCAAATCGGTATCGAACAAAAGCGTCCCATGATGCAAAACACGGTTTTTGTAAACATGTTCTGCATTACCCGAAAATTTCTTCCCGTCGATTCTCATATCATTTCTATCGGAATAAGAAATGGGGAACTCTAAATTGCTTAATGCTTCAAAGATAGGCTTAGAATGCTTTTTAAAATCGACTTGTTTACCTTGCTCCGTATTTTTAATAAAAGTAAAGTTGATATTTCCCAAATCGTGATACACTGTTCCTCCTCCAGAAATTCGTCTGGCAACAGATATGGGGTGCTTTAAGAGTTCCGAGAGTTGAATTTCTTTATACGGATTTTGATGCTTCCCTATCACCACAGCAGGTTCGGAACGCCATAAAAAGAAAAAATCTTCCGTCTTTTTTTTGATTAGAAATTCTTCTAAAGACAAATTCCAAAAAACATCTTGAGAACTTGATATAAAACTATGCATCATATATTAAAAGTTTGAGGACGTAAAATCAAAAAGACGTAGTTTTTTTGGGTATTAAAGAAAAGTGCTGACTTAACATTTAAAAATAATATCAGACCTCACAGGTTTCAAAAGCCTGTGAGGTCTATGTGCTTAAACACGCACTTGCTTTGTCAATAATTTGCTTTATACGGTAAATTACTTAACTGCAATTGTTTCTATCTCGACAAGAACCCCCAAAGGCAATTCTTTAACAGCAAAAGCAGCTCTTGCAGGTGGATTTTCTTTATAATAAGAACCGTAAATTTCGTTCATTGCTGCGAAATTAGACATATCGCTCAATAAACAAGTGGACTTGATAACATGCTCAAAACCATATCCGGCTTCTTTTAAAATTGCCTCAATATTCTTCATAACTTGCTGAGTTTGTTCAACGATACCTCCCTCAACAACTTTACCGATAGCAGGGTCAACAGGAACTTGTCCCGAAATAAAAAGCATTCCATTTGCTTCTACCGCTTGACTATAAGGCCCGATAGCGGCAGGTGCTGATGATGTGTTAATAATCTTCTTCATTATTTTAATTTTTATTTTAGTTAAAGTGTAAAGGTAACAAGCTTCTTTTGTTTTTTATACTTTTGCAAACAAAATTTTTAAACAAAAAGATGGCTTTACAAATTGAACAACAAAAAGGTTTTAAAATTATCATCATTGATAATTACGATTCTTTTACCTTCAATATTCAACATTATGTGGAGCCTTTGGTCGAAGTTTGTGAGGTGGTTAATATTGATAAGGTAAATATTGCTTCGCTTTCTAAATACGATAAAATCATCTTTTCGCCGGGCCCCGGACTTCCCAAAGAGAAACCTATTTTATGGAAGATATTAGACCAATATCAGAACACGAAACCTATTTTAGGCATCTGTTTTGGGCATCAGGCTATTGCTGAATATTACGGTTCTCAACTTTTTAACATGAAAGAGGTGCATCACGGTTTAGCACGACAAACACAAATTACCGACCATAACTCTCTTTGGAAAAACCTTCCCTCCCGATTCGAAACCGGACGATACCACTCTTGGGCGGTCAAAAAAGAAGGACTTTCTTCGAGTCTTAAAATTATTGCCGAAGATGCGGAAACCGGTGTTATAATGGCTCTATCTCATAAAACACTCAATATTAAGAGCGTTCAATTTCATCCGGAATCTATCCTAACGGAATATGGAAAGGAAATGATTAAAAATTGGATTTTTGATTAAATAACGTGAATTTGGGATAATATTTACGAATTTCTATGAGGGAAACCTTATCCCGAATTCACGTTAAATAAGGTAAGTTCTCGTTAATAGCTCATCATTCCTTCGTCTGCAAAGCTAATAAATTGCTCGTCGCTAATAATAAGGTGGTCTAAAACCTGAATATCAAACACTTTAGCTCCCGACGCCAGCTTTTGGGTAATTTGTATGTCTTCCTCACTTGGCTTTAAATTCCCCGAAGGATGATTATGCACCAAGATGATGCCCGAAGCTAAATGTTCAATCGCATTTTTAAGAATCAGCCTTGTATCGACCACCGTCCCGGAAATACCTCCTTGACTCATCTTTACGGCTTCGATAAGTTTATTCGAATTGTTAAGGTACAAAACCCAAAACTCCTCGTAAGGCAAATCTCTTAATTTATGCCGCATCAGTTCAAAAACATCGACACTTGAACCGATGGTTTCTCTCTTAACAACTTGATGCCCCAAACAGCGTTTCCCCAATTCCAATCCGGCAATTAAACTTACGGCTTTTGCTTCGCCTATTCCTTTGTATTGCATCAAATCGCGAACCGATTGCTTCGATAAAACATCCAAGTTGTTCCCTACCTGATACAATAAGTGTTTGCTTAATTCTAAAGCTGAGAGTTCTTTGTTTCCCGAACCCAATAAAATAGCAATCAATTCTGCATCACTTAGGCTTTGTTTTCCGTTTTTAATTAATTTTTCTCTGGGTCTATCCTCCTCAGACCAATGTTTTATGCTGGGTTTTCTCATCTGTTTATATTTTGTAAGCCTTTGGTTTTCGTTATTTACCTTATTGCTCTTGCTTCGGTAAAGATACCTATTTTTAATCTTATACCTAAATTTTGTAAAGGTTCCGCTCTGTTTTTATCTTATCGTCAGCCTGAACTCGATTCTGGGTCTCCCATTTATTGTAAGACTTTTCATATTTGTTTGGGATTCTGAATCAAATTCAGAATGACCGCTTTTATTTCTGAGTCATAGTTAGAAAAGCCTCTTCCGCATTACAAATGCTTTTTGATATAAAAGCGTAGATGCAATCTACGCTTAGGTCTTCTGCTTTTGAATTAAGAATTGAAGTTGTTGGTTGTCTGTTATGAGTTTTCGTCATGGTTGGAACTTTAGAACCTTAAAACTTTTGAATATTCATAATTCAAATCGCCGTTATGAGAATTTATAATTCATAACTCATAATTTATAATTAAAAAAAGCACTCGCGATGGAAGAGCACACGCCCCGCGTTAGGGATTGCAGAGAAAATCCTTTTGTGAGGTCACGAACAAAAGATTGGAACGGAAAGCCCGACCCGGAGGGGAACGCCCAAAATAAATTTTAACAAAAAGTAATGCGTTTGCCTTGAAAGATTAATAAAAAATAAACTGGATATTGGCACATTAAAAAACATCATTTACCTTTGCCTCTGTATGATATTAAACTTTATCAATATCCGATTTTTAGATGTTTTGGACATCCTTTTGGTAGCCTTGCTTTTGTACCAAGTTTATCAGTGGATTCGAAAGTCTGTCGCCATCAATATCTTTATAGGTATTTTTGGGATATATCTTTTTTGGCTATTGGTAAAGGCTCTAAAAATGCAGCTGCTAACAACCATTCTCGGTCAGTTTATGGGAGTTGGTGTTATCGCTCTGATTATCGTGTTTCAGCAAGAAATACGGCGTTTTTTTCTGCATCTGGGAACTAAATATTTTTCTAAAAATTTTAAACTCTATCTGGAAAGATTCACAAAAGGAGAAGATATTAATTATCATGCAGCTAAAGAACAGGAGATTGTAGATGCTTGTTTCAGTATGTCTAAAACCAAAACCGGTGCCTTGATTGTGCTCAACAATAAACAAAGATTGCAGACTTTTGTGGAAACCGGAGATACTATCAATGCGGATATTAATGCAAACCTTATAGAGACTATCTTCTTTAAAAACAGCCCTTTGCACGATGGTGCTTTGATTATCAACAAAAATAAAATGTTAGCAGCAAGATGTACCTTGCCTGTAAATAATGACATTTCTCTGCCTTCTAAATATGGAATGCGACATATTTCGGCAATGAGTATGAACTACCAAACCGATTCCTTAATTATAACTGTATCGGAAGAAACCGGGCGTATTTCTTATTTTTGGGACGGGAAATTAGGTCATATCGAAAACGAGAAAGACTTTAAAGCAATTTTTAAACTGGATTATTAATGTCCTCGATTCAATTTTTACACCCAAACTGGTTATGGGCATTGCTTTTGTTGGCAATTCCTATCATCATTCATTTATTCAACTTTAGAAGATATAAAACCGTCTATTTTACCAATGTCGGACTTTTAAAACATATCAAAAAGGAAACGAAGTCTAAATCTCGCCTTAAAGAATTGTTGGTCTTATTGATGAGGTTATTATTCGCTTTTTTTCTGATTTTGCTCTTTGCTCAACCTTATATCCCGAAACAAAACGAAGTCTCTCAAAACAACGATAAAGTCGCGGTTATTATAGACAACTCTTTTAGTATGAGTGCGGAAGGGGAATCCGGCATCCAGTTGGAATACGCCAAACGAAAAGCCTTAGAGATTATCAACGCTTATCCAAAAACGGTTAAGTTTATGCTTGTAACAAGCGATATTAAGGTCAATCAATTATTTTTTCAATCTAAGGAGGAAGCCATTTCCAAGCTCGGAGGCATACAAGTTTCGCCTTTCTCGAAACAGCTTAACACGGTGCTTCAATCGGTTGAAAACAGACTGCATTCCCAAAACAATAGTGCCGATATTTATTTGATTTCCGATTTTCAGACCAGCGATTTTCAAATCTTAAACACAGACACTTTGCCAATCCATTTGGTTTATTTACCAACGCAATCTAAAGCAAACGTATCTATCGACACCGCCTATTTTATATCGCCGATTCACACCAGTTTTTCGCAAGAGGCTTTGGTTTACTCTGTTCACAACTCCTGCGAAAAAGCATTGGTAAACTTATCGGTAGAATTTAGCATCAACGATAGTATCAAGAGTATTGCCAGTTTAGACATTCCTGCTGAATCGAGCGTTACCGACACCCTCCGATTCTCGCATTCGAAAGGAGGCATTCAGAACGGTCTTTTAAGCATTCAGGATTTGCCGATTACTTTCGATAACAAACTGTATTTCAATTATTCTAACATTCATCAAGTCGATGCGGTTTTAATAGATGATAATGCCAAAAATCGATTTACAAAGGCTCTTTTTAAAGACAATCCATTTTTTAAAACCCATTCTTTCTCAACGGATAATATTGATTACAACATTCTTGAAAACACAGAGCTTATCGTTTTTGTAGAAGATAAAAATACATCTGCCAATATTTCTGAAATTCTTGCTCAGCAAGTGCAAAAGGGAGCTAAACTTATTCATTTTGCCGCTTCGGAAAGCCATTTATTGACTCAATTAGGCTTGTCTCAAGAAAAGACTGACAGTTCTTTTTCGACGCTTTCCGAAATTAATATGGAGTCTGAATTATTTCAAGATGCTTTTAAAAAGAAGGTTAAGAGAACAAGCCTTCCTAAACTGCAAAGCGATTATTGTTTTAAGCCAAATCTGTCATCATTACTTTTAGATGATAAAGAACAAGCTTTTGCAATGGAGCAAGCCGTGCAAAAAGGGTATCTGCTAAGTTTTTCTGTTCCGATGAACGAGGAGAATTACGATTTTTATACGCATCCGGTTATGGTGCCTTTGGTTTATAATTTTTCAGCCAAGCAACAAAGTCAAGCCCTATTTTACGAAACCGACCACAGCGAGGTTCTATTTGTAAAGAAACCTATTTATAACGAGCATATTATCTCCATCGAGGGGAAGAATATCAACCGAATTCCGCAGCAATACAATAATGGCAACGAGGTTAAAATAATTCTACCTGAGAGGCTTCCGGAAGGACATTATACGCTTAAATCGTCTGAAGAAATTCTAGGAGGATTTAGCATCAATAATTCTCGAAAAGAAAGTGTTCGCTCCTTTTATTCGATGGAGGATTTGGAGCAAGCCGGCTTAAATATTTTTGCGGCACAATCGCTGAGCACGACAAGCATTAACGAGAATATGCAAACACGTTATACCTTTTGGTACTACTGCTTGATAATAAGTCTCATTTTTATTATTTTAGAAATGCTTTTACTGCTCTTTTTCAATCGGAAAAAGAAGGTCTAAATTTTAAAGTTTTTGTATTTAACGTGAGCTCGGGATAAGCTTTGCTCACAGAATTAGGTTAATAGAATTATAACACATCTTCTAATTCTTTTTTATGTTTTAAAGGCGTTGCCTTTTCGTTAAGCGTGTTTTCTATCCATTTGGTTTTGAAGTAAAACCTTTCCTGGATGTCTTTGTTAAATTTAATGTGATGGTAATTTATGACACCTCTTCTATTGATAGAACTTAAATAATAATACTTGCCTTTCTTAGTAAATTTGATA
>PDWI01003913.1_pt1 | contig 20578 bp, 18 predicted proteins | sample 1430891 | NCBI WGS metagenome assembly PDWI01 (sample SAMN01162508, study PRJNA174530) | Oral metagenome, whole genome shotgun sequencing project. | biome: Marine environment; feature: Marine mammal; material: Swab sample of the gingival sulcus; isolation source: swab sample of gingival sulcus... | reverse complement strand
TGGCCATGTTGATGCCATTTTTTCATCAGATTTGGTTCGCGCCAAAAAGACGGCGCAAATTATCGCCGATAAATTAGCGCGCCCTTTGACGATTAGTCAAGCTTTGCGCGAGACCAATTTAGGCGCCTGGGAAGCGTTGACCATTGAAGAAATAGAAGACCGTGACCCAGAGTTGTTAAAACAGTGGTTTATCGACTTAGAAGACTTTGCCTATCCCGGAGGTGAGGCGATTAAAGATGTGATTAAGCGCAGTGATGCCTTTATTAAGTCGATGATTAACGATTACGACTCGATATTAATTGTCGCCCACGCTGGCATTATTTCGCTGTTACTATCACATTGGTTGGTGGGAGACTGCAATCATTCTAATAGTTTTTTGGTTAAAAATGCCAAAATACAGCGCTTGATTTTTAATGGCAGTCAGTGTTCTTTAGATTTATTTAACGGGTGATGTTATGATAGCATTTGTATTGGCAGGGGCAACTTCAAATGTCGGCAAGACGACTGTATCGTCACTTTTAATGTACGCCTATAAAAAAATGGGCTATCGCGTACAGGCCTTTAAATGTGGCCCAGATTTTTTAGACCCAACTTTTCACGAGGTTGTTACCGAGCGACCATCTTATAATTTAGATTTACATTTAATGGGGCAAGCGGGCATGATCGACACCTTTAATCGCTATACGCAAGATGCCGATGTGGCAATTGTTGAGGGTGTGATGGGCATGTACGATGGTGCTGGCCATCAGCTCGACAACGGTAGTGCGGCACATATTTCGCGCATATTGGGCATTCCGCTACTATTAATTGTCGATGGCAAGGGTGTGTCGACATCAATTGCAGCACAAGTTAAGGGCTATCGCATGCTCGATGATAGGGTTGATTTAAAAGGCGTTTTAATCAATCGCGTCAGCTCAGGCATGTTGTATCAATTACTAAAAGACGCCATTGTCAAACATACTGATGTCAAGACATTAGGGTACTTGCCAAATGTGGCGACGGCAACTTTAGAAAGCCGCCATTTGGGGTTATTGCCCTCTAGTGAAGTAGCTGATTTAAATCAAAAATTTGAAGCACTTTACAGTGCGGCTAGCGACAGTATAGATTATGATGGCATTATTAAAAACTGCACAATAGATCAGCGGCCAGCGCCACAGCCGCTACCAGCAACTAATCAAAAAATAACAATGGCGATTGCACAAGACGAGGCGTTTTACTTTTATTACCGTGAAAACCTTGAACTGATGCAAGCAAGGGGCATTGTCTTTAAACCGTTTTCACCCATTCACGACAGTGCGCTGCCAGATGGTGTTCGCGGCGTTTACATTGGTGGCGGTTATCCAGAACTGCATTTAGAGGCGCTTGCCCAAAATCAGTCGCTTAAACGGTCAATTAAACAGGCGGCCGAAGCAGGCATGCCAATTTACGCCGAATGTGGCGGTTTAATGTACTTGACCAACCGCATTGTCGATGGCGTCGGGCAGGCCTTCGACATGGTCGGCGTCTTTGACGCCGATGCCGAAATGACAAAGCGCTTACAACACTTCGGCTATGTCAATGTCGAGTTAACGAACGATTGTCTTATTGGCAAGGCGGGTACAACTTTTTGTGGGCACGAATTTCACCGTTCAAAGACGGAATTTGGCGGTGTAATGCTCAGCTACAATGTCGCCAAGGCCTATCGTAGCAAAAAACAGTGGCAATGCGGCGCAACTTATAAAAATGTGCTGGGGGCTTATACCCATGTGCACTTTAAGCAATATCAGCATTTAATTGAGCAGCTGATTGACAAGATGAAAGCGTGGTAAAGATGGCAAAATCAATTATGATACAAGGCACGGCCTCAAGCGTCGGCAAAAGCGTAATCACAGCGGGGCTGTGTCGCGCGCTTTATAACAGGGGTTATCGCGTGGCGCCCTTTAAGTCACAAAATATGGCGCTTAATTCGTTTATAACCAAACAAGGACACGAAATGGGGCGGGCGCAAGTGGTACAAGCTGAAGCGGCCGGGCTAGAACCACATATCGACATGAATCCGATACTGCTAAAGCCGTCGACTGATAAAAAAGCGCAGGTTATTGTCAAGGGCAAAGTGTTCAAAAATATGTCGGCGGTCGAATACCACGAATACAAGCCGCAATTGGCACCATTTGTCAAAGAGACATTTTTAGACTTGGCAAATCGGTACGACTACGTTATTATGGAAGGTGCCGGTTCACCCGCTGAAATCAATTTGCGCGAAGGCGACCTTGTCAATATGGGCATGGCGGCACTAGCCGATTCGCCCGTTATTATCGTCGGCGACATCGACCGCGGTGGTGTTTTTGCCTCGCTTTATGGTACAATTGCACTGTTGACAGAAGAAGAGAGACGGCGCGTCAAAGGCGTGGTCATCAATAAATTTCGCGGCGATGTTGAAATATTAAAACCTGGCTTGACGATGCTTGAAGAGCTGACCAATGTTCCAGTGCTCGGCGTCGTACCCTACACTGAACTAAAAATAGAAGATGAAGATTCGCTCGCTGAACGCTTTCGCGTAAAGAAAGACGGTGATAAGGCGATTACAATCAGTGTCATTTATCTGCCACATATATCGAATTTTACTGATTTTAACGCTTTGGAAACCCAGGCTGATGTCAGGCTTAACTTCGTGATGCGCGGTGCGCCAATTCCGCCGTCAGACATTATTATTGTACCGGGTTCAAAGAATACGATTGAAGACATGATGTATTTACATCAAACTGGCCTTGCCAAGCAAATTATTCGCCACCATCGCGATGGTAAAATAGTAATTGGCATTTGTGGCGGACATCAAATGCTCGGTGAAGTTATTGAAGACCCGCTTGGCACTGAATCGTCTTTGCCATCAATTAATGGCCTGGGCCTATTGTCGATGTCAACAGTGTTTGACCCCGAAAAGACGACAACCCGTGTGACGGGTCGGCTCGGTCAGCTAACTGGGTTGTTGGCACCGCTCAGTGACATGACCGTGAGCGGTTACGAAATACACATGGGGCAAACGCAGTTGGCCGATGGAACAGAACCGCTTTTGACAATTGAGCAGAGCTTGGGAAAACAGACAGCGCGGCTCGATGGCGCCCACAATAGCGCCGGTAACGTCTTTGGCACTTATTTACACGGCATCTTTGACGATATGGCCTTTACGAGAAAACTGCTCAATATTGTCAGGCAAACCAAGGGGCTAACCCCAGAAACTAGCGATGTTGCTGATTTTAAGGCATTTAAAGAGCGCGAGTACAATCGTCTGGCAGATTTGTTGGAAAGTCACTTAGATATCGATAAAATAATTGCAATTATGAATGATTGGTAATTGAGATGCTACTATTGGCAATTGTTCTGGATACGCTAGTTGGTGACCCCAACTATCGGTTGCACCCAATACGCTTAATGGGCGGTTTAATCAGTTGGTTGGAAAAGTGGCTTTACGGGGCGACACATGGCGCGAGACGCCAGTTTATAAACGGCTTAGTTTTAGTTATTATCTGTCTAAATATCGTTGCTGCAGCTGCTACTTTATTGCACTTTTGCTGTGTCGGGTTGTTTAGCGTCTATGGCTGGATAGCTGAAGGTGTTGTGCTTAGTCAATTGCTGGCTACGCGCAGCTTATATGCCGAAGGCGGCAGAATAGACAAGGTGTTGGCCAGTGGTACAATTGAACAGGCGCGTCAGCAGATTGGCTATTTGGTAAGCCGTGAAACGAAAGATTTAACCAAGCGCGATATTTATCAAGCGGCGGTTGAAACAATGACCGAAAACACAACAGACGCCATAGTGGCACCGCTGTTCTACTACGCCTTATTTGGCTTAACTGGTATTGCCCTTTATAAAATGATCAATACCTTAGACAGCATGGTTGGCTATCGCAATCAGCGTTACGAATACTTTGGCAAGTTTGCGGCGCGGCTCGACGACGTCGCCAATTTTATACCGGCGCGCCTGGCGGCATTTTTTATTATGCTGCTAGCTGTTGTTTTGCGTGATGATGTAGCCAGTAGCGCGCGTTGTTTTTTTGAGCAGCGCAATATACACAACAGCGTTAACGCCGGTTGTACAGAAGCGGCTATGGCCGGTGCGCTTGGCATTAAGTTAAGTGGTCCAACCTATTATTTTGGCAAATTAAAAGAGCGCCCTTATATTGGCTATGGCACGTCTGATATTACAGCTGAGCACTTGCGGCAGTCGATGCGCTATGTCATCGGCGTGGCCATATTGAGTTATCTGATGGCGTTGTTGATGACGAGGTAACAATGAAAGAATTTGAACACGGTGGCAGAATTTTTCAAGCGGTAGCCGATTTAGGCGTCGATATTTCTGAAATAGACGATTTTAGCGCCAATATTAACCCATTAGTAAGTGAACAAAAACTGCGCCAATGGGCAGCAGGCTGCTGGCAAAATGTAATGCATTATCCCGATGTTGACTATTTGCGACTGCGTGCAGCGATTGCAGCTTATCACGCCATCGATGTCAGGCAGGTTGTCGTCGACAACGGTGCAACACCACTTATTCACAGTATTGTCGAAGCGCTTGGTGTTAAAACGGGGCGCATAACGGCCCCGACTTTTGCTGAATACGAAAAGGCGCTTCAGCGCGTTGGGGCGGCAGTTGATATTGTGATGACAGCTGACGACCTCGCTATACCTTTGCAACAATTGTTGATTGCAGCTGAAAAAATCGATATGATTTTTATCTGTTCGCCTAACAATCCAACTGGCAAAATGTGCGACTTAGCCGCAATGGTCAATTTTTTAGAGGCGTTGCCGCGGTCGACCTACTGCTTGGTTGACGAATCGTTTTTGCCGTTTACAGAGCGGGCCGAAAGCGTTTCACTAGCACGACTGATGGCGCGATTTGACAACTTAATTGTATTGCGCTCAGTCACAAAGTTCTTCGGTATACCTGGCTTGCGCATGGGTTATGCCCTGACGGCTAACGAACGCTTGCTAAACTCATTAGAACGACGCTTGCCGATTTGGCGGGTTAACTCAATTGCCGAACAAGTTGTTATTGAGGCGTTAAAAGATGTTGACTTTCATGTGCAGTCGCGCGCCTATATCGCCGAACAACGGCGTTATCTGACAGCTCAGTTAAAGGCGCTCGGCTTTATTGTGTATTCGGCATCAGCCAACTATTTATTAATTAGAAGTCATTATAAATTAGATTTATATCAGTATTTATATCGCCGTGGCATTATCATTCGCCGCTGCCAAAATTATAGAGGGTTAAACGAACATTATTACCGCATTGCGGTAAAGAGCGCAGCCGCCAATAAGCGGTTGATAGCAGAGCTAAAAAACGTAAAGGAGCAAGCTATTGATTAAAGCAATTATACTGGGAATACTTGAAGGGCTAACCGAATTTTTGCCGGTTTCATCGACTGGCCACTTAATTTTATTAAAGGATTTACTGGCCTTTGACGGTCAATTTTCTAATATTTTTAGCGTCGTTATTCAAATGGGTGCCATTTTGTCGGTCGTCGTTTACTTTTTTAAGGATTTAGTGCCAAAGAGCACTGGAAAGCAAGACATAGCTGATTTTTTTGGCCTATGGTCCAAGGTGATCGTCGGCATTATACCGGCGGCGCTAATTGGCATTCCGTTTGAAGATTTAATCGACCGTTATTTATTTAACACGTTAACAGTGGCGATTGCCTTGATTGCCGGCGCGATTTGGATATTGTTAATCGACAAGGAAACGCCTAGTATAAGCGACCGAGTCGAAACGATTAAGACGCTATCTTACAAACAGGCGTTTAGCATTGGCCTATTTCAGTGTTTGGCGCTTATTCCCGGCATGTCGCGCTCAGCGATGACAATTATTGGTGGCTTAATTGTCGGCGCATCACGAAAAGTTGCGGCAGAGTTTTCGTTTTTTATGGCAATTCCGGTACTGGGCGGCGCTGGCTTGATAAAACTGATCAAATACGGGTTGAATTTTACAGCCGAGCAGTGGCAACTTTTAGCGGTTGGTACGGCCGTTTCATTTGTCGTTGCCTACCTTGTTATTGCCGCATTTATGAGCTATATCAAAAAACATACATTTAGGCCATTTGCTTATTACCGCATTGTCTTAGGCGTAGTCGTGTTAATCTTTTGGGCGGTACAACGATGATCAATATCGTTTTATATCAACCTGAAATTCCGCCCAATACCGGTAATATTGCCAGAACCTGCGCACTTACTAAGACGCCGTTGCATTTAATTAAACCACTTGGCTTTTCAATTGATGACAGAGCTTTAAAGCGCGCTGGGCTCGACTATTGGCATTTATTAGACGTTATTGTGCACGAATCGCTTGACGATTTTTTGGCATATCGCGGCACGTCGCCGGTTTACTTGGCAACGACAAAGGCTAAGCAGTATTATCATCAAGTACAGTATGAAGAAACGTGTTATATTGTATTTGGCAAAGAAACCGCTGGATTACCGGCTGAATTGCACGACATGTTTTGCCAGAATCGCATTAAGTTGCCAATGCGCAGTCATGCCGACGCCCGTTCACTTAATTTGAGTAATGCTGTCAATATTATTTTATACGAAGCGTTGCGCCAACACGATTTTAAAACGCTGCTATAATTGGGTGCAGTTGAAAAAATTATATTTTTTGTTAAAATAGATATAAAACCCAGATTATTTACACTGGCGTGTGAATAATCTGGCAAACTAATGTTTTGGTTCTTTCGATAGGAGGTGAATATGGCCATAAAATTAATAACAGATAGCGTAGCTGATATTCCCAAATCGCTTGCCGAGAAGTACGACATTTTAGTGATGCCTTTAACGGTTAATTTTGACGATCAGTCTTATATCGACGGTGTCGACCTCGATGGCGAGGCCTTTTTTGAAAAGCTGAAAGAAGTAAAAGCGTTGCCGACCACGTCACAGGTAACAGCAATTGCCTTTGAAGAAAAGTTTAGGTCGCTATTGGCGAAGAGCGAAGATTGTTATTTTGGCTTGTTTATGTCAAGTGAAATGAGCGGCACTTGTAACGCCGCCATACGGGCAGTTGAACAAATTGGTAGCGATCGCATTTTGGCAATGGACTCTCGTTTGGTCTCATTTACATTCGGCCAAGTTGTGTTGGCGCTAGCCGATAATTTGCACAAAGTTAACAGTTTGGCAGAAGTTCAACAGATGGCAGAAAAAATGATAGCGGCAACCGAGGCGCGTTATATTATCGATACTTTAGACAGCTTGCGCCGCGGTGGTCGATTAAAGATGACAGAGGCCTTTTTTGGTAGCATGCTCAACATTAAGCCAATTTTGACTATTAAAGACGGCGAACTGAAGGCAGTTGACAAAGCACGCGGCAGAAAAAAAGCGCTACAAGTGGTGTTAAACTGGCTTGACGATAATCAATTTGATCTCAATAACAAATACGTTTCAATATTTAATGCAATATCGATACCGTATCAAAATCAGCTTAAAGAAGCGGTGTTGGCGCGTTTTCCAAATGCCATTATAACCGAATCAAACATCGGTTCAGTAGTTGGTACGCATTCCGGGCCGGGTTGCATTGCACTTAGTTTTATCAATATTGACAAAGATGTCATTTGATTTTTATTGCATTATCTGTGAAAAAGAGGTAAGATTTTAGTACGTTTAACATTGCTGTAACAAGCTTGTTATTAATAGGAGGATTACAATGAAAAAACTATTTTCGACATTGTTGGCAGTTTTATTGATTGCATCTTTGGCAATCGGTTGTGCGCCGGCAGAAAAAACAGATGACACTAAATGGGCGATTAATGAAGACTTATCCGGCTTAAAATCAATTACGATTGGTTTGGCAACAGATGTTGGCGGCATTGACGACAAATCATTTAACCAAGGCACTTGGGAGGGTATCCTAAACTATGCCAATAACGCTAAATTAGATGAAAGTAACTATCGCTATGTTCAATCGAACACAGATGCTGATTATATTCCCAATTTGTCTTTATTAGCAGACGAGAAATTAGATCTTATTATTGCACCGGGCTTCTTGTTTGCCGATTCAATGACTGAAACGGCAGCTGCCTATCCCGATCAAAAGTTTGCGTTGATTGACTCAGTTGTAGAGCAGCCTAACGTAGCTTCAGCCGTATTTGCTGAGCACGAAGGCTCTTTCTTAGTTGGTATCGCGGCTGCCCTTAAAGCAAAAGAAGCCGATAAAGATACAGTTGGTTTCTTAGGCGGTATGGATTTCCCGCTTATTCAGAAATTTGAAGCTGGTTTTGAGCAAGGTGTTGCTGCAATTGATCCCGAAATGAAAGTTTTAGTTGAATACGCTGGCGACTTTGCCAACCCACCGGTTGGTGCAACGCTAGCAGCTAAAATGTACGACGAAGGCGCCTATGTCATTTACCACGCAGCTGGTGGTACTGGCAATGGTCTGTTCAAAGAAGCTAAGGGCCGCGTTGCCAATGGTGGCGATGTTTGGGCAATTGGCGTCGATAAAGACCAATACGCTGACGGCGTTTACGAAGAGGGCAAATCAGTTGTATTGACTTCAATGGTTAAGCGCGTTGACGTAGCAGCTTATATGTTGGCTAAAGAAGTTGCTGAAGATAAGTTTGCGGGTGGCGTAAAAGTGTTTGCACTTGCCAATGATGGCGTTGGTATTCCGGCGGAAAATCCCAATTTGACAGATGATTGGAAAAAGCAAATCGAAGATTTCAAAGCTAAAATTGTTTCTGGCGAAATCAAAGTTTCTGAAACGCCGAAGCGCATTCAGTAGCAGTAACCAAATCAGCTGCAAAATATTTTAATAAATAATTAAAGAAATTAATATTTTTCAATACTAGGGCGTTTTAGGCGCCCTTTTTTGTGTTATAATTATAATGTGACTATAAAATGGGAGGTCGAAAATGGATTATGTAATCGAGATGCTCAACATCACGAAAGATTTTCCCGGTATCCGCGCTAATGACGATGTTACACTTCAATTGCGACGCGGTGAAATTCACGCTTTGTTGGGTGAAAACGGTGCCGGGAAATCGACCCTTATGAGTATTCTGTTTGGGCTTTATAAGCCAGAAAAGGGTCAAATCAAGGTCAATGGCGAAGTCGTTACTATCGATAATCCACTTAAAGCAACAGCCTTAAAAATTGGCATGGTGCATCAACACTTTAAGTTGGTTGAAAATTTTAGCGTCGCCGAAAATATTATTCTTGGGTTAGAGCCGACCAAATCCTATGGTCGTATTGACCTTGATACAGCGACAAAAAGGGTAAAAGAGTTATCCGAAAAATTTGGTCTAAGTGTTGACCCAACCGCCAAAATTGAAGATATATCGGTTGGTATGCAACAGCGCGTTGAAATACTTAAAATGCTTTACCGTGAGGCAGAAGTTTTAATTTTCGATGAACCGACTGCCGTGCTAACACCACAAGAAATTGATGAATTGATGTCAATTATTCGCAGTTTTGCCGCCGAGGGAAAATCAATTATTATCATTACACACAAGTTAAAAGAAATTAAGGCGGTGGCAGACCGCTGCACAGTGCTGAGGCGTGGCAAGTATATCGGCACGATTGATGTTGCCAATGCAACTGAAAAGGATTTGGCTGAGATGATGGTTGGTCGTGAGGTCACTTTTAGTGTTGCCAAAGAAGCAGCAAAACCAGGCGAAGAGGTATTGCGAATAGAAAACTTAACGGTCAAAGACAATCGAGATTTGGTCGCTGTTAAAGATGTTTCGTTTTCGGTTAGGGCTGGCGAAATACTTGGAATTGCCGGCATTGATGGCAATGGTCAAACCGAATTAATCGAGGCAATCACCGGCCTTAGAAAAGCCGAAGATGGCAAGGTGATACTCAATGGTAACGACATTACCGGCCATACGGTAAGGCGCTGTACCGAGGCGGGCATTGGTCATATACCGCAAGACCGACATAAACACGGCTTGGTACTAGACTTTATGCTCGGCGAAAATATGGTGTTGCAAACCTATTACCATGAGCCCTTTGCTACTAAAGGGATCATTCAGGCAGAGGCTGTTTCTAAAAAGGCAGATCAAATTATTGAAGAATTTGACGTACGCTGTGGTAAGGGCAATAAAACAGGTACGCGCTCGTTATCAGGTGGTAATCAACAAAAGGCAATTGTCGGTCGTGAAATAGACCGTTCGCCCTCCCTGCTAATTGCTGCTCAACCGACGCGCGGGCTCGATGTTGGTGCGATTGAATACATTCACAGTCGCATTGTTGAAGAGCGCGATGCGCGCAAAGCTGTTTTGTTGGTGTCGCTTGAACTAGATGAAGTCATGAATGTGTCAGACCGCATTGCCGTATTATATGAAGGCGAAATCGTCGGCATTGTCAAACCGGAAGAAACTGATGAAAATGAAATTGGCTTGATGATGTCTGGTTCAAAGAGGGTGAGTTAATGATGAATAAAATAAAATTGTATATCACAGACGAAAAACATTTTAACATCGTTGTACCGCTAATCGCAATTATCAGTGCATTTTTGTTGGGGACCATTATTATGCTCATCACGGGTGAAAATCCACTCGCTGCTTACAAGTCGATTATTCGTGCGATTACCGGTTTCAATTTGAGCAGAATTGGCACGGCTGATTTCTTTAATCCACGTATGGTAGGTGAATACATCACTGTATTATTGCCAATTATATTGACTGGTTTATCGGTCGCCTTTGCCTTTCGTACGGGCCTGTTTAACATCGGCGCCGAGGGGCAGTTGATGATGGGGTCGCTCGTGGCAATTGTCCTGGGTGTAACTTTGGAATTACCTAAGATTATTCACTTGCCGATTGTCATTCTTGGTGCAATTTTAGCTGGGGCCATTTGGGGTATGATACCAGGTTATTTAAAAGCGCGCTTTCGGGTGCACGAGGTCGTTGTTACCATTATGCTCAACTACGTTGCGCTTTACACCTCAAACTGGGTACTCAAATCACTACCAGGTTCTAGTAGCGTAAAAACTGTACCCGTGCACGAATCAGCTAATTTGCGCAGCGAATTTTTACAGAACATAACCAATGGTTCGCGCTTACACTGGGGCTTTGTTTTAGTTATTATAGCAGTAATTGTCTTCTACTACATCATCGAAAAAACGACCTTCGGTTATGAACTAAGAGCAGTTGGCTACAACAGTGAAGCGGCTAAGTATGCGGGCATGAAAGTCAATCGCAACGTCATGTTGTCGATGGCCATCGCCGGTGCATTTGCCGGCCTTGCTGGCGCCATGATCGCCGTCGGTACATTTGACTACGGTCGCGTTATTGGCGCAGCAGAGGGCTATGGCTTTGATGGTATTGCGGTTGCTTTACTGGGCGGTAATACAGCATTGGGCTCGGTATTTGGCGGCATTTTGTTTGGCGGCTTAAAAAGCGCTCAAAAATTTATGCAATCAAATGGTATTCCGCAGGAAATTGCCGTTATTATCTCTTCTTTAATGGTATTATTTGTGGCAATGAAATTTGGTATTCAAGATATCTTGAAAACACTGCGAATGCGTGCTGACAGGGAGGTGAAGTAATGTCTTTAGATACGATATTATCGATTCTTAATTTAACGTTGATCTATGCGACACCAATATTAATTGCCTCTTTAGGTGGGCTGTTAAGTGAACGCAGTGGCGTCGTCAACATTGCACTTGAAGGTTTGATGATGATCGGCGGATTTGTTGGTGCCACCGCAACAGTTTTACTAGAACCCTATTTTCCTGGTTTTAGCGCTGTATTAGTACCTTGGATAGGTATGCTATTGGGTGTGGTATTTGGGGCGTTATTTTCAGTTATCCACGCCTATGTCAGTGTCAATTTAAAGGCCGATCAAGTTATTTCGGGTACGGCAATTAACTTGTTGGCAGGTGGTGTGACAATTTACTTTGCGCAAATTATCTTTAAGCAACAGCGCACTAAGACCTTCCAGAGTGGTTTTGTAAAGGGCAGTATTCCAGTTTTAAAAGATATTCCGATTATTGGTCCAATTATATTTGAAAATGTCTTTTATACAGTTTATTTAGGACTTGCACTGGTTGTGCTGGTATGGTTTTTAGTTTATAAAACGCCGTTTGGCATGCGCTTGCGCGCAACCGGTGAAAACCCTCATGCTGTTGCAAGTACCGGTATTAGTGTTGTTAAAATGCGTTATTGGGGTGTTGTTTTATCAGGTGCTTTTGCCGGTATGGCAGGCGCCATTATGGTATTGACGCTCGATACGCAGTATACAGTAATGAGTATACACGGCACTGGTTTTATTGCCTTGGCAGCACTTATCTTTGGTAAGTGGCGTCCGTTTGGCGTGCTAGGGGCCAGCATGTTCTTTGCCTTTTCACAGGTTTTCGCCATATTTGCCAATAACTTTGAACTGTTAGCAGCAATGCCACTTGAGTTGTTTAAGGCGCTGCCTTACATCTTTACAGTGATCGCTTTAATTATATTCAGCGGCAAATCAGTTGGACCAAAAGCGGCTGGCGAAATTTATGATATTGGCAAGCGCTAATTATTTAAACAGCAAAATTTAGTTAGGCGTTTTATTTCGAGTGAAATTCGGAAATCTCGGTTTTTAGCCCGATTGAAACGAAATTATATAGCAGATAAAAAACGAGGAGATATATGCTAAAAGAAACATTACAAAAAATTGTACCACTCGATCAAGCTTGGCGCGCTAAAGCGCGCCAACGCTGTGATCAATTAATTAAACCAGTTGGCAGTTTGGGTAAATTGGAAACCTATTATATTCAACTGTCAGCGATTCAACAGACGCTGGCACCGCGTGCTGATCGACGCGCTGTTGTCGTCTTTAGCGGCGACCACGGCGTTATTGCCGAAGATGTCGCCGTTTGTCCGCAAACGGTAACGCTACAGCAAACTGAAAATTTTGTGCGCGGCTATACCGGCGTTTGCGCCATTGCCAAACAAGCGGGGGCAAAAGTGTTTCCGGTTGATATTGCTGTAAATGGCGAAGTAGCTATTGAAGGCGTTATTGACAAAAAAATTGCCTATGGTTCAAATAATATAGTGACAGGCCCCGCCATGACCCGCCAGCAGGCGTTAACAGCCGTTCAAATCGGCATTGATATGGCATCGCAAATTGCAGCAGATGGTTACAATATAATGGCGACCGGTGAAATGGGCATCTGCAACACAACCCCCAGCGCAGCTATTTTAGCTGTGTTAACTGGTTTAGATCCAGCCGAAGTTACCGGTATGGGGGCCAATTTAGACGATGTGCGCGTGCGTCATAAAATTGAAGTGGTGCGTACCGCAATTGACTTAAACAAGCCCGATAAAACAGATGCAATCGACATGCTTAGTAAAATAGGCGGCTATGAAATAGCTGCAATGACAGGTGCTTTTTTAGGGGCGGCCGCCAATGGCGTCGCCATTGTGGTCGACGGCTTTATTGCGACGGTTTCTGCCCTTTTGGCGGTGCAGTTGGCACCGGCTGTCAAAGATTATTTAATTCCGTCGCATAAAAGCAACGAAAAAGGTGCGATGATCGCTTCGCAACTGCTTGGCTTAGAACCGCCACTAGATATGAACATGCGTTTGGGAGAAGGTTCTGGCGCCGCGCTTATGTTTAATATTGTCGATGCCGCTTGTTACATGGGCAAAGAGATGATTACCTTTGATGAGGCCGGTATAGGTGTAGTTTAGCAACATGCTGTCTCATCACCACTAATCACAGAAATTTTTATGCATCAGAGGAGAATAAAATGAATCAGTATATTGCGCGCCAACCGATTTTTGACAAAGATTTAAAGCTAATCGCCTATGAACTACTTTACGTCGATGAAGTCGGTATAATTGACAATAAGAACGACAAAAATCAGAAGTCGTTAAAGGCAATTTTGCGTGATTCAATGCAAGATGATATTAGACGCATTGTAGCTAATAAATTTGTCTACATTGACTACACTCAGCAAATCGTCAATGATGAGGCAGTGCCCTTTCTTGACCCTGATCACCTAATTATTGAGGTATCAGCTAACGTCGACTATAGCGAAGCCACTATAAATGCACTATCCAAAATCAAATCAATTGGTTATCGAATAGCGCTAAATAAAGTCAATGTAATCTTACCTGATGAAGAGCTGATTCGGGTAGCAGATATTGCTAAAATTGACTTTATGCAGACAACGCCAGCTGATCGCAAAGTCTTAACCAAACAACTAAGTCGCTATAACCTTATTTTATTGGGCACAAATGTTAAAGATCGCAAGGCCTACCAAGAGGCTATAGACGATGGCTTTCAACTGTTTCAAGGTTTTTTCTTTGCTAAGCCCAATTTGGTATCGACCAAAAATGTTAAATCACTGGGCGTCAACCACATTAGATTGATTGGAGAACTATTTAAAGCGCACCCGTCTTTTGACGTTTTAACGGCTATCGTTGAATCTGACGTCAGCATGTCTTTTAAATTGCTAAAGTTGATTAATTCTGCGGTATTTTATCGCAGCAATAAAATACATAGCATCAATCAAGCGCTCGTCATGCTTGGCCTAAAAGAACTCAGAAAATGGGCAACCTTAATTATGCTCGATGAAAGTTGTCAGGGCAAACCAGACGAGCTAATTCGCCTGGCGTTAGTGCGCGCGAAAATAATGGAAATGTTATGCGGCAGATTAAAGTTAAATTGTGATACATCGGAAGCTTTTTTGGTCGGGTTATTGTCTTTAATAGATGTTATGCTCGATAATGATATGACACAAATACTAAAAGAATTACCACTCGACGACGAACTCGTTGTTGCCCTGACCGATAAAAGTAATCAGTTGGGGCAAATGCTGAACATGATAGAAATGTATGAAGAATCTGAATTTGAGTCGTTTAAGCCACTGGCGCAACAATTAAATATCGATACACAAGTTCTACCCTATATTTATTTTGAAGCGCTTGAGTGGACAGAACAATTGCTCAAAGACCTTTAATTCGGGGCAACTGAAAAGTATAGATGACAAATCAAATGTTCACAAAAAATTTATAATTAGAGACTTGATAAAAGTGCTAATATAGTTTATATTAATATGTGTTAGCACTCTTTCTCATTGAGTGCTAAAGGAAATGAAGGAGGATATCATGAGAATTAAACCACTTGGCGAAAGAATAGTTATTAAACGCGTTGAAGCAGAAGAAAAAACGGCCAGCGGTATCGTATTACCCGGTCAAGCCCAAGAAAAACCACATATTGCCGAAGTCGTTGAAATACCAGAAAATGCTGCTGACGACTTTGCTGTCAAGGTTGGCGACAAGGTGATTTTTAAGCAGTATTCTGGCACAGAAGTTAAATTAGAAAAGGTTACTTATACGGTCATCGATATGGATCACGTATTGGCCGTTGTTGAATAGGGAGGCGAGTTATGGCTAAAGAAATTATGTTTGATGAAGCAGCGCGCAGAAAGTTGCAAGTTGGTGTCGATAAATTGGCCGACACCGTTAAGGTAACATTAGGGCCTAAGGGCAGAAATGTCATATTAGACAAAAAATTTGGTGCACCGCTGATTACAAATGACGGTGTGACGATTGCAAGAGAAATTGAACTAGAAGATACTTTTGAAAACATGGGTGCACAGTTGGTTAAAGAAGTCGCTACTAAGACAAATGACGTCGCTGGCGACGGAACGACGACAGCCACTTTATTGGCACAGGCGATTATAAGAGAAGGCCTTAAAAACGTTGCTGCTGGTGCCAACCCGATGATTCTTAAAAAGGGCATCGAGCAAGCGGTTGCCGCTTCAGTTGAAAACATTAAGGCGATGTCTACAGATGTCCACACCAAGCATGCCATTGCCGACGTCGCTTCTATTTCATCAGCTGATGTCAAAATCGGTGAACTGATTGCCGAAGCAATGGACAAGGTGGGCAACGAAGGCGTTATCACAGTTGAAGAATCAAAGACAATGGATACCAATTTAGAAGTCGTTGAAGGTATGCAATTTGACAGGGGATATGTATCATCTTATATGGTGACGGACACCGAAAAAATGGTCGCCTCATTATCTGAGCCTTATATTCTAATTACCGATAAAAAAATCAGCAACATTCAAGAGATTTTGCCGATTTTAGAGCAAATTGTTCAATCGGGTAAAAAATTGTTAATTATTGCCGAAGACATCGAAGGCGAAGCGTTGGCAACACTCGTCGTCAATAAAATTCGCGGTACATTTGATGTTGTTGCCGTTAAAGCTCCTGGCTTTGGCGACAGAAGAAAAGAAATGTTACAAGATATTGCAGTCGTAACGGGTGCAACCGTTATCTCTTCTGAGCTCGGCTACGAATTAAAAGAAGCGACACCTGCAATGTTAGGTACAGCTCAAATTGTCAAAGTCGACAAAGACAATACCACGATTGTCAGCGGCGGCGGCGATGGAACGGCAATTGAAGATAGAGTAAGACAAATTAAAACGCAAATCGAAGACACGACGTCTGATTTCGACAAAGAAAAGCTGCAAGAAAGACTCGCCAAGTTATCTGGTGGCGTAGCGGTTATTCGCGTTGGCGCAGCTACTGAAGTCGAGATGAAAGAAAAGAAATTACGCATTGAAGATGCCCTCAACGCGACGCGTGCCGCTGTTGAAGAAGGCATTGTATCGGGTGGCGGCATTGCATTCTTAAATTGCGTAGCCAAAGTTGAAGAAGTCATCGATGGCCTTGAAGGCGATGTTAAAACAGGTGCAATGATCATTCGTCGAGCACTTGAAGAACCAGTCAGACAAATCAGTCACAATGCTGGTTTAGAGGGTTCTGTTGTGGTCAATGAAATTATGGCAGCTGAAGCCGGCATTGGCTTTGACGCCTTGAATAATCAATACGTCAACATGAAAGAAGCTGGTATTGTCGACCCGACAAAAGTTACGCGCAGTGCATTGCAAAATGCAGCGTCAATAGCAGCAATGTTCTTGACGACAGAAGCAGCAGTCGCCGACATTGAAGAAGATATGCCAGCAGGCATGCCTCCGGGAATGGGTGGCATGGGTGGTATGGGTGGTATGATGTAGCCTAACTGAAAAAACTGTTTCACTTTATAATAAATATAATAAAAAATACCGCACGGCTGTTAAAGCTGGGCGGTATTTTTTATTGACAATGTCTATTTTAACATGTTATCATTTTGGTAGCTGAATTAAGTCTGTGCCGTTATTTGCACAGTTAAAAAGGAAGTTGGGTTAGATTCCCACACAATCGGGTTACTGTAATCTTTAGATAAAGGAGTCAGATACTTGCTTAATTCTTTGGTTAGTTGTGTTTCCCGTAATAGGCATACTATCAAAATATTTGAGTTTAAATAATTGGAACTCTGTTTTTGGATTGATGCCTGTATGTGTTATGCACGCATCTTTTTTTATGGGAATATCTGTTCATCAATAGGAGGTAACATGAAAAGAATTTTAGCACTACTCACAGTTTTAGTATTGATATTCAGTGTAACGGGGTGTTCATCTGAACAAACAACTACACAAGATACTACCACAAAAGACGAAACTACAACCGTAGAAACCACTACAGAAGCGAAGGCAGAAAATACGACGACGGCGTCTTCTTATGAACCAGTTACGATTATTGTCGACTTAGCACGAAGTGGCCTTGGTGATAAAGTTGAACAAACATTTACTGCACCGCCAACAGGTGTTGTTGCCAAGGGCGACCAAATGGCTGACTACTTCTTTGACTTAGGTTTAGAGAATAATATGGCAGCTTATACACATGGCTCGTGCTGGAGTAGTGTTTCTCAATTCCCGGCTAGAGATGTTGTGCCGCTAATTGGTGACGCGCAAGGTAAATTTACAAAAGAGCAACTACTTGAAGTTGGCTGTGATTTCTTAATGGGGTGGGATTCTACCTTTTCTGATAAAAACTTTAATAGAGAATTTTGTGAAGCTAACGGCATAGCGATGTACACGCCATATTGCGCAAGAGATTTTGCTACTTTTGAAGATATCTATAAAGATTATGAAACACTTGGCAAAATCTTTGCTGTAGAAGACGTGGCAGCTGCTAGAATAGACGCTATGAAAGCTAAGCTAGAAGAAGTTAGAACGACAATTGGCGAAGAGGCGTACAAAAATCCGGTTAATGTATTTGTTTTTGACTCAGGAGAAGATACACCATTTACAGCATGTCAAGGCATGCCTGGTGACATATTAAAACTGGCTGGTGGCATTTCTATATTTGACGATATCGAAAAGGGCTGGTCACGCGTTTCTTGGGAACAAGTAGTCGAACGCAACCCAGAAGTAATCTTAATTTTAGACTATCACAATGAAACAGATGAAAAAATGGAATTTTTATACAACAATCCTTCGCTTGTCAATGTAGACGCGATTAAGAACAAAAGAGTATTTGCTGCAAACTGTGCAGACATGCAAGGTAGCGCTGGTTCTGCCGGCACCGTAGAAATAATCGCCAAAGGTCTATATCCTGACAAATTTAAGTAAACCAAAACAATTTATTCAGACATTTTATTCCTTTGTGGCGGGGAGCGAATCTCCGCTACAAGGGAATTATTATTGGGAGCGCTATTAAATGAAGTCTTTAAGCTTGAAAAACAAATTGCCCATTACGGGTAAAAAAGTGTATGTGTTATATTTATTTGTATTTATTCTCATTGTTATAGCAACAATAGTCGCGTCTTTATTAGGCAGCGTTGATATAAAGCCTAGTTGGGTACTTAAAATACTAGTTAATAACAGCACAGGTAAGCAAATATTCACGCCGGAGTGGAAACCCAATACAGAATCTATTATTTGGACGCTGAGAATGCCCAGAGTATTTATGGCAATCGTTGTGGGGGGTGGCCTGTCGCTCTGCGGTATTCTGATGCAGGCTTTAACAAAAAACTCACTGGCAGACCCATATATTTTAGGGATTTCATCAGGTGCATCATTCGGCGCAGTAATGGTTATTATGTATGGCTGGTTTAGCTTTTTAGGTCATTATAATATAATGCTCGGTGCTTCACTTGGCGCGATAGCTGCAATCTTTATTGCGATAAATGTAGCATCTATAGGCGGCAGAATAACGGCTACTCAGCTTATTCTTGCAGGTATAGCAGTTGCTGCAATTTTTGGTTCTTTCACCAATGTTATTATCTATCATACTAAAACGGGGTCAGATAAAATACGAACGGCATTGTTCTGGATGATAGGCTCACTCTCAGGTGCAACTTGGGGAAAAATGATTTATGTAGCAATTATTTTTGCGGTCTGTTCCGTTTTTATATTTTTCATGTATAAAAGCCTTGATGCCCTGCTATTAGGCGATGATGCAGCTGTTACGATAGGTGCTAATTTAAGTAAGATAAAGCCTCTTATTATTGTGCTGTGTACGATTTTAACGGGGGCGATTGTATCAGTAAGTGGCGTTATTGGATTTGTTGGATTGATTATTCCGCATATTACACGTAGTTTGGTGGGGCCTAATCATAAGAGGCTAATACCGGCATCTGTATTAATCGGTGGCCTATTTATGATAGTTTGCGATGTTATATCAAGGGTAATTGTATCTCCAGAGGAGCTACATATTGGTATTGTAACCAGTATTTTTGGCGCGCCATTTTTCCTATATCTAGTTAGAAAAAACAAAAAAGCAGTTCGATAGGTGGTCAACATGAAATTGAGAATTGAAGATTTAGATTTTGCAATTGAAGATAAACAAATATTAAAAGATATCAATTTAAACATTGAAAAGGGTGATTTTTTCGGTTTAATAGGCCCAAACGGCTCTGGTAAATCAACGTTACTAAAAAACATCTATCGAGTTTTATCGCCGGATAGAGGTTCAATTTTTTTAGATGACACATCTATAAGTGAATTATCGATGAAAGAAAGTGCAAAAAAGATGTCAGTTTTTATTCAAGAAAATCACCTTGAGTTCGATATGAATGTACTAGATTTGGTTTTACTTGGTAGATATGCACATAAAAAGCTATTTGAAGATAATAATGCTGAAGATATAAATATAGCCAAAGAAGCACTTAAAAAAGTAGGTATGTTCGATTATATCAATAGGGGTTTTTTGAGTTTATCAGGTGGTGAAAAACAAAGAATTCTACTTGCGAAGGTATTAGCTCAAGGCTCAGATTTTATAGTCTTAGATGAGCCCACTAATCATCTTGATATTCACTACCAGTATCAAATTATGAGTATTTTAAGAGACCATAATAGAACCGTGTTTTCTTCCGTTCACGATTTGAATATTGCCGCTATGTATTGTAATAAGGTTATTATATTAGATGAAGGCAAAGTAAAGAAAATTGGCAAAACCGAAGATATATTAACATCTAGCATGATAGAAGAAGTCTTTCAAATACCGGCCGTTCATTGAAAAACGCATAGCGTTTTTCAAGGTGTCGGGTAGCGTTTTTAATCACTAACGCTGTCATTTCGAGCAACGTCGAGAAATCTCGGTTTTGACTTCGACTTGATGCATTTCATTTGTCGCAGACAAATTTCACATTGCGTAGCAATATTTCACGGCGCTTTAGCGACATTTCATGCAGCGCAGCTTTATTTCATTGAAAAACGCATAGCGTTTTTCAAGGTGTCGGGTAGCGTTTTTAATCACTAACGCTGTCATTTCGAGCAACGTCGAGAAATCTCGGTTTTG
>PDWI01003894.1_pt1 | contig 20578 bp, 14 predicted proteins | sample 1430891 | NCBI WGS metagenome assembly PDWI01 (sample SAMN01162508, study PRJNA174530) | Oral metagenome, whole genome shotgun sequencing project. | biome: Marine environment; feature: Marine mammal; material: Swab sample of the gingival sulcus; isolation source: swab sample of gingival sulcus... | reverse complement strand
GAAAACACCCATGCAGACCTTTAGGGAAGCAAAGCATCTGGCTGTGGAAAAGATCATCCCACAGCCTGAAACATCGGACAGTGAATGTGATCTGACAATTCCTGCCTGATACTGTCTGTCAGATTAAGTTCTGTCTTTTACACCTACAGGTTCAATCCAGTAACCGATAACCTCACTTGATGCGTCTCTTAGTGATTCGGTCGGTGATTTCTTTCGCGTGATCTTGGTTTTCAGCTACCTCTACCATTCGTCTACCCATGCCGTTATCCAGTGAACCGGTATCTTTCACTACCACCAGGCCGCCCAACAGGTCACGGTAAGCGAATAAATAACGCATTTACGCGCTTCTAGCAATAAATCTGCTTATTAATGCCAGAGCAACCTATCGCTGGAATTATTGACACAATCAAACACTCAGAGTATTGCGTGCATGGCAAACATCATAGGGGCTAATATTCCGGCCTTCCCTAATCCGGGCAACCCAGAACATCAAATCAAGTTAAAGGAGGCAACCGTACAGCAAGCTTTGCAGTTTTCCGGCCTGAATCCACTTATGGAAGAAGCAAGCTTGACCGCTTTTTTAAACGAAGTTCAAGATCCTGCAAGTTACGTTGATGCTAAAGAGTGGAGCGCGCAATCTCGCAAGATGGCGATATTCTGGTACGCAGTCCAGACGCTCGATGATGCCAAAATGACAGCGGATTACCTTTGTGATCATTGTGGTGAAATGCACTCTTATCGTTACGACTTGAGAAGCTTAGCTGACCAGTTCCATACGATAACAGGCAAGCCGTATCGTGAATTTGATTTCAATGGCGAAACTGTGCGCGTATCACCTATTAACGGTGAAGGCATGGAGAATCTGGAGCAAGCTAAGCAGGGAGTGATTAAGCCATCCAGCAAGGAGTCCTTAAACGAATCCAGCAAGGAGCACAATAGGAAGTTATTGGCACATATCCGACTTAGAACACTGGTGTTATCCATTGACTACCCGAACGATCTTACAGAAGACAAGGATGAGCGATTTAAGCGCAAAGATGAAAAAATAACAGCTTTGACGGTAGGTCAGTATCGGCAACTTGAGGAGCTTGTTTATAACTGTCATCAAGAATTGCATCACGGCTTGGATATGACTGCAGATACAGACACTGGAGAGTTGTATTTAGTGGTTGGCGCTCACGAATGCCCAAACCTTAAAGGAGAAGGAGGAGAGGCGTTGACTACATCGCTTCGCGTACCCTTTCGGAATTACTCGAATATCCCTATGGTATGACGTTGAAAGCTGGCAAAACGTGATTGATGCGCTTTGTAATGTTGGCGGTCGTCATGGGGGGCAATCAGTCGATGGCGTTCTATCTTCGCCGGTTAGCGTGATTCGAATGCTGTTTAATACCAAAAAGCGCAGAATTGAAGAAGAGCGCAGAGCGCTATCAAAGGCTAAATCATGAATAAAGACCACCTGCCGGGCATCGAAAAAAACACTAACATGATACCTGATATCTACCGGGTTATGATGCTTGGTATTGATAGCGAAGAAGAAGACGAAAAAGCCACCACTACCGCAATACCAGCAAAAGAGAAAATAAACGAATCGTCAGTGATTGCTCCAGGTCCTGCGGATAACCAGGATATCGTGGACGCTGTTAATCGACTGTCTGCTGCTATCGCTGAGTCATACAGTGATTCTACTGCTCCAGTAGTGCCCGGTATGAGTAGTGATACCGTCAACACGGTAACTTCGGTTGATACTGATAAATCGCTAAAGCTAGTCGATATCGGCGGGAACAATATTGAGCTCAACCTGAATAGTAAGAAGGTTGTGATCTCGGGTGATTCTGCTTTTTATAGTGCTGTTCAGAGAAAATTAAAAGGCAGTAGTGATAGTGGCTTGAGTAGCGCGGCGCTTGTTTCTGCAGTTAGCGAGGTGCTAATTGCTGCCATTGATTCCCGGAATTCGGGCAGCGAATCTGCCACTCTTTCTGACTTATTCAAGGATCAATCATCGGTTAATGCCTTCTTTGATCGAGAAACAATCGCAGCGTTGATTAGCAGCTATCAGTATTATGCGGATGAAAACAGTAGATTGATTGACAGGGCTAATACCCATACTTCGGGCTTAACTGAAAGCACTTCAAGCACCTCAAGTTCAGCTGAGAAAATCGCCACTGAAAGCACTTCAAGCACCTCAAGTTCAGCTGAGAAAATCGCCACTGAAAGCGCTTCAAGCACCTCAAGTTCAGCTGAGAAAATCGCCACTGAAAGCACTTCAAGTAACAACAAAAGCAAATCAAATGGGAGTCAATCAGGCAGTCAAAACAGGGAGCGTGATAGCTCTGGAAGATTTATTTCGAAGAGTGCTCAAGCGGCGTCAGAGGGTCGCGAAGATAAACGCAATAAAACTCTCATTGATGCGATTAATCATGGGTTTGGTATTAACGGAGGGATTCACGGCGTATCTATGCGCGGGGATACAATAGAGGGAATTGGCTCAGCACTTGGCGGAGTTTATGGTAGCGCAGCTGCGGAATTATATCGTGCAGTCGATATGAGTCACACTGGTTACTCGCTACTTAATAGAAGCACCGACAAGACCAACACCGGCAGTCAAAACACTAGCGGGTTGCGGTCTCTACTGTTCGGCTCGATGTGGTCGCGAAACAGAGGTTCAGAAGCTAGTGATTCAACTCATATCAAGAAATCAAAAAAGATCGATACGGCCTCAACACGCAAGACATCTACAGATTCAGAAAGCGAAAAGTCCAGGTCTTCTATTGCGGAAATTAATGATACTGAAAATAGTTTGCACGCAAGCAGGTTTAGCGGCAATCCGTTGACAGGTATGACAGGTAAAGCCAAGCTGCTAAAGAGGCGCGAGATTAAAGCAGATATAGCTACAGTAAAGACGCTTGAGCACGCAAAAAAACTAAGTAGCACAGACAGAGTAAATAGCAAAACCAGAGCCAAACATCATAAAGAAATCATGGATATGATGGGCGGGATTATTAAAGCTCTCAGCGGGAGTGGTCTTGGGTCATTGGCAAGTAGGCTTGGTGGTCTTGGCGGTTTTGGTTCTAACGGAAAATTAAAATCCAGAACCGCAAGAGGATCAAGAAGGGGTAAACGAGGTCTTGGCGGTGTATTTACAGGAGTCGGAGGCAACGGGGTAACCAGGTCAAGTTACAACAGGTCGTCCAAATCAGGCGGGGCGTCGTTTGTAAGCAGGGCTAAGGATAGCGTGAAGCGAGGTGGGGGTGTAATTGCATCATCCGGAGTTGCTGCAAAGAATAAGATTGCATCGGCTGGAAAGAGTTTAAAGGGTGTTCGCGGTCTTGGTGCGCTTGGTGCGTTATTAAGCTTAGGAGGTATTGCAAGTACAGAGCTAAGCGACATGAGCCGAGAGGAGAAAAATAGCGCGCATGGTGAGATGGCGGGACGGATGGCAACGGGTACAGCTGGAGCGATGGCGGGCGCAGCGATTGGTACAGCAATACTCCCTGTTTTTGGGACACTGATTGGTGGTGTGGTTGGTGGAATCGCGGCTGACTATTTTGTGGGTGATGCTTCTGCTGAAATAGGTGGAAAGCTTGGCTCATGGCTAACGAATGTTGATATTGAACAAATCCCCGGAGAGATAAAGGCGAAATTCTCCGAGTGGACTAACAACTTAATCCAGAGTGGCATAGGGCAAGCTATTACAAGCAAGTGGGATGGTGTGTCGGAAGGTGTGAAAAACCAGTTTACACAGTGGACTGATAGTTTAAAACAGAGTGAGGTTGGGCAATCTATTATTGATTCTTGGTCCTCATTAACTACAGATATTCAAGTCGGATGGAGTTCTTTATCTACCGTTCTTTCTAGTCAGTGGGAAGATTTATCGGGCAAGATAAGTAAGCAGTGGGGAGATTTATCGAAGTTCTTTTCTGACTCAGCTACTTTCATTAACGGAAAGATAAAAGATCTTACTGGTGTAGATATCAGTGCAACCGTTGATGCATCTGTCGAAGCGGTCACAGCTATTGCGGAAAAAGCATACAAGGTAGTCAATGACCTGACAGAGAAAGCAAGCGAGGCGATTAATGAAAAAGCTGGGGCGGGTGGCAATATCCCATCCATAGTAAAGGTTATCGCAAGTGGGGCGAATCTTGCGAGCAAGGCGTATAGCACGTATCAGGTCACCAAAGATGTAATTAAGCATGCAGCAAATAAAACAAAAGACTACAGCACGGTTTCAGGATTGATTCATCGAGGAGAATCAATTAAGCGCGGCTATAACGACTATAACCGTGGTTCAGATAGAAGGGCTGCATCAAATAAGCAGAACATCAGCCTCCAGGATATGTCTATTGCTGAAATCATGGAGCATCAATCACTCCCAATAGGTCACTTGGAGCGTTTTTTTGCAGTCGGCAAATATCAAATGATCCCTAAGACGATGAAGGCAGCTGTTGAGTCACTAGGGGTCGATAAGAACGCAAAGTTTACGCCGGAACTACAAGAGAAAATGTTCGTTGAGTATTTAGCGACTAAAAAGAAAGGACGCGGAGGTATAGAGAATTTTATCAAAGGCTCTGGTGATCTGAAAACCGCTAATCTCGACATTGCAAAAGAGTGGGCGAGTGTAGCCTATGAGGGCAAGACAGGTTACTACGATGACGTGGGAAATAATCGCGCTCATGTTTCAGCGACTGAAATGCGTGAATCCTTACAGTCCGCTCGTGAGAAATACAAGCTGCTTACCGAGCAGGGAATGAATGAGCAAAAGGCTTACGGGGTTGCATTGGGGGCTTATGCGAACGAGGAGGTAAGCACTCAAACGGTTAAGGCAGTCGCGCCACATGCGGTTGCGAAACAACAAGCCAATAGAATGGCAAGTATACCGGTAGTGACTCCTGCTAATCCTGTGGTTAATGATGGCGCTAGCACTGCTGCTAAGCCTAGCAAGCAATCAGCAAGTAGTTTAACGGGGGTCGATAGCTTTAATAGTCAGCAATCAGCGGATTCAGGAGGAGCAATAAAAAGCCTTGAAAAGACGCTTTCAAAGTGGTTCACAACTCTAAATCAGCAGGCAGAATTGGCGAGAAACAAGCAGGCAGAAATGGATAAGCAAAAGTCGCAGAATTTCGCAAACCATATCCCGACAGATATAGAGGATGCATACTGGTCCCGAGTGACAAATGGGGCGTATCGCTAATGTCTGAAGATATTAAAGAATTTGGTTACTTGTTAGAGCTGGATAGTAAAAGCCTGAAGCAGTACGCGGGCGGCAATGCAATGAATCAAAGGATATGTGAATGGTTTTCACATCCGGTCGGCTCTATTGCCGATAAGCCGGGTTGGGGTAGGCCGTTCGGCTCTCTTCGGTTTGAACCTGTAAACGTCAATCTTGAAAATGCTCTGGAAATGGCGGTAGTAGAAAAGCTGCCTAGTGATGTTGAGGGATTAGTGATTAGTAAGTTAAGGATCAGTTATCCATCTATTGATGAGGTAAGTATTTATCTTGAGCATAATAGCGGAACACTTGATGAACGCTTATCCCTGGAGATAACCTAATGACAGACTTCTTTGATAAGGCTGAAGCAAAGGCCGCATTTATTGCGCTGGCTAAACAAAAGCCATCGTTACAAGGTATCGCCAGCAGCCAACTGATAGACATGATAGGTACGCATCTAGGGCTTGTTGCTGAAGCTGCCTTGTATTCTGCGGACAGGAATTTTCAAGAAAGCTTTTTAGGTACTGCTATAAACCGATCATCCGTACTTGCTGCGGGTTATGACAGGAATTACATACCCCGAAAAGCAACACCTTCTAGTGGATCTATACGTATAGTTAACAATAGTGATACATCAAAGTCGGTACCGGCTGGAACAATTCTGACATCTGAAGATCAGTATAAATATGAAATACAATCCCCATCGGCAATCGAGCCAGGCAAGAATACACTCGTAATTGCATCTCAGATTGAGCGAGAAACAATACAGCATACCGTGACCAATACAGGTGCTTTTTATGAAATTCTACTAGAGCCTGAAAAGTCACGCAGAGTTAATAGCGTTTCTGTATCCATTGATGGCGTCGAGTGGGAAGAAACAAGGCTATTCTTAAATACGTCAGCTTCAACAAAGGCGTGGGCAGAGATATACACAGAGCTTGACCAATTGGGAATAAGGTTCGGGAATGGTGTATTTGGCGCTATACCCGATGAAGGTGCCTCCGTTGAAATAACGCTAACACTAACCGATGGTGATATCTCTCTGTTAAATGAACAGACACTTACCCCGGATGATCCTAACGGTATTTTTTCAGAGATTGAATTCATTGCAGGTACCGTGTTAAGCGGCGGCGCAGATATGGAGGGTACCGAGGATACACGCCGCAATGCTCTGTATTACTTCCAGTACGATGAAAAGCATGAATGGAGTAATGACTACGCTTTCATGCTAAAGCAAAGATATCCTGAGTTATTGTTCTGTAACGTATGGGGAGAAGAAAAGCAAGAAGCAATGGTTGGATACCGCTCTGTTGAGCATATCAACCATATCTTTTTTTCCATGTATGCGCCGGGTGATTCTGTAACAGCAGATCAAGTGAAAAGCGCATTACATGATATCCCTGAATACAATCGGTTTTTCACGCACACAGCGGTAAATCACAAGCAATTTACGTATCAAATAGAGGGCGTGATAGATCGAGGCTTAGTGCTTCATGAAGTCAAAGAAAAGGCTCAAGCGTGGATCTCGGCTTATTACGGCAAGGAGATCACGCAATCTGCTATTGATGTCGTGATGAAGGATAAAGGCTACTCAGAAACTAATGCAATTGATTACATTAGACAGATACGCAAACAGAAGGCTTTGATTAAAGACTTTTATCGACTACTAAATTCTCTAACGCATAACGGGGTAACTGTATTCGAGTCCCAGGATGATTTACTTGTTGCATTATCAGGCGATCGTGAGCCGATAATGCTTAATGATTACGTATCGGTTGATATAGATGGCTCAGCAATGGTCTTGACTTATGAGTAAGCCGCTAGCCACTAACAAGTGGCTATCTGAGAGACTTTCCCCGGCAAGACAGGAAAGTTCAGTATGGGTGGAGCTCTTCGAGGCTATCGAGGAATGGGCTGACACATCAATATTTCCAGAGGTCGAAAGATTAAAAGACGCAAGAAAGGCATTCGGGTCGGATGATACCGCCTTAAATTACCTGATTTCAGAGATGGGTGACTTCTTCGAGGTGCCTGAAATTGATGGCAATACTAGAGAGGTTCAAAGGCACGTTGATTTACTTTGGAGGCGTCACGAATTACATAAAAAAAGATTAACAGTTGCGTTTGATAGCTATTTAAACCGAGTTCTTAATCTTCATGGCTTAAGCGCATCATGGGAGCCGCTTTACTGGAAGTCAGGAGAGGATTACGCGAACTGTGATCTCTATCCTAATATCGGAATTTTAAGTGATTACTGCGACCATCTCAGCTCAAGAGGCGCGGTTTATGTTGATATCGATAGATCAGAAATCCCATCTAACGATTGGCTGTTTGAAAAACTAAAACTGGCGAACCAGCGCGCAAGAAAGGTGGTTCCCGCGCACATTGTTGTAGATGGTAATATCCTTAGACGAGGACTGAATGGTTGCACCTTGAAAGCAGTAGGGCAATTAAGAAAGGGCTGGATGATTGGGTATGCAACCAATGAGGGCGATTTCAATATTTCACGCGTTGACGGCGAAGTTAGAAGTAAAACAATAAGTGCAGTAAGTAATCCCAAAAAGGTAATTCACGCAACGAATAAAGCTGACTCGAACACGGCACGCGTAAACAGTAGCCATGATAGCAGGTCTTTTGGGGGATCTGGTAAGCCGATCCATATTGCTTACGGGGCCGGAACAACCAATACCTAAAACTCTTTATTAATGACGATATCGGCAACGGCCATTATCTTTACGTTAATTAAACCGTAAACAAGAATACTCAAACATGGCATTTGAAAGCTATCAACTTAACTTAAAGCTCACTGAGGCCGGTTATCAGAAGGTGATGGCTAACGGGGATGCAATGGTATCTCTTAGCTATATCGCTCTAGGTAGTGGTCCGGGCTACTCTGTTGATTTCAGGGATACCAGAACATCGTTAAGCAATGAGGTCGTTAGGCGTCAGATTGACTCGCATCAACGAGAAGAGATTGTAGACGAGAACGGCAACAATCTTGCCCGCCTCGATTTTGCTGCAATCTTCAGCGACTCATCGAGTTTTGATGTGTGGGAGATCGGATTTTTTGATGAAGCTGGAGATTTGATTTACATCTGGTCCAGCACTGATGAGGAGTACGCGCCAAAGCGCACACACATACATCTTGTGGTGGCAATGTCGCAATACCTTCTTTTTGACGAAGAAGCGGCCAATATTACGGTAAATGATGCGGGGCTGCCGTTTGAGTTATTTCTACAGCCATTGAAAGATGATTTTGAAGAGAAGCTAGCGCTTACCGGAATCATCACAGCCTCATCGGTTGCTAGCTTGACTGCTAAATACATGCAGGATGTTACCGACACTCAGTTATTAAAAGATAATTATGATTTATTTAAATCTACAACTGAAAGTGAGATTGATTCTCTTGCTGGGCAACTTGAGCTAGAACGGGCTCAAAGAATAGCAGAATCTGAAGCTATTAAGCTTTTGAGCGCTCAGCAATTCGCGGAACAAGAATCTTTCAATATTTCAGTGACTTCTGCAATCGCTAGTAGTGCAGCAATGGGTATCCGCCTCAATTCATCAATTGATGAAGAGCGCCAAGCAAGATTATCTCAACTTGAAGACTCGATCATTCGTGAGCAAATGTTTACTGATCAGCTCCAAAACCAACAAGACATCAACATCAAAACGCTTGCAACGCTAGCAAGCATTACAGCAACTTCAATGCAGGGCACGGGAGCCTCCATCTAATGACTGATACAACAGCGGCAGCGCTAACAGATTTAAATTCATCACTAACACGGGTTCATGATGAATTCGCGGCACAGAAAGCGTTAAACGATAGCGCTAGAATATCTCTAACAACTCAAGTTAATCAGAAAACCGAAGAGCTGGAGCGGGATATTGAAAACTTCAAAAACACTGCTGAGCAAAATATTGCTGCAACTATGGATGCCAAAGGGGGGCTGGTTCCCTGGTTAACATCGTCCGGCAAGCTGGATTGGTATTTCGGTATCCCGAAGTTCAATATCGAAGAAATGCGACCTGATGGCAGCTTAGGAACAGGTGTGCATCCTGCTTTCATCATGAATAACGGCCAAGAGGCTTCAATGCTGTGGTATTCAGCTTATGCGTTATCGCTAAGTGATGGGGAGGTGGTTTCCCAGCCAAATGCGCAGCCGTACACGGGGCGCACACAAGATGAAGAAATCGCACTATGTGCAGCAAGTGAAATAGCAGGCGTGGGGCCTAAACGCGTTTCATCAATTTGGGATGAATCTGCTATTACTCTAATGGTAGAAAAAATGGTGCAGGATGGAATGGCGGAGCCTATCGGCAATACGTCCTACGGAAAAAGCCACACTGGTGCGGCGCAACGCGGTCACGGCGCAAGCTGGACTAAAACGGGCACAATGGGCGAAGCAGCAAATCACAACAGAGAATCTGGCGGTATCGCTGACTTTGTAGGTAACGTGTGGACTCGCTGCAATGGCTTGCATTTGCAGGACGGCGAGATATTTCTCGCGTCAAACAATGATCCATTGATGGTCGGGAACCCAGTGTCAACCGGTTATTTCTACTCGTCAAGTAATGATTCTGCGAACGGCGTACCGTCGATTGTCGATTCTGCGAGTGCTGTTACTCGAAATGGCGTAGTGGGTAGTGATGCGCATGAGAATTATGACGTAATTGGTGGAGCGAGTGGCTTTGCGTCACTAACTGGCGCATCATCTGCCCTGCTACGTCTTGCAGGGCTGGCACCGCACGGTGACGGTACTGATATGTCCGGCGCAATCTGGATTCGAAATTATGGCCGCCGTGCTCCGCTTCTGCGTGGTAGCTGGCACGATGGGTCGAGTGCCGGCCCGCGTGCGCTGGCTCTCTCTCATGCGCCGTCTCGTCGTAGCAGCAACATCGGCTTTCGTTCCGCGTTTGTCACCGGTGTTTCGTGATACGTGTTTTGCAGTAGCCGCGATAGCGGATACTTAGCTATATTGAGGATAAAGCATTGAGCTTGGTAATAATCAGAAAAACCGAAGATATGATCGCTTACGGATATATTTGTATTAAATATTTTCCTAAATCGGAGCGATTTGTCCTAGGTGCCGACATCAGAAGCTCAATGCTTGACTTGCTAGGGTTGATGGTCGGGTCTTCGAAAAAGTATTATAAAAAAACTGCATTGCAAAATGTGGATGTTGAGCTTGAGAAACTGAGGGGGTTAATCAGGATAGCAAAAGATCTTGGTTTTCTTTCTTTCAAGCGCTATGAAAATTGGTCTCGATATTTAGTCGAAATCGGCAATATGCTAGGAGGCTGGCTGAAGTCAGTTAAGTAGCGGTGAATAAGGTTGTAAGGTATAAAAATGTGAGCCGTGCTCCGCTTCTGCGTGGTAGCTGGAACAATGGGTCGAATGCCGGCCCGCGTGCGCTGAATCTCAATAATGCGCCGTCTAATCGTAACAGCAACATCGGCTTTCGTTCCGCGCTTAAACAACGCCAGAAGCGCTATCTTTACGGAGATCGCGACAGCGCACAATTAAACGGACTTTACATCCTGAGCCGAGTGCTCGAATACGGCCGGCACATCTTCTCTAGTAGTTTTATCGAACGATGGGGTGGGCGACATGCCTAACAAAGCAAAGAATCTTTATCAGCAACTACTGAGCTTTGAAGTAATGCACGAAGCATGGATTAAGGCTAAAAAAGGTAAGCGGCTTAAGTATGCTGTCTTGTCGTTTGAGCGAGATTTGGAGCCGAATATTCACAAGTTAATCGATGATCTTAAAAGTGACTCATACGTAACAGGTGGTTACAGGAGCTTCTATGTTCATGAGCCAAAGTTGCGTGAGGTTTGCTGCTTAACTGAGTTTAGAGATAGAGTTTTACAGCATGCGGTTGTCGGCATAATTGAACCTGTTTTTGAGTCGATTTTTATTAAAGACAGTTTCGCGTGCAGGAAGGGAAAAGGCACACATGCTGGCGCTGATCGTGCTCAGCAAATGATTAGAGCTGTTAAAAGGGAGTATGGAGTAGTTTATGCGCTTAAGTGCGATATAGCGAAATACTTTCAAAATATTGATCACAACATACTGATCAAGTTGCTGAAAAATAAAATCGCTGATGAGCGAATGATTAAATTGCTATCTGGGATCATCCGAAGCTTTGGCAGTAATGGAAAAGGAATCCCGCTTGGAAATTTAACATCACAGTTGTTCGCAAACATCTATCTTAACGCCTTGGATCAGTATGTTAAAAGAGAATGCAAAGAGCGTTATTACGTTAGATATATGGATGATTTTGTTATTTTTCATTCAAGTAAAACACATCTTCACGAGATGAGAAGATCATTAAGCGACTGGCTCAATGATGAGCTACATCTTGATCTAAATAACAAAACTGCAGTTTTCCCTGTCGCCAATAAATCAGGCAGACCCGTTGATTTTTTGGGCTATAGGATTACTTCAAACAAAAGATTGCTGCGGAAGCAATCAATAAAAGCGCTTCAGAGAAAGCTTGAAAAACTGCACAGAGATTACTCTTCTGGAGCAGTCTCTTTCAAGCAAGTAAGGATCGCTCTGGCTAGTCACATGGGGCATGCTAATCATGCTGATAGCCATAATTTATTAATTAATATATTCAATCAACCCTTCAAAAGAGTGATAAAAAATGAGCAAGATCTACCTGGTGCCTGAGTCTGAAATTGATGGTGAACTGCCGGCTGGCGTATCCTTTATCGAATCTGGGATTTTTTCAATAGAAGAAAATGCAGATATTCCTGACGGATTCAGAGAGGCCACGGCAGAGGAGATGGTTACACCGGCGGCCTTGTTAGCTGAAATCAGTGAAGAAATCACGCTCGCTGGTGATGCGTTTCAGGCACAGTTTTTAGGCGCGACATCATCCAAGCGCGAAGCTCGATTTGCAATCAATTTATCGGCAGCAAAGCGAGTTATCGCAGATAATTACGGCGATAATGCAGTGCTAAAGCAGGCTGATACACAGTCAATGGCTATGCAAGCTGAAGCGCAAAACGAAGGGCGTGATGCTACAGAGTTTGCACAATGGATTGTCGAATGGGAGTCTAAATCCGTGTTAGTGGCCGGTGCTATTGAGTCGTTTATCAAATCGTCCAAACTGGCTCTGCCAAGCGTTCCAAACCTGATTGATCCGGCGGTGAGAGCGCAGCATTACGCGTCACTTAAAGCACAAGCGCAAGCTATGTTTGTGGAAATCACTACCCAATAAATAAAGAGTGAAGCATGAAACAATCCTACCTCACCTTCGATTACGACAACTTCAACGCAACCGGGTTAAAGCAAGTCATTGCTGCATTCGGTCGCCAGAAGTTGCCGGTTCTGAAAGACGATAGTGGAAAGCCAAAAGTGGAGGCTACGAACAAGCAAAAGCGCGTTCGTGGCTATCCCACTAAAGCTGCTACGTTATTTTTTCAGGATGGTCAAAACGTCACATTGCTAGTCAAGCCGGATGGAGCAATCTATCAGGTGAAAGTGAATAATAGAATTGTGCCGATTACTCATACCGACAATCTGACCGCAGCAGTCAAAGAAGTTGCAGGCATGCTTAAGACCAATGCGCCTGCATTCACTAAGAAGCTGGAGCAGCAAGCAAAGAAACACGCGAATGATTCGGATAAAACCGGAAAGAAGCGTGTTTCTAATGCGATACCGGCACGTCTTAAGGCTGTTAATAGCCAGATTGCTAATGCTGAAGAAGAGTTATACGCCGCACAATCTAGTGCAGCTAAAGCGCAACAAGTAGCAAGTGCGGCGAGTGTTCGCTATGCTGATTTAGATAGTGATTATCAGCAGGAAGTGGCACGCAATGAAGCGCTGAGTGCTGAGCTAACTGAATTACAAGCAGCATAATAAAACGCTCCTCTCCTCATTGCTCGGTAATCATTTTTTGATCCGGGAATTTTTTATTAAATCCCCCTATCAATGCGCCATCTCCGCTAAGCCGTAAAAATAACCTGAATTCTCAAAAAACCGCAATCAGGTGTGTACATGGCTTTCAATCCGGTAGTTGACGGTATCAATATCGATACTAACTACGAATATTCTCAACTAACTAAAGAATGGTCCAAAGCAGAGTTAGATAATATTGTCTACGATCTTGTTTTTGACTCCAACACTGCAAGCCTGTCATGCGAACCTTGTGCGCTCCAGGATGTAGAAAACGATCACATGCCGATGGGTATGGTGCTAGATGCGGTATCGACAAGCTACAGCCGTTTACCGCGCCAAATGCAAGCAGTCCAGCGAGTGCTTAACCGTAGGCTAAAGAGTGGTCTAAGTGTTACTAGTCACGAAGTCGGAAAGATACGAAAAAGCGGGCTGTATGCGTCTGTAGCGGCGATTTTCCATATCTCAGACGGTCAATCTATCTCAATCGTGTTTCATGCGCCTGACGGTGATCCAAAGGTTATTAAGCAGCGCGATACGCTCATTGCTTTCCGATGGTTGATGAACAAGCTTGATATTACCGCGTATGTTGCGCCTCGCTTGGAAAATGGTCGGGGCGTGGATTTATCACTGGATCAAGTTGTAACGAATGTTGCTAGCTTGATCGAAGCGAATACTGAGAAATTTCAGAAGAAACAACAAACGATTGCCGATGCTAAAAAAGAGCTGGAAACAAGGACCGCTCAATTAGGCGAATTAGAGAAATCCATTGTGGAAGCGATTCAGAGTACTGCGGAAGCTGAAGAGTCAGCAAAAGAGATGCAGTTTAAAGAGGAATCTATTGAGCGGAAAATCAAGAACCTCAGAGAAAAAAATCAGGTGCTTGAAGAAAAGATTGCAGGCATTAAGGCTAAGCGGTCGGGTGGCAAGTCTGGCAGTAATGCTAATGTGGTGGGCGAACCTGAAGAGAAATCATTAAAGAACCCTTGGGTCGTTGATGTCAATCCAGAAAGTGCCGACAAGCTGACTGCTGAAGAGGTTGATTTGATTAAATCAGCCTTCAGCGGTGAGCGCGAAATTGTCTGGTTGGCGAAAGGCTCCAAAGGTAATGGTGAATTTAACTCAAACCCTCTTTCGAAAGTCTCGATAGAGGGAAAGAGAAAGAAAATCATAAAAGTAGCCAGCTCCAGAGTGAACCATAAGCAAACAGTAGAAAGACTGTCAGATTTTCCAGTCACCGACGAAGGTATGAATAATGCAATAACATTCCTGTCTGACTATAAGAAAAATCATTATTCACAAGAGCTTTATATGGATGTAGGTATCGTGGATTCATACGGCCACAAAATCATTGAGGTTTCAGGCTTGGAGGAAAAGAAGAAGCTTGATGCTGAGACTCTGGCTAAGCTTGAGGGGTTGAGAGCCAATAGAGATGCGAGGAATAATACTAATTCATTCAAAGACAAGCTGAAAAGCGCAAACTCAGATGGCTATCCTGCGCATACCCAACAAATAAACACAATCCCAGACCTAAAAGAATGGCTAAAAGACCAATCGCCATCAGCCAATCATAACCGCAAGCCGATACACCAATTCCTAGCCACTTGGTACAAGTCTGTTACAGATGAGGATATGGTGCTTGATGCGCTATCGCCTATGGAGTTTGAGCGCACTAAATCACTGGTGTTCGATATCTTAACCAGTCTGCCAAAGATCGAAGGTAGTCAGAGCTGGTACATGAAGTTAGAAGGGAGCATTCACTTGATGGAGGCGCTGGAGCAAGGTGTCGGCGTTGATGTTGTTAAAGTTGCAGAACTTCGCAGGGCAATCGACCGCGTTAACCGGAATATTGCTGACATATCGGCGGCGGTAGGTAGTGAGGAGAAAGCAAGGGCGATTGATATCCTGAGGCGCTCTACGGAAGCACTAGAATACACTGAATCAAAACGCGCTAAACCTGCTGATTTGGAAAACAAGGAGTCGGCTATCGGTAGGGCTAAGAGCTTGATTGAGGCGGCTGAGGCGGCGATGAATGCTGACTATCACGAAGGATCATCTAGCACTCTTAATGACAATTACGACGAAATTTTAAGTGTCGCTTCGGACTGGATTGGTGCGGCAAGGAAAGCAGCAAAAATCCTACAGGAAAAAGGCGTATTTAAAGTCACTGAATGGAATAAATTAACAAATAAGTCGTCGCTAGATAAGTATTTAATGAAGCGATTCAAATTAACGCATTCAGATGCTCGTGTAGTGACTAACGACCTAGCCGGCAGGGGTAATCAGTCAGCTAGGCTTTCAGGCTTTGCCGGAGAAGTTTGGGCGGACAAAGCTATTGAAGCTATGGAATCAGTCGGGGAAGTTACCAAGCCTGAAAGCACTGACCTACTAGGCGATCCAGTTAATCAGAAAAAACTAGATGAGCTTAATGATAGTTATCCAGAATTCGCGGAGCCAGAGCCAGAAAATGAAGATCCAGCACCTATACCAGATGGCGATGAAAACACCCTGGAGTCAAACCACCGCGCCAAAATCGAAGCCCTACGCGGCCTATCCCTAGACGATTACGAGTCAGAAATAGACGCGCTAATCGAAGAGTTGGAAGCAGCTGGCGTACTGGATGAATACGACGAACTACTAACCGAGATTGATGCAAGCTATGACGACGCATTAAAGGCCAAAGTTAGCGAGGTGCTTTAATCATGCTGAATATGATTCTTGATGACTTGGGGTTTAAAGAACGTCGCTCGCTGAAGCAAACAATTCAGGATGCTTTTGCCAAGCTATCCGGCAAAAGCATTGACGATAAAAAGCTGGAATCACTCAGTAGTCACGATGTTGATTTACTGCTATCCGGTGTTGTGCCAGATGATCAAATGTTTGATGCGCGCGCATTGCAGAACCGCGACCGATCGCGACAGTCTTATGTGGTCCAGATGCAGAAGATTGCAGCGAACCCAGACTATGACCGAGTGAGTGTGTCAAAAACACCAGATACTGGCGCGCCTATGGTTTTTAGTCGAGGTGTTAGTATTTCCTCTTCACAATCAGGCAGGCAAGAAACTGTCACAATGTCGGACGGTAAAGGCGGTAGCTTGAAAGTCCCGACCGTCTATGCGGTAGTCGAAGCTAAAACACTCACAGCAAGCCATGATGCAAGCGGTAACAAAGTATCAGAGTATGGTGGCGACAATGGCATTATGGCGCTCAATAACGGGCGCACAGCGGCACTGAAGCAATCTTACAAGCAAAATGGTGCCGAAGATTACCGACAGGCTTTAATCAATGACCAATCAGGCCACGGCATTCCTAGTAAAGTCATTGAAGGCATGAATGAACCTGTGCTGGTTCGGGTGTTTTCAGAGTCGGCCATTTCACATTTGGATGATCCGGGCGCAGCTTCAAACGTTTCAGCGGGTGCGCAGTTATCCGCAAGTGAACAAGCGGAAACGGACGCTAAAAAACTAAGCGATACTGAGTTAATGCAGTACCAAGGCGGTGATATTAATAACAATGTTAATCGTGACTTTGTGCGCAGTTACATTTCAGCAATGGGCGGGGCCGATGCAGTCGGGGATATGGTCACGAATGAGGGCTTTATCTCAGCAAAAGGTATCAAGCGCATAGAAGGCGCGCTAGTTGCTAAAGCATACGGGGATAATGCAATACTGAATGATCTTACCGAAAACCCCGATGATGATCTGAAAAGCTTGGGTAAAGTACTTACTGATATCGCCGGACGGTGGGCGGTAATGGTCTCTGGTTCAGAGAATGGCACTATCCATCCGTCAATGGATATCACTAAAAATCTAACGGAAGCGGTAACACTAATCAGAAAGGCCAGACAGAGCGGTAAAAGCCTGAATGATCTTGTCACGCAAGCCGATATTCTATCCGGCAGTTTTACTGATCCGGTCACAGAGTCACTGCTTAGAATGATGTTCCGAGGTGAAAATTTTAACCGGGTAAGAAGCGCTGATAAAATCAAGAAAGCAATGCACGGTTTTATCGATAAGGCAATGGCCACACAATCGGGAGCGGATATGTTCGGGCACACACCTGATCCATTAGAGATTATGGCACAAGGAAAATCAGAGCTAGAAGCGGGGGAAAATGCAGGTAAGGCACAAGTCGGCTTATTTGATTCTGTTGTGGACTATTTCAATGACTGTGGGGCGATTTTTGATGCAGAGTCGAGCCTGAATATTAGGGAGCGCAGAGCGGCTAAGTCTGACATTAACGTGTCGTTTGAGGCGTTAAGTTCCGGTGATGTCGGGATTATGGAGCGCCGGAAGCTTAAGTTTTCGATTCAGCGTAATTTTACGCGGCTGAGTGGTGAGATTGAGGAGTCAAAAGAACCCGTAAAATCTACAGCAGAACCAACGCTAGACGATAAGATTCAGGAGGCCATCAATTCAGGTGTCGAGTTATCGGAAAAAGATATTTCACACATTCGTATGCTTCATGACGGTGCCGTAAAGCTTAATGACAGAGCTGACAGGCTAGGCGGTTTTGATTCTCATTTGGATGGCGTGAAGCGTAGCTTTCACTTGGGCATGGTTGGCGGTAGTGGGCCTAATAACAAGTCACTCAATAAGCGTAGAGCCAGATCACTAGATAAGAGTATCGATAACAGCAAAGAAGCGGTAGAGTTGTACAATAGGGCGCAGTCACGCATTACTGAGATTGAGAAACTGCTGAAGGGTGTCGGCACCGAAAAAGACGTAGCAGCGAAAACGGATAAGCGCGAGAAGTCGAAAACAGACATTGCACGAATGGCTGATAACCTTAAGAAAGGCGACACATTCGGTGGTAAAGAAGTCGTCAGGGTAACAAAGGACAAGCAGGGATATCCTGCAAAGGTTCGCTATATTGACCCTGAATCATTTGACCCTGTTATTGAGTTTTGGCGCATTGCATTCACCTCAAAAGATGAGTTTAAGAGCTATGTTGACAAGGTTCGGAGTGAATCAGAAACCACCGAAACCGCACAATCCGAAGAGCTCCCAAAGCAAGCCGATGATTCCAAGCTATCCCGGCTAACAATCCCCTCTGTTTATACGCGTGACTTCCACGACAGCATGATGCAGCAAATTATCGATATGCACGGCAATGTATCAGTAGATGATGTAAAGAAAGCATACAAGCGAGTCTCTGAGAATCCCGATGATACAAAAGAGCTGTTACGCAAGATTAAAAACAAGGATCTTGAAAAAATAGCGGGTATGGCTTACCGAGGTCTTAAAAAAGACAGACTGGTAGAGGGTGCATACAATACGATGATTACGCAGTTTGCATATTTCAACAGTGATCACGTTTCCTATACCTATGGTGAGGGTTCATTACAGAAAACAGTTAAGGCGCGCGTTGAGGCTCTGACGCAAAATGAATTAATCGAATGGGCCGAAGATATTCACCGCAAACGCGCAGAGCGTAAAGCACAGATCGAGGGCATTAAAAAGTCAATCGAAGACCCGCAAACGCTTGAAGACTTCAATACCTTAATCCGTTACAAAGGCAAGGGTGCTATTCAGGAATTAAGCCCGGATAAGCTAGCTTTGTATGATGAACTGCAGACCGAAGCAGGGATTCTGAAAAAAGAAGAAGAGACAGAAAAGAAGGCACAAGAACGAGGCTCATTGGGTGGTATCGAGGGTGGCATTGCTCACGAATTCGCTGAAACGACCCACGCCAAGAAAAACATACCGCTTTATGTTGTCAAGATGACCGGCGACCGGATGGGAAAAGACCAGTATCGTGAAGTTCTGCAAAAGGCCAAACAATTAGGCGGCTGGTACTCCAAGTTTAGAGGTCAAGGCGCTATTCCAGGCTTTCAGTTTACATCCGAAGAAGACAGGGAAAGCTTCTCCAAAATCCTAAAAGGTGAAACGGTCGATAATAGCGAAAACATCGAGGCGAGAACAGAAGCGCGAGAGGAAGCGAAAAAAGATAACCGCATCCAAAAGCTAACGGATATAGCTGATCGACTTGAAGAGCAAGCGGACGCGAAACTAAGCCAAGACCGGCAGACTAACACACACCGACGCGCAAACATGGCGGCCAATGCCGAAGCTGACGCGAGACAATCTAAAGCATACGCACAGACCATGCGTGAAATAGCCGAGAAAATGAAAACGGGTGATGTTAAATACCTGAGTAATTTATCTGAAAAAGTTCAGCTTAAAATGCTATGGGATATAGCGGGAAGTGCAGCCTCTCAGTATGCGAGTAAACTGACTAGAACGATGGGTCATAACGACTACGAGCAAATGAAGTACGCGTTAAAGCAAGGCCAAGGAACCGAAGAGCAGGTTAACGGCATGCTTGCTAATGTGACACTCCCAGAGCCTAGCATTCACAAGTCAAATATTCTGAGTCTCGCTTCTAAGCTAGAAGACATTCGCGGATTTAAGCAGATTGCCGGAAAAGTTAGATATCTGAGTCAATTAGTCGAAGACGGTAGTATTAAATTCAATGCCGCGCTTAGTGATGAGCAAATTGACAAGCTCATGAAGCTAGCTAAAACGAATGATGATGTATCTAGCAGTATGGGGTGGTACTCGCTGGAGCAATACGCAAACAAGAAACGTATGCAGCGCATGGGAATTGAGACCGATACACATGCACGCATGGCGTTGCGTGAACTGATTTCATTGAAAAGACCCGAAGAAAAAGCGGACCCGATCACAGCGCTAGAGCGTGACCTAATCGGTAAGTATAGGGATCTGGAGTGGTTCAACACGCCAGAGCCGGCGGCTAAGGAAGTAGTTAGACTCGCTGATATTAAACCGCACCATAAAATGCTCGAACCTTCAGCTGGGTTCGGACACCTTGCGGACGCTGCCGTATCGCGTGGTATTCCAATTGAAAACATCGATGTAGTGGAGATGGGTACAAAGCTGGTCGAAGCGCTGCGGATGAAAGGCTATAACGTGGTTCATGAAGGTAACTTCCTGCAATACGCTAAAGGGAAGTATGACCGGATTATTATGAATCCTCCTTTCTCGAAAGATAAGGATATTGATCACGTTCTACATGCTTACTCACTGCTTAAACCAAACGGCAAACTAGTTGCTATTGTATCCGGCATGACCGGCGACAGACAGAACAGTAAAAACCAAACGTTCAGAGAATGGTTAACTGAAAACGGTGCCGATGAAATGATGCTGCCTGAGGGTAGCTTTAAGGGCTCGGTCAATACTACCGGCGTGAACAGTAAAATTATCGTTTTGGAAAAAGGTGGCGATGATGGCGGTGATGGTGAGGAGTATGAGGCAGATGAGAGTGAGGTTTTTGCTTATGTGTATTAAACATGACTTAGTCTGACAATTTTGTTATTACTGTGTCGTTAGGCACACGAGCCACAAGAGAGTTAGATAATGACCAATCTTGAACAGAAAATCATAAAACCGAAACTGGGCCTGCTGGAACTGGCTAAGCAATTAGGAAGTGTCTCCCAG
>PDWI01003893.1_pt1 | contig 20582 bp, 15 predicted proteins | sample 1430891 | NCBI WGS metagenome assembly PDWI01 (sample SAMN01162508, study PRJNA174530) | Oral metagenome, whole genome shotgun sequencing project. | biome: Marine environment; feature: Marine mammal; material: Swab sample of the gingival sulcus; isolation source: swab sample of gingival sulcus... | reverse complement strand
TCGTATAACTACAGACTGTGTAACTTTCCTTATGGACATCCATCCCAATATAAACTATACTATTCATAGTGACCTCCTCTTTGTATGCGGTAATCCCTGTTTTTGTTTTCAAACTTATTTTACAGGTAAATCCACGTTCTTACAAATTTAGGGGGTCACTTCATATTGTCTCCACTCCACTGGCGTTTCGGTCGAGATGACATACTGCTCTGTCATTTCAACTGAATCGTTACTTATTTATAAATCTATTATAACATTTTTACTTTTATGTAGACAACTCGTTCATAAACTTATTTTGCGATAAACTTAAACATAACTTATTCTGTAATTTAATTACCCTCATATGATATAATGTTTTAAAATAAATAACGGAGGAAATTATGAAAGCGATTGCCCATATTGGTTTAACTGTCAGCGATTTAGATAAGTCTGTTGATTTTTATAGAGATGTATTAAAACTTGACTACATCGGCGAGATGACGATGCAAGGTGAGCAAACCGACCTTTTATTTGGCGATAAAGACTTAACTGTCAGGGTGGCTTACCTAAAGGCAAAACAAGGCGGCCCCGCAATTGAACTGATTCAGTTTGTCGATAGGGCGATAGCAAAAGATGAGGCGTCTTTATTTAAAACGTCTATTTCAGAGCTCTGTTTTGAGGTCGACGATATCGACGAATGGTATGCCCACTTAAAGGCGCACAATGTCGCGGTGCTTTCAAAACCGCAGTTGTTCGATTCTAGCGATTATGGTTTTGGTAAGAGCAGGGCGCTCTACTTTAAGGATCGCGATGGCATTATTCTTGAGCTAATTGAAACTGTTGCATAAGCAAAGGGAAAGCCGAATGGCCTTCCCTTTTTTAACTGACTCGCTATGAAAATAAATCTTTCACTTTGTCGAAGAAACCCTTTTGCTGGCTGTGTACTTCATGCCCCATTTCAGCTGAAAATGCTTCTATCATTTTCTTCTGCTTGTCGCTTAAATTGGTCGGCGTTTCAATTGTCACTTTGACGTACTGATCACCTCGTCCATAGCCATTTAGCACCGGCACGCCTTTGTTTTTAAGGCGGAACACGGTACCCGTTTGGGTGCCCTCTTTTATTTGATACTTGACCTTGCCGTCGAGTGTCGGCACGATTAACTCGTCACCCAAGGCTGCCTGTGCAAAGGTAATCGGCATTTCGCAAATGATGTCGTTGCCATCGCGCCTAAACAATTCGTGCGGGCTGACCCGCAAGACGACGTAGACATCGCCGCGCGGGCCGCCTTTTGAGCCCAAATTGCCCTCGTGCTGTAGCGTAATCACCTGACCGTCGTCGACGCCGGCCGGCACGGTTACTTTCATATGGCGCTTCTTCTTGACGATGCCATGCCCCTTACAGGTATGGCAGTTCTTTTCGTGCGTCTTGCCACGGCCATTACACTGGTCGCAGGCCTGCGTTGTAATTTGTTCGCCAAACAGCGAGCGCTGTCTAAATTTGAGCACGCCTTGGCCATTACACTTGCTACAGGTATGCGTGGTCGTGCCCGGTTCGGCACCGCTGCCCTGGCAAGTATTACATTCTTCAGTGCGCAAGTAGTCGACTTGCTTTTCGGTGCCAAAGACCGCTTCTTCAAAGGTCAAATTAAGTTGTACTTTACTGTTCTGCCCCTTACGCGGTCGGTTGGCCGATTGGCCAGCAAAACCGCCAAAGCCACCGCCAAAGCCGCCACCGCCGCCAAAAATTTCGCTAAAAATATCTTCAAAGCCACCAAAGCCCGAATACTGCCCGCCGCCACCGGCGCCAAAACTGGGGTCGACGCCGGCGTGGCCAAACTGGTCGTACATCTGACGCTTTTTGGGGTCAGATAACACTTCATAAGCTTCATTGGCCTCTTTAAATTTGGCCTCGGCTTCTTTGTCGTCTGGATTGCGGTCGGGATGATATTTCATCGCGAGTTTTCTATAGGCTTTTTTTAGGGCTGCTTCGTCGGCCGACTTGTCGACCCCCAGCACTTCATAGAAATCTCTTTTGCTCACTGCTGCCACCTTTCATTGCGCACTGCTCAGTATTGATTGACATTATTCGTCGTCTTCGACGACTTCGTATTCGGCATCGACCACTTCGTCGGCACTTGCGCCGGGCTGTGCGCCAGCTTGAGCCGCTTGACCGGCCGCCTGTTGTTCGGCCTGTGCCTTGGCGTAAACTTTTTGGGCAATCGGTTGGAAGGCTTCAGTTAAGCCCTTTTTAGCTTCCTCGATGGCCTCTAATTGATTGGTTTCAATCGCCTTTTTGAGCGCTTCTTTCTTTTCGTTGACGGCCGTTTTTTCTTCTTCCGTCACCTGGTCACCCAATTCTTCAATTGACTTTTCAATTTCGTAAATCAGCGATTCTGATTCGTTTTTAACTTCGATGAGCTTCTTGCGCTTTTCGTCTTCTTCTCTAAACTTTTCGCCCTCGGCGACTTTAGCTTTAATTTCGTCCTCTGACAAGTTGGTCGAAGCGGTAATCGTAATGTGCTGCTTTTTGCCAGTGCCCTTGTCGGTAGCGCTGACGTTGACGATACCGTTGGCGTCGATGTCAAAGGTAACTTCAATTTGCGGCATGCCGCGGCGTGCTGGTGGAATACCGTCTAATTGGAAGCGGCCGAGTGTAATATTGTCGGCGGCCATTGAGCGCTCGCCCTGTAAAACGTGTACGTCGACGGCCGTTTGGTTGTCGGCGGCCGTTGAAAACGTTTGGCTCTTCTTGGTCGGAATTGTCGTATTGCGCTCGATTAACTTGGTGAAGACGCCGCCGAGCGTTTCGATGCCGAGTGATAACGGCGTAACGTCGAGCAATAACACGTCTTTCACTTCGCCGGTTAAAACGCCGGCCTGAATGGCGGCGCCGACGGCGACGCACTCGTCGGGGTTAATGCCCTTGTGCGGATCTTTGCCGGTAATCTCTTTGACGGCAGCTTGTACTGCCGGAATGCGGGTTGAACCGCCGACCAAAATAATTTGGTCGAGATCGCCCGCCGTCAAGCCGGCGTCGCTCAGGGCCTTTTTAATCGGTTCAATCGTTTGCTTGACCAAATCGCCAGTTAAACTTTCAAACTTGGCGCGCGTCACGTCGATGTTTAAGTGGAGCGGACCCTCTGCCGTCGCCGTAATAAACGGCAAGTTGACATTGGTCGTATTAGTCGACGACAATTCTTTTTTAGCTTTTTCAGCGGCTTCTTTTAGGCGCTGTAAGCTCATTTTGTCGTTTCTAAGGTCGACGCCGTGCTCGTTTTTAAAACTTTCGGCTAAAAAGTCGATTAATTTTTTGTCGAAGTCGTCGCCACCTAAGTGGTTGTTGCCGTTGGTTGCAAGTACTTCAAAGACGCCATCGCCAATTTCTAGAATTGACACGTCGAAGGTACCGCCGCCCAAGTCGTAAACCATAATTTTTTGCTGGTGGTCGGTTTTGTCGAGGCCGTAAGACAATGCTGCTGCCGTCGGCTCGTTGATAATGCGCTTAACTTCTAAACCGGCAATGCGGCCGGCGTCTTTGGTGGCCTGACGCTGTGCGTCGGTAAAGTAAGCCGGCACCGTGATGACGGCCGCTTCAACTTTTTCACCTAAATAGCTTTCGGCATCAGACTTTAATTTACCCAAAATCATGGCCGAAATATCTTGCGGCGTGTAATTGGCGCCGTCGATTTCAACTTTGTAGTCCATACCCATTTCGCGCTTGATTGAAATAATTGTTCGGTCGGGGTTGGTAATCGCTTGACGCTTGGCCGTTTCGCCGACTAAGCGCTCGCCATTTTTGGCAAATGCGACAATCGATGGCGTCGTTCTGTTGCCCTCTGCATTGGGGATAACGACCGGTTCGCCACCCTCTAAAACCGATACACATGAATTGGTTGTTCCTAAATCAATACCTATAATTTTGCTCATAATAACCTCCCTATTTCGCTACTTTGACCATTGCTGGTCGAATAACTTTGTCGTTTAATCTATAACCCTTTTGTAAAACGCCCGTCACCGTATCGCTGTCAAAATCGTCGCTGTCTTCGGTTAATACGGCATGGTGTGCGTTGTGGTCAAACGGTTGGCCGGCGGCGTCAATTTCGCTGAGCCCGGCATTTTTTAATGCCGCTAACAAGCTGTTCAAAATCATTTCAACGCCCTCGACAAATTTTTCTTTGGGGCTTTCGTCGGCATGCGACAGGGCCCTGTCGATATTGTCGAGTACGGGCAACAATTCGAGCATTAGCTTTTCGTTGCCCAGCCGATAAATATCGGCCTTTTCCTTTTCGACGCGCTTCTTAAAGTTTGCAAAGTCAGCCGATAAGCGCATAAAGCGAATGTTTAAGGCCTCTTCTTCTGGATCGGCCGGTTTGCCTTCAGCTGCGGCCGGCTCACTTGCCGGCTGTTCGGCCCGTTCGGCCGTCTGTTCAGCTGCGCCCTGCTCGGCGCCGTTTGGTTCGTTTAAATCGGCATCATCGCGCTTTTTTTTGGTCATCTCTACCTCCTATAAACTGATGCCCGAAAAGACATTTGACAAGACGTCGGCGACGTAGTCGACAATCGGCATCACGTAGTCGTAATTCATTCTGGTCGGCCCAATCACGGCAATGCGTCCGTCTTTTTTGCCATTGAACTTATAGGGCGCCGCCACCAGCGACAACTCAGTTAAAGCATCTATGCTATTTTCCCGACCGATGCGCACCATCAGCTCTTGATCGGCTTCGCTAATCGCCTGATACAAGAGGTGTTTGTCCTTGATCAGTTCTAAAAACTGTTCGGCGCGGCTGACATTGCCAAATTCGGGAAACTTAAAAATGTTATTGACGCCATCGACGTAAACCTCGTATTCTTCAATATCTTTAAGCGACTGCTTTAAGATTGGTATCAAATAGTCGATTACCGTGTCGTAATGGCGCAGCTCTTCTTTAATGGAAAAAATTTTGCGAACGCTAATCTCTTCAATGGCAACGCCTTCAAATTTATTGAGTAGGCAAGTTGCAATATCGTCTAGCACCGGCTGTTCAAGGTCTTTTATGCCGAGGTGAATATTTTTAATGACGCCGGTATCCGATACCATTATCATCAATACCTTGCCCTGATTAACCTTGATTAGCTTCATGTTTTTCAGCTTGCTCTTTTTGAAAATCGGCAGGCTAATAACGGTTGGCAAGCCGGTTAAATCGGCCAAAATGCGCATGGCGTGCAAGATGACATCTTCAACTTCGATGACATTTGAAGCCAATAGCGAACGTATCATTTGCTTTTCAGCAGCACCCATTTGGCGCGTCGCGCCGAACAAGTCGACGTACAGGCGATAGCCCAAATCAGACGGCACGCGGCCGGCCGAGGTATGCGGCTGAAATAAATAGCCCAGTTCTTCAAGGTCGGCCATTTCGTTGCGAATTGTCGCCGAGCTAACTGAAATAGTCGGCTTCTTTGAAATGGCGCGCGAGCCAACTGGTTGTGCCGTGTTGATGTAATCGTCAATAATGACTTTTAATATCCTTAATTTTCGATCACCTAATTGCACAATTCACCTCTCTTTGACTATTATTAGCACTCTTTGTCATCGAGTGCTAATAACGCTGTAACCAATATACTATGCTTTGCTAGACTTGTCAACAAAAAAATATTAAATTAATAATTTGTTCATTTTCACAAAAAAACAGAGATGCAGCGCATCTCTGTTTGAATGAGTATTGCCTTGATTATTGAGCAACTTGTAAATTGCTGGCCGCCGTATTGACTTCGTCGTAACTCCAATGGCTGCGCGGCACATCGTTAAACAGCGGCTGCGCGATGACAGTTAGCGGGCGATCAGTAATTCGATTAAAGACCTGTGCTACTTCTGCCCGCTTGAGTGGTGCATCGGGGCGAAATGTCTTGTCATTATACAAATCAATGAAGCGGTGATTGTAGAGGCTAAGTATTAATTTTTCAGCCCAGTGCCCGTTAATATCACCAATTGGCGCATCTTGCCCATTTGGCTGAAAACCCTTTAGTTGCCAATACTTGGTGATAATGGCGGCAATTTCGGCCCGTTTCATCTTGCCGTCTGGCTGAAAACTGCCATCGGGATAGCCGTTTAATATGCCGTACTCGGCAGCGCGCAAAATATTTTGTTCTGCCCAGTGCCCCGCGATGTCACTAAAGACACTGCTGCCACTAAGCGGCGCCGCTTCGAGCTTTAATAACCTGACGAAGACAGTCGCCATCTCGGCTCTGCTAATGGTGTCGTCCGGTTTAAATATGCCACTCGGATAACCTTTAAAAAATGGCATTTTGTAATCGATGATGGCCTTGTCGTAATCATCATCGTCGATGTCGATATCTTGACGGCGGCTATTGTCGTGGCTACTGCCCAGCTTATCGTACTTGGCGTACAGTATCATATTGCGCTCGACCGCTGTAGCGAAGTCGTATTCGCCCAATGCCGTGTACCAGCCCTTAAAAGTATAGTCCTGCTTTACTGGGTCGACGTCCGGCTTGACGACGCGCGCGCCGGGGTCTAACACTTGATTGTCGGGCACCGGCAAACCGCCAGCCGTTTCAAAGATAACCTGTATTTTTTCCTGTGCTTGATAGCCGGCCACTAATTTGATATTTTGCTGAACCGGCTGACTGAAATCGTAAAGCTGACCACCATTATACCAGCCGGTAAAAACTTGACCCTGTTTAACTGGATCAACTGGCGGTCTAACCGCCTGCCCGCCGCTGACGACTTGCTGGGCAGGTGGTATTGGCGCGCCGCCGGCGGCGTCAAAACTAACCGTAAAGTTGGCACTGTTAGCCACTTTATAGACGGCTTTTAGCGTTATATTTTCGGTGATTGGCGCGCTAAAGTCAAAGGCGCTTTGCACTGCACCGTTGCGCAGTAGTGCCCAATGGTCAAAGCGATAACCCGGTTTTTGCGGATCGGCTGGCTTTGTCGCCTGCCCACCGCTGACGACTTGCTGGTTCGGCGGTATTGGCGCACCGCCGGCGGCGTCAAAGCTAACCGTTAAATTGGCACTGTTAGCCGTTTGATAGACGGCTTTTAGCGTTATATTTTCGGTGATTGGCACGCTAAAGTCAAAGGCGCGTTGCACTGCACCGTTGCGCAGTAGTGCCCAATGGTCAAAGCGATAACCCGGTTTTTGTGGATCGGCCGGCTTTGTCGCCTGCCCGCCGCTGACGACTTGTTGGACCGGTGGTATTGGCGTGCCACCGTCGCTATCGAAAGCGACATCGAACTTTTGCGCGGCCTGATTTGCTCGATAGACGGCCTTTAATATGATATCATGGGTAACCGGCCTACTAAAATCATAGGCTGCGTCATCCCAGCCGTCGACGTTTTCATAAAGCCCCCAATACTTAAATGTATAATTAGCTTTCTGCGGATCGGCCGGTTTGGTCGCCAGTTCATCTTTTTTTACCTGTTGCACGGCCGGCTCGGGCGTGCCGCCATCGCTGTCAAAAGTGACATTGAATTTTTCAGTCGACTCAAATACTGGAAACAATTTGTAGTTTTTGTGAATCGGTTGACTGGGATCAAATACGCGCCAACCTTCATTTTGTATCAGTGTTTCCCAATGCAAAAAACGATAGCCCGGTCGCACCGGATCGGCCGCTAGAGTGGCAATTTCTCCGTCGTAAACCGAGGTGCTGCCGCCGCCGGCAAAGCTGACATCAGTCAGTGTTTCACCTGTGCGCGAATCCTCGTTAGCAATCCATAAAATTTTCCACTTTTTATCTTCTTGATAAACGGCCTTTAGAATAATGTCTCTCGTGATTGCCCTACTAAAATCATAGGAATTCTTGCCCCAGTCAGCGACATTTTCGTAAAGTCCCCAATGCTTAAATGTGTGATGCGCTTTAGTCGGTATCGTCGATGGTTCGATTGCACTTTCGCCCTCTGTTACCATTTGATTATCGACCGCTGTGCCACCATCGCTGTCAAAAGTCACCTGATACTTCGGTTTTACCACCATAAACGACGGATCGGAAAAGCGAATGTTCGTAACCTTGTTAAGGGGCTCGTAACCAGGACCTGTTTCAGTTGAATTGACAACGCCCAGTATCATGACGGCATGACTGGCGCCCGCTGGTATTGGGCAGCTAATTTGAAGGTAATCGTCTTCATCGTATATGGTCTCTTTCATTGTTACCTTATAATCTTTTATTGGGTTACCCCAATTATAGTAATAATCGATGCCGCCATCATTATCAAAAAATCTGACAATTAAAAATGCCGTGTGATCGATGCCGTATCCAGCGAGGCTTTTAGCAAGGCTGACATAGGCCTCAATTTGTTCACCCGCTTGATAGTCCGACAAGTCAATTTGTTGACCCAACTGGTGAAAGGGCCGCGGTACAGCGCCATCAAAATAATAGCCGCCGCCAAATTTCGGCATTAAGCAAGGGGTGCCATCGCCAGCAAATAGATTATCCCAATTCTCATAGTTGCTCTCATTAAAAAAGATTTCCCATCGAATGTGGTCATAGGTTAAATCGGTCCAGTTTGCGACATCGACTACGTCTGGCCCCGCTAAAAGATTTTGGTTGTATTTGGGTGGTTGCAGAGCATTAACACTAACACTGCTCAGGCATAATACGAGAGCTAGAACAACCGCTAAATATCTCTTCATCACTTCCTCCTTATCTCTACTCGTTACTTCATTATATATCCTCTGTAAGCGAATAACAACTATCCGCAAGTCACGACTTGTTATCCGCAAGTCATCGATTAAGAAATAATCCTTTTTATATTGCTCAACTTTAATAAAGAAGTTTATTTTTTAAAATTAATGCACCACACCCAAATCAACCAATCAGCAAACCAAATAGAAACCCCCTCCTGTCGACATAACAGGAGAGGGTTTAGTTGTGCTAGTTTAGTATGAAGCGGGCGCTAAATCGTCTTTTGCAATGTAGAGTTCGTCGAGTCTAAATAACTCGTTGTCTTCAAAGTCGGTAATGTACAAGTTTTTAATCGTCAAGCCTTCAAACTTGTCAATATCGCCACCGTCAAACGGCAATGCCTCCATATAAGATTCTTTCTCGTATAAGGCCGGGCCACAATAAGATAATTCCGGATTGTTGCCGTCATTCATCGTCGCCTCATAGTAAATTATAATGGGCACATCTGACATATTTTGACTAAAGGCGTAAATTTCTACTTGATCGTATTCTTCGTCTTTCACTAAATTGTCGACGCCAAATGTCATTTTTAAAGTGCCTTGACCAAAGTCTAAGGTAAGCGCTTTGCCCGAAAAATTGACCGTTTGTTGGTAATCGGGATTTTTGCTGTTGGTGAAGTAAACAGAATCTAACGGCTGATAATCGTCGTCGCCGAGATAATAATAAGGATCGAGCGACAGTTCGCTCAGTTTAGTGATATTGGCCATATTTAAGTTAACATCACTGACTAATTTAAAAGTGACGTCACCCGTTGTACCGGCGCTAACAACTTCATCGGCCTGCCAGGCATTAAAGCCAATGCCATTGATAAATGAAGAGAAAAAGCCAATGCTGACATCTCGATCGGCCTTGTTCTCGACATTTAGGTCTACCATCAAACCATTATCATATGAACTATAATAGACCTCTTTAAAAGTTATTTTGACAGCCGCATTATCAACGATAACCCTATCTTCTGCAATGCTACCTTCAAATGGGTAAAACACGCCGCCATTACCACTTGATGACGTTAAACCGTCTATTAGACCAGCGGCGCCATCTAAAGATTGGCGAATCGTTTGACGTAATTGAACCAATTCCGGATAATCATAGAAAAAGCGTAATTTTTGGTCGGCAATGCTATTACCGGTTGGCTTATCGTTCAAGACAAAGTAACTGAAACTTTCCGCAATGTCCTCACTGGCACCAGTTGCAGCATACCACGTCACAAAGTCAGACTGATTGCGCAGATAAAATAAGTCGCTTGTTTGATTGACATCTGTAACAATATAGTCTTTCCAAAAACGTTGATAAAAATCCGTCAATATGGCATTGTCGTTGGCAATTAATCCTGGTTCACAGTAGCGTTCTGGCGCAAAGCCATCCTCGTATCTGACCTGCTCATTATTTAAAGTCAAATAATGACCATATTCATGCACTAAAGTGGCAACCACCTCATAATCAAGATCGGCATCATCCATTTGAATAAGCCAACGTTCACCACTGCCATCATCATGGGGGCTAGTGGTGACCGATGCAGCATTTTCATAGGCACCATCGCTACTAATTAAAAAATAATCGAAATACTGTAAATCTTCTGACTGGATAACGCTTCTTACCAGTTGCCAAAGCAGTTGTAATGCCTCTGTATCAAACCGACCGGTTGCAACAACAGGGCCACCGTTAACGATTGGCTGTGACAGTAATTCAAATTGATCATCAATTGCATAAAGCGCCTTCGTCAGTTCTGTACCATATTGATCAAGCAGAACAACGATTAAATCACTATTTAATTTTGCATAGCGATTTAAATTATCAAATAACTTAGTATATGCTTCTTCAGTTTGGTCGTCTAAATAGTCATTATAATCTCTTAAAAAGTCCTCGTAATGTTCGTTAGACATAACTGCTTTTAAACTGTCTAAAATGCGCGACTCGGTACTGTCTTCGGTCTCATCGTCGTAGTAAGAATTATCATCGTCGTAGTAAGTATCATCGTCGTCCGATTCATCATAATAAAGATCCGTTAAGTCATCCAGTATTTGGTTAAACTGATGGCGCGCCTCATATTCAACATCAGTGTAGTAGAACTCATTTTGGGTAGCACGCAATTGTACTTGTTCGTCAATGGTCGCCATTAGTGCTAGACAAGTCTTGCGATCAGCTGCTGTTATATTGTCTTTAACATCACCTAAATTATGGTCGAGTTGCTCACCATAACGCGCTTCCAAGCTATTATGAGCGGCCTGTGCTGCTGCATCACCCGAAATGATTTGCACCTGCTGTGTTTGTTCATCCCAAAAGACAGCACAGCCCAAATTTTCTGATACAAACCTGACCGGCAACATCGTTCGATTGTCAATAATAATCGGTTTGACATTGGCGTTGCTTGAATCGATAAATACAGTTTGGCCATCAACCAATGCATTTGCGCGCCCAATCCACATTTCAATTGTTTTACCCGCCAATTCAACGGTCACCTTTTGCTCTACGCCATCCCAACTGACAACGGCACCCAATGGTGTTGCCACATAGCGAATCGGCAGTAAAGTTCGGCTTTCAACAATCCGCGGCGCTACATCCATTGCGATTGCTTGATTGTCAACTAAATAGGTTGAACCGCCGATTGTAAAGCGCAAATCAACATCGCTTGATTTATCAGCCCGTTCAGCATAGGCCGCACTTAAAAACGCCAGCATCACACCGACTAAAACAAGTGCAATAATCCGCTTTTTCAAATTCATAATAACTCCTTTTTATTGTTAAACATCTTGTCTGTTTAATTGCACCAAAATAGCAAATTCCAAATATCGACCTTGCTTAATTTTTTATAAATCACTCAGTATATAATTTGCCGTATTGAGGCCGTGGTCTGTCAAACGCAGGTGGCCGTCTACCTCTAGCAACACGCCGTAATTGCGGTACTTATCGCACCAAGCGGCATAGTGCGTTTTAAAATCATAGCCAAATTTAGCCCGGTAGTCGGCCAAGTGAATGCCCCTGACCGTGCGCAAATTTAAAATGGCGTATTCATAGGCGCGGTCGGCAGCGGTCAGCCGCTCGGTTTTGGCATCGTCGAGCGGCAGTTTAGATTGCCCAATTAAACTGGCGTAGTCGGCCAGCGACGCCGTGTTGTAAAAGCGCCTACCAGCCACCTTATAGGCGGCCGCCAAACCGACGCCGAGCGTATCGGCCGCCGACCAGTAGGCCGAATTGTGAACGCTGTGATAGCCAACTTTGGCAAAATTTGCCACTTCGTAGCGGGCCAAGCCATTTTGGGCCAAGCGCGCAATAATGACGTCGAGCATATCGGCATAGGCGTCATCGCTGGGCAGCGTCAACGCGCCACTGGCGACGCGTCTTGCCAGCGGTACCGCACTTTCCAGTTTTAAAGCGTAAGCCGAAACGTGTGTTGCTCGCAAGTTGACGATGTCGTCGACCGTTGCGACGACATCGTCGAGCGTTTGTTCGGGAATGCCGTAGATGAGGTCGATATTGTAATTGGTTATGCCGTGGTGCTGCAACGCATTGACGGTTTGCCAAACCTGCCCATAGCGGCTATTTCTACCCAGTATTTTTAACAACCGCTCTTGCCTGGCCTGCATACCCAAACTAATGCGATTAACGCCCAGGCTAACCAGCGCCGCAATTAAATCGTCTGACGCCGATTCGGGGTTTACTTCGACGGTAAACTCCAAAGCGACAGCACCAAAACTGGCCGTTATCGTGCCAATTATTTTTTGAAAGGCCGCAATTGGTAGCAGCGAAGGCGTGCCGCCGCCGAAGTAAATGGTCTTGAGCGGCAGCGGGTAGCGGCTATACAACAAATTAATTTCGCGACAGATTAAATTGACATAGTCATCAATTGCCCGCAAATTGGTCGTCGTCGCAAAATCGCAATAGGCACAGCGCTCGGCACAAAACGGTATATGCACGTAGAGATGCGACATTACAGTTCGGGGAACAAGATCAATTGGTCGGGAATTTCCATTTCACCCGACAATAGCGACGTCGTCGGTGAAAAGACGACCACCCTATCGCGATAGCGCATTTCGATGACGGTGTCGGGGCGCAGCTCGCTCATATTGCAATTGAGCATAAAGTTGTCTAGGCAATAGTCCATATCGTAACCATATGCCATATCGTCATCAACTGACCTGATCAGCGTCGCCGTACGGCTGAAGACCGGCACAAATAGATAGCGCTCGTCGGCGAAGCGATTGTCATAACCAATCGTCAAATCGACTTCGCCAAATTGATCGCGCCGATAGTCGTACAATAGCAAGAAGTCGGCGACGTTTTGTTCGGCGTTGACATCGCTTAAATAGGTTAAAAATTTGGCGGCGCCCAGTATGCCCTCCGCATCACCAAACGCATTCTCGTACAGCGGATTAACCGTTTCAACGGTCGCATCTGCTGCCGAAACATTGAGGTCGACAATTTGGTTGAGGCCGCCTAAATCAAAGTGAAAGACGGTATCAAAAAATAGCGCGTGCAGTTCGCCATTGGCATCTAAATAGCCAGTTAAACCCTTTTTATTGTAAATGCTATTGTAATCGGGCATGGCCGGGTAGCTGATGTCGTTGAGCCAATCGCCTGCTAAAAACCATTCATCTAAAAATGGCAAGCTGGTATCTGCTTCATAATACATGTTCCACAGCCACAGAAAATCGGCCGCCAAGCGCTTGTTTTTGTCGCCCCTGCCGGCGTCTTCTGTCGCCATATAGTCGATTAAAGCGCCTTCCATTTTAGCTATTAAATCATCTTGATAGCCGAGTCGGTCAGCCAGCGCTTCAAACGATAGCACCTCATCATTGCTTAAATCGATATTGATGGCATTGATAATTTCATTGTTAAATTCGAATTGACCAGATATGTCATTGCCATAGAGTACAAGCGACAGTATATCGTCATTTAAATACGCCTGATAGCCGTATTGCACGCATATATAAGTTTCGTAGTCATAAGCGTCGACGTGGCGCTGAATGGCTTCGACAATAAAAGTGTCGACAATGGCATTGAAGTCGTCGGCAGCGGCCAAATCGGCATTGATTTGCGGAAAGACAAATAGTTCGGACGGGTCGTGATCGAGAATAACCGGTAAATCTTCAAGGCCCTCTAATTTGACCGGCGTTACCAAATTGGCCAGCTGCCAACCCGCTGTGGCTTGACTGGTCGCTTCAGTAGTTTCCGTCGTGACCGGCTCGCTCGTCGCCGGCATTTCAGTTGTTTGGGTCGTCGTCGCTTCTGACGTTTGAGTCGTCGACGTATTGACGGCGGCAGCGCCACTTGGCGTACAGCCCAAGGTCAGTAGCGCCAATATCAAAATCATTGCAAGTCGCCTTTTCATAGGTGCTCCTTTCATTAAATATAAAACCTCTTCTACCGGCGCATAGCGCTAATAGAAGAGGTTTTTAATTGCCTTAAATATTAGTATGAAGCGGGCTCTAAATCGTCTTTTGCAATATAGAGTTCGTCGAGTCTAAATAACTCGTTATCTTCAAAGTCGGTAATGTACAAGTTTTTAATCGTCAAGCCCTCAAACTTATCAGCATCGCCACCGTCAAAGGGCAACGCCTCCATATAAGATTCTTTCTCGTATAAGACCGGGCCACAATAAGGTAATTCCGGATTGTTGCCGTCATTCATCGTCGCTTCATAGTAAATTATAATTGGCACATCTGACATATTTTGACTAAAGGCGTAAATTTCTGTTTGATTGTATTCTTCGTCTTTCACTAAATTGTCGACGCCAAATGTCATTTTTAAAGTGCCTTGACCGAAATCAATGGTAAGCTCTTTACCAGAGAAATTGACCGTTTGTTGGTAATCGGGATTTTTGCTGTTTTTGACGAGCACTGAATCCAACGCCTGATAATCGTCGTCGCCGAGATAATAATAAGGATCGAGCAACAGTTCGCTCAGTTTAGTGATATTGGCCATATTTAAGTTAACATCACTGACTAATTTGAAAGTGACGCCACGCGTTAGGCCCGCTTCGACAACTTCATCGGCCTGCCAGGCATCAAAGCCAACGCCATTGATAAATGCAGAGAAAAAGCCAACGCTGACATCTTGTTCCGTTTTATTTTCGACATTTAAATATGCCAAGATACCTTCTTCGACGATGTCATAGCTAGCGCTTTCAAATGTAATTTTGACATCATCATTATCGCAGATAACGGCCGTTTCATCAATTGTACCCTCAACCAGTGCACTACCGACTGCATCGCCAATCGCCTCAGTCGCCTTATCGCAAGCCGTTAAAGAAAAGGCAAGGGCCAAAACCAACATAACATACAATACTTTCTTCATAATTTCCCCCTAAATCTCAATAGCTGATAATTCGCATATATACTACCACATTTAATACTTAAAAGCAAACAATTCGATTAACTATTTGCATATATTTTTTCTAACGCCGATAGAGGATATAGACGCCCTTATTGGCACTGCTGGCATTGAGCGAAAGCGGCGCCTGTGAGTTTTGTAATGCGACGACATGCCAATCACTCGGTATATCTTTTTCCGCACCAATAAATACATCAACTTCGGTTAGTGGCGCCAAGCTGTGGTTGCGTTCTTCGTTCGTCAGCCAAAGATAAATACCCGCACTCTTCGCTTCGTCGCTGGGATCATTGAGATTATTTTCCAATTGTCGATAATTGGCATTATAACCATTATGAGCGAGAAATTCTATACTTGGTTCCAAATATTGACTGCGCTGTTCAAAAAATAAATCGTACACTGTGTTGGTTGACGACGTGCCCGTTTTGTAACATAAATAAATACCACTATTCACCGTATTTTTGTACAAATTCTTGTCGATTAATTTATAGCCCTTTGGGCACTTTTTGCGAGCATCTGCCAAGTCACTAGCCACTGTGAAAATAATATCTTTAATATGTGTTTGCGCCGGCAGTTTGGCTACATATTCTGCACTCAACGCTTCAAATGCCGCTTTTAATTGTTCTTTGCGAGCCGTATTGTTACAAAGTTCCCAAATTGGCAACAACTGCACGTCAGCACTACTGCCAAAATCAATTAGTGTATTTTCGTTTTTTAAGCTATCTTGCCAAGTATTAACGGCATCGCGATCAGTCGCCAACTGAACGAGTGTCAACGGCTTATCGCCACCTAAACAGTTCAACATATGGCGCTTCGCATTATCAAATTTTTCTTCATTTTCAATCGCGGTATTAACACCAGCCGAAAAAGCATCGCCCATATACTTGGCCGCCGCCATATCACTAGCGCGCTGAAAGTTCTGATAACTGGTCGCCGCTTGCTTTTCTGCCGAAAGGCTATAATCGAGTCGCCCACCTGAAATTGCGTCAATCACAACGTAATGACCATAGGTATTAAAAACTGTACTAGGTGGCGTGCTTGGACTATTAATTGCAGCGCTGGCCTGCACTGTCAAATAATTCTTTAAGTGTTCGGCATTTTCATTTATATAAATCTCGTATTTTTTGACAAAATAAGAATGTGTCGAAAAATAATAATTATCGCGCACTACATGTGCTGTGTCAAAGCGCATGTTCTGTTGGTTGTTAAACACGACAAAATCGAGCCCGCGAAAGGTTTTATTTTTATAATTCTCGCTATAATCGCGCAGACTGCGCCCGCTGACGACTTCAGTTTCGTTACTATCAAAGCGAACGCGCTGTATCCTAGCGCTATCGGCGAGCCGTTTGACGTCGAGCACGGGTTGCCTAAGCGATGTCTCCGCCGCATAATTGCCAAAGATATCATAGCCGCGACCAATTGATCTCACAATTGGCAAATCAAATTCATCGGCCTTTACTGAATTGGCCTGTCCAATTGGTGCAGTCAGCCAGCTCTGTGGAATAATCTCAACTGCGCGACCAATTGACTGACTCGATAAACTATCTTCAAGTAAAGACAATTGCACATCTTTAGCAGTGAAATCCGTCAGGCCAAACAACTTTGAAGTTGTAGTCGATTTTGTCATTTCAATTACGGCATCATCGAGTGCTTTAGCTTTAGCAATGGTTTCGCCAGCTATTGCAGAGTTAACGACTTGATCGCGCGTAATATTTTCTTCGACCACATGCTTAGCAACTTTAACTTGTCTGTTTTGCTGATCCCAAGTAACATTACAGTTTAACTCTTCTGATAAAAAGCGAACGGGAAACATGGCGCGACCATTGATAATAATTGGTGTTACCTTATTATTTTGGGGATCGATTTGGACAATTCTATCACCGACTAATGCCTGTGCACGGTCAATCCAAAATTTTATGACGACGCCATTTAGCGAGACCGTCACCTTGCGTTCCCGCTCTTCCCACTTAATATTGGCACCGAGCGGCGTCGCCACATAGCGAATTGGCAAAAATGCGCGCCCTTCAATAATAGTTGGTGCTACATCTATCTCAATGGGAACATCATTTATCCAACAAATAGATTTATTAATTGTAAAACTCAAATCGATCTTTTCAGTTGCAATTCCATCATCAGCATAAGATAACGCCAGCGCCATCACTATAACAATAATAAAAAACAACGAAATAAGTGACTTACTTCGTTTCATAGTAACCCCTCTCAACACCTCAACTGGGTGTGATAATAAAACTAATACTCCCATTATAACAAAATTAACCAATAAATTCAAAATATATCTAAAAAAAATTGACAAATTTGTAAACTTCAATTATTATATAGTTATCAAAACTAGATTAAGAGGCATTATGTTTCGCAAAAAACTAGAAAATATCTATCGTTTTCACTGCCCGCGCTGGCGTGAGCTGCCCGATCAATCAATGCTGAGCCGCGCAGTTGTAGCCTACGTCGGCGACGTATTGGCCCCCATTATGAACGGCCGCACGGCACTGACTGCAACGATGATTCAAAACTATTCAAAATGGGGCTATATTCCCAAATCGGCGGGTAGAAAATATAACCGCCAGCAAATTGCAAACTTAATTGTCATTGCCGTTTATAAGGACATTCTCGACATAAAAGACATAAAAAATGGCGTCGACTTACAATTGAAGCTAATGCCCGCCGAAGCGGCTTATAACCGCTTTGCCGAAGCATTAGAATTGGCATTACACAAAACGTTTCAACCCGTCGTACAGCAATTGCAAAAAATGGACGGTGTAATAACAGTGCTACCAGATCAAATTGGCATTAATTTATTGGCTAACGCCTTTGCGCTCAAGTTGTTGGGCGTAATTATTATCGAAGAAAGCGGGTATAAGAACTTATGAACCAAAACAAAAAGCTGGCAATTATTGCCGACAGCACACATGATTTTACCTTTGAAATGGGCGAACGCTTTGGCGTAGAAGTTTTATCGTACTACATTCAAATGGGCGAAAAGACCTATAAGGATTTAGTTGAATTAGATTCGCGCACCTTTTATGAAACAATGGAAAATTACGATACGCTGTCAACCGGCATTCCGCCAATTCAAGACGTAACCGATATGCTCGACCGCCTAAAGGCCGACGGCTACCAGCAAGTATTGATGATTTCGTCGGCTGCCAGCCTAACCGGCATGCACAACCTACACGCACTGGTTCAGCAAACTTACGAAGGCCTAGATATTCACATTTTCGACAGCAATCAAATTGCCGCCGGCACGGCACAACTGACGATTAAAGCCGCCGCAATGCGCGATGCTGGCCAGTCAGCCCAAGAAATTATCGACGAATTAACCGCACTAAAAAAGAACATACGCACCTACGCCCTGTTTAGAACGCTGACCTACGTGGTTAAGGGCGGTCGCTTTAACAAATACGCCGGCATGATAGGCAATTTCTTAAAGATTAATCCATTGCTTTATCTCGATGACGGCACGATGACCATTCGCCAAAAAATTCGCGGGCCGCGCAAGAGTTTAATTGCCTTAGCCGAAGCGATTAGAAATGATATTAAAGATGCCAAACACTTTAACTTAATCGTCTTTTCGGGCAATAATCAAGCCGAAATTAAAGAACTCAAAGAAATGCTCAGCGACTTAATCGAGCGCGCCGATTCGTTTCTCGAAACCGAACTGACATCCGTTTTAGGTGTACACGCCGGCCCCCGTTCAATTGGCGTCAGCGCCATGATATTGGGATAAACATGATATTGGTATAAATCAGAAAATAGCTCTTACTGTATAGTAAGGGCTATTTTCGTATTTTAATGATTACTAGCGCCCTCTCTTTCAGCTAGCAATTCGGCATGAGAAACTTTAACCGACAGTTTATAGGATAACCCCGATATTAAAATGATAATGGTCAATACGTCATCACTAAAGGGTTGGCAATTTTGTTTTTTAGGTGCCAGGTTCAATTACATTAGGTGCCAGGTTCAATTACATTATTGACGTGACTTTTTAATTGAAAAATGTTATCATTGACATAGAATGTTAAAGGAGAAATTTATGAAAGATAATTTTACAGCGGTCGAATCGACCATGCTCATTCCTCTGATGATAAAGGCCAATGAAACAAAGAGCAAACAGCCCCGCATTATCGACCGTAAAGCGGTTGAAATCATCGAAAAGCTGGCAATCGACGACCCCAACTTAGATAAATTTATGAGCCACGAAGGCGTCATGGCCCGAACCATATTGTTCGATAATGCCGTTAAATCGTATATCGACGACAACCCAAACTGCAGCTGCATTAATTTGGCCTGCGGACTAGACGACAGATTTTCGCGCGTCGATAACGGTAAAATAACGTGGTACGATTTAGATTTAGAAAATGTAATAAAAATCAGACGCCAATTTTTTGAAGAGACGACGCGGCGCAAAATCATTAGCGCGTCAATGCTCGACGACAACTGGGTAGATGCCATTGCCGACAAACAAAATGCAATTATCATACTGGAAGGTGTTCTCATGTACTTTAGCAAAGAACAAGTTAAAAAGGCCTTTCAAATTATCGGCAACGCTTTTTCTAACGCCACCATTATGGCCGAATTAATGTGCAAAAAAGCGACTGCGCTAAGCGCCAAACACGATACCGTTAAACACACCGGCGCAAGTTTTAAATGGGGCGTCGACCACGGTAATGAAATTGCCGACATGATTGAAAATTTAGAACTAATTAGCGAAACCAATTTTAATGTCGAAATGAAAAAGTACAGCTTTAGGGGCTGGATTTTTGCAACACTGCCCATTATTAAAAATATGAACAATAGACTGGCGGTATTTAAATTTAATGGCTAAGCATTAAACCTGCCCCAACTTTTACAAGGCTAAAATAAATGGCAAGAATTGATGGCTAGTATAAAATCAATCTATATTTGCGACTATCCATTAAATCTTAACCGATAATTGCAATAATTCCTGATAACACTAACGACACTAATATTAAAATTGGAATAAATAATAATCGCTTCCTTAGTATTTCTTTAACAGTTGGCATTTGATATATTGATTCAGTTCCTTTGATTATCAAATTTCGACTATTTTTGACCCATAAAATATCCATAACCAAACCATCGTAAATATTCCAGGCTTGCAATAAAATATTAGTTTGAATAAAGGCGTTCTTAAAATCAGTAACTTTATTCCAATATACTACAATTACAAGCAAAGCACCCGTCATTAAAACCATAAACAGCATGTTGAATAACTTCTTTTTTCTTTTAATTGTCTCAGCATCTATAAGTTTCAGTTCAATAACTTTTTCGATTACATTTTTAGGGTAAAAATATACAATATTGAGAGGATTCCCCCTAAAGGATACAGCAACTAATAGAGTAAAGAGTACACAATATAAAACTACTTGTAAAATGGTGACAGCCATATTAATCTCCTCTTCATCACCTATATAATTAAAGCGATATGACATCTAGTTTTGACAAAAATGCTAACGTTTAACGTGTTCATTATTGTCCAAACATAACTCCATAGTATTTTCAATGATAGGTAGTTTGAATTTGATTGATTTTATCCATTGTCCGTTTGGTTTTCGTTC
>PDWI01003892.1_pt1 | contig 20585 bp, 17 predicted proteins | sample 1430891 | NCBI WGS metagenome assembly PDWI01 (sample SAMN01162508, study PRJNA174530) | Oral metagenome, whole genome shotgun sequencing project. | biome: Marine environment; feature: Marine mammal; material: Swab sample of the gingival sulcus; isolation source: swab sample of gingival sulcus... | reverse complement strand
TTTTGGGTGTATCGGGGCTGAAAGTGAATTCGGTTTAAGTTTACATTTTTAAGATGGTTCTGCCTGACAATGAATTTTGGTCTTGCCTTTTTTCAGGATAGAGATTATCACTGTTCTACTGTGTTTTCATTAGCAGGTTCAACACCATACAGTTGTTACATAGATCACAAAAATAAATGCATATGACACGATTATAAAGGTTCTTTTTTGAAATGAGGTCGTTAAATGAGTCCGATGCAGGAACAATTGAAAAAAAAATTAGAAGATAAACGATACACATGGGTAGTAACTGGGTGCGCTGGATTTATCGGCTCTAACCTGCTTGAAACCCTGCTGAAATTTGATCAGAAGGTGATCGGTCTGGATAACTTTTCTACTGGGTTTCAGCATAATCTGGATCAGGTTAAAGATATTGTAGGAGACCGTAGCTGGGAGAATTTTAAATTTATCAAAGGAGATATCCGGGAACTTGATACCTGCAAGGAGGCGGTGGTTGGGGCTGATTTTGTACTGCATCAAGCTGCCTTGGGTTCTGTTCCCCGTTCCATAGAAAATCCCATCAATACTAATGAAAATAATATCACAGGGTTTTTAAATATGCTGGAGGCTTCACGCCATGCTGGTGTGAACCGGTTTGTCTATGCGGCTTCAAGTTCAACTTACGGTGATCATCCCGGACTTCCTAAAAAGGAAGACATTATCGGCAACCCCTTGTCTCCCTATGCCGTGACCAAATATGTCAATGAATTGTATGCCACGGTTTTTGCATCTACTTATGGTATGAAGACTGTCGGATTGAGGTATTTCAATGTGTTCGGCCGCCGTCAAGACCCCAATGGGGCATACGCGGCTGTGATTCCCCTATGGTTTTCCGCGCTGATTCGGGGCAATGCACTATATATAAATGGCGATGGTGAAACCTCAAGGGATTTTTGTTATATTGATAACACGGTGCAGGCCAATCTTTTGTCCTGTTTGTCTGAAAAAAAGGGGGCAGTGAATCAGGTCTATAATGTAGCATTTGGCCAGCGGACATCATTGAATGAATTATTTACCATGGTCAAAAAGCGGGTGGCGGAAAAATATCCAAAAGCGGCATCTGCAGAACCTGTCTACAGGGACTTTCGTCCTGGGGATGTCCGGCATTCTCTAGCGGATATTTCAAAGGCTAAAACGCTTTTAGGATATACGCCGGAATTTTCTGTGGAACAAGGGTTGGACCGGGCCGCCCACTGGTACATAAAAAATTTAGAATAAATCATAATATATGAGAGATGGAGAAACAATAAATGAAAAAAGATATTAAAGTTGCCGTTGTTGGACTAGGGTATGTCGGGCTTCCGCTTGCCGTTTACTTTGCCCGTAAGTATGACACCGTTGGGTTTGATCTAAAGCAGACCATTGTGGACAACAGCCTGGCCCATGAAGACCCCACAGGAGAAGTTTCCAAAGAAGAATTCGAAAAGGCTGAATTTTTTACCCCAACCACCGACCCCAAACTCATGTCCGATGCGGACATCATTGTAGTGGCTGTGCCCACTCCCATTGATCGGGCCAGACGGCCAGATCTTTTCCCTGTGGAAAGTGCGTCACGAACCGTTGGCCAGGTCATGAAAAAAGGGGCCATTGTGGTATTTGAGTCGACAGTATATCCCGGTGTCACCGAAGACATTTGTGTTCCCATCCTTGAAAAGGAATCTGGGATGAAATGGAAAGAGGATTTTCATGTGGGCTATTCTCCTGAACGCATCAATCCTGGTGACAAGGAGCATACTTTGACCCGTATCGTTAAAGTGGTCTCCGGGGATGATGAAGAGACTCTGGAAAAGGTGGCATCCTTGTACGAGTCTATCATTGAAGCCGGTGTTCATAGAACCAAGAACATAAAAGAAGCCGAAGCGGCAAAAGTAATTGAAAATACCCAAAGAGACCTGAACATTGCATTGATGAACGAATTGGCTTTAATTTTTGACAAATTGGGCATTGATACCAAAAACGTGCTTGAGGCTGCGGGGTCTAAATGGAACTTTTTGAAATTTTTCCCAGGCCTTGTGGGCGGTCACTGCATCGGCGTAGATCCGTATTATCTGACCTATAAAGCCCAGAGTGAAGGCTATCACCCTGCCATTATTTTGGCCGGTCGTCGGATCAATGATGATATGGGCAAATTTGTAGTTGAAAAAACTATCAAAATGATGATCGCTTCCTCCCAGAACGTTAAAGGTAAAAAAGTCGGTGTGCTGGGTCTAACATTCAAAGAAGACTGCCCGGATTTGAGAAATACAAGGGTGGTTGATATTATAGAAGAGCTCGAATCATACGGCTGTGATGTCCTGGTTCATGATCCCATGGCTGACCCAGAAGAAGCCTTGAAATACTACGGCGTGACCCTCCATCCTTGGGGAGACCTTGAGGATCTGGGTGCCCTTATCCTGGCAGTACCCCATGCCTGGTACAAAGAACAGTCTTTGGAGACATTCACCAAAAAACTTAGTGAAAAAGGATGCCTCATCGACGTCAAGTCCATGTTGGACGTAGATGAAGTTGAAAAATCAGGTGTTCAATTCTGGAGATTGTAATTTTTAGACCTCTTGTCTTAAATAACGGCCATGGGCAAGCCTGGGCAAAAGACCAGGTGGCTTTTGGCCGTTATAAAGCATCCTTCACATAATAAGCCGCTTACATCCGTTAAGGCTTGATCAAAAAATTCATCGGTCCTATCGATCTCGATCTTTTTATTCTCGTATTAACATTTTTTATCAAATACAGGTGGATCAATCTGATACTTCAGTTCAAGTTTGACAATGGGTACTTTTTTGTTTAAGGTATCCAGCAGTTCACTGGGGGTGCAGTCCTTGCTGAGAGAAGGAAAGTGTTCTTCAACCCTTGGAACCTGATGCGGTTAGTACCGACGTAGGGAAAGTGGTCACTGATTGAATGAAAATTCACCCATCGACTTCGTTGCTGCCATTGTTTAACACGTTATAGGTGTAAACGTGTTTTGGCTGGCTCAAACACACAATCTTTGATGATTGCCTGTCTGTATTAACTTATCAGAATACCCTCTTTATCTTTAAGTGACATTCGTGCTGAATGAACACTGTGAATTTTATCGGTCACGAATCGATTGAAATTTTAATGTGTATGAAGGCACCAAATGAAATCTGCCGGAGGTGTTATGAAAATTACGCTGAATGGATCCGTTGTTGAAACAGATCAGTCAGATCTTCTGGCCCTGGTTCTTGAGAAGGGATTGGCACCTTCTTCCCTGGTTATTGAACATAATCGGGAGGTAATTAAGCATGAGGATTGGGCGGCAACTCCTCTGGGGGAGGGAGATACCATTGAGTTGCTGAATTTTGTGGGAGGAGGATGATGATGGATGATCTGTTGACCCTTGGACCGAAAACATTGACCAGCCGGCTGTTGACCGGAACTGGAAAATTTGCTTCAAAAACCTTAATTGCGCCCATGCTTGAGGCGTCAAAGTCCGAAATGATTACTGTTGCCCTGCGACGGGTTGATCCGGAGGCAGGCCAGGAGAATATCCTCTCCCATATTCCAGAGGGGGTGACCCTGTTGCCCAACACCTCTGGAGCCCGGAGTGCAGATGAGGCCGTGCGTATTGCACGGATTGCCCGGGCCGCCGGATGCGGGGATTTTATTAAGATCGAAGTGATCCAGGACATGCAGTATCTCCTGCCTGAAAACTATGAAACCCTCAATGCCACAGAGATCCTTGCCAAAGAAGGATTTACCGTACTGCCCTATGTGATGCCGGACATTAATATTTCCAGACGGCTTCATGATGTCGGTGCTGCGGCTGTGATGCCACTGGGTGCCCCTATCGGGTCCAATGCCGGCCTTGAGATGAAGGCCATGATTCAACGGCTTATTGATACGTCGAAACTGCCGGTGATTGTGGATGCCGGTATCGGCAAACCGTCTCATGCGGCTCAAGCTATGGAGATGGGGGCAGATGCAGTGTTGGTAAATACAGCCATTGCCACAGCCCATGATCCGGCCATGGCTGGACTGGCTTTTGCCAAAGCGGTTGAAGCCGGTCGCATGGCCTATTTGTCTGGGCTGGCCGGTAAGCAGGCCGGAGCCAGCGCGTCTTCTCCTTTAACAGGTTTTCTGAGAACTTGAACGTTGTAAAGGAGAGGGTGATGTCTTTTCTTGAGATTGCAAACCAATATCAATCCTTTGATTTTGAGGGGTATTTTAACGGGGTGACATCCCAGGAGGTGGCCAGCAGCCTTGCCAAAGCTGGGGAGATTAACCGTTTGGATGTGTATGATCTTTTAAATTTATTGTCTCCGGCAGCCCTGGCGTTTCTGGAACCTATGGCGCAAAAGGCCAGGGCGTTGACCCTTCAGTACTTTGGCCGGACCATTGGCCTTTATGCCCCCATCTATATTTCTGATTTTTGTTCCAATCATTGTACCTATTGCGGCTTTAATGCCCGCACTGGGTTTAAGAGAACCACATTGACCTTGGAACAGATTGAGCGCGAAGCAAAGGCCATTGCAGATCTGGGTATTCGTCATATCTTGGTTCTCACAGGTGAAGCCCCAGCCAAAACCCCTATGGATTACCTTGAGGATTCCGTGTCCCTGTTGACCCGGTATTTTTCATCGGTGGCCTTGGAAATGTTTCCCATGTCAGAAGAGGCCTATACAAGGTTGCGCCGGGCAGGTGCTGATTCCCTGACTGTTTACCAGGAGGTATACGAACAAGGGTTGTATAAAGAGGTGCATCCTAAAGGACCCAAGTCCGACTATGCCTTTCGACTGCTGACCCCGGAGCGGGGGGCCAGGGCCGGGTTCCGTGCCTTGGGCATTGGTCCTTTGTTTGGTTTAGGGGAAACCCGGTCCGAAGCCTTTATGGCAGGTATACACGCTCGGTTTTTGGAACAGGAATTTCCCGATGTAGAGATCTCTTTGTCCCTTCCTCGAATGAACCCGGTAGAAGGCGGTATTCCTTTGGCCAATGTGCTGGATGATACTGGTTTTGTCCAGACGATGTTGGCCTGGCGGCTGTTTATGCCCCGGGTGGGGATCAATATTTCCACAAGGGAATCCGCTCAGTTCCGGGATCGGCTGATCTACCTGGGTGCCACACGTTTTTCGGCAGGCTCTAAAACCGATGTTGGGGGCTATACCGTTCGTAATACTGAGACAACGGACTGCAATACCACGGTGCAGTTCGATATCACTGATACCAGAACTGTAGACCAAGTGTCTCAAATGATCCGTGAAAGCGGATATCAGCCGGTCTTCAAAGACTGGGAGATCATTTAGAATGGGAAATGTCGATAGACGTATTGGCATTGCCGGTGCTGGGGGAATCGGTTCCAACGTGGCCCGTCACCTGGTCCAATGCGGCATCACTCAATTCGAGATTGTGGATTTTGATCGGGTAGCACAATCCAACCTGGATCGTCAGTTTTATTTTTTCGACCAAATCGGCCATCTTAAGGTCTTGTGTCTAAAAGAAAATCTGCAACGCCTCTCCCCCAGCACAGAAGTGGATGCTGTGGTTCAGCGCATTATGCCCGGTGCCTGCACGGCATTGTTTTCGGATTGTGACCTGGTGGTTGAGGGGTTTGACGATGCTGCAGCAAAGAAACATCTGGTGGAAGAACTATCGGTTCAGGGTCTCCCTATTGTCTCGGCATCTGGTATTGCCGGCAAGGATATGCAGGGAATTAAGCGCAGGAAAATCGGAAACTGCACGATTGTGGGAGACTTTTCCACCGATGTCGCTGATGCAGAGCTGTTTCCTCCAAAAGTGGCAGTTATTACCGCGATGATGGCCGCTGCTGCCATGGATACCTTTGATCATCACTAAAAAGGCAAAAAAATGAAATATGCAGAAAAACCCATACTCCCAAAGGGAATTTACGGCATCTTAGGCGAAGCGTTTTCGTTGGGCCGTTCTAATGTGGAGACCGCAACGCTTCTCGTCGAGGGCGGAATTGATATCCTTCAATACCGAGAAAAGGCCCATCAAAAAGATCGGCGGGATATGTTGGCCGAATGTATGGCCATCCGAAAAATTACTGCGGATGCCGGAATTCCTTTTATTGTAAATGATTTTTTAGATATCGCTTTAATGGTACAGGCCGACGGGGTTCATGTGGGTCAGGAAGACCTGCCGGTCACCGAGGTTAAAAAATTGGCTCCTCATCTGATGGTGGGATGTTCCACCCATTCTCCAGCCCAGGCAGCCCAAGCTGTTAAAGATGGTGCCGATTACATCGGGGTGGGACCTGTTTTTTCCACACAGACCAAGACGGATGTCTGTGATCCCGTGGGATTTGAATATCTCGAACATGTGGTGGCCAATCATACCATTCCCTTTGTCGCGATTGGCGGAATCAAGCGTCACAATATCAAGGCGGTGGCAGACCGGGGTGCCGCAACAATATGTCTTGTGACAGAGATTATTGGGGCACAAGATATCAAAGCCAGAATTCATGAGATTAAAGCATGTTACCTCTAATATTGGCCACTGAACAACCTATGGGTTAGCTGACGTTTGACACAACAAATAAGAAAAGAAGCCAATGGGTTTGTATTAGGCCTTTCATATGACGCCCACAGGCCGACTGGGGCGATCAACACCCAGGCACAGCCCATAACAAAAATTGAAAGATCTGAATGAATTCCACAGATGTTCCTATAAAAATAAATCAGGAGGTTGAAAAATGACCGACACGAATACATATACTACACAAATGGATGCTGCAAAAAAAGGCATTCTTACCCCCCAGATGATCCAGGTGCTTGAAGATGAACCCATCTCCAAATCGGATCTGATGGCCAGGGTCGCGCAAGGATCTATCGCCATTCCGGCCAATAAAAACCATGTTTCTCTCCTGGCTGCCGGTGTGGGACGGGGACTGAAAACCAAGATTAATGTCAATCTGGGCGTTTCCAAAGATGTCTGCTCTTTTGAGGGGGAGATGACTAAGGCAAAATTGGCACTGAAGTACAAGGCCGACGCCATTATGGATTTGAGTGTATCTGGTGAGACGGAAGCGTTTAGAAAGCGTCTGGTGGCCGAGATCCCGGTAATGATTGGCAGTGTTCCCATTTACGATACGCTCACCCGAACTGGCAAGGATGTGAAAGATCTCACCATTGATGACTGGTTTCGTACGGTGGAAATACATGGTGAAAATGGTATCGATTTTGTAACCATTCATGCCGGCTTGAATCTGAAATCTGCCCGTATTATTCAAGAAAACCCTAGACTCTGCGGCATTGTCAGCCGGGGCGGTTCTATTCTTTATGAATGGATGATAAAAACTGAAACGGAGAATCCTTTTTACGAACATTTTGACCGCCTGCTTGATATCTGTGAAACGCATGATATCTGCATAAGTCTTGGAGACGGCCTGCGGCCTGGCGCTATCCACGACAGCACCGATGCCCCCCAGATCCAGGAGTTGATCACCTTGGGAGAATTAACCAAGCGGGCTTGGGCCAGAAACGTTCAAGTGATGATTGAAGGGCCGGGACATGTCCCCCTCCATGAGGTGGAAATGAACATGAAACTCCAAAAGAAGCTGTGCCACAATGCACCATTCTATGTTCTCGGGCCCTTGGTCACGGATATTGCACCAGGGTATGATCATATTACGTCTGCCATTGGGGGGGCTCTGGCGGCTATGCATGGGGCGGACTTTCTTTGCTATGTGACGCCTGCAGAGCACCTTCGGTTGCCTACTGCGGATGATGTAAAAGAGGGGATTATGGCCTCACGAATTGCTGCACATGCTGGAGATTTGGCTAAAGGGATTCCTGGTGCCATGGATCAGGACCGAGTAATGAGCCGTGCTCGAAAGGATCTAGATTGGGAGGGGCAGTATGCGGCATCCATTGATCCGGAAAAAGCCCGAGCATATAAAGAAAGTGTCCAGCCCTCCAAGGATGGGGTCTGCACCATGTGCGGTGATTTTTGCGCTGTGAAACGGGTTGAAGGTATTCTTTAATTTAAACGGTTACCCCAGCGTTTAAAACGTCGTGGCGGTCTCAGATTCAAGACACCACGGTTAAAGCTGTTTGGGCCTACGGAAAACCCTTGGCAATGAAAACTATGGGGCCTTTACAGCTTTTCCGAGGGGTGAGGTCTCTGAAATAAAAAGGCGTTCCACCATTGGGGATAGGGCTGTATATAAGTTTAGCCGATCTTCAATTCCTAAATGTTTTTTATATGAAAGTTTCAGTAACTTACTGAATTACATTTTTGTTTTGTTGTGGGCAAACCGCCGTGAACGATCAGACCAGTCCGTGACTGTGATATCAATGAATCTAAGGAAAATGTGGGTTTATTTCTTTTTTTTACGATTAGACTTCTTTTTTCGGCGGTTCTTTTCCCAATCTTCGTTGGCTTGGATCATATCCTGAATAGACTGTGCACCGTCAAGGACATCTACAGTGAGGGAATACGCGTCCTTGTTCATTTTAACCACTCCAATTTTTTTATTTAAAAATCTTTCAATGGCATCCAGTAACGGCTTTTCACCTCGAGCGCAGAATGATACGGCAGTTCCTTTTTCTCTGCCCCGTCCAGTTCGGCCCACTCGATGGACATAAACCTCTTTTTGGTCCGGCAGATCGTAATTGACCACATAATTTACATTGGGAATATCTATACCTCGGGCTGAAACATCTGTAGCGATGAGGATATTCTCATCTCCTCGTTTAAATGCCGCCATCGCTTCCAGGCGCTCGGCCTGATCTTTTTGTCCATAAATCGTGAGAGCACTGATATTGCTTCTGCCCAAGGCTTTTGCCACCCGCTCGGCCCGGACTTTAGTCCGAACGAACACCAGCACCTTCGCCCCTTCATGCTCCCGGATAAACCGTCTTAGAAAAAAACGTTTGTCATCCATTTCCACAAAAAAAACATAATGGGAGACATTTTTAGAAACCGGGTCATCCGGAGAGATCTGTATACGGATGGCATTGGACTTAACCTGTGAAAATGCCAGTTTTTTAATTTGCTTGTTGATGGTTGCCGAAAAAAACAAGGTCTGGTGCCGCTGTTTTAAATGACGCTTGATGGCTTGGATATCATCGATAAATCCTTGATCCAACATCTGGTCAGCTTCATCCAGAACCAATATGCGTGTCCGGCGCACGTCAATGGCTTTCTGGCTAATAAGGTCAAACATCCGACCCGGAGTCGCAATGAGAATATCAACCCCCCGAATTAGTCGTTCAATCTGGGGATCTTGGTCTACTCCGCCATATACGGCAAATGGGTGAACCCGGGTTTTTCTGCATAACGCACTGAACACATCATGGATTTGGGCGGCAAGTTCCCGGGTTGGAACCATGACAATGCAATGAACCCCTTTTTGCGTGCCAGCAGCCTTGGCTTGAATCACTCGGTGAATCACAGGAACGGCAAACGCTATGGTTTTCCCTGTGCCGGTCTGTGCTATGGCCAGCACATCTTCCCCTTTGAGAATAGAGGGAATGGCCTTGTATTGGATATCTGTGGGACGGCTCAGCCCCTGTCGGCTCAAATTTTTTTTCAGCCCTGAATGAATGGGATAGGTCTCAAATTTCATAATATGCTTTCATTTTGATAAGTTGGCTGGATAATACAGATGAAAGGGACAAAAGGCAAGGGTGCATCCACATCCTTCGATGGCAAAACACCGTGATCCGTCTTGACTCACTTTTGCAAGCGTCAGCTGGATTACTTTTAGCTTTTACAACATTGTTTGTTCGTTGGTTGGATTCCCCCTAAACTCAGCATCTGTTGAACGTACCTTGCTTTGATACTTAACCCCCTATTATAAAAAGGAAACACTTTTAGCTAAGAGAATTTATCTTGACAGTCAAAGAAAAACGGCTTATTTTTTGCTATATTAGTAAATACTTCGTTGTTGGTATAAAAACGGTTATTTAAGAGCGGATGAATGGGCAAGGGGCGGTCCATCACTATATCCAAGATTAAAAAAAACTGCTAGTTGCATTGATCCATGTATGGTAGTCGATTGGCAGGCGCATAGAAAATAAGGAAAGTTGTTCCCGGATCAACCTTAAGTGATCCGGGTTTTTTAATGCTTGGTTTATAAAATACAGCGAGGTTGGATTTTTATTGAGGCCGCGGTTGGTCTGAAGTCGTTTTTTGGATAATGGGCGAAGGGCTTACTAAGCCAACACACCCTCTATATCAGGGTGTACACGTTTCAGGTAACACGCGTTCCCCTGATGGATTTTACCAAAACGCTGCCCTGGTATTGTGTCCAGGGTTGCCCATAACAAACAATAAAGACGTTGAATGTGGTTCCATCGGTCTTTCATATAAGGGCCACGGGCCGTCCCTGGTCTATCGTACCCAGGCACAGCCCACAACAAAATTTAAAAGATCTGAATAAGTTAAACAGAATTTTACATAAAAAGATAGACAAGGATCTCGAATGACAAAAGGAAAATTGTTTGGCATCGGTGTCGGGCCAGGTGACCCGGAATTGATAACACTAAAGGCGGTTAAAGCCATAGAAAAAGCAGATATCATTTTTACAGCGGCCTCAAGTAAAAATCCATACAGCCTGGCCGTAGAGATCGCTTCACCGTATATCTCGGAAAACACCGCTATCAGGCGGTTGGGCTTCCGTATGACCAAGCATTCAGAGCAGGTCGAAGCCGCCTGGCTTGCCAATACCCAAGAAATTGCGGCTGTCCTCAAAGAAGGGAAAACCGCCGCTTTTCTCACATTAGGAGATCCCACGACCTACTCAACCTTTGGATATATTCTTAAAAAAATGAAGATCGTGATGCCTGATGCAGATATAGAGACCATTCCTGGTATCACGTCATTTCATGCCGCTGCAGCCCGGTTAAACCGGGTATTTGTCGAAGGGGATGAGTCTTTGTTGATTACGTCTGGTGCCTATGGCGGACAGCAGATTCGAAAATTTGAAGGGATTGAGAATGTCGCCATTGTCAAAGCCTATAAGCATATTAAAGATTTAAACCAGGCCTTGAAAGACAGTGGATTGTATGAAAATGGGGTGGCTGTATCCAAATGTGGCAGAAAACATGAGGCTATTATTGACGACCTTGGACATCTTGAAGACCGTGCCCCCGATTACTGGACGTTGATTTTGGCCTCCAAATGAAAGCATTGCATTCAGGGTGCCAATTGTTATAGCATTTCACTTTAGTTGTAACCTGCGTTAAAAATTATGGGGTGGGCAAATATGAATACGTTAAATGTTGTCGGGATGGGTCAGTCTCGCTCCGATCTTACCGCTTCGCAGATCGCGTTAATACACAGGGCAGACCTGTTAGTTGGCGGTGTGCGCCACCTTGCGCTGTTCCCAGAATTCACGGGTGACACCTTTGCCATTAAAGCAGATATACCTGCTGTGATAGATAAAATAAAATCTGTAATAGATACACAGCGGGTGGTTGTGCTTGCATCTGGAGATCCCATGTTTTATGGCATCGGTTCCACCTTAACTCAGCATTTTCCTTTGACGCAATTAAAGATACATCCGAACATAAGTGCAATTGGTGCGGCGTTTTCAGCCATATGTCACCCCTGGCAGGATGCAAAATTGGTCAGCCTTCATAGCAAAGTTGGGGATGAATTTATTTTTCCATCCCTGAATTGTGAAACCAAGGTTGCGTTTTTAACGGGGCCAACCAAAGACCCCGTCTATATTGGAAAACAATTAATTAAAAATCGTATTAACGGCTTTCGGGTCTGTGTTTTGGAAAACTTGGGAGACACTGATAAAGAAAAGATCTCCTGGTTTACCGATTATAAGCAGTTGGTTTTAGGTGAATTTTCACACCCCAATATTGTTATTTTACTTCGTGCCCCTTCCAATCAAAACACATCGGCCCAACCCATTGTTCCACATGAAACGTATCTTGGTATGCCCGATAAAACATTCCGCCACTCGCGGGGGTTGATCACAAAAGCTGAAATCAGAGCATTGTCATTGGCTAAGTTGAGACTTACCAATAAAGCGCATGTGTTATGGGATATCGGCGCAGGCTCTGGGTCCGTCGGTGTCGAAGCCGCGTTGCAACTTCCCTGGGGCACCGTGTATTCGGTTGAAAAAAATAAAGCCCGGATACCAGACATTCAATATAATGTTCAACAGTTTCAATTATCCAATGTCAGCATTTTAAATCTGGACTTTCCCTTGGGCAGTCAAAAAATGCGTGATCCGGATCGGATTTTCATAGGTGGCGGCGGAAAAGGGTTGGATAAAATCATTGATTGTTGTTGTCAGCGCCTAAAGTCAAACGGCATCATTGTAGTTAATACGGTGGTGTTGGAGAACATGGATGCTGCCGTTTGCCAGCTGAAACACAATGGATTCAGGACTGACATGATACAGGTTCAGGTTTCACGTGCCAAGCCAATGCCCTATGGCAACCGATTGGATGCCCTTAACCCGGTCTGGATTATATCTGCCAAAAAAGATAGCAGGCCGCCTGGTAATAACGCATAGGTAAAAAAATGACAAAAACCATTCATCCCATTATATTTGCAGGCGCGGGCCCCGGTGACCCCGAACTGATGACCATTAAATCCATGAAAGCCATTAAACAGGCAGATCTTGTGGTGTATGCCGGTTCGCTTGTCCCAGAGGCCGTGCTTTGCTGGAAAGGTCATGACACGCAAACGGTTTCCTCTGCGGATATGACGCTTGAAGATATTATACACATCATGGTCGAAACGGTTAACGCCGGCAAAAAAGTGGTTCGTCTACATACCGGAGATCCGGCCTTATACGGTGCAATTTTTGAGCAGATCCGAGAACTACAGGCTTTGAATATCCCGTTTGTGGTGCTTCCTGGAGTAACAGCCGCCTTTGCCGCATCAGCAGCCATGGGGCTGGAATACACCTTGCCAGAAGTCACCCAGACATTAATTTTTACCCGTATGTCTGGCCGGACACCGGTCCCAGAGGCAGAAGCACTTGAGAAGCTGGCTTCGCATCAGGCCTCAATGGCCATTTACTTAAGTATTGGTCTCGTTGATACCGTGCAAACTATTTTGGCAGATGCCTACGGCCAAGACAGCCTTAGCGCAATTGCCTACAAAGTAAGCCATCCAGAAGAGCAAATCCACTATACGCCCATCAGGCATCTATCGCGCACCTGCAAAGAAAACGGTATTACTCGTCACGCCCTTATTATTGTTGGTCAGGCGGTGGCCGCGTGCCAGGGAGATATGTCTTTGATTAAGTCCAAACTCTATGATGCTGGGTTTACCCATGGCTATCGAAAGGCCTGTAAATAAGTGATGAAACCCGAAATGGCCATATGGGCCATCACTCCCAACGGCATCCGGCTAGGTCAAGAAATTTCAGCCCGATTAGACCAACCGGATTTTTTTATTCCAGAAAAAGAAATGGGAAATTTGTCATTGCCTGACACCCTTAAAATTCGTACCTTTTCCAGTTTAAAGGGCGCATTGACAAACGCATTTAATACTTACCATTCTCATGTATTTATTTTTTCTACAGGTATCGCAGTCCGGTTAATCGCCCCCCTGCTTGTTTCTAAGCTGAAGGATCCCGCTGTGGTTGTGATGGATGAACACGGCCAGCATGTCATCAGCCTGATTTCTGGCCACCTGGGCGGCGCCAATGCCCTTGCCATGAAGATCTCCCAAATCTCTCATGCGGTTCCTGTTATCACAACTGCTACAGATGTTAATGCCTTGCCTTCCCTTGATATGGTGGCCAAGGAATCAGGGCTTTTCATAGAAACACCCGGCGCCATAAAACATGCCAATATGAAACTCTTAAAAGGGCAACCATTGTCTATTATTGATCCCTTAGATTTGGTGTGCCCAAAATTGCCCGACACCTTGATTTCAAAGGCCAAAAGCGCGTCCCCGGATGTCGTTTGTACTTGGGAAGATATAAAAGTTTCACGTGAAACTTTAGTGCTCAGGCCCAAAACCCTGATCATCGGAATGGGGTGCAACAGGAATACTCCCATGGCAGATATGATGGCGTTCCTTAAACACACCTTTGAAAGCGAATGTCTGAGTTTGCATTCAATCCGTGCCATGGCAACCACCACAGTAAAAGCGGACGAAGTGGGAATGCTTGAATTGGCCAAAGCACTAAATATTCCCATCCATTTTTATGAAAAAGATCAGTTGAACAGTGTGGATACCATTGAAACTCCGTCAAAAATGGCGGAAAAATACCTAGGAGTGAAAAGCGTATGCGAAGCAGCAGCGATACTGGGAGCCAATCGGGGCAAGTTAATAATGCCAAAGAAAAAGACCAGAGACGTCACACTGGCAGTGGCACTGGTCAAATGAAGCTTTATGTTGTAGGCACTGGTCCTGGCAACACGCTCCATATGTCCGGGCGTGCAGTAGAAGTGATTAAAAGTGTAGACTGTATTGCAGGGTATACCACTTATATTGATCTTATCGGAGATTTAGTGAAATGGAAAAAATTGATTTCAACCGGAATGATGAAGGAGATCGACAGGGTTGAACAGGCCCTGAATGTGGCATTGTCCGGTGAAACTTGTGCCCTTATATCTGGTGGTGATCCAGGAATCTACGCTATGGCTGGCCTGGTTTTTGAGCTTTGTGAAAAACGCAATATCTCCATTGGTAGATCTGGGCAGGTATGTGGGGGCAACGCCCTTGAGGTGGAGGTGATTCCGGGTATTCCGGCCCTTGCCGCGGGCGCTGCGCTGGCAGGAGCACCTTTAACCCACGATTTTGCGGCAGTTTCCTTGAGCGACCTCCTCACTGAATGGGAAACCATTGAAAAACGGATTTCCTGTGCGGCGATGGCTGATTTTGTAATTGTCCTTTACAATCCTAAAAGCAAAAAACGGGATTGGCAGTTGGGTCGGGCCAAGGAGTTGATCATGGCACATCGTGACGGCAGTGTGCCCGTTGCTGCGGTGACCGGTGCCATGCGTGATAATCAAAAGATAGAATTTACTACATTGGGCAACATGGATCAGGCCGACGTTGGAATGCAGACTGTCCTGTTCATCGGCTCAAGTGCATCAATGCGGTACATGGATTTTTTATTTACCCCAAGAGGCTATACTAAAAAGTACGGCGATTAATACCCATGGGGCTTTAGGAGCGTTGACTGTGAAAGGATATGTCCAGGTTTATACAGGCAATGGAAAAGGTAAAACCACAGCCAGCATCGGGCTTGCCGTTCGGGCAGCCGGCGCCGGACTTAAGGTATTTATTGTTCAATTTATGAAACAGGGCGACTATTCCGAAATCAAATCTCTTGCCCAACTGGATCATATTCAGGTGGAACAATACGGGGCAGGAAAGTTTGTCAAAGGCAAACCGTCTGATAAAGAAAGGGAAAGCTGTGCAAAAGGCTATGCACGCCTCTCCAGCATTCTCAACGCCGGCCATTATGACCTGGTGATTGCCGAAGAAGTCAATGTTGCCGGCATGTGCGGCTTGTTATCTGAAGCGCAAATTCTCCAATTAATTGACATCAAGCCTGACCACGTGGAACTGGTGTTGACTGGCAGGGGGGCAACCCAGGCCGTCATAAACCGCGCAGACCTGGTAACCGAGATGAAGGAGATTAAGCACTACTACAAACAGGGCGTTACAGCCAGGACCGGCATAGAAAAATGAAAAAACACATTGCGGTATTTGGCACCGGTTCTGACGTGGGTAAAAGTATCGTTGCTGCTGCAATTTGCCGCAGTCTTGCAGATCGTGGGGAGCGGGTGGCGCCGTTTAAAGCCCAAAACATGTCAAATAATTCAGGCATCACCCCCGAAGGGTTGGAAATGGGACGTGCCCAGATCGTTCAGGCAGAAGCGGCACGCATTTCTCCCCACGTGGACATGAATCCCATCCTGTTAAAGCCCACTGGTGATAAACAATCTCAGGTGGTACTCAACGGACTCGTTCACGCAAATCATAGTGCTATGGATTACCATAAAAATAAGGACTTCTATAGAGCGGAAGCCCACAGGGCCTTTGACCGCATGGCATCCTGCTATGACCGGATCATCATAGAAGGGGCGGGCTCCTGTGCAGAGGTCAACCTCATGCCCAATGACATTGTTAACTTTTCCATGGCCGAGTATGCAGATGCAGATGTTATTCTGACTGCGGATATCCATCGGGGCGGTGTTTTTGCCCAGATTGTCGGTACCCTGGATTGCCTTCCAGATGCCTATCGAGACAGGGTTAAGGGGTTTATCGTGAATCGGTTCCGGGGAGATATTGCATTGTTTAAAGATGGCGTCGATTGGATTGAAAACCGTACCGGTAAACCCGTATTTGGTGTATTACCCTGGTACACCCATTTTCGCATCGATGCCGAAGATTCAGTGGAAATTGAAGCATGTAACAATGAGGGCTGTATTGATCCAAAGAAACCGGCCATTGCTGTGATCCGATTGCCCCATATCGCTAATTTCACAGATATTCACGCATTATCCGAAATGGACGAACTGGATGTCCGCTTTATAGACAAACCCATTGCACTATCCAGATTTAAGGCCATCATTTTACCCGGGTCTAAAAACACCAGGGCTGACCTGGAATGGGCCAGCGCCACGTTTAAATCGGCGCTGCTGGAGTTCGTTCAACAGGGGGGCCACATTCTTGGTATTTGTGGCGGCTATCAAATGCTGGGAAAATCGGTCCAAGATCCCGATGGATTAGAGGGCGTTTCAGGTGTTGCCGAAGGTCTTGGGCTGCTTCCAGTAAAAACCGTTCTTAAATCGCCCAAAATGACCACTATATCGGATTTCGCTTGGGAAGGGGTCTCAGGATCCGGTTATGAGATCCATATGGGAGAAACCATTCTAGAAAACGGTAGATCGCTGGTCAAGGTGCACGCCAGAAATAAAAAAGGGTGTGATAGTGTTGATGGCTGCATTCGAAACGACGGTAGAGTCGCCGGCACATACATTCATGGGTTTTTCGATTACCCTGGAATTTGCAGAAAATGGCTGAATGCAGTGGGTATCGACACAACAAAGTTTCACATGGAACAGGGACTGGCAGATAAAAAAGAACAGAACTATACGTTTCTAAAGACGCATTTTGAGGCCCACGTAGACATTAGCAGTTTCTATTGACATCAATCGTTCTTTCTGCGGTTTTCACTTTGTTATAACGGCCATGGGCCGTTCTGGGGTTTATCAACACCCAGGTATAGCCCGGCACAGTCCACAACTTTGGTTCCCAAGCGGGCGGCTTGCGGCCTTTACTTTACCCTTAAAATTCATTATTCTGATTCAATCTTACTATTATTTCCTAAACCTGGATTGGAACTTAATGCCGGAACATTCAGAACACATGCCTACCCTGGCAGAGCTGGCCCTTAAATATGGGACTATTACAAAAGATCAGTATATCCATATAAATCAATTAGTTGATTCTAGAAAAGCAAAGGGAAAAGCAGCCAAATACAGTGAGATGCTTCTCGAACAAAATATGGCCACCTCATATCAGATCGACCTTCTGATTTTGATTCGGGATTACCATATCATTCGATGCCAAGGAGAAGCGTTCGGGAAGATTGCCATCGCAAAGGGGTTTGCCACTGAGAAGGATATTCAAAACGCACTGGAAATTCAAAAAAAAGAATTTAAAAAATCGAAGTTAAAAAAATTGATGGGTGAAATTCTTGTTGAAAATGAAGTTATCACGGCAGCCCAAAAGGAACGTATTCTAAAAGAGCAGATACTTCTGGATCAAAAAAATAAAGAAGCCATCAAAACCATTCAAGCGGTAACTGACAACACTGAAGTCGTCTCTCATATCTCCCTGCCGGAAGCGGAAGCCAATTTTTTAAGGGTGAAAGGGTTGGATATGGAATTTTCAGCGGCGCTGATTGAAAAAGGGTTGGCCAGCGAGGCCGATATTGAGCAGGCCAGGCATACCCAGGAAGAAATTTTCAAGAAACGCAGCGTTATTAAAATCCTGGGCGATATTCTGGTCTCCATGGAGGTTATCACCACGGCGCAGAAAAACATTATCCTTGAGGCGCAGGGGCGGCAAATAGAAAAAAATCTTGAAGAGGACGTTATACCTGCTGTACAGGTGTTCCCCACAGAAGATGGCATGGCTGCCTGGTTAGAACTAACCCCTAAAAAAGACTCAAACATTTCCATAGCGGATATTAAATCGAGATTGGCAAAAGAAGGTATAATAGAAGGCATTTATAGCGATATACTGCTTAGATGCTGGCTTGAAGACCATCATACTCGATTTCCCGTAGCCAGACAGGATTTTTCTGAAATACTCAAAGATGCAAGACGCCTGGAATCTTTATTTCATATCAACCTATCTGAGACAGGGGAAAAAAGGAATGGGGATCTTCTGGTTCGACAGGCCCCTGAGTGGCACCGAATCAAAAGGGTTAATATTTACGGGAAAGAGACAATGATTGAATCTCCCCTGGATTTTACCATCAACTGTGGGGCTGGGACCAGACTGTCGAAAGATAAGGCGTCAATTGTGGCTGCTAAAACGGGTGTCCCAAGGCTTTCTGCTCTGAGATCTCTATTTATTCATCCCATCATCAATGTACTTGAGGATGTGGATCAACGATATGGCGAAGTAGAGGCCTATGCCAATCTTGTCGTATCCGGCACAATTACTGGTGCGTATCCGGTAACCGCCGGTGACATTCGTGCAAGAGAGATCCGCGGGGGGGTGATTGAGGCCATCGGCGGGGTAAAGACCTCAGTTGGCATGACCGATGCGACAATCAAGGCACAAGGGGATGTCCATGCAAGATATCTGCATAACTGCCGCATTGAAACCTATGGTAATGTATACGTGGAGAATGAAATATTTGACTCCAACATCCGATGTTCCGGGAAACTAGATTCCCCTGCGTGCAGAATTATTAATTCCAACATTTATGCCAAGCAAGGAGTGTGCATTTTGGGCGCTGGCAGTGAAAAAACCAGGCCATGCAAAATCATTGCAGGGGGAGAGCAGCATATCGTTGCCGTTGCAAACGCCTTGAACCTGGAAATGCAATCTGTTTCCCGACAACTTGAAGACATAAAGAATGAATATGATGGCCAAAAAAGTGCAGCTGCTAAACTTTTCCAAAAAATGGCGGCGCTTAAAAATTTTCACGATCGGGCCAAAGAGAAAAAGAAAGGCCTTGCCAAAGCGTTTAAAAAAAATAAAGAGCGGCCCAAAAAGAGTCAGACACAAAATGTGCTTGTTCTTATCTCCCAGTTCGACAAGAGGATGGAAAAAGCGATTGTCACCCTGAAAGAATTAAACAAAAATAAAAAAAGCTACGATGCTACAGCCCTTGCCCTGAAAAAACAGATCAAACGTCTTGAGCCCAAAATCGAGAAAAAAAAACTGGGTCTTGCACAGCAACTATTTGCCGCCCTTGAGCTTAGCCGATCCGGTGAAAATAATCCTGAAATTGAAATCAAAGGAAAGGCATGGAAAGGTACCGTCGTGGGGGGGGCATATTCGTATCATACGTTGGATCAAAACCAGAAAGGGGTGTGTGCAACAGAAATTTCAGGGAGGGATGGGTCTTACACCATCAATATTCAGTCCGCTTCTTCGGCATCGTAAACACCCACTCTATTGCGCCCATGAATATAAACCAATACTGCCGCGACTGTGTAATGAACAGCCGCGACAGTACGTTCCGCAAATTTGAATTGCGTGATTCGATTTAGCGTTTAAAGATTCAATACGCGTCCATTCATGAAACGCGTCGTTTTATCCAGGTAACTGAAAGCAAGCCACTGATCAGCAGCAAAAATCCTGAAGGAACGGGGACGGCACTCACAATAAGCTGAACGTCGGTGTCGGTATAAACCACATCAAACAAAATCCCGCTATCCAGTATATTCAACGCATCAAATGGTGTAATTCCAATACTTTGGGCCATGATAATTGTAAAAATATCCCCAACATTCGGGGTATAATCTAACAGATCAACGCTCAATGTACCGGCAAGTGTTGCGTCACCAGAAATATCGAGCAGATCATAGGTGATGCCTTGTTCATCCCCGGCAATCTCTATCAGAAGTTCTCCATCGGTCTCCTGAATATAGTTTCCATCTATTGTAAGTTTGCCCAAGGATGAACCTGGATTCACTGTCCCCTGACTGTTGATCACCCCTTTGCCATCAGTTGTAAAATTAAGGACACCATTACCTGACAAACCGCCGCCTTGAAGCAGGAAGTCGCCGTTTGATTTCACCGTCATAAGGCTGTTGACAACCGTCTCTCCAGCTGTTTGGAGGTAGGATCCGATATGGGTTAGCCCTCCCGTGCCCTGAGCAGATACCAGCCCCTGATTTTCAAAACCCAGGTTGGCGTGGGGATCAATAGTAAGCGCAGCCGTTCCCTCAGCTATGATCTTTCCCTGGTTGACCATGTTTCCTCTATTAGACAGCAACTGTCCGGCGCCTCGGATGGTGTGGTCTGCTTCTTGGGTAATGGTCTGACCGTAACTGGCCATTGATATCAGGTTGGTAACCTTGTCGCTTAAAATGATTTGCCCAGTCCCGGACAACGTCTGATCCCCATTGAAGAGCATTCTCGTATAATTTCCAGTTGAA
>PDWI01003891.1_pt1 | contig 20589 bp, 16 predicted proteins | sample 1430891 | NCBI WGS metagenome assembly PDWI01 (sample SAMN01162508, study PRJNA174530) | Oral metagenome, whole genome shotgun sequencing project. | biome: Marine environment; feature: Marine mammal; material: Swab sample of the gingival sulcus; isolation source: swab sample of gingival sulcus... | reverse complement strand
AAGCGGTGAAGTTTTACCTGGTATCGCTGAAAGCTGGGAAGTATCAGAAGACGGCTTAACCGTTACATTTAAACTTAGAAAATCAAACTGGTCAGATGGCACTCCACTGACAGCTAATGACTTTGTCTACTCTTGGAAGAGAGGCATGGACCCTGCCACGGCATCCGAATACGCTTGGATTTGGGAATACACCAATATCGTAGGCGCAAAAGAAGCAACCGAGGGTGCTTCACTTGACGAAGTTGGCGTTAAAGCACTTGACGACTACACATTAGAAGTTAAGCTCTCTACACCAACTGATTATATCGTCAGCTTGTTGTCATTCTATCACTTCATGCCAACAAAACAATCTGCAGTTGACGCAGGCGCTGATGGGGCATGGGCAAAAGACCCAGCAAAAGTTGTTTGTAATGGTCCATTTATGTTGACAGAATACAAAATTGGCGACGGCTTAAAACTCGTTAAAAACCCAGAATACTGGAACGCCGATGCCGTTAAAATTGACGTGATCAACGGCAAGTTCATCGACGATCAATCGACAGCATATCAAGCATACCAGTCAGGCGAATTAGACTTTATACCAAGCGTACCAGCAGCAGAAATACCAAAATTAATCGCCGAAGATCCAAACTTTTATGTTTTCCCATTATTGGGTACCTATTATTACAACTTCAATTTAGATTTAGATCTATTTAAAGACGTTCGCGTCAGAAAGGCATTAGCACTTGCCATTGATCGCGAAATGATTACAGAAACACTTGGTGCTGGTCAAATTCCAGCAACTGCTTTTGTACCCCCAGGGTTCTTAGACAGTGAAGGCAATGACTTCTTTGAAACTGCTGGTTCGTATAGCTTAGTGACAGATGGTAGCAAAGTTGAAGAAGCCAAGGCATTATTAGCTGAAGCCGGTTATCCAAATGGTGAAGGTTTCCCAGAATTTACACTACTTTACAACACAAGCGAAAACCACAAAAAAGTTGCTGAACTGGTACAAGAAATGTGGAAGACAAACTTAGGTCTTAACGTCAAGCTAGAAAACCAAGAGTGGGCAGTGTTCCAAGACACGCGTAAAGCAGGCGACTTTGAAGTTGCCCGTGGTGGTTGGTTAACAGACTTTATGGATCCAAGTGGCTTGTTGAGTATCTTTACTTCAGAAAATGCCTACAATGACCCTAACTTCTACAATGACGAATATGACGTCTTATTGTCTGAATCAGCTAAATCAAGAGGTAAAGAACACTTTGACAAACTCTACAAAGCACAAGAAATTTTAATGAACGAAATGCCAGTTATTCCGGTTTATCACTACACTGATTTTATGTTAGCTTCTCCAAGAATTCAAGGTTGGGATAGATCAGTACTTGGCACAATCGACTTTAGTGGTGCATATATTGCTGAATAACCAGTACAAAAACTCTAAAAGCTGTCGCATATGCGGCAGCTTTTTTTATAGCATAAAAATATTGGTGTTTATTAGTTTTTCAATTGTTTTAAGTATTCCAACAATGGCGCAATTGTAGTTTTGTCGGTAAAGTCTATTTTTTTACCATAAGTAGCTAAAAAAGCTTTATCTTGTTCTGATGGGGTTCGTTTACTGGCAACTTTCGTTTGAAGCAGCTTCATCATAATCTTGTGCTTTATGTTTAACTTTGCATAATTTATGCCGCCGCGAAAGTGAAAAAAATTGATGTTTTTACGAATATCAGCCGGAAAGTTCTTTTCTATTATTGGGATAAACGCCTCTTTATGCTCGGGGCTTTCCATGCCAACTGTAAAGACAATGATATTCTTGTGTTTTAGTTCTGCGTAATGCTTAACAATAATAGAGGCGCCCAGAATACCGCTGGCGTATAAACCGCCACCATAAATAAGCGTATCGTACTTCGCTAATTGATGTATATCAACATTGGACTTTTCGATTAAATCGGCCCCTGTAGCATCGGCTATCCAATTTGCATATTTTTGAGTGGTGCCATACTTTGACTGATATATCACAACTGTTTTATTCATGATATACTCCTAACAATTATTCTTGCGTTACTAAACCAGTTATCTGCATTTTCCTCATATAGTATAAGAACATAGCTGTTAGCACCGTGCCCTTAAGCACGCTCGATAAACTAATGCTCCACCAAACGCCGCTTAACCCAAGTATGGCAATCGATGAAAGCAGCATGGCACCCGGTATTCTTAACAGGTTAAAAATAATGCTTACGGCCGAAGGATACTTCGTTAACTTAAAGCCATTAAAGGCGCCACCGCTAATTGCTTCAAAACTCATAAACACCTGTGATATGCCCAATATTTTGGCATAGCCGACACCTATTTCAACGGCCGCTTTTTCTTTCATAAACAGTTGATATATTTCTCTGCCAAAGAAGATTAACATTAGCCCCGTAAAAAGACCAATTGAAGCCGCGAAACTGAGTGCGATAAAATAGCCTTTTTTTATTCTCTGTTCTTTTTTGGCGCCGTAGTTTTGAGCGACAAATGTATTGGTGGCAAGGCTGATGCCGTCCGAACTCTTCCAGGTAATACTTTCAATTTGTGTGCCTAGTCTTTGCACAGCTATGGCAACCGCACCCCACTGTGCAACAATGCGCACAATAATAATTGCAATTGTCGTAAACATAAAACTCTGTAGCCCTGTTGGCAAGCCCACTTTGACAATGTCTTTGGCAATAGATATATTGAAGCCCTTTAGTATATTTAAATTTGAAAATAGTTCAGCACTGATTGACATTGTGATAATAAAAACCAAAAGTGCGACAGCATGCGAAATCACAGTAGCCAAAGCTGCACCTTTAACGCCCATACCAAAATAAAATATCAATAGTGGATCGAGTATTAAGTTTGTTATAATGCCGACGCCAAGTGATATAAAAGGCAACTTGCTATTGCCATAACCATTCCAAATAGCGGTATAGACACTTATTATAAAAATAAGCGCTGCGCCATAGCCATAGGTTTTAAGATACTGATAGGTCAATCTGATCAGTTCGCTATCTCTCAAATTAAAAAGTGCAACTAATTGATCGGAAAATAATACGATTACAGCCGAATAAATAAGACCAATAACAAGACCTAACTGCAGGGCAGTTTTGACATATGCCTTAAGCGCAGTTATGTCTTTTTTGCCAACCGATTGGGCAACGCCAACCTGACAGCCCATTGTACAAAGCATAATAAAGGCAAATGCCAGCCACAGAAAAAATCCGCCAGTGCCAACTGCAGCAACCGCTTTACTGCCCAGTTTACCAACCCAAAACATGTCCATTAAATTGTAGAGTGTCTGCAACAACGATGTCGCCATAATCGGTAAAGACAAAGCGACGATTGCTGAAAAAATATTGCCCTCTATAATACTATTCTTTTTCATCTGAATTAATCAAAGTTTGTATCTTGTTAATTAACATTGATAGCGCAACGAGGTTGTAACCACCTTCGGGTATAATAATATCGGCCTTTCGCTTGCTTGGCTCAACAAATTCTTCGTGCATCACTTTTACCGTTGTCAAATACTGTTCAATGACAGAATCTAAACTTCTGCCCCTTTCTTTAACATCGCGCAGTATTCTTCTAATAATTCTAACATCGGCATCAGTATCGACGAACACCTTGATATCGAGTTCCTCAACTAATCTTTTGTTTTCGAAGATGAGTATACCTTCAACAATAATCACGTTTTTGGGTTCTACCCTGATTGTTTCTGCACTTCTGGTATGGTTAACAAAGTCGTACTGCGGTATATCAACTGCCTTATTTTGTTTAAGCAGTTTAATGTGTTCGATCATCATATCAGTTTCAAGTGAATCGGGATGATCGTAGTTTAACTTGCAGCGCGCTTCATAAGGCAAATCGGCATTGGCCTTATAATAGTAGTCGTGACATAGTATCGCAATATCGTTGCCAATTTGATCTTTGATACTATTGACAATTGTACTTTTACCCGAACCGGTGCCGCCAGCGATTCCAATAACAATCGGTTTCATATTTGCTCCTTGACTTGTTCAATAACAATATTTAACAGTTTAACCCAAATTATTCACGCCAGTGCGTGAAAATCGCTATAAAATTTGAGAGTAGTGTTATGAGTATTCTAGGTTTAATTATACCATTTTTTTAGCGTGCCAGGTTACTTTTTTCAAGTATGTCATTTTGAGTCGAAATCTAGGTTTTGACTTTGGCTTCTCATTTATCGCAGATAAATTTCATATTTCGCAGCAATATTTCACGGCGTATTAGCGCCATTTCATTGCCGATAGGCAATTTCATTGAAAAACGCTAACTTTTTTCTGGGGTTGCTCTTTTTAATTTTATACGAGGTTGCTTTTTTTAAGGTTACTTTTTTTAATTTTGAGCGCCAGTCGAGATGACAGTAAAGTGGAAAGTAAAAAGCAGAAAATAAACTGTTGAAAACTCTCAATTAAAAAAGACAATAGCCTTTAAGAATTTTACTCTTAAATCTATTGTCTCCATGTGTGACCTAAAATATCTTATTGGCTCAGCTTAAATAAATTGTCAGCAGTTAAACTAATTTCTTCAATCGAGGTGTTAATTTCTTCCATATTAATTGCTTGATTCTTTAACAGTTCATTGATTACGCCAATTCTCTCAGTGATATTGCCAATTGATTCATCCATGCCACCAAGACCATTGGTGATTTTTTCAACGGCCTCGGTACTACTGGTAGCTAATTTTCTAACTTCTTCTGCTACAACCGCAAAACCCTTACCAGATTCGCCAGCTCGCGCTGCCTCTATACTGGCGTTAAGTGAAAGCAAATTGGTTTGATTTGAAATATCCCTTATGAAATCAGTAATTTTAAGCGTTTCATTAGTTCTTTCTCTGCTCTCACTGGTTGCCACAGTCATGCTCTCTTGTTCATTTAAAATTCTGGCAGTTTTTTCTGTCATATCATTAATTGCATTGCTAATGCCATCTATATTACCAGCTAAATCTTTAATCATTTCAGAAAGCTTGGCATCAAATTCTTCTTTTTCTTTTTTCATCGTCACGTCTTCAACCGCGCCCGCAACTAAAACAGGCACACCGCCTTCTCCACGAATCGTTTCGCCAATGACTCTAACCCATATTGTTGAACCGTCTTTTTTAACCATCCGATATACAAAATCATACGGCGTCTGACCTGTAACATCCATTAAATGCTTTGCAAAGACATCGTTAACAAAGGCAGAATCGTCGGGATGTATGCTATTAGCCCAAGAACTGAGTACATTTGGAAAGTCATTTTCATCAGTATAACCCAGTATGTTCCTCAGTTGTTGAGAATACCATAGCGTGTTATCTGGATTCATTGGATCACCCGCTACCACTTTCATATTCCAGGAACCCTCAGACAAAATAGAATCAATTAACTGATATCTTTGCACAGTGTAATCCAGTGTCATTTCTCTGGTGACTTGGTCATCAACATCTAAAAGTAAACCCAAAAATTCGACTGGCTTACCATTTGCATCTCGTATCGTATTACCCAATGCCTGAACCCACTTGTAACTACCATCTTTAACCTTAAATTGGTATTTACAGTTGTAGTGACCTTTGGCAATTGAATTATAAAAATCTTCCATTACTACCTTAGCTTGTTTAGGATGTATTCTATCTATCCAAGATTTTAACGAATTAGGAAAATCAGATGAATCGTCAAAGCCTAACATTTTTTTTAGGCCATCGAAAAAAATAACTTCTTTAGGTTGTAAGCTTTCGTCTAATTTAATAGACCAAAAGCCAGAAGAAACAGCTTCGCTAACAATTTCCATCTTTAATTTCTGATATTCTTCTTCGCGTTTGATTGAAACTATCAACGCATTAATATAATCAGCTAATTCTTTTTCTTCTGAAGATAATACAGTCGTGTTAATTAATGTAAAATCTCTAGGATTATTGGCTTGGCTCGTGATAGTTTCTAACTGTGTTTTCAGTTGTTCGTAATGAATATCCTGTTTCTTACTAAACATGCTGTCCTCCAAATTTAATAATAAATTAAAAACCGAATAACTTATTCGGTCTATTTGATCACTCGATTTTTTAAAAGCCATTCAGTAAGTATATCGGTTAATTTTGTAATTTATTTAATAAAACTAGAGTACATCGCAAAAATTCTTTTGCAAATCAAATAAATAACTGGTTTATATTTATTTTTCCATCTCAATTGATACATGTGAACTTTCATCACAGTAAATCATCTGATTTGTTTTTTTATTGATTAATGCAATTTTTATATTGCCTTTTAACGACTCTTTAATCTTGCGAGACATCGCACCATTAAAAGGTGCAAATAATTCGGTGGATGCTTTAGAAAAGGCTACTATTTTAAGAATATAATTTTTATCTTTTAGCGCTATCTCAACTTTGTCGTGTTCATTTTTAAAATCTAATTTTGCACCCGTATAAGTTGCAAATCTATATTGCTTATTTTCAAATAATAAATTGCAAACAAAGCCTGACAACTTCATAAATAGAATAGGCGTAGAGGCAAAAGAAAAGAAAAGACTTGTATTAGCCGTCGAAAAGTGATTACACTGAATCCAGATGTATTTTTCAGGAAAAGAACTACCCCAATCTTTTTCTACATAGCCTAGGCCATCATCAAAAGAGATGGCTTGTCCATTAATATTAAGCGTGCCACTAAGGCTATGATTCATACTTAAAACGCCATGTTTACACGTTAAAAATGGCATATAGCTAAAAAAGCCCATAATATTAGGGTTTAGTACTGAATAATTTAATCTGGTGAATCCAGAAAAATCAATTTTACCCTCTATTATTAGCGTTTCGCCACCAAAATTAATGCTTAGCGCTCTGTCAGAAAAAGTACTCTTATCAAGGGTCACAAAAAACCTATCACTAGCAGCTGAAAATTTCGAAATATCGCATTTTACTATATCAGTAATTAGATGATCACCATTGTGATAGATGACTTGTAAAAAGGCACTACGTTCACCCCTTGTAAAACTAACACTCGGAATAAAACTAATTGTATGGGTTCTGGTGACGTCTACCTGTTTATAATACCACCCCTCAAAATAGGTTTTATGGTACGCTCTTTTCATATAAAACTCAGGGTAGCGATGCCTATTCATATTGCGCTCCTATTGATTAACTGTTCAGTTAAGTTGCCATTTTATAGCCAAGAAATCTCGGGTTTTAAAATCGAGATCGTCTCCACTTCGGTAAAGATGACACGACGTCGGATATGACAGCAGAATAGTCACCAATTATTTATTGCCGTTTAATAGTATTGCCGCCATTAAATTTTCAACAGCGACGTTGCTGTCAAGTGATGACTTTTGCTGCAAATCACAAGCAATCGCCACTTCTAATAATTGTTTTAATTCATCTGCCGAAAAGTGTTTTAATTGTCCCAATGCTTTGCGTACAACAAAGCTCTTTAGCCCTAAGGCACTTTCAATTGACTTAGCAGAATAGTTCTGTTCGGCCAAGTATTTTATCTTTTGCAATTGGCGAAGATGGCGATGAATCATAAAGTTTATTTTTATGGCAACTTCACCATTTGCCAGCAGCCGTCTAAATTGTTGAAATGCCTGCTTAGCATGCCCTTCAAAAAGCGCATCAATCATCTTAAAGATATTTGCTTCTAAGCTATTGTCGACCACTTCATCTAAATTTTCAGCCTCGATTGAATCACTTTTTGTCAAGTCGCAAATGCGCTGTAAAGTACTTGCAACGCCATATAAATCAATTTTAGCATCTTTATTAGTATAGCCTAATTTGTCAACTAAACGCCGCGCTGTATTCATTTGAATTGATTTGCCCATGCGTTTAGCTTCCTGTGCAATCCACTTCGCTAGGGTTCGTTCATCAAGGCGATCAAATTCAATAACTTTGCCAACTTTTTTGATTTGCTTATAAAACTGCTTGCGTTTATCGACATGTGCTGCAACCAAAACTGTTGTCAATGTAGAATTATCTTTATGATAATCGATAAAGTTTTTGCGCTCATCGTCAGTCCATTGTGATGACATCAATAAGTCGGCATCACTTATCACGACTATAATGCGCGCATCCATTAACGGTAGGCGTTCAACTGCACTCATTGCTTCAGCAAAGCTTAGATCCTCAGCCGATTTTGCAATATAGTTAAAACTACACATACTAGGTTCTAAAGCGCTGTTGATCAACTGTTCGAGCATGCGGTCAATCATCAGTTTTTCGCTACCATATAATAGATAAAGCGAACTGAGCTGGTTTGATTTAATATCGTTGTAAAAATCTTTATATGACATTTTTTCTCCAAATATAACTTGCTAACTACTAGTGTTATCGTATCATAAAAAGTGGAAGGTGAAAAGCAAAATCATTTTGCTCAATCAGCTACTGCAAGCAATCACCCACTATGTTTTTTTGATTATAGGTGTTTATTGTAAAATGATTATTGCGCACTTTAATGCAAATTTCACCATCTGGCATGGTATCACAAAACGGCGTTTCAGTCGTTTCTAAAATATGATAGATTTTAGACTTATCGATCCGTTTTTTGCCGCCACCAGCAATAATGGCAACTTGTGCTTGACATCCCTTAAGCAAGTCTAAAAATCTTTTATTAAAACTGCCATGATGTGGCACTTTTAAAACTTCTACAGGCGCCAAACCATGTTCAATTAACCAACTAGTCGAAGCTTCTTCCATATCGCCAGTAAAGAGCATATCAAATGCGCCGTATTGCAGATGGCAGGCGATTGAACTGTCATTTAAATTATTGCTTATTCCCTGTGGTGCTTGGCATAAGTACAGTTTTAAAGCGCCAATATTTAACTGCGTATCATCGTCTATTTCTGTAATGACACGCGCAACATCAAACTGTTGGCAAATCGCTTGTAACATGCCATCGTGGTCTTGATGAGGGTGACTAATAATAATGGCGTCTAATTTAGTAATGCCACTGCGCCTTAATATTGGCAGGATCTCTGGCGAATTGCCGACGTCGTACATCACGACAGCGCCAGGCGCTCTTATCAGATACGCTTCACCATCATAAAGTGCATAGCTATTAATTGCCAAGCCAAAATTGACTTGCTGAAATAAAATAAGCCCACTGATTAATAGCCCTATTGCCAACCCATCGGCTAAATGCCAGCCACGATTGGTTAGTAAATAGGCCATAAATGTGGCGATCATTACAATTACAATGCTCATGGCAATAATTGGCGAAAATTGTAAAGTCAATATCGCCAAGTCTTCTGACCAAAGAATAAAGTCGTAAATGCGATCTGCCATAAAACTAAGTACCCAACTATAATAGGGCAAAATTTTCAACATATTTATTGGCAAACCAATAATAGTCAGTATAATAAACACTCCGATTAGGGGTGTTAAAAGCGGTACAAGCAGTACGCCACTAAGGGCTACCGAACCCTGACTATATATCAAAACGCTGCCGATTGTCGCAAATACAACGACACTAATGATAAGTCCTTGTAGCGTTGTTGTCAGACAAGACCAACGTTTCAGCTTTCGGCTGGTCATAACGACGGCAATATAGGTTAACGTAGTCAGCTGAAAGCCCAAATCAAACACGGCCACCGTGTTGATAAGCAGTGTTATAAAAACAAAAAACAGTGCAATTTGTACCGAATCAGCCTTGCGCTTTACAAAAAAACAAAAAAAGCCCACGATTAAAGCAATGCTGGCACGCAAACTGCCAAAGCCAATTTTAATAATTGTCAAGTAGCATAAAATCAATATGACCACGCTGACAATCGATAGCTTATAGGGCAACTTAAATAAACGCTGTAGCACAAATAAAAGCAAACCTGCTATCGCAGCAAAGTGAAAGCCGCTTATTACAAATAAATGCAATAAACCCAATGACTTAACCTGTTTTAGCAACTTGTTATCATCAATTTCACCCAGCAAAAGCGCCTTAGTTAATACTTTGGCACGCGGCGTTAGGCTTTCAGCAAAGTCGATTATCACTCCCCGCACAAAAAAAGAAAGTCGATTTAATATTCGATCAGGCGACTTTTTAACACGATTGACAAGACGCCCATTCAAATAACCATGATAACCCAATAATTGATAGTGTTGCTGATAATTATAGCTATGATGATTAAGCGTCTTTTGATGGTGTATTGTAACGTCTTGAAGTTGAATGCACTGTCCTTCGTACTGATCAGTTAACCCTTTGGCCTTTAACTTGTACTTTTGATTGTCGATATAAATATCGGCCTTATTACCGTTGATACGATAGACATAACCACTAACTGTTGCGGGCATTGCCGTGTCGTTATAATGCAAAAAAACGCGTTGTACATCGCCAATGACGAATGCTAGAATTAGCCCATACACAATATAGCGCCTTTGCCCCCGAGGGCAAACCAAGAGGCTGCCAATTAAAATAATAGCAATACAATAAAATGGTAATTTTAATGCACTTAACACTAACCAAAAAAGACAATAAATCATGCATTCGCCCCGCTTTCTAACTATATTCTAGCGCAAATAACATAAAAAGTGGTCTGCTCGCTGCACACTTATCATTTTGGGGTTTACTTTATTGATTAGAACACTTAAACTATCTGTGGGAGAAATTATGAAAGATCACTTTGAAGAAAACAGCATTCGCTATATTAAATTTGGCATTCTATATGAACTGATGATTATCTGCATCAGGCCATACGCCATAAAGTTTTTAACGCGATTGGGTGGCACGCCATTTGACATTGCCTTATTTAACGCCATGAAGGGCATCTTTATGATTTTAGTTGTCTTGCCGGGGGTTTACTTTATCGATCGCGCCATCGATAAAAAGCGGATAACCGCCAGGCTTGTTCTGGCAATAGCTAGTATTGCACTACTCAATGCCTTTGTGCCATTTGTACCAGTAAAAGCACAGACTTTAACATTTATTTTAATCAGCGCAACAATGATGATACCAATGTCGATCTACGACCCAAGTTATCGCGACTTTACAAGCGAACTGTTCCCCTACCGTCGCTCACAAGTTGTTGCACGGCGCAACAAGTACACAGTCGGTGCCATTACCATATTCACTTTAATTAGTGGTTTGGTATTTCGCTTTTTTGCCAATAGCGACCGAGATTATATTTTGATTTATCAGCTGTTATTTGTCTTGGCATTTGTCTTTGGCGGGGCTGCCTTTTATACATTTAATAAATTCTATTACACGCCAACAGAGAGCACTTCGAGCATTAACTTTAAGAACAGCATCAAAGCGATAAGTCGAAATAAGCCCTATAAAAGCTTTGTGATTGCCTCAGTGTTATTTCACTTTGGCTGGCAAATGGGGTGGCCACTGTTTGGCATTTACACGATTAACACCTTGGGCGCCGACGAACTATGGCTCGCCATTATCAGTGTCGCCTCAACCATCGTAATGATGATTGGTCATCACTATTGGCCAATTTTTATTGAAAAATACGGCTATCAGCGCACCTCGACCGTTGCGACATTTGGCATGGCAATCACGCCATTGCTCTATGCAGCGTCACCTAATCTACCGACGTTAGCAGTGCTTGGTAGCGTTTCAGGTATTTTTACTTCGGGAACAATAACGATATTATTTATCGATCTATTGGAAGTAACGCCACCCAAAAACCGCATTATTTTTATTGGCTTGCACAGCACGCTAACCAATATTACTTGGGCAATTTCGCCCTTTATTGGCCACTGGTTTTTTAGCAACTACAATATTTACATTGCACTTATTGCAACAACGTTTTTTCGCACAATCGGCAGTGTTGCCTTTTTAATACGCGAACGGCAGGGGTGACAAAAAGGCTACTGCCTAAGTGCAATAGCCTTTTTTAATATCTATTTATTCCTATTAGCTAGCGAATTGGGCAAACACCCGATTCACAGCCATCATCGCCAATGTCAAACTGCGTTTCAATCTTTTCGTATTTTTGTATTAACGATGGTCTAAACGGCTTCATATCGCCGTATAATAAATTGTACTTTTCTTCTGTAATCGCCTCATAAGGCAATAGTTCATAAAAGCTATCGTCAAGTGACAAGAACGACAAGGCAACGCAATCTTCCCAATGATCCCAGACCCACTGTTCAACCGCTTCCCATTCGTCGTCTCTAACGTGTACGGTAATCGAACAGTTATGGTCAACGTAGTTGTCCATAAACATTTTATAATTTTCAAGCTGCTGGATGGCACTGACATCGTATTTGGTTCGCCCTTGTGGTGCCTTTACAGGAAACTCAACCACTTTAGTGCGACAAGTTTCAATGTCTTGCCCTACTTCTGGATAAACCGGATAGCCGAGATCTTCACACACTTTTACAAGTGGGTCGTGCGAATTAATGCGCACGCGACGAATGTAGTAAGGTGAATGAGAATAGTGCACACCTGATGATACAGTTGGCAATTGCGACAAAGTACCTTCAGGTTTAACAGTGGTGACTAACAGCGGCACATTTTCACCTACTTCTGAAGCATATAATTCAGCTTCATGCTTAGCAACTGCACGTAGACGTGACAATAAATCAGCCTGTTCTTCCATTGATAAGTTAGTTGCATTGACCATATCTTGCCATCCGGTCAATGAACACCCCAATAATTTATCGCGTCTTTGGGTAGCGTCCCATAGTGGAATTTCAAGCTCGACACAAGTCATGCGATAACAAGCTCTGGCTGATAGACGTTGTGCCCGCAAGAAACCATTTTTATCGAGTGTGCCGTCTTCTTTGACAAAGGCGTAGGCATTGACTGTTGTCAAATTACACAAGCCCTTGTTGTCGAGTAGTATTTCGCCACAGGGATTAACACCATTAAAGTTTCTGCGACGTTTGGCACCAGCCACTTCATTTACCCAGCCGGGCTCACCTGAATAACGCATTTTTTCGATTTGCCAGTGAAGTTGTTCGCGGCTTGGCCGCTCTTTATAGTAAATGGAGTTATTGCTCATTTGGCGGTGAATAATTTCTTTGTCGACTACCCATTGCCCATCGACTTGCTTATATAAATTCGACTTAGCATCGATACATTCTTCATCATCAGCATCGACTAAAACAATTTCAGCCGTGCGTCGTACCCCGCCGACAACGACATTTTCGCCAATGATATTGGCAATGTCTAAACAGTCAATTGTGCGCAATTTTACGACGTCATCATTATTCAATAAACCACGTTTTTTCAATGTTTTATCAATTTTTTCAAACATGTTTTTCAGCGATTGGTGCCCACTGGCCGTACCGCCAAATGTCTTAAGGCGTTCACCGTGCGGTCTAACGTGATCGTAATCAACGACAATTGTTTTAATATTGCGATATTCATTAGAATAAATTAATTTAAAGAAATAATCTAACGACTGAACCCAGCCCTCTTTTGAGTCGCCCACTGTAATGTGAACGGAATTGTTAAAACTAAATTTAAGCGATGTATTGTCTTCGCGCTTACCTTGTTCTATTGGTGAATAGTCTTTGTGAATCAGTTCAAAATTAGTGCGAACTTTAGGCAACTTGACGACGTCATCTTTTAAAATGCGCACGCCAACACCAGAACCAATCATCAACAAGTAAAACAAGTCACGGAAGGCTTCAAAATTATTGATAATCTGAAAAGCGCAATTATAATTGGCCATCGGATAATTGTGCGCCACGTCGGTATTGCCCACCCAGAATGTTCTACCCGATAAAAACTGACGCAAATTAAAGACATTATCGAATAATTCTTCAGCTTCACTTTTCGTTGTCGGCACTAAACTACAATTGTATTCAACGGCACGACGTACGGTTTCCCACCAAAATTCACGGCGCTTTTCTTCTGGTAAATAACGCGAATAGGTGCGATAATAGACAAAATTACCCAGTGGTCCCATTGGCGAACGCAAATGCTTATACTTACTGATGAATTCATCGGTCAACAGACGATCTTCTTTTTTGCGAATTTCTCTTGTCTTGTCTTTTTCATTGCGATAAATAATGTACACCTTTGCTACATCTTTACGCGTGCTTTCCATCAACTTGTCTTCTACCATATCTTGTAGTTCATCAACGCTAATTGTATCATCTGACCCCGCCAATGTTTCATAAATATCTTGAGCGATCGATTCACTTAAATCAGAATCGACGCCTTTAGCCGTTTCTAACATTGCCTTTTCAATGGCATTAATAATCTTATAGACGTCAAAATTGACATCTTTACCGCTACGCTTGAGTACTTTTACCATGTCCACTCCTTTCATTTATCATCATTTAGACTTATTTGGCGTTATAAAATATTGATTGACAACTGATAACCAACTATATTTAGTGTACTACTTGTTTCGATACACTACATATTGTACCAAACTGTTTTGAAATGAACAAGACCATTTTCAGATTTTCTCAATATTTTTTGCACAACGACAAAATCTTTACTTTTTTATTACAAATCACTTTTTTTAGTAGAATGATAGTGTTATAATAGCTCTGAAAACAATTGGTTAATGTGAAAAGAGGCGTAAAATGTATAAAACAGATCGACAAGGTATTATTGAACAAGTTCAGCAGTTTTCGAAATATATCCGTATTTTCTATATTATCGGATTTGTCGTTGTAGGATTTGCTATAATTGCAATTTTATTGAGTATGTTGCTCGGGTCAGTTGTTGATTTACCAATTGCTGCAGTTGGTGCAATTGGTGGCATTGCTTTAATTATTGTCATTATCGCATTATTAATTCAAATTTACTTTTTTAAATACTATGGCAAGGTCGCTAAACAGACTCAAGCTGGTATTTATACTTCAGCGACACCCGCGCTAGTTAACTTAGTTTTTTCAGTTATCGGCATACTTTCAACGATTAGAGATTTCTTTAAAGGTGAAGGTTTTCCAATTATATCGCTAGCAATTAGTCTGATTTCGATTTACTTAGTGTATGGCGTTTATAACGGTTTAAAAATGATTGAAAAAAATCGCTATTTTGACAATGTCGCCACTGAAGCCACAGCAGTAGATTATAGCCCTGTACAAGAAGCGGTTAGCACTAGTCAAAATCAAACAACTAATACCGCCAACCGTGATAATGGCAGTTGGGTTAAAGAAGACTAACCCTGCATTGTCTAACGCAAATAAGTGGCTTGTCAAATTGACAAGCCATTTTTTATTCAAACGGTATGTTAATTGCCACTTCTCCGTCACGCAACAACACTTGTCCTTTAGCGATCACCTGTTCAATTGCTAAATTTTGATTGGTTATTAAAATATCGGCATCATAATGCGCTTCAAGTTTACCCTTAAAATCAGCTAAACCGAGTGCCATAGCGGAGTTAATCGTAAAAAAGGGCAAGGCAATTTCTAATGGCATAGCAAGATTTTTTACCATATAAGTGAGTTCTTGGTGAAGTGCTGCCACACTGGCAACACCAATTTCAAGTAATTTGCCATCTTGATCATAGCTTGAAAAACTGCCATTTCCATCAGATGATAGCGTTAAGCGGTCTGTTGCAATATTTTTTTCGACCAACTGTTTAATGACATCGCCCGCCCGATTGTGTTTTGTAATACCGGTTGTAAAATCAATGTAACCACCGTTTTCCAAAAACTCAATGCCTTCAGCTAATAAGTTATCATTGCGATTAATATGTGTTGGCTGATAGACCGACAATGGTAAATTACTTTTTCTAATACTATCTAAAATAGGCGCAAAGCCCTGTTTGCCATCACCCATGTGAATCACTAAAACACCGCTTTTACCGGCCAGTTTACCACCAACGTAGACATCTGACGCCAACCTTGACAATTCATCGGGCGTCATAACTGATGAACGATGGTCTGACAGCGCAATTTTGGCACCGCGTATTTCTGATATAAACACCATGTCATCGCGCACATTTTTTAACAAAGTTTCTGGCGGATACTGATATGACCCTGTCACCGCATAAGCGGTTAAACCCAATTCGTTTATTGCTTTTACCTTGGCGACTAGATCGCGCAGCGTGCGCGTTGTCGCATCGGTGCCGAGCAATCCTAATACTGTCGTAATGCCATTTTTAATCAAGTCACTACACTTTAATTCGGGTGCACGCGTCGTTACGCCACCTTCACCACCGCCACCTGTAACATGAACATGGCGGTCAATTAAGCCTGGCAACGCTATTTTGTCACTGCCATCAATAACATCAATCGTCGCCAAATTAAAGTCGATAACATCATCAATTAACTCAATTTTATCGCCGCAGATTAAAATATCTTTTTTGCCAATTTTAGCTGGTGCATAGACCAAAATATCTTTAATTAAAATCATCATACTCTCCTATTTAAGCGAATCATCTGTCACTGTACCATCACCGCTAATGTCAACGGGTTCGCCACCAATATAACTAGAAGGTTTTAGTAATCCAACAAAAAAATCCTTGCTGCGCGCCACTACTTCCCTCGCATTTCGATAAGCCGCGCCAACATAGGCAATGTCTTCAGCCGGCACGCCGACGGCCTTAATCCCAACTTGGCGCGCTAAATAAAGCGCTCGACTAATGTGAAACTTCTGTGTAACAACAATTATTTTACGAACGCCAAATACGTTTTTAGCACGTATCATACTCTCGTAAGTCGACAGACCGGCGTGATCCATAAAAATATCGACAGCTGGTACATTTTTACCATGCATATAATCTCGCATTGCACTGATTTCATCATAATTAGTCGTATGATGGTCGCCACTTAAAAGCAGTTTTGGCGCAGCGCCTTGATTGTATAACTGATAACCTTTTGCCAGTCGATCGCGCAATATTGGGCTGGGCCGGCCGCCGCGCACACCAGCGCCTAAAACCATAATACAGTCGTAATTAGCTGGCGCTAACGTCTCAGCACTAAGTACAGCTGGATTGGTTGAATAAACAATGTAAAGATTCGTCACTGTCATTACTAGAACGATAGCAATTAAGCAGCCAATGATTATTTTTATAAATTTTTTAATAACTTTCTCCGTTTCCATTAATCACCTTCATCATCACTTAATCCGATTTAATAAAGCGATCATCTGATTTATAATATTCACTGTTTTCAGCCTTTTTCTCAAGCCAACCAACCCTCGCCTCAGGGTAGGCATCAAATTTTGGCACATAGGGTTTTATATCCAAAACAGGTGTGCCATCGATCATATCGACATCCGAAATATAAATGACATTGTCGACTATTTTAGTTAGTCGAACGATTGACAAGCCAATAGGATTTGGTCGGTTGGGGGCACGAATTGCAAAGACGCCATGTTCGACATCGTCTAAAAATGGCTTGCAAACTAACTTATAAGGCTTGTGTTTATGTAAGTGATACAGCACAATAATATGACTAAAGCCATTTAAGTCTTGTAAACCAGCACTGTACTGTTTATCAATAACAATGCACCCTGAGATATCGCGTGCACCAGACGGTTGAATCGGTGCATCCTGCGGACTAGTTATCGGCGATTCGATATAGCCAATTGGGTTGTATTCTATTTTAGCCATCGCGTCCTCCAATCTACACACTTGTATTATAACATATTTTTTCTGGGTGTCAGATACGTTTTCAGTTCTACTAACATGTTGTTCTATGAAGTAACCTGGCACCAAAAAAAATGAAAAGAACAGGCCGACAAAGCCAGTTGCCTATTAATTGGCCCTGGTCTATCACAGGTGATAAAGCTGCATTAAAAACTGGTGAAAACGGCTTAATCGCCAGTGATATAATTGATAAGTTGAAAGTGGAAAGCGGGGTGTAGAAGGAAAAAACTTATAATCAAAATCAAATGCAAAAGCAAGATCTCTGCGCTCGAAAATGACAGATTTGGCTGATTTTTAACTAATTAGGTTTTAATACTTAGACAATAGTTTTCTAAAAAATACAATTGACCAGAATATACAACAAACTAGCCCAAGCACGCCGTTTAGCCACCAAGCGTCACGGTATTTAAACAACTCACCCAACCAAAAACTAGGAAATACCGCAAAAACGTACTTAATTGGCGCTGCTAAAAACCAAGCAGGCAAAAAGGCAAATAGTGTAATATTCACCACTTTAAACAGTGCCAAGCCCTCAACTTTGTTGTCGGCATAGCTTAAGACGAACAGCGCCATAATCAGCCCCTGTAAAACTGCCAATAGCGATAACAGTAAAGCGCTTGATAGCGACATCATCTGATGACTAAAAAATAGTGCAACAATTACGGTCATTAGCCATGCCGCAACCATTGGCAAAAGAAGTCGTGCAATCAGATAATAATAGCCCGCCGCTGGTGTTACACTATAATATAATGACGTACCTTCATCGCGTTCATCTAACATTAAAAAAACACTAATCATCACCGTAAAAAGCGGCGCCAGCATAATAAGGATGATATCGCTAATAGCAAAATAAGGCGCTAAATCAATATTGATCTTATCAATTATAAAATCATTCGCGATCGGTAATATATACTTATTGAACGTACCCAACAAAAGCGGTAGCGGCGCGAGCAGTAAAAGCATGCCATCACGCTTAATTTGGCGTAGTCCAATATAAAATATCGTATAAATATATTGCATGCTAATCTCCTAGACGCGTCAGATAACGACTAAAATAATGGTACGCAACTAGATAAGCAAGCGCTGTCCAAAACGTTAAAACCAATAAAGCCAGCCCAGTCGATATAACACTTGGCAAACCAACCGCCATTTGCAATAAAATCAGAAATATCGGTACTGGACACCACTGCATGAAACCACTCAAAATATCAAGATAAGAAAGCAACAGCGGAACCATTAATAAAATAGCAACGCATAAACTTAGCACAAAATAGTGATTGATTGATTTTGACCATGTCGCCACTGCAATACCAAGTGCGGTAAATAGCGTCGCACCCAAAACAACTGTCAAACACAACAAACCGTAGTTAACTGTTGATGCTGTGCCGACAAAACTGATTAGCAGCGCGACAATCAGTGAAATAAGTGCCAATGACATCACTTTAGCCAATATATAGTACCAATTGACGACTGGTAAAATTGTAAAATAGCTATGTAAGTCTTCATCGCGTTCTAATAAAAATATACCGCCAACAAAGAAAAAACCTAAAGCAGCTGGATCGCTAAAAATAATAAATGCAACGACCTGCTTGCTAAATTGTACGGGCACAAAAGCTAACATAACAACATAAAAAATGGCGACAATCGCATACGCCAAATAAAAACCGTATTTTAGTTGATAGTGCATATCACCCCATAGTATTTTCAACAATTTCATTGTAATTGCCTGCCTGTTATATCAATAAAAACATCTTCTAATGTATGTTCTTTACTGTGTATGCTGGTAAGTGTACCCATATGCATGGCCTGTAAGAACAGGTTGTCTGATGCAAGTTTATCAATTGACGTTTGACCTGTCTGTGGCTTCCCATTTAACATATGTGTATAATTGACCACAACCGCCTGCTGCTGTTTTTTTAACTTAAAAGGCGTATCAATTGCCTTTATCGCACCATCGACAATAAAGGCGACGCGGTCACATAAATCGTCAGCATCATGCATATTATGTGTCGTTAATATTATTGTTGTGCCCGATTGTTTTTGTTCTACAATCATTTCTTTAATCAAGCGCGCATAAGCAGGATCGAGACCACTGGTTGGTTCATCTAAAAATAACAATTTTGGTTGATGCAAAATCGCGCGCACAAACGCCAAGCGCATTTTCATACCCTTAGAAAATTGCGCGACTTTTTTATCTGCTTGATCAGCTAATTTAACGCGTTCTAAATACGACATAATTTTGCGATCACGCACTGGTTTCTGGTAAAGCGAAGAAAAGTAACGCAAGTTTTCTATGGCGCTAAACTTACCATAAAAATTAGGAAATTCAAAATCGACGCCAATTTGATGATAGAAGTTTGCTTTTCTCAGTTTAACTTCACTACCTAAAACGCAAACAGAACCTCGATAGTTTCTTAAAATGCCACATAAAATCTTTTGCAATGTGCTTTTGCCCGCACCAGATGGGCCTAAAAAGCCAAAAATTTCAGTCGGCGAAACAGCAAACGACATATTTTCGATAAAAGGCGTCTCTCTTTGATAAGAAAAATTCAAATCACTTACCTTAATCATTTGTGCCCCCAAAAATATAGTCCGCCAAACTCGCTAATTGTAGATCGATTACAGGCATAATATAAGCTTCACCAATTTCAGTTTTATGGAATAATTGTAGATAAATTGCGCGCAATGCCGCTGAGACGAGCTCAATATCAATCGCCTGTGTATTAATTTGCCATATTGCCAAGAGCTGTTCGACATCGCGTCGATCTTGTATAAAAAGCTGACTTAGCTGCGACTTGGTTAATTTACGCAAAAAATAATGATACTCTTCAGCGCTATTTTGTAATTTAAGCAGCCAAGGATAATTTAAAGACTCTAAAAAAACCGCCGACATTGCCTGCCTAAAATTTTCACGCCTATCGCCCTGATACTCAGTTGCCACAGTCATTAACTGTGCCCTAATTCTTTGTTCAGTTTGCTTAAATACCGCTACAAGTAAATCTTCTTTACTGTCAAAAAAATTGTAAAACGTCCCTTTGGCAATGCCTACCGCCTTACATAAATCGGCAATACTGGTGCGTTTAATACCATATTGCGCCCAGTGGTTTTGGCT
>PDWI01003890.1_pt1 | contig 20593 bp, 20 predicted proteins | sample 1430891 | NCBI WGS metagenome assembly PDWI01 (sample SAMN01162508, study PRJNA174530) | Oral metagenome, whole genome shotgun sequencing project. | biome: Marine environment; feature: Marine mammal; material: Swab sample of the gingival sulcus; isolation source: swab sample of gingival sulcus... | reverse complement strand
GAGCGCTTGCTCGATTTGCAGGGTTATCATGCGGTATCGCTACCCTTAGAATTGGCAGCCGGCCACTATAGCGCTGAAAACATTATTCCCTACCCACCGGGTATCAAGCTGGTGATGGCGGGCGAAAAAATGACAGCGGCGCAGATTGATATGATTGCAAAATTACGCGATGCCGGTCACAACATCATCGGGCCGACTGATCAGACGCTACAAACCATTCAAGTATATGTGCCCATGTGGGCATAGCTTTAAGAGAGGATAAAATGGGCAAATTAATTACTATCGAAGCCAATGATGGCAGTGGTAAAGAAACGCAGAGCAAGCGTTTAGTTGAACATCTAAAAGCAGATGGCTATGAGGTGATGCGCGTCACTTTTCCCAATTACGCCAGCCAGTCTTCAGCGCTGGTTCGAATGTATCTCAGTGGCGAGTTTTCCGACAATGCCGATGAAGTGAGCCCTTATGTCGCCTCGGTGTTTTTTGCCGTCGATCGTTACGCCTCGTTTATGCGTGAATGGAAAGATTTTTACGATGCCGGCGGCATCGTTATCGCCGATCGCTATACGACGGCCAATATGATTCATCAAACCGCCAAGTTAGCAGAACCGGCCGAAATCGACGCCTTTTTAAATTGGCTGAGCGACTTTGAGTATAATATTATGGGTATTCCGCGCCCCGATATGACATTTTTTCTCGATGTGCCGGTGGCACATTCGATTAAGGTCATCGAAGGACGAGCCAATAAAATTGACGGCAGTGCCGTTAAAGACATTCACGAGCGCGACCACAGCCATCTAGAGCGCGCTTATCAAGCCTCACATATCGTTGGCCAGCGCGAGGGCTGGATTAGAATTATTAGCATGGCAGATGATGTCTTTCGACCGGTTGAAGCTATTCATCGCGATATTTACGCGCATGTCAAGGGTGTACTATGATCAAGCGCACTTTTCAAGACGTGGTTGGTCATCAGCGCCAGCAGCATTATTTTTATGAACAGTTAGCCAATAACCAAGTCGCGCATGCCTATTGCTTTAAGGGGGCTGCCGGCATCGGCAAACATTTTTTTGCAAAGGCATTGATTCGCGAGGTGATGTGTGCGGGTCGACCGGATGATTATATAAAGTTTGATACGGATAATCACCCCGATTACTTGGCGATTGTTTCCGATGGCGCTATTTTGACAGAGCAAGTCAACGCTTTACGAGAGTTTATCTATAAAAAACCGTTGATTGCCGGTCGCAAGGCCGTCTTATTTGACGATGCTGCCAATATGAACGAACAAGCTCAAAATAAACTGTTAAAAATATTAGAAGAGCCACCCGGCAACGCCTTGTTGATTTTAATTACCAATCGCCCCACTGGGCTGTTGCCGACAATTGCCAGTCGCTTGACACAAATCAGTTTTAATCCGCTCGATCAGCAGCAGATGAAAAGCTTGATCGAACGACACGGTTTGGTCTTTGATGAATTTTTATTAGGGGTTAGCGCCGGCAGCTTTGGCAGCTATTTGCAATTTCAGCGCGATCAGCAATTTGCCGAGCGCAGCAGGGCGACGATTGCCATGCTGGTTAGCGTTGCCACTCAATCGTCCAATCAATGGCTATTAGATATTGGTCTACTTGAGCAATACAAAGAAGATAGTACGGCGTTATTTTATCTGATGCGTCTCGTCTTACGCGACTTATTAATCTACGCTCAGTCGCACAGCAGTGCGCAACTTAAAATACTTAAGCCAACAGATTTGCAGAATATCGATAATAACACTATCAAAACGGCGCCGATTTATGGTATGATAAAGGAAATAAACAGAGCAGAAGTCGCCTTGGCACGCGGTCAAAATTACAACTTGGTAACGGAAACACTGCTCTTTAATATAGAGGAGGCATTAAATGGTAAGCGTAGTAGGCGTGCGCTTTAAGCGCGCTGGAAAAATATATTATTTTGATCCAAAAGAATTTGAGTTGGCCAGTGGTGACAATGTCATTGTTGAAACAGTGCGCGGTATCGAGTTTGGCGAAGTAGTGAACGGTACCCAGCAAATTGCCAAAGAGGATTTGGTTTCACCGCTTAAGCCGGTTATTCGCAAAGCTGATCAGAATGATCAAGAAAAACATCTCGCCAATCGTGAAAAAGCGCGTGCGGCGATGTCGACCTGTCAAGAAAAGATCGCCAAACACGGCTTAGAAATGAAATTAATCGACGCCGAGTATACTTTTAATAACAACAAAATTATCTTTTACTTTACAGCCGATGGTCGGGTTGACTTTCGCGAGTTGGTCAAAGATTTGGCGGCGGTTTTTCGTACCCGAATTGAGCTGAGGCAAATTGGCGTACGCGATGAGGCCAAGATACTTAATGGCATCGGCCAATGTGGACGGCGCCTTTGCTGTGCCAACTGGTTATCCGACTTTGTACCGGTGTCGATTAAGATGGCCAAAGATCAAAGTCTTTCGCTTAATCCCACAAAAATATCCGGCATTTGCGGTCGTTTGATGTGTTGTTTGCGTTACGAATACGACACGTATAAATCATTGCGCAAACAAATGCCGCGCGTCGGCGACGTCGTCAAAACGCCCGATGGTGAGGCACTTGTTTTTGGTGTCAATATACTTAAAGAAACGGTACGCGTTAGATTATTTGCCGGCAGAGATAAATCGGGCGAGCCTCAGTTTGAAGATGACTTTCTAGAATTTCATCGTCGCGTTGTGATTCGTGCCAACCGCACGCGTTACAATTTCACCAAAAAAATGGTCGAGCAGGGTGGCACTGTACAATTGCAAGATCAAGCTGATGAAGTATTTGAAGACCATCTTGAAGAAGACGGTTTTATTGGCGAATAAAGGCGAGTTGTGTTGTGAAAAAACAATTGCAAGTCAATTTAAAATGTGATGAAGTAATCGATGATTTACAGCGCGATGGTCTAAAAATTATTCAAAATAAAAAGTTCTTCAAATTTGGCATCGACGCCGTTTTGCTGACCTATTTTTGCGATCCCAAAAAGGCCGGCCAAATTGTCGATTTGGGTACGGGCAGTGCTGTTATTGCACTGCTCTTATCGGCCAAATATAAAAATGCCAAAATCAGTGGTCTAGAAATTCAACCCGCTGTTGCCGATATGGCAAGGCGCAGCGTCTTATTGAACGATTTAACAGCGCGCATCACCATTGTTGACGGCGATATCAAAACCTGGCAAAACTATTTTGCTGCACAATGCTGTGATGTCGTCACAGCCAATCCACCTTACTTTAAGCATGGTAGCGGTCTTATTAATCCCAATGATTATAAACTTATTTCACGCCATGAAGTCGCTTGTACGCTAGATGATTTATTCAGTGCAGCAGCCGGCCTATTAAAGCCCAATGGTACTTTTTACTTGATACATCGGCCCAATCGTCTGGTCGATATTTTTGAACGGGCGCGCTGTTATCGACTTGAGCCAAAAGTAATGCAATTGGTCAAACCGCGCGTTGACCGAGCTGCTAATTTGGTGCTTTTAAAATTTGTCAAATACGGTGCGGCGGATTTAAAAATGTTGCCGGCAATAGTGGTTTATGACGAAAAACAACAGTACAGCAAACAAATTTATGATATATACAATCAAGCGCAGCTTACGGCCTTTAGCGAGGACTAAATTATAAAAATCGTGAGAAAATCGTGAGAAAATCGTGAGAAAATCTAAAATAATATGTGTTTTTTTCGAATAAATAGCTATTATACACAATATATAGTGGTTTTATTTAATTAGTATCTTGTGAATTATGAGTTTATCGGGTGAAATAATGAATATATCAAGAGCTGAATTACAAAAATTAATTAATCAAAGTGAGAATTCTAAATTAGAATTTAAAAAATGTGACAGCGAACTACCGAAAAGTTTTTGGGAGACATATTCTGCTTTTTGTAATACGGCTGGCGGTATAGTTGTATTGGGTGTAACTGAAAAAAATGGCGCTAATACTGTAAGTGGAGTTAAAAATTCACAGAAGATAATCACAAATTTGTGGAATCAATTATCCAATAAAAATAAGGTCAACTATAATGGACTTTCTGATAGTGATATAAAATTATATTTAGTACCTCAATTAGATGCTGAAATAATCATAATAAAAATTGATGAAGCACCATTAGATCAAAAACCCGTATTTTTGAAAGGTGATATTAGGGACACCTACATCAGAAAGGGCGATGGCGATTATAAAGCGACAAACACGCAGATTAAGGCAATGCTGAGAAATGCATCTACACATTCAGATATGACAATTTTAGATAATGTGACATTTGATGATTTAGATATAAATTCAATAATATCTTTTAAAGAAAAGGTAACTGCTAGGTATCCAAATAAAAAATATGTCGAATTATCTGCAGTAGATTTTTTAAATAGTATTGGTATCATCAAATTTTCAAAAGAGTCAGAAGAAATAAAAATCACTAAAGCTGCACTGTTATTTTTTGGAAAATATAATGCTATCAAGTGGATTTTTCCAAACTATCATTTAGATTATATCAACAAGAAAGATGCTGTAGAAAGGTGGACAGACCGACTTGCCTCTGATGAACCACATGAAGTAGAAATTAATATATACAATTTTTATCATTTGGTTTATGAAAAGTTAAGAGGCTTAGCATTTGAGGCTTTTAGATTAGATGAACATGGGGTAGCTGTTAAAACAAGTCGTACTGATATTGTTTTTAGAGAAGCATTAGTCAATACACTGGCTCATGCAGATTATGAAATGGACAACAGATCGGTTCGTATTGAAGTGAATAGCGCTTGGTGTAAATTTGTTAACCCAGGTAAAATGCTTGTTCATACGTCTCAGTTTTTTAAAGGTGGAGAATCATTACCTAGAAATCAAGGCATAATGATGATGTTTAGATTACTTGGTTTATCTGAAAGATATGGTTTTGGCGGCCCAGAAATATATAAATATGCAATAGAGAATAATTACCGTATACCTTCAGTTGATTCTACGCATGAGTTGACGGAGCTAATAATATGGCAAGTCGATTTAATCGATTCTTATCCAGAGCTAAATCAAAAGGAAAGAGAAATATTTAATTATATTATTAAATCGCGTGACAATCTTTCAAAACAACAACTAAAAAAAATGTCAAATCTTAGTGACCACCACATTAGAAAAGTTTTAAACAAATTAATTGAAGGTGGTAAAATTGAAACGAAGGGAAAAGGTCCATCAACTAGATACGGACTGAAGTCATCATCAATTGAAGCACTTGCAAATATACAACTTTTACTTGATGATTTAATGAAAAAACAATAGTGAGAAAACAATGCTTTATATTTGTGCTACGCCAATTGGTAATTTAAAAGATATCAGCTTGCGCGTTTTAGAGGTTTTAGAGTCAGTTGATGAAATCGCCTGTGAAGACACGCGCGTCAGTGGCAAACTGCTCAGTTACTATGACATCAAAAAACCGTTATTTAGCTATCACGAACACAACGAACGCGCCAAAACCGAAATCATTATCGAAAAATTAAAACAGGGTGTTACAATCGCCTTAATCAGCGATGCCGGTATGCCAGGCATTAGCGACCCCGGCGAAGTATTGATTAAAGCCTGTATTGCCAACGAGATAGCCTATACCGTTTTGCCGGGCGCCAGTGCTGTTATCACGGCATTGGTTGCGGCCCAACTGGCAACGCAGCCCTTTTATTATCACGGTTTTTTAGATCGCAAGCATGCGGTTCAGCAATTGACGGAATTAAAACACTTAACCGCTAGTTTGGTCTTTTACGAATCGCCGCACCGCCTGTTAAAAACGCTTAAGCAAATGCGCGATGTACTGGGCAATCGTCAACTTAGTTTGGCGCGCGAGCTGACCAAGTTACACGAAGAATATCTGCATTTTGATATTGAAACGGCCCTTGATTACTATGCCGCTAAAGCGCCAAAGGGTGAATATGTTATCGTAGTCGCCGGCAATCAAGACGCGACTGACGCTTTACCGCTAGATGCCGTTATAGACTTAGCTAAACAGCGCATTGCCGGCGGCGAACGTCATAAGGTAGTCGTTAAAGAGTTGGCCAAAAAATACGCAGTCGATCGCCAAGCGCTTTACCAGGCGACCCTACAGACAGAGACGGAGTAAACGATGAAGGCATTTATCAATGGAAAAGTGCTAATTGGCGATGTCATCAGAGATGATGTCGTCGTGTTGTTTGATGAGCGCATTCGGTCAATTGACAGCACGCCCGGTGCGGCCGTGCAACTTATCGATTTAGCAGGGCACTATTTGTTTCCCGGCTTAATCGACATTCATATTCACGGTGCCGGTGGTGGCGATGTAATGCAAGCAACCGCGGCAGCTTATCAAAAAATTAGTCGGACGCTTGCCAAGTTTGGCGTGACCCGTTTTTTGGCGACTACCATGACCATGCCAATGACGACAATTAAGCGCGCTTTAACAGTGGCGCGGCAAGTGATGACAGACGATAACTTAAGCGGAGCCAAGCCATTGGGCGTGCATTTAGAGGGTCCTTTTATTAGCGAAAAATACTGCGGTGCACAAGACGTACGTTATATCAAACGCCCTACTTGGGACGACATTGCCGACTATCGTGATATTATAAAAATTATTACCTTAGCCGTCGAAAAAGATGATGATTATAAATTTATTGCAGACGATCACGGCATCACACTCAGCATCGGGCACAGCGCAGCCACTTTTGAGCAAGCGTTGGCCAGCTATCAAAAAGGTGTACGTCACTGCACGCACTGCTTTAACGCGATGAGTGGTTTGCACCACAGAGCACCCGGAGTGGTAGGAGCAGTTTTTAGTCGCCCTTATATGACTGAGCTAATCGCCGATGGCGTGCACATTCACGCCCAACTGCTTAATGCGATTGTTAGAATTGTCGGGCGCGATAATTTAATACTGATTAGCGACGGTATGTCGGCTTTAGGTATGCCACCCGGTCAATATCAATTGGGTGGTCAACGGGCTATCGTTGATGGCACTTCGGCACGGTTAGCTGATGGTCAGTTGGCCGGTAGCATCTTAAGTTTGGATCAAGCGATTCGCAATATGGTCGAGTATACAAATTGCGATTTGGCCGACATCGTCAATATGGCGACGCGCAATGCGGCAAACAGCATCGCTTGCGCAGCCGATTACGGTGCAATTAAGTTAAATGCCTCAGCTGATTTTGTCGTCATGGACGAGTCGCTAAGTGTCGTCAGCACATGGTTGGCAGGCAACTGTATTTACCAAAAATAGGAGTGCATATGGGTGGTGGAAAGCGAATTGTAGAGGTTTGCGTCGACAGTGTCAGCTCGGCCATTAACGCCCGGCAGGGCGGCGCCGATCGACTGGAAGTTTGCCAAAATTTAGAACTGGGCGGCACGACGCCGTCTTATGGTTTATTACAGGCCATCATACAACAAGTTGACTTGCCGATTGTCGTCATGCTGCGGCCGCGAGCGGGCGATTTTTGCTATAGCGCAGCCGAGTTTGATGTGATGCTGCGCGACATTGCAGTGTTTAAGCAATTGCCGATTTGTGCAATCGTCAGCGGTATCTTGACGCCGGACGGCGCACTTGATAAGGCGCGCATGGCTCAGCTGATTACATCTGCTAAGCCGCTCAAAGTCGTATTGCACCGCGCCTTTGACATGACGTGTAATTTAAGCCAAGCATTAGCCGATGCAGCTGATTTGGGTATTGGGCGTATTTTAACATCGGGTGGTGCGCAAACAGTTAAATTAGGATTGGCCAATTTAAAAAAGCTGCTGGCTGTACAGACAGCGGTTGAAATTATGCCCGGCGGTGGGGTAGATCCGACAATTGCATTAGAACTAGCCAAGCTCGGTGCGCGTCAAATTCATTTATCGGGCAAGCGCACGATCGATGGTGCGATGCGTTACCGCAAGGCGATCATTACGATGTCAACAACTGAAAAAGCCGCCGATTACAGCTATCGGCAAACTGATAGCGCAAAAGTGGCGGCTGTGGTAAAGGCATTTAAATTATCTTAGCTATTTAGCCTGTCCTTTTTGCCAGACAATATAACGGTTAACGGCGTTTAGGTAATGTAGCATGCCGTTGCCATTGCGTACAATCTGCAGTTCATCGATCATCGCTTGATAGGGAATAGACTTGCGGCCGCCAGTTTGGGCGGCTTCGTAGTATTGTGCCAGCAGTTCATAGGGCACTAGAAAAAAAGTGTCATTGTATTTAAAGTGTACAATCAAAAAAGCCAATCCACCTTGCTGAGTGACATCTTTCATATAGTCAACCTGATGGGCGTGAATATTTTTAAGCGGAAAATTTGGTTGATTGGTTTCTTTGGCATCAAAGGTAATAAACAGTCCCTGCACAATGCCATAAAAATCAACAGTTGCTTTTTTTTCAAAAAAGGCTTTGGTAATCAAGCCTTTGCCGTCTATTTCAATGGCGGTAATTGGCGTCGCCGCTTTATCTATGCGTGCAATGCCCTTTTTTAAATAGTAGTCATTGCTAAACAGAATAATCTCTTCCAGCGCATCGCCGCGCCTACCGCGCGTACTCCACTTGGTCATTTTTACCTCTTCAAAAACATTTTTATCGAAATTGATTAGAAATTATTTCTCTGGATATAATATACTATACAGTGGGAAACTTCACAAGAACGAATGGAGGAAATAATGAAAAAGGTAGTTGTTTACACATCGAATACTTGCGGTTATTGCCATGAAGCCAAAAAGTATTTAGACGAAAATGGCGTCGAATACACCGAGAAAAATGTATCGACTGATATGGATGCGCGTAAAGAATTAATGGATCAAGGGTTTATGGGTGTACCGGTAATTTTAGTAGACGATGAAGTAATTCAGGGCTTTGATAAAAAGCGTCTTGAAACATTGTTAGGTTAAAATGTTTTCCAGTGCAGCGAGATCAATGATTTTAAAAGAGTCGCCCGCAAAGTCGATAATGCCCTGTTGACGCATTTTAGACAGCGTGCGCGACAATGAAGGTCGCTGTACACCCATTATTTCAGCCATCGCTTTGCGCGATATTCCGGTTTTAAACAATTTGTTGCCGTGCTTATTGTACGATTGCAGCAAAAAATTGGCAACCCGTTTATCCAGTGTATCAAGCGATAGATTATGAATTTTCTTGTTTAGCAATAATAATTTTTTTGACATTAGCATCAAGTAATTATCTAGGGCCTGCGGATAGTCTGCAAAGATTGTCAACAGGTCTTGTTTTTGAATAAAGCCAATCTGACAATCGCTGGTCGCACTCACATTTAGCGGATAGCGATTACTTTCATTAAAAAGCAGTGCCTCACCAAAGACATCGCCAGCCGACATTTGTAAATGCGTTAAAATTTTGCCTGACGGGTAGAGCGTTTGCAAGGCAATCGTGCCACTTATCACGATGCCAATCGCCCGACAAGGATCGCCTTCTAAGGCGATCGAATTATTTTTGGTGTATTTTTTTATTCTAATATAGCGCTTGACAAGCTGCTTTAATTGAACAGCTTGAAATTTATCAAACAATTTGCAATTTTCTAGCCAGTTCATCATATACTCCTAACTGTAACCCTGGTTACCGACAAAATCAACTTACTTAATTACTATTATAGTAACAGTATAACAAAAAATAGCATTTAACAGTAACATATGTTACTAAAACTTGGGAGGTTATTATGAGCATGTTTTGTTTTCAATGTCAGGAAACAGCCGGTGGCAAAGGCTGTACGCGCGTTGGCGTCTGTGGCAAGCAGCCCGAAACGGCTAATTTACAAGATTTATTGATATATTCGTTAAAGGGCATGGTGGCGTTTTCGACACAGGCCCGCGCCAACGAAATGTTAGATGATGAAACCGATTATCTAATACTTGATGCCTTATTCGCAACGATTACCAATGCCAACTTCGATTCCGAGGCAATTAAAAATCGCATCGAAAAGGTGCTTGCCAAACGCGATCAAATTAAGGCTAAATTAATTGATAGCGGTAAGCTGTCAGATGAACCACTGCATGAAAGTGCAACATTTAATATCAGCAGAAGTGACATGACTGCTTTTGCGACACCAGATAAAATTGGCGTATTGTCAACGGTAAATGAAGACGTGCGCTCGTTAAGAGAGCTCGTCATCTATGGTCTGAAGGGCATGGCGGCTTACGGTGAGCACGCTATGAATTTGGGCATGGTCGACACAAAAATAATGGCCTTTTTTGAAAAGGCGCTTTTGGCGACACTCGATGACAGCTTAACAGTTGATCAGTTGGTTGCCTTGGTATTAGAAACTGGTCAATACGGCGTTGAAGTCATGGCGCTACTTGATAATGCCAACACGGCAGCCTACGGTAATCCGGAAATTACTGAGGTCAACATTGGCGTACGCAATAATCCGGCAATTTTGATTTCGGGACACGATTTAAAAGATATGGAAGAATTGTTAAAACAAACCGAAGGCACGGGTGTCGACGTCTATACTCACTCTGAGATGCTACCGGCTAATTATTATCCGGCATTTAAAAAGTACGAGCACTTTGTCGGCAATTACGGCAATGCCTGGTGGCAGCAAAAGAAAGAATTCGAAAGCTTTAACGGCCCGGTCTTGTTTACGACCAATTGTATTGTACCGCCCAAAAGCAGCTATCAAGATCGTATCTATACAACTGGTGCGGCCGGTTATCCCGGTTTTAAGCATATACCCAATCGCAAGTCCGGCGGCAGCAAAGACTTTAGCGAGATCATAGAACATGCCAAAAAATTGCCGCCGCCAACCGAAATCGAGCGCGGCACCATCGTCGGCGGTTTTGCCCATAACCAGGTAATGGCACTGGCCGACAAAGTAATCGAGGCCGTCAAAACCGGTGCAATCAAGCAGTTTTTCGTCATGGCCGGTTGCGATGGCAGGGTAAAGGCGCGCAGTTATTATACCGAATTTGCCGAACAACTGCCCAAAGACACTATTATACTAACAGCCGGCTGTGCCAAATACCGCTACAATAAATTAAAATTAGGCGATATCAATGGTATACCGCGCGTACTCGACGCCGGTCAGTGTAACGATTCCTATTCGCTGGCAGTTATTGCACTTAAATTAAAAGAGGCCTTTGGCCTAGACGACGTCAATGACTTGCCACTGTCTTACAATATTGCGTGGTATGAGCAAAAGGCCGTTATCGTCTTATTGGCGCTGCTTTATCTCGGGTTCAAAAATATTAAATTGGGGCCGACACTGCCGGGCTTTTTATCACCCAATGTGGCAAAAGTATTAGTAGAAAAATTTGGTCTAAGCAGCATTAATCAGCCGGCAGAAGATATTAAGACATTTTTAAACCATTAAAAACTAAGAACTGCGTCGTTGTACAAGACGCAGTTCTTTTTTAAAATAGGTTGCATTTATTCTTCAGACGAATTGGGCAAACGATAGCCACAATTAGCACAATAGATTTGACCTGGCAAGCAGATAGCACCGCATTTTTCACATATGGTTGGCATTTCATTATTTTCATTTTTATTCGATCGAACGGAAGTGCCGGTTGGTTTTTTAGGCTTATTTCCCGTGCTGTTATCGTTATATGAAGAATCAAGATTTTCAAGTTCATTATTCGTTTCACTTGATGTAGCAGAACTATTTTGATCGTTAACATTAGTTGATGTATCGTTAGTATCATTAATAGAAACATCATTACTTTTTGTATTGGGAACGTCATTTTGACTATGGGTAGAATTAACTGAACCACTATTTGTCTGACCTGTCGAATGACTAATATTTTCGGCGTTGTAGACATCACCACTGCTGACCGTATTGTTTTTAGAACCGTGTAAAATATGGCTTCTAATATGACCGCCAAAGAAATTATCAGTACCATTTGTACTCGTTACAGGTCTTTCCGGCGTACTCATATTTTCGACCATACTATCGACAAGTTTGTTTGCAAAGTCAGAAAAAGAACTGGTAAATCCGCCATCAAAAGCAGCCAAGGCCAAGTAAAAGGGGTCGGTCTCACCACTTATTAAGGCAGAGATGAGTACTGCTCCTAATTCACCTGTAAACAAACTGATTATTTTGCCCACATACGAATTTAGCATAAATGCGCACAAAATACCGGACATGCCGCCTATGCCCATCAAAGCGGTTAGTTGTGTTCCGGGGTTGTTTAACCATTCAATAAAGTTTTTATCTGATTCAGTCCAGCCGCCATCATGGGCGAATACAATACTTAATGATAAGATGGTTAGTGCAGATAGCACTACAAATAACGCAGTTGTCGTAGAACTTTTAAATTTTAGGCGACCACCAAAACCTAAAAACAAAAAGGCGATAACAAATAGGCAAGTAACGGTAATACGCGCCCAAAAATGGTAATCAAAGATAAACCACAATGAAATTGAAATGATAAAATACAATAAAAAGCCAATTCCCCACCCCAATACAGGTAATGCAACATCACCATCTAAAACCTGCCCTCTTCTCTTTTTTCTACCTAACTCGGATGCAACGCTGTAAAAGAAGCGCAGATTGATTAAGGGGCTCTGAGCACCCATGCCAAAAGAAAGTAATAAAATAAATGCCAGTGTGATCATCGTAAGGGGATTAACAATTAAAAAGCCGACAATAAATGCCCATGCCATGGGTAAAAATAGCAATTGATAGATTGGCTTTAACGATGATTCTCGGTAAGATTTTGCCAGCTTAAAAATTCTAAAAAAGTCCAATAATGGCGCCAAAAAACCATGTTTAAGCATACGTCTAAAAATACTCTTTAGCAGATAGACAAAGCTGAATGTAAAGGTAAAGACATATGGCCAAGTCGGCATATCATCCGCTATACCTTTAACATTGAAATTGGCAACACCACTAAACAGATAGGCTAAATGGCTAGTTTTTTTATCAAAAAAACAACTATCATTAATAAAACCGAGGAAGTAGATATTAAATAACCAATAGGCAAGTGCCAAAGAGATGGGTAAAATTAAATCTTTGGGCTTCAAATTTTTTAATGATTTAAAAGCATTGCTAAACATACGTGCAATGAAAGCTCGGCGCGACTTTGGAAAATTGGGATCATCTAGAAATTGTTGGTACTTTATAGCTCTTTTTATCTTGGGCATTTGTGTCATTACAACCGTCCTTTATAAATGGCTTAAAGTAAATGCGGCCAAAAACAAGAAAACTCTTCTATATTTTTAGTAAATTAATTAGTGACTAAAAATCATACCAAACAAAAAAGAGAGAAATTTCTTATAAATTATTTTACATTAAATATTTAAGAATTAAAAGAAAAATTGTAGGTTTCTCAAAAAAACGCAAAAATTCAACCTTTATATTTGAGACTATGACATTGTAAATCGATAATGCACATGATAGAATGATGAAAGAAATGATAAAAACTAAGATGTTTAGTTGGCTGAAAATGATGAATAAACAAATTGTATTAAATAAGAGAATAAACTGGATTTTAATAATAGTTACCATCCTATTTTGTTTGTTTTTGTGTGCTTGTTCGATGCAAGAGAGTCGTGAAATTGTTGTTTACACAGCGGTGGATCAAGTGGTTTCAGAACCGATTTTTCGTGATTTTGAAAGGCAAACAGGCATAAAAGTAAGGGCGGTCTACGATTTAGAGGCTAATAAAACCACCGGATTGACCAATCGAATTTACGCCGAAAAAGACCACCCGTTATGTGATGTTTTTTGGAACAACGAATTTGTTAACACGATTGCCTTATTTGAAAAGGATTTATTGCAACCCTATGTATCACCAAATGCAGCAGATATTCCAATTGCCTACAAACACAACGACGGTTATTGGACAGCTTTTGGCGGACGCGCTCGTGTGCTATTGATCAATCGACAACTACTTCAAGAAAAAGATTTTCCCAGTAGTTTTTACGATTTACTCAACACAAAATATTCTGCTGAGCAGATTGCTATGGCATATCCCATGTTTGGTACCACGCGTACTCATGTTGCAGCTTTATACGCACAATTGGGTGAACAAAAAGCCAGACAATTGCTACAAGCGATTGCCCAACGCGGTATTCAGATCGTCGATGGCAATTCGGTGACACGTGACATGGTCGTTGCCGCTCAAGTAGCTATTGCTTACACCGATACTGATGATGCCAAAGTAGCCTTAAAACAGGAGGCTGACGTTACCATGATTATACCCGATCAGGGAGACGCGCAAATGGGGACACTGATTACGCCGAGTACGGTTGCTATAATAAAAGGGGCGCCCCACACCCAAGATGCCAGACTTTTTGTCGACTATCTGCTTGACCGCTCTCTGGAAGAACAGCTTATTGAACAAGGTTTTTTTGATTTATCTGTGAGAGATGAAAATAATACAATTAAGGGAATGTCGGTTTCGCTTTATGACATTTACTTACAGCTGGACAATGCGTCAAGAGATATGCAGCAAATTTTTGGTGGTGCTCGATGACGTTAAAAAGAGTTGCCTTAATAATAACCTTTATTTACTTTTTGCTGTGTATTCTGCCATTTTTATTTTTGGTAAAAACGTCAGAATTTTTTAATGTTATACCCTTTATAACCAATAATTGGCAAGTATTGATTAATACAGTGTTACTGGCACTAGTGGTTGCGCTACTTGCTACGGTGATTGGCTTTTTTAGTGCGTTGTATATTCATGGTAGAATGTGGGCTAACCGGTCATGGCGCTGGTGGTTTTTAATGTTGGTTGCCTTGCCGCCCTACGTCTACGCGCTGTCGTATATAAATTTACTCCGTTTCATTGGCCGGCTGTTCCCTGCGCTGCTTACGATGCAAATCAGTGGATTTTTACCTTGCGTCATTGTCGAGACACTTGTTTATCTACCATTAGCAACGGCAATAATGTTGATTGCCATTGAAGATCAATCTGCCGATTTAATAGAGGCGGCACTACTGTATCGACCGCTCAGTGATGTAATACTTAGTGTGATAATTCCCAATATCAAGTCGATGATAGCATCATCCGTAGCCTTAATCACAATATTATCATTGACGGATTTTTCGATTCCCGCTTTATTCCAATACAGCGTCTATACCACAAATATCTTTTCAGATTTTTCGGCAACAGGCAATGCGCCGATTGCCTTATTGCAGTCATTGCCACTTGTTATTATCTCAGCAATTGGCATTTATATTATCAATCACCAACTAAAGAGCTTGATAGCGAGCAATCGGCCACGGCGAATGATTCATCTACAACTAACAGCGGGTATTAAGTTGTTATCCGGTATTGCCATTTGTATAAGTTTATTACAGATAGTAATTCCGGTTTTGTCGTTGGTCATTGGCACGGTTTCCTTAAACAATATTGTGTTGGCGTGGCAAAAATTTGCCATAGATTATGGTTATAGTTTGCTAATTGCTGCTATTGGGGCATTGCTGTCCACTTTTATCGGATTAGTAACGGTAGGATATTGCATATATGCCTCAGATCGGCCAATACTTAAACATCTGTTTATGTTCGGTTTGCTTACGCTTGCCGTACCGGGGGTTATAAGCGGAATTGGTTGGCTAACAGCAGTGAATCAGTCGCCGCTTTATAACTTGTCAGATAGCCTTTTTATGCCAGCGTTGGGCCTAACCATTCGCTATCTCCCTTTTGTACTGCTAATCGCTTTGGCGCTTTGGCATCGTTTAGATCACGACAAGCTAAAGGTTGCCGCACTTTATAAAAGAAACGATTATCAGTGGCTGTTTGAAATCTGTTTACCTATGTTTAGACAGTCAATTATGGCGATAGTGTTGGTGATTTTTTTGATTATGATTGGCGATATCAATACTGTAATGATTTTAGCGGTACCTGGTAAAACGCCAATATCAATCACGCTATTCAATTATTTACACTATGGTGAATCAGCGCTCGTGTCGGCACAAAGCATTATATTATTATTGTTGAATTTAGCGGTGATGGCAATGCTTGTAATACTTTACAAAGTGAGGCAAAAACATGCTTAAACTGGTTGCTATAAGTAAACAATATCGATACGACAAAATCATCGATCAGCTAGATTTAACAATTTTACCAAAAACTACAGTGGCCATATCTGGTGCAAACGGGCAAGGTAAAACCACGTTGTTGAGATTAATAGCCGGTTTGACGGTAGCTGATAGCGGTACCATTTACTATAATGATCAACCAATGCCGCTCGATTTGTCGGTTAGAGCGGTGGCTATGTCTTTTCAATCGCCCATTTTGTGGGAACACCTAACGGTTAAACAGCATATTTTATTTGGTTGCTCAATAACTGACAGCAAACAGCGCCAACAGTTTTGTCAGTATTTAGCTAACAGCCTTGGCATTGAAACCATACTCGATAAAAAACCCCATCAATTATCGGGGGGACAAGCTAAGCGAGTTGATCTGGCAAGGGCGCTTGGCAAACAATCGCCGATACTACTGCTAGATGAGCCGCTTTCACATCTAGATAAAGTTGCTCATGACAGAACATTGTCTTTTTTAAAGACGATCTGCCCTAAAAAGCAAGTCGTAATTGTCGCCAGTCATGACCAACAGCTAATAAATGTGCTATGCGATAGGCAATATAGCTTGCAAAATGGTAAATTGACAGTAGAGGAGGCATTATGAAGAAACGCATTATTATGGTGTTGGCTGTGCTGTTGGCTATAGTTGTAATTATGGCGGTTTTTTATCAGCATTTTAAGTGGCAGACAGAACAAAAAAACAATCTGCCCTTTATTGCCGTTTACCTGTTAAATAGTGAAATATCGGCTATCTATGATGATGGAGAAAAACTATGGGTAGGTGGTAGAGACGGCTTGTTTTGGCTGGATCGGCAAACGGCCGATGTTTTACCAAATGGCATAAATGACATCGATATGACCTACGCTGGAGCTATAACAGCGACGGATGACGGCATTATCTGGGTGGGGCATAACAACGGACTTAGCGGATTTTCCAAATCGGGAAAAATTATTTATCAATTTACTGATGATCAAATACCGGGCGGCCGTATTAATTGTCTATTTATTAAGGACCATTCGCTTTGGGTGGGCGGTCAAAACGGTGCTGCAGAGTTGTATTTTAAGCAGAATAAGTGGCAGGTTAAGCGCCTAATTACCGAGGCTGATGGCTTGTCTGAAAGTACAATTAGCGTCATTACAGCTAATCAAGATAACATATGGTTTGGCACTTATTTGTGTAAGGGTGTCGGTGGTATCTGTATTCTTACGCCGAATCAGTGGCAGTATATTTCAATTGATCAAGGCCTAGCACACCGCTTTATAAATGCAATTTTGGTGCTGCCGAACAATGATGTGTTGGTTGCAACCGGTCACCTCAATCGCGGTGGCCTATCACGTTTAACCTTCAGTGAAAACCGCTGGCAAGTCGCACGTACTTGGCAGATAGATGATGGGACACCGGGTGAAAAGACAAGATGGCTTTATTTGGATCAAAGTGATCGCTTATGGATAACCAGTGAGTCGGACGGTCTGTTGATTTGTTCGCTACAAGCACTCGATCAAGTACAATTAGAAGGTGTTTATTTGAAACAAGAGCAAGGGCTTTCTGATAATGAAATAAAGGTCATATTAGAAACCGATCAATACCTATGGCTAGGTGGCAAAATGGGCTTAAACAGAATCGATAAGCAGGCGCTTAAGGACTATTTAACTAATAATATAAATAACTAGCTGAGTGCGATTTTCCTACTATGAATCATTGCCTAATACTTTGATTTGAGCAACGCAGATAACTGTATTTAACAGAGTTATTGGTGTAATCGATAAAACCTATTGTTATTTTATTTTAAAGACTTTTACTGCCGACTCCTCATTATCAATATAAATTCTTACCATATATTGACCAATCGGCCAGCCATCATCAGGTTTAGACAGACTAAAGTAAAACGGTCCTTCATTATAGCCGGCGATTGCCTCAAGTTCATTGATAAACAAATCATTTTCCACATAGTACCACTCTGCTTTTACAACGGTCTTATCCTTTTCAGCACCACTAATTTTACCGATAGCATAGACTGTTTCTACATCGGTTTCAAATTCATCGGCTACATTAATTGCCATATAGGTACTCTCATCCATATCACTTGCCATCACTAAATCCGATACTTTGGCCGAGTCGCTGTCGGTGGTATCACCACCAAGGTTAATACTAAGGCAGCCGGTTAAATTAATTGCCAACAGAGCAATTACAAAAATAAGCAGCAATTTGTAAATAATTGATTTTTTCATAATAGTATCCTTTATCATAAATTAGTTGCTTTTACTCTATCAGTATATTATAAAATTACAGATTTTGGTAGAGCAAAAATTATAAACGAGAACGAGCGCTCACAGTATGGCAAAGGGCATAGGCTAAAAGCCTTGAAAACCGGCGCTTAAAAAAGTATACTTAAAGTAGTGATAAGGGAGGGAAGTATGGATTATAATAGAGAAAAAATAGTGGCATTGCTAGAAGAGCATGTTAAGACAGATAGCTTGCAAAAGCATAGTTATGCCGTTGAGGCCGGTATGGCAGCCTACGCCAAATACTTTGGCGAAGATGAGGCAAAATACCGTGCGGTCGGTTTATTGCATGATTGGGATTATGAAGAATACCCTGAAACGCACCCGGCGCTGGGTCTAGAATGGCTGGCCGATCGGGGATTTGATGCCGAATTTATACAGGCGGTTAAAGGGCATGCCGAACACGACGTTGCCGAGCGACCGACCAATATTGCCAAAGCACTATTTGCCGTCGACGAGTTGGCCAGCTTTATCGTCGCCGTTGCCCTGATGCGTCCAACCCATTTTGACGGCATGAAGGTAAAGTCGGTTACTAAAAAATTAAAAGACAAACGCTTTGCCGCCGCGGTTAGTCGCGAAGAAATCGCGCAAGGTGCCGCCGAGTTGGGCGTTGAGCTGAATGAACATATTCAGCGCGTCATCGTCGGCCTACAAGAACAGCAGGCTTTTTTGGAAACCATCGGCAAATCATTAGTGTAGTATGTAAAGGATGAGATATGATAAAATTGCCCAATAAGGTAAAACTGGCACATCTGCCGACGCCGATTGAAAAGTTAAAACAAAATTACGGCGCACAGCTCTACGTTAAACGCGATGATTTAAGCGGTGTTGAATTGTCGGGCAATAAAGTGCGTAAGTTGGAATACTTAATCTACGATGCCAAGCAGCAGGGCTGCCAAGTGTTGATAACCTGTGGTGCTATTCAGTCGAACCACGCCAGAGCAACTGCAGTTGCCGCTGTAAAGGCAGGTATGCAGGCGCATTTGGTTTTGCGCCATGAAGGTGCGTTGCCACGGCGCGGCAATGTCTTTATCGACCAACAATTTGGCGCTAAGATTACGACAATCAGCGCCGAACAATTTAAAAATGTCGAAAGCATTATGGACGAAATCGCGGCCGACTATACCGCACAGGGGTTAAAGGCCTACCCAATAAGGGTAGGCGCCTCTAATGCCATCGGCAACTTTGGTTATATTGATGCTTTTAACGAAATATTAGAAGATGAAAAGCGCTATGGTGTTAACTTTGACAGCATCGTCTGCACAGTTGGTTCGGGCGGCACCTATGCAGGCCTCGTCTTGGGTAATTATCTAACGGGTGCCGGCAAGCGCATTATCGGCGTCAACATCTTCGGTACGGCAGATTATTTTAAGGCTGAAGTCATGCGTATTGCCAATCAAACGTTACAGTTGTTGGGTAAACCGGCCGGCATATCAGCCGATCAACTGGAAATTGTCGACGGCTTTGTCGGTCGTGGTTACGCCTTGTCTACGCCTCAAGAAATTGAATTTATTAAAACCATCATTCAAAAAGAAGGCATACTGTTTGACCCGGTTTATACCGGCAAGGCCTTTCGCGGCCTCGTGACAACGCTGGCAGAAACGCCTAAAAAAATTGTCAGCAAAGCAAATGACAATGTACTATTTGTACACACCGGCGGCTTATTTGCAGTATTTTCAAAAGAAGATTTGTTTTATTGAGGTCACTATTTAGTCGAAAGACGCACTATTGCGTCATAAGGTACAATAGTTTCATCTCGACCTTGGTGGAGGGATCTCGTTTACGCCTTTTTATTGTCTTACAGCTTTTTCGTCATACTTTGACTTTTGGCTTATCTCTATACACAGCGCCTAGCCGTTTTCAAGGGCGGTTCAGCCGCTTGGTAGCCCTTGGCGGCAATAAGCAGCATGGTGTTATTTCAAGCCATTTTTTCTCGTTGTTTTTTATGCTATATTGCCCGTCATCATCCCTCAGATAAAACATAACAGTTCTCTTGCTATTGCCGTCTGCTATTATCTTGCCAGCATAGTGTGCAACTTGCATTATTATGGTTAGATTTACTTGGCTTTTTGTTTAAATATTGATATGATTAATTAAACGTAACTATTTAGTTGAAAGGTAAAATAGTGTTATAAGTCACAACGGTGTCATCTATTTACTAAACACCACTCGTTGACCACTTGACTGTAGTGACAATTAAACAAATGCCGACTTAGACAACACGATTTTGATTAACTAATATGCGATTTAATTTTAATGGAGGAGACTATGAAAAAAACACTATGGCTCACATTGGCAGTCATCGTCTGCTTTAGCCTCACCAGCTTTGCGCTCAGCGATATT
>PDWI01003889.1_pt1 | contig 20594 bp, 18 predicted proteins | sample 1430891 | NCBI WGS metagenome assembly PDWI01 (sample SAMN01162508, study PRJNA174530) | Oral metagenome, whole genome shotgun sequencing project. | biome: Marine environment; feature: Marine mammal; material: Swab sample of the gingival sulcus; isolation source: swab sample of gingival sulcus... | reverse complement strand
TACCCAGTAAACCAAGCCGAGAACCCGGAGAGAGAACAAGATCCAGGTTTGAAAAAAGCTGACGCCCCTCCCACCCCTTGCCGCCCCCTTTCATTTCAAGCAATTTTTTCGTTTTACGCCCGGTTGTGGAAAAATCAATCTGTACATTTGACAAAATTCGGTTTCTCGACTGCACTTCTGCCAAATTTTCCTGAAGCTTATGGGCCTCATCAATCCGATATTTTGCTTTCGTCGCTCTCGCCTTCGGGCCGCGCCGCAGCCATTCAATTTCCCGCCTCGCCTTATTCGCAAGACGAATCTCCTCTTCCTGCTGTCCGGCAAGAAATTCGGCACGTTTTTCCAGAAAAGTAGAGTAGTTACCTTCAACCTGCAAACTGCCGGATGGGTAAACTGAAGATATCTCCATAATCCGATTGGTACAGTTTTCCAGAAAACGGCGATCGTGACTAACAACCAGCCAGGCAGATGAAGGAGGTAACCCTGACAACATCTTTTCCAGCCACAAAATCCCGGCAATATCAAGATGATTGGTCGGCTCATCCAGCACCAGCAAATCAGGTGAGACCAGCATTGCTCTACATATTGCCAGCCGCTTGCGCCAACCGCCGGAAAGCTCTCCCACCTTTACATCATCATGGGGGAACTCTGCCCGCCCAAGTATTTTCTGAATGGCAGTATACTTCTCAACCTCCTCCATATCTTCGTCTGCCAACGAGACATAGAGATTTTCGGTCAGAGTGGCCCTATCATCAAACCGGTCTTTTTGAGCGAGGTAACTGGTGCGGCAAAATTTTGCAGAAAACAGCTCTCCTCCATCGGCCTCCTCCTGCTGACAGAGAATTTTTAGCAATGTTGATTTCCCGGAGCCGTTCGGCCCGATAACCCCCAATCTATCTCCACTATGGATAGAAAACGAAAGTGAATCAAATAATATCTGTGCTCCAAAAGATTTCCGAAGTTCAGTACAGCTGATAAGTGTTGACATAGCATACAGTGGTAAAACACAAATAGAGTTGAATGATTTCCCATATATTGTTATAAACAGTGCGAAACTTTCCAGTATAGTCTTTTTTTTACACTGTGACACACTATATTTCCAAATTATACGGTTACAGGTTTTTTCAACCAGCTCATACCGAATGAACGAAACCAACAACAAGCTTCATATCATTATCAGTGGTGAACGAGGTAAAATCTTTCGTCTTCCCTGCAGCAAAAAGAAACTTTTGCTATGGGGAGGAGTAAGCTGCTTCCTGCTGCTTGGTTCCGGCGTTCTTCTTATTGAAAACGCGATTACCGCTTTTGAGGAAAAATCACAAATTTCCATTCAACAGTCGAATGCGGCAACAATCCTGCAAAAAGAGCAGCAACTGAAGCAGCTGCGTGAAACAGTCGCCGCCCTCAAAGAGGAAAATCATAGACAAAGAGCGCAATTTGAGCAGGAAAAAGACCTTCTACTCACTGAAACAATGGAGGAGCTGAACGCAAAAAGCAAACTTCTGGAGAAGCTCTTTCATTCCATCGGCATTATTGTTCCGCAAAAAGCCAAAATTCATCTGCAAAAAAATGAAAGCAGTGGAGGTTTGTTCCACGAACTCTCTCCCCTTGAAGGACAAAAAGAAGAGCTGCTTAACCGGATTGATTCCTACCTGAAGAAAGCTGATGCCATCCCACTGGGAAGACCGATTAACGGGCGGATAACCTCTTCTTTTGGTAAACGGAGAGATCCCTTTAATGGCCGAATATCCTTCCATGACGGCATTGATATAAAGGGAAGAAAGGGAGAAAAGATCTACGCAACTGCGGGAGGAGTTGTCACCATTGCCGGACGCAAAGGGGGATACGGGAAATATCTGGAACTGCATCATGAAGATGGATATGTAACGGCGTATGCTCATATGCATAAGATTCTGGTAAAGAGAGGCCAACGAGTAAAAAGAGGGGATGTTATTGGATTGGTCGGTAATACCGGCCGCTCAACAGGCCCCCACCTCCATTATGAAATCCGACGCAACAACAAGTTATTAAACCCCAAAAAATATGTTCAGGTTGCAGCGAATTTAAAGAAGCATTCCCGATAATCTGTCAAAAAAGGTAGAGCTAATGACATTGTTTCATAAATCTGTCGATAAGATCGACCAGGTAACTCAGGACATGAAAAAAGTGGAAAATGAGGCAATATCATCCATCATTGATAAGAAAATGACCATTATTGGTGAGATTGATTTCCGTGGAAAGGCTCGTGTTGACGGTATAATCGAAGGGAATATAAGAGGAGAGCACCTGATACTAAGCGAAGAAGGAGAAGTGCAGGGAGATATAAAGGTCACCTCTCTTAACTGCTATGGCAGCGTAAAGGGAGATATTGAGGCCCAAAGTCTTACTGCCCGCAAAGGGTGTACTATCTCTGGGACGGTGAATGCAATCGCCCTCACAGTAGAGCCGGGGGCCTGTATTCACGGAAATATTCAATCAGGGCTCCCCAAAGAAGACCAGGGGAAGCTTCTGCCCAAAACAGAATCCCGCCAGCAGCAACCGGAAGGATGAAACAACAGCCTGCCCTCGTCCACCTCCTCAGTTGTCCCAACTGCGGCAATGATGAGGGATTCTACGAGGTGATAAGTAATATTGTCAGCACAACCCTCTTTATCCAAAATGATGACGGGAGTTTCAGCCCCGAAGGCAGGGAAAGACAGACACCAGGTTCAACTCGGCTGTTCTGCGCTGTCTGCGATGCAGACCTCACCGCCTTTCATCACCGTTTCTCTCAAATGATTTTCTAAAAAACTGCTGTAAAAGGCAAAAAAAAAGAGCTGAACCTCATAAGTGAGGCTCAGCTCCAGAACTACACACCTAACAGCGCGTTGATATCACACACAACCTGTAGGTTTGGGCAGACCAGCCATCTTACATGCTCCCTTTCCTGGTCCGGAAGGAAACAGTTCATAAATTCTCTTCAGAGGAAAACCAGTGGTCTTGGAGAGAATACGAACCATCGGAGCAATACCATTTTTCTTGTAATATTCCTGAAGGGCATCAATAACTTTTTGATGTTCTTCGGTCATCTCACTGATTCCCTCAACACCCTTTACATAATCGACCCAATCTTCGTTGAAATCATCCCCTTTCAGCAGGAATCCATCTTCATCTACTTCAAAACTACTTCCATTGTGTTCGATTGTCGGCATTGCAACCTCCTTATATTATTGTTTATTTTCAACTGGCTACGTACAAAAGACCATAGCACTCTTTGTCTGCCCTAAAAGGCAAAACATTTTCAACTCAGATACATAACCTTGTTGTTCTTTTTTTTCAAGAAATATTTATAAAAAGCAAATCTCTATTTCAGTGAATTTGACCAAATCACAACCGATCCTGCTTTTCACTTGCACAGCACCCCAAGAAAGAGTAAAGGATATTTGGGTATAATCAGGATTATAAACAACCATTTCATAAAAAATCTACTCAATCATTTACACTATGTTACAGGTATTTCGAAACAAAGCGCAGTCTTCTTTTGCTCTTATTATCGTGGCCATCATTATCCTCGTTTTTGTCTTCTGGGGAGTCGGAGCCAACCTTCTTGACAACAACCAGCCCGCGCTGGTGGTCAACGATCAGGAAATCAGCTTCCCCGATTTTCAACGGGCATACAATAATGCCGTTGAACGAATGAGCCAGCAGCTTGGCGGTAATATGCCCAAGGGAATGAGCGAACTGGTGAAAAAACAGGTTATCAATCAACTGATACGAGATGCTCTGGTGCGCCAGGGAGCGGCAGAAATGGGAATACTCGTCAGTGATGAGGAGATACGGAGACAGATAGAGATAATGCCCCAATTCCAGCAGGATGGAATTTTCTCTCTATCGCTTTATAAAAAACGTCTTGCAGACTCCCGTTTTACCGTCCCCCAGTTTGAAAATCAGATAAAGCAGGATCAGCTTACCCGGCTGGCAATGAAGAGAGTAAGCAATTTTGCAGCACTTTGCGGTGATTTTGAAATCAGGGAAGCCTACAGTCAGATCAACGAAAAGGTTAATGTTTCTTATGCCGCTTTTTCACCTCAGGAATATGAGAGCAAGGTAATCATTGATGAAGAGCAACTGAGTAAATGGTTTGACTCCGAAAAAGAGCGGTACAAGACTGATCCTGAACTCAACTTCCGCTATATCACCTTCCTCTATAAGAATATCGGTGAGAAGATCTCTGTTGATGGCGACAAGATAGAGAAATACTATCAGCAACACCGCGAAAAGTTTTCCCTGCCGGAACAGCGTAAGGCAGCCCATATTCTTATTAAGACAAAGGAGAGCGACAGCCAGGAGCAACTCGCTGCAAAACGCAAAAAAGCAGAAGAAATTCGGCAGATGGCGGTTGCAGGTAAAAAGGATTTTGCCGCCCTTGCCAAAGAATATTCCGAAGGACCGTCGGCAGAAGACGGCGGAGAACTGGGTTCCTTTTCCCGTGGACAAATGGTTCCTCCTTTTGATGAGGCCGTCTTCTCCATGCAAAAAGGAGAGATCAGCCTACCGGTCAAGACTCGGTTTGGCTACCATATTATCCTGCTGGAGGATATCACTCCTGCAGAGGTAACACCTTTTGCAGATGTCAAAAAAGAGATCGCGTCCATCCTGCAGAAAAAAGAAGCTCAAACAATGGCTTTTCAGTTGGCGAATGCAACATACGAGGGGATAATAACCAGCGGCAGCCTTGAAAAATTTGCCAAGGAATCTCCCGCAGCAGATTTTAAAGAGAGCGGTTTTGTTACCCGGCAAACTGCTCCACCCGCTATCGCCAATGATCCAGAGTTTGTGCAAAAGGCCTTTGCCCTTGGCGATAAAGAGCTGAGTTCCTTAATAAAGGGGGATTCCGGCTACGCTATCTTCTACGTCAAGGGAGTTGAGCCTCCGCGGATTCCTGATCTCGCCGATATTCGACAGCAAGTTGAACGGGATTACCGCACGGCACAGGCAAAGCAACTGGCAGAAAAAGCGGCAAAGGCCTTTCTTGGCACCGCTGCAAAAAGCACGGCTGACTTTGCTGATACAGCGAAATCCGCCAATATTTCCCTGCTCGAATCCGGTATGATGGGGCATAACCCCTCCGCCAACAAAACAGCCTTCCCCGCAGCTCTTTTAGAGAGCTGTTTTCAACTTACAGCAGCATCCCCTTTTCCCAAGGATATAGGTGTTGCTGAGGGCAAGTATTATGTTTATCGCCTGCATAAGCGGGAGATGCCTGTTATGGCTGCGGACTCCACAGAATTGCCTCTCTACAAGGCAAGCCTTGAACGCATGAAACAGCAGCAGATATTCTCTGCATGGCTACAGAATCTCTGGAGTAAAGCGGAAGTAAAAAGACACGAAAACCTGTAAGCAACAGAAACAGTGTGCTGCAGCTCTCTTTTTTATGGAAGGCAACACACTGTTTTCCTCTCGTCAGAAAAAATGGGCTCAACATCCAGGAGAGTCCGCTCTTCCTTTATTCCCAACCAATTCTAACGAAAAAACAATGAAGGCTGTTATCCAGCGCGTAAAACGTGCCTCGGTACGAGTAGAAAAGAAGATAACAGGAGAGATAGACTCCGGTATCCTTCTGCTTCTCGGTGTTGCGGCAGATGATAGTGAAAAGGATATTCAATGGCTCGCCGAAAAGGTGGTAAACCTTCGCATTTTTGAAGACGATAACGGCAAAATGAATCTCTCCCTCAAAGATAAGGGGTTTGCCATGCTTATCGTCTCCCAGTTTACCCTCTACGGCGACTGCCGCAAAGGCCGGCGGCCAGGTTTTGCGGCAGCAGCACCGCCAGCTATGGCAAAGCCCCTCTATCAGCAATTTATCCATAAGGTGGAAGCGATGGGAATACCGGTTGCCACCGGCCGCTTCCAGGCAGAAATGGAAGTAGAACTGATTAATAATGGCCCGGTAACCTTTACCCTGGATACAGACTTCCTCAAAAAAATGTAATAACATAAGGACAAGATATGACAATCAGCACCACACCAGGCAGCACATTTGCAGGATTTACCGTAAAAGAATATTGCAGAAACAATGAAATAGATGCAGATGTTTACCTTTTTGAACACACTCTTCTCGGCTGCCCGCTCCTTGCTATCAAGAATAGTGACAGCAACAAAACATTTACTGCCGCCTTTAATACCATCCCCACTGATTCAACCGGCGTTGCCCATATCCTCGAGCATTCAGTGCTGATGGGTTCCAAAAAATATCCGGTAAAAGATGTTTTCGGTGAGATAAATAAGGGAGGTATCACGACTTTTCTTAATGCAATGACAGGGGCTGATATCACATACTACCCATTTGCTACCCGCAATATGCAGGAGTATTTCGATATTATGGATGTCTACTGTGATGTTGTCTTTCATCCTCTTCTCGACAGGCAGACCTTCGAACAGGAGGGATGGCACTATCACCAGGAGAGCGAAGAGGCTCCGCTGCAAATTCAAGGCGTTGTCTATAATGAGATGAAAGGTGCCTTTTCTGACCCGGTCCGTCATCTATTCCACCATATTTTCAAAGGACTTTTACCGGAATCAACCTATGCCCATGAATCAGGCGGAGACCCGCAAGATATTCCAGATCTCAGCTATGAAGAATTCTGCGCTTTTCACCGCAAACATTATCACCCGTCAAATGCGATCTTCTTCCTCTACGGTGATGCTCCCCTGGAAGAGGAATTAACCTATCTGCAACAGCGTTTTCTACAGGAGTATAAGGAAAGAGGAGAGAAAGTTCCTATTCAGGAAGGCACCCCCAGGACGACACCAATTTCCATCGAAGATGGGTATGCGGTCAACTCTACTGATCTGGCGGATAAAACCTTTCTTGCCGTGGGAACCAATGTAGGGACAGTCCTCAATCGACTGGAAAGCATGGCGTTCCAGGTCATTGCCAATATTCTCTACAATTCCGACGCGTCCCCATTAAAAAATGCCATTATCGACAGTGGGGTATGTAAAGATTTCGGAGGCCTCTATATTGCCAGTAATTCGTTCCGCACCATGATGATAACCTATCTGATTGGCAGCGAACCTCACCATAAAGAGCAGTTCATCACCCTCTACCAGAAGACCCTTACTGAATTAGCAGCAAAAGGACTGGACAAAGAACTCATCCTGGCGGAGTTAAACAAGTTCGAGTTCAGCTATCGGGAAGATGCCTCAAAGGCACAACGCGGTCTCAACCTCATTATGCGGGCAATGAACGGGCTGAAGTATGGCGGCAAGGTGATGGAGTGGCTCAACAGTGAGGAACTTATTGCACAGTTGCGCCGCAAATCCCTTGACGAGGGATGGTTTGAAGAGCTGATACAGCAATATCTGCTGGATAACCCTGCCACTGTAACCGTTGTACTGAAACCTGATCCGCACAAGCAACAGCAACGGGCAGCAGAAGAGAATAAACGGCTAAAAAAGTATGAGATAGCTGCATCAACCGCTGAAAAAAAACAGCGAATCCACCGGACAAAGGAATTGCAACAGGCCCAACTCACCCCCAACAGTGAGGAGACATTAGCCCTGCTTCCCCGTCTCAGCATAAAAGATCTGCCGGCCACTGTTGATTATCATCAGGTATCACCTGTTGAAATGTTTACCCAGACAAGCACGCCGGTACTCGTCAGCCAGCTTCCAACAAACCATATCACCTACCTGGATGCAGGTTTTAACGTGGCTGCACTCTCCCCAGAGCAACTCCCCTTTCTTGATCTCTTCTCCACCATTGCCTGTGAGCTTGGAACGGATAAAATGAACTATCAGGAATTTGCCAAAAAACTGGCAACCTTTACCGGCTCTTTCTCCAGCAGTTTCTCCTGCTATAACCAGGCTGGGGGGCAACCTCAACCCGTTTTATGGTTTCATCTCAAAGCCTTACCTCACTATCTACCAGAAGCGATTGAACTTATATCGGCAGTCTTCTCCAGCCTGTCACTGGCAGATAAAAAACGCATCAAAGAGATTGTAGGGAGAGAATTTACCTGGCATCAACATTCTGTACAGAGTGAAGGCTATGGACTTGCCGCCAGCCGTATATTTGCCCAGTTGTCAACAGGAGGAAGATATAACGAGCTGGTTAATGGAGCCTCTTCCTATATAGCAATAAAGGAACTTACCCTTAACTATGATGCAAAAGAGGAAAGCTTTCTGCAGATGCTGGCAGATATGGCGCAGCGGATTTTTCAACGGGCGAACCTACAGCTGGCAATTACCGCAGAAGAGCAGGAACTCAATCGATTTAGTGAGCTCGGCATACAACTCATTGATGCACTTGCCGATACGCCTGCTGCCCCCAGACAGCCTCTCCCCTCCCTTAACCTGCCAACTCATGAAGCCTTTATCACTGCTGCAGAGGTTGTTTTTGCCGCTCAGGGAGGCTCCTTGCTGAAAAACGGCGCCGGCTACAACGGCTCCTTTGATGTGCTGCAGACCTGGCTCAACCGTGACTATCTATGGAATACAGTACGGCAAATGGGAGGAGCCTATGGCTGTTTCAGTCAATTCAGTCACCTCACAGGAAATATTGCCTTTATCAGCTATAGAGATCCGCAGGTTCAAAAAACGTACGATGCCTACAATGCAATCCCACAGGCAATCGCCGATCTGCAGCTATCAGAAAACGTACTTCAACAATTAATAACCGGTACCTACGGCACCCTTGATCCACACCAAAGTACGGCAATAAAGGGTGCTGCCGCCCGGAACGAATACCTGAACGGCATAACACGGGAATTTAAAGAACAACGCCTGCAGGAAGCCTTGGCAACAACCGTTGACTCCATGCGCGCTTTTGCTCCTGCTTTTGCAAAGATGACCTCTGATGCCCACCGGGCAATAATCGGCAATCGAGAGAAAATTGAAGCCGATGAAGGATTGTTTGATAAATTCACTGAACTATAAAAGAGATTAACCGCTAATAATTATTTTAAGGAGAACATAACCATGAAAAAAGCAGCATACTCCCTGTTCATTTTCTGTTGTATTTTCTGGTCAAGCCAGGTCTTTGCTCAAACGACTCTTTCTTACCCAAAAGCGGTTGAAATTCTCGCCATAAACGGGAAGGAAGTCCCCAAAAAACGGTCATCAGTTCAACTTCCCGATGGAGAGAATCAGCTATTGCTGCGCCTGGTGGTAAACGTAGGCAAGAGATTTGATAGGGAAATGGAGTATTCCGAAACAGTTATCATCAAATTTTCTGCTGCAGGAGCACCACTGCAACTTATCGTACCAAAGATAAAAAGCGCAATGGATATGCGGGCCTTTAATCGGAAAATAAACCTGACAATCGTTGGCGCAGAGAACACCCCCATTCCTTTTGCCAAAGATACCCTTATCAAAAGCGGATTTCAGTTAGACAGAGACTATCAACAGGAACTTGCCGACTATAATCAGACAAACGGCCCGGCGGCAACAGCCTTGTTTGCAGAGCAAAAAGACATAGAAAAAAGCGTAACTGAAACGCCAATCCCCTATCCCTCACAACCAATAGCCCGGCACGCCGCCCCCAAAGACCGGGAAGAAAAAGCAGTAACAGCCGTCAATGTTCAACAATCAGAACCCGAACGCCCAATGGCCCTGCAAATGCTGCTCTATTGGTATAAAAAGGCCGATAACAAAACGCGAAATGAATTTTTACAAATAATTCAGAAGGAAGCAAAATAAGAAGAGGCAGCAAACTCAGTATCCAGCAATAGATACTGAGTTTGCTGAAAACATAAGCAACAGAAGAGTACACTAGAAAAGAAAGTCAACAGAAAGAGAAACAAGATCCAGCTGAGAATCCTCCCCTGTACCCTCTCCTATACGAAGAAAATAGTTGCCATTATCTGTAATCCAGTAGTGTTCCCATTGTAATTTACAGGCCATCTGATCACAAAAATCCCACCGGACACCAGTGGTCAGAGAACGATGTTCAGACTTAATGCCTACAAATTCCAACATTTTCTCATTAAAATCAAGCAGCCATTCATCAACCTCACTCACCCCTGTTAATTGAGGAGAATTTCTCCAGGACTTTGTATAGCCAATGGTTCCATAAAAACAGAAATCATCGATCCTGTAACCGGCACTCAAATAGCCGGTAAAACTCCGCTGATTAAACATCCTCTCATATTCCGTATACGAAAATTCCGTAACGAAACACCACCTATCAGTATCATAAGAGGAGAACAGGGAGTAACGATCCTGCATCGAGCCCTCATTTTCATATTCAACAGTAATTGTCTCAATGAAAGAGGCAAAAGGAAAAAAGGAGGGAGCCGGCACTTCTTCCCCAAGATCAGATGCGGATGGAGTGGAGATTAGGTTCACCTCACCCACCTTTAAACGAGAATAGCCAAAAGAGAAAGCACCCAGAATGGTTTTCCTTCTCCCTCTACCAATCTTTTATCTGCACCGTAATACCGTGTTTCAATTTGCCCCAGGCCAGCAGAAAATTCCAGCTTACCAAGACCCGCAGGGACATGCGCTCTGGCACTGATTCCATCAAAAGAGAATTTCAGTAAATCGCCATACATCGTTATATTTGGCCGGGCCCAGATATAGGAATACCCAACATCCATATTATCTGTAAGATAAAAATACCCTTGGGGAATCCGGCCGGCAAGAAGACTAAACTCTGGAGTGAGCTTGTATTTAAGGTAGGCAAGATTGCAGGCATCATTCAAATCATCAACATTTTGAGCAAGCCGAAGCTGAAGTACCGCCTCCAACCTTGCCCCCCAGGAGAGACTTCCGTGAACACCAATTCTTGAGTCAACCAACCATTCTGGAGAGTTTTCTGTTACGGCATGATCCTGTATCGCTTCACGCCTAAAACCAAGATCATCTGTAATAACAGCAGCGGCACCAACAGTACCAAAACCGTAAAATAACGTTTGAATCTGATCAAAGACACCCGTGTTCTTCTCAGAACCACTCGCATTCTCTAGCAATCGGGCAGCCGCCATACTCTGGGCAGCCGCTAATAGTACGATAAATAACGCCGTAACTACCACTTTGGGGAAACAAAACATCATTTTCACCTACTCTTATCTATCAAGAGTACCCTCTTCTTCTTGCACCTATCCCGCTTATCTTCACCAACTCTTACCAAAAACTTCCCCAGACAATTCCATAAAAGGAAAAGTGCCGTCCCTGGTTCAATATACCATAAAAAAAATCCAGAGAGGAAAAAGTCCCCTCTGGATTAAAAATGACAACCAGGATTCTCTAGAGAATCTTAGAAGGTCAACTTCATACCTACGAGAAAGCCCATATCGGTATTATCAGCATCTGAATCTTCAACTTCTGCAAAGAAGCTCACATTATCCTGCATTGGCAGGCTGTAGTTGAAGTTTGCATACCAACCTTTGGTCTCTTCTGCATCATCATCGCTGTCAAGTACAACATAACCAGCGGTAACTGCAATATACTCACCAACTGGAGCACTGAGAACAACGTTCATGATTGTCCGCTCAGGATCAACATCAGTATCTTCCTGGATACTGTAGTCAGCACCTACAGAAACAAAACCTGCATCATAAGCGAGGCTTACACCAAACATATTGTAACCATCGGACTCCATTTCCTCACCTTTGGGATCAAAGTTTTGGAATGCAGCACCAAAGGTAAAACCAGCAACATCTGCTTCTGCATAGATGGAGTAAAATTTTCCATTGTTATCGGTGGAGCTACTGTCTGCAGCGAGCTCATGATCTGCAACGATGGTCACCATATCACCAATTTTGGTCTGGATTTTAACCAGATCATCACCGCCAGTTGCACCAAAAGCATCAAAAACATCATCAGCAACAGGGTTTACCTTAGCATCAGCCACACCAAAGCTGTCTGCAGCACCATCAGTCTTACCAAAGAGAAGGGAGGTAGAACCTACAGAGATACCAAGATATGCTTCCTCAAGATGACCTCTATCTCCCCCATTGGAGTTGTTAGCAGCTTTTTTGAAACCAAAATCCACCTGACCAAAAGCAGTCATATTGTTACCAAGGTCATACTCAGCACGATTTTTGATTTCCAGATCATCAAATACCAGATCGACATCCTGATCTTCACCAACATCCTGACGGAGCTGAATCTCCCAATCACCATTTACACTGTATTTGAAATTGTCTTTATTGTAGATGGTAACAGCATTTGCATTAACTACCGGAGCAACAATAGCTGCGATGGCTGCAGCACATAATACCTTTTTCATAACTTTCTCCTAGATTTGGAATTTGAAGGTCAACATTAAAGCAGACCCACGATCACGGTACAAAAAACATTGCACTTCTTTTCTGCGATACAAAAAATTATACTTTGACTTCTAAATACCAATCTACTTTATAAAAAGCAACAAAAAAATCACTCCATGACAAAAAAGGTATCTCCATCCATCTCCCTTACACCGCGCATAAAAAGCAGGGGGCTCATCCACCCCAAAGATCACGAACTATTTTTTGTACTCTATTATAACGGCGGCGGGCAATGCAGTCCGCCATTCTTCCATAGCTGATTTCTCTCCCGTTTACGTTTTAATAAAGACGGCTCCCCCAGATTGCGGACAAACAGTTCCCCATAATTTCCCACCTGCGTCACAATCTGTGCCGTCCAGTCATCAGCCAAACCAAGATTGCTGCCGGCACTCGTATCGCCAAAAAAATGTGTAATTTCCGGATCTGCAGAGAGACGCATCTCCTTCACATTCCCGGAAGATATTCCCAATGCTTCTGCATTAAGCATCGCCAGCAGCGTCCAGCGAACGATATCAAACCAGTTATCGTCCCCCTGCCTCACAATCGGCCCAAATAAAATCCGTCCCTCTTTCTGCGGAAAAACAACAAGAGAACTATCCGTTGCCGCCATCCCCTGCAACAATGACCCCGCGCCAAAAAGCAGATCACATTTATCATCCATAAAAGCACGAATCGCCTGTTCCCTTTCAGGAAAAACCATCCCCTCCTGCTCAAAAGTATGACGGGAAAGAAAAAACGCCGCAGCAGAATTTTTCTCACGGGAAAGACACGGCACTCCGGCAGAAAAATCAGACCCATCACTTCCAGATACAGCCTTCACCATCACTCCCGGCTCATCATAGAAGGAGACCCCTGCAATGTTCACCGCCAGGGTAGAATCACGGACAAAATTCCACTCTCCCTCCGGTTGATGCAGCAGCAACAGATCAACCTCCCCTGAAAGCAGCGCAGTATACGCGCCCCGTGCTCCCATCGGTACAAAAATTGTCTTCTCTGCATCTCCCAGCACCGCAGCAGCAACCGCACGACAGATATCACTATCAAATCCCACCCAACGCCCCGTCTCATCCATGGTCGCAAAACCCGGCACATTCTGCGAAATACCACAGACAACAGCATCACGCTGAAGAACATCCTCTCTGGTATACCCGTATGCAGTATCAAAGAAGAGTAGAGAAAGAAAAAAAAGGAGGTAACGGTAGCTTTTCATGGAATTACCCGGTAAAAGAGGATCGTAAAAAGGGAGATAACAAGTTTTATCATTACATTATAGCAGGCGACACAATAACTGCACAACCAAACCTCACATTGCAATGTATCCAGCAAAAGCCAGGACAGCCCAAAAAACGGCACGACTATGCAGTGCTGAAATCCTCAATGTATTCTTTGTTCAAAAAAAAGCCGTAAAACCCATTTTTGACAATCATGTTTTACGAGCACACCTCCCGGCAAGAGACAGAAATCTCACCAAGGAACTGGTGTACGGTACACTCCGTAAAAAAGAGGATCTGGATACTATTCTTGCCCGCCTCTCCCACACTCCATTAAAGAAGATGGATTCGCTGCTTTACAGTGTCCTTTTAGTCGGCCTTTATCAAATTTTTTTTCTTGACCGTATTCCCGACTCAGCCGCAGTAAATGAAGCTGTTGCCAGTTGTAAGGCACAGAAAAAAAGCCCGCCTGCCAGAAAACTCTACGGCTTTGTTAACGGAGTTCTTCGACAGGCAACCCGTAAAAAGGAGGAGATCTATTCCGCTATCAGCAACCAGAAGCCACGGGCAAATCATCCCCTCTGGCTGACAGAGAGGTGGCAGCAACGCTTTGGCAAAGAGGAAACTGCGCGTATCTGTGCCGTCAATAATACACCTCCCCTGCTTATTCTGCGTATCAATTCGGCTCACATTACCAAAGAGGAGTTTTACCGCCAACTGGAAGAAGCATCCATTCCCTGGATAAATGCGCAATTTGCACCCGATGCGGTTATTCTCCCCGAAGGTGCCGAAATTTCTCTTATTCCCGGCTATAGGGAAGGGCACTTTCAGGTGCAGGATCAGGCAGCCCAACTGGCCTCCCTTCTTCTCGCCCCCTTTGATTCCCCCAGGCTGCGGCTGCTTGATGCCTGTGCCGGCGTTGGAGGAAAAACCAGCCATATACTGCAATGTATTGCCCCTGATGCAGAAGTTCATGCCATTGAACCCGAGCCCTTCCGTATGACCCGTCTACAAAAGATGCAACAGCAATATAACGCCACCAGTCTGCGGCTTCACCAGCAGGATCTGCTCTCTTTTTCCCCTCACAGATTATTTGACCGCATACTGGTCGATGCTCCCTGCTCCGGCTCCGGTGTTCTACGGCGCAACCCAGATATTCGTTGGAGCAGAAAGGTAGAAGAGATTCTTTTTTTTCAAAAAAAACAACTCGCTCTTCTCGATCATGCGGCATCTCTTGCCGCCCCGGGTGCTATCGTAGTCTATGCTACCTGCTCTATAGAAAAGGAAGAAAATGAAGATGTCATCACCCAGTTTCTCACCAGACATGAAGAGTTCACCTTATCCAGCCCCACCCCTTTTCTACCGCCATCAGCACAAGAATTTATCCACAACAATTTTTTTGCACCTCATCCAGAGGAAGAAATTGACGGCTTCTTTGCTGTTCGTCTGGAAAAGAAATAAAGGGGACAGTCCCTGCCCAACTTTGTGAATTTATGCCTTGTCATGTGTAAATAAGACGTGTTATTTATTGCTCTTGGTAAATTCGTAATAACTAATAAAGGAGAATACATGTCTTTAATTGGAAAAATATTTAACAAAGAGAATACAGAGCTTCTTCAACTTCTCAGCCAGTATGCAGGTGTTGGTCTGTGGGATGCCAAACTGTATGATGGAGATCCGGCACATCCAAAAAGTGCGTGGAGATGGTCACCGGAATTTCGTCGTCTCGTCGGATTTGCCCAGGATGATTTCCAAAATTTCCCCAATGAAATGCGGTCATGGGCAGACCGTCTCCATCCAGACGATACCGCCCACGCTGTTGAGGCGTTTGGCAAATATCTTGCCGATAGAACCGGAACAGTTGTCTATGACGATCAATATCGATTAAAGACAAAAAACGGGGAGTATCGATGGTTTCGGGCAGTGGGAGGTGCCACACGGGATGCCTCCGGCAAGCCGCTTCGTGCTTGTGGTTCGCTCATTGATATCCATGAGCAGAAACAGAGGGAAGAACAGTTGGATCTTCTTGGTAATTTTGCAGGTGTTGGCCTATGGGACTCGCTTCTTTTTAATGGGGACCCAGCCCACCCCAAAAGTAAGTGGACATGGTCGCCGGAGTTTCGCCGCTTGATGGGATTTTCCCCGGACGATCTACAGAACTTTCCCAATGAAATGCGGTCATGGGCAGAACGGCTTCATCCAGAAGATGCTGCCCACGCGACAGAGACATTCGGCAAATACCTTGCCGATAGAACGGGAACGGCTGTCTATGATGATCAATATCGGCTAAAAGTGAAGAGTGGGGAATATCGCTGGTTCCGGGCACTGGGAGGAGCCTCACGGGACGCTTCCGGCAAGCCGCTTCGCGCGTGCGGCTCAGTCATTGATATCAATGAACGGAAAACTGGAGAGGAGAGGCATAAAAACGAGATTATCTCTATTGCAAATTCCCTGGAAACGAATGTAGGGGCAATGGCATCGAGGGCACAATCTGGTTCCAATATTGTTGCTTCTGCCGCCGGCGAGTTATCTCTCTCCATCTCCACAATGGAGACCCGTGTTGAAGAGTCTACGCAATCTATTGCAAAGGTTTTCGATGAAGCGGTAGAGGCAAACAGAATGGTGCAGTCTCTGGGAGATGCAGTTGAAAAGATTAGCAGCGTTGTTGATCTTATTAAAAATATCGCCTCGCAAACCAATCTGCTGGCTCTCAATGCCACTATCGAGGCTGCGCGGGCAGGAGAGGCAGGCAAAGGTTTTGCTGTTGTTGCCTCAGAGGTTAAGGAACTTGCCTCGCAGACATCCTCTGCAACTGAAGACATTATTGTCCAGATAAATTCCCTGCAGGAAGAATCGGTACAGGCTCTGCAGGCCATTGGAGTTATTGAAACAACCATGCAGTCCATTAAGGACTCTTCAATAGAAATTTCCGGCTCCATCGGCGAACAACGGCTGGCAACAAAAGAAGTTGCAGAACAGTTATCAGGCATTGTAGAAGGAATCAATGGTGTCTCCGAAGCAATTAATTCAGCAACACAGGATATGCGCAAGGAAAAATAACGGCTGACGAATAAACGATGTGTTAGTTCCTATATATGTAGAGAAAAAATTATGGCAGAGATAAAAAGCACACTGGAAATGGTATTGGCAAGAGCAGAAAAAATGGCGGCAACAGTACCAGATAAACAGGGAGATGAAGAGATCTCTAAAATTGGAATGCGGCTGGCAGCAGGTTTTATGGCCGGAGAAAGCGACAATCTCCTGGCTGAGCTGGAAAAATACCCCCAGGCACAACAACCAACCATTCGCCGGGCAATGGCAAAAATCTTGCTGCGCAATATTGTCTTACCCCGTACAGACGAACTGCATGCGGCAAGTGACCGTGCGTTGCGTACCCTGCCCCTGCTCACCAGCAGCGACGAAATTGTGATGCTTACCGATGAACTGGCACAGATTCTCGGTCAGTATAATCAGCATAAGGAGCAGACGACCCAGCAGCTGGAAGATGCAGTTACCTCGCAGCTTCAGCAACAGGCAAGAGCGCAGGGTATTGAAACAGACCAACCCATTGATCCCCGCCGTCATCCAAAGTACCAGGAAGAGCTGTCGAATATGCTGACTAATCTTAACAATCAGTATAACGATGCAATAGATCAACGCAAACAATCAATCATGGAGATGTTTTAACTTCTCCTTGGGAGCACGTATGGACTACAGCAGCCGAGTACAACAGCTACAAGCCGTTATCTGCCAGAAAAAACAGGGCGCAATGCTTATCTCCCAGCCGGAGAACCGCCGTTACCTCTGCGGATATTGCGGCGGTGACCATGGCATTGGGGAATCCTCCGGGGTGCTGCTTATACCCGCAGAAGGCGAAACACACCTTATAACTGATTTTCGTTTTCAACTCCAGGCGGAAACAGAGAGCCCTCAATGCCAACTCCATATTCATGACAAAGGGATTCTCCCCTGCTTAACTACGCTTCTGCAACAACTTAATATAACAAGCCTTCTTTTTGAAAGTGACTATACCCTGCACAGTGTTGTGCAGAAGATGCAGGATTCTTTTCATCCCAAAAAGATCAGTTTACAGCCGACAACAGGAGTTATCGAACAGATGCGGATCATTAAGGATGAGGCAGAAATTGAGACGTTGCGCAAATCCGTTCGTCTCAATGAACAGGTTTTCGAAAAGATATATGCCAACCTGCAGGATTGTACAACAGAGGTGGACGTTGCCATCGCAGTTGAGACAACAATGCGCCGGATGGGAGCAGAACAACCAAGCTTTTCCACCATTGTTGCCAGTGGAGAACGAGGCGCACTTCCCCATGCAGTCCCGGGGGTAAATCCCCTGCAGCAAGGCAAATCTCTCACCATTGATATGGGGCTTATTCTTGACGGCTACTGCTCAGATATGACCAGAACCTTTCCCCTGGGCAAGCCCGATGAAAAATACATGGAGATACACCGTATTGTCCGCAAGGCACAACTGGCGGGGATGAACGCACTACGGGCCGGAGTTACAGGTGCCAGCGTTGATAAGGCGGCACGCACAATCATTGAGGAAGCAGGCTATGGGAAATATTTTGGCCATGGCCTGGGACATGGTGTCGGTCTTGCGGTACATGAATCTCCACGCCTCTCCCCCATCTGGCAGAAAAAACTGGAGGCAGGGATGATTGTAACGGTGGAGCCGGGAATCTATATTCCTGATTGGGGAGGAATTCGTCTGGAAGACATGTTTGTTGTTAGAGAAGATGGCTATGAACGCCTGAATACCAATGATACCTGGCTCGATATATAGACGCCGGAATTTCACTAAAAGAGAGGAACAATGCGCCAGTTTGTTATTGATGAGCTCAGCCCCATGGAAAAAGATAATATTGACTCCTGGTTAAAAAGAAACCTGACACCCGGCCCCCTGGCAGGACTATATTGGCTCATTCTCAAGGAGGAGCAGCTTGATACCGCACAACAGGGAGAAGAGCACTGCGAACATGGCCCATATTACATGGCCATTGAGGTCAACAGAAAAGAGGTGCGCTGCGAGCTGCTGGTACGCAGCCAGACAAACCTGCACTGTAGCTGCATTGCCCAGGCAACGCCCAAACAACGGCAAATAATGCTTGATGTGATTGATAAAATGCTGGAAGAGGAGATGATTGTGGCATAACTCTTCTGCATTACCCCAGCAGCCTTTCCGCACTCAGACAAACGATGATCTCTCAACCTCAGCAATATACTGTTCCGACGCCCTATGTCATTGGTGCGGTCCATTTTTACAGTGCAATGCTTGAAGGAGAGTTCGTCCTGTTTGACTGTGGGCCCCCGACTCAGGAGTGCCGCCAGTTTATAAAAAAGAATATAGACCTTGCCCGAGTACACCATGTCCTTATTACTCATGGGCATGTTGATCACTGGGGGCAGGCACTATGGCTGGCAGAACAGGGGGCGACGGTCTATCTTCCTCTTGCAGATCATCTCAAAATATGCAACTACAAACGGCGCCGTAAAGAGGTTCTTGAGCTGCTTTCCGAGGTGGGATTTTCCCCGCAACTTATCGATCAATTCAAGGATATATGGAACAAAGATGTTATGTACCCCTCTTTTCCGGCCGGGTACAAAATAGCGGAATATGATCTTCCCCAACATCTCGGTATCACTGTCCACTCCTGCCCAGGGCACTCGGTAAGTGATCTTGTCTTTGCAGGAAATGGCTGGCTGGTCTCAGGAGATACCTTGCTCAGCGGGGTATTTCAATCACCACTGCTTGATATTAATGTGGAGAAAGGCGGTCGTTTCCAGAATTACCGCCACTGGTGTAAAACCCTCATTACCCTGGAAAAACTGGAAGGAAACAGTGTCTGCCCTGGGCATCGCAATCCCCCGGGAAGTATCCGCAAAACATTAATCGAATACCTGCAAACCCTTTTCTACCGCACCAGACGGTTTCTTCCCTATCGGCATGAAACTGATTTAATGCACCAGATTGAACGTGCTCTGGCTGGACGAATAAAAGGCCCCTTCCATATCTATTTAAAAGCATCTGAACTGATATTTATCAAGGATTTTCTCACAGAGCCGGATCTTCTGCGAAAAGCCCTGAAAACAGCAGGACTCTATGAAGAACTAGCCGATCAGTTTGAGGAAATCTGCAATGGAACGGGAAATTGTAAGGAAAAGGAGTAGACAAGGACTTTTACATTAACAAAGGGTCAAAAGCCTCCGGAACACATTACCAAAGGCTTTTTTGAGCTCAGCCCTAAAATGTCTCTTCAATTTTGCTAAGGTCAAGATTTTTTGCGACCTTTTCCGCCATAGAAGCACCTTGGTACCCTGTGGTCTGAATCGTTACCATCCGACCTCCGTTTAAATTAAAGGTCAAGGTACCGCTCTGCTTGCCTTCCGGCACAAACTGCCCTTTATACCCCTTTGCAATAACCAGTTTAGAGGATGTTCCAGCCTCCATTGCCCCCAGGGATGCAGCCATCTTCATCAATGCACCCAAACCATTAGCAGCGGCAGAGCCTTCCCCTGAAACAAAGGAGATAACAACACTTTTACTACCGTCAGCAGTACCATATTTCCGGGAAACACCGCGCACGCCAAGCACAGCACCTTCCTCCACATCAACCCCTTTCATCCCATCGATCTCTGCCGGAAGGAAGTCCTTCACACTCCCGATCTGCCGATTCATGATCTCCTTTTTTGCCCACTCGAGATCTTCTATCGCCTTGGTATATTTATGTGCAGCATAATTATCTTTCGCCGAATCAATAAGAGTAGTAACGTCGTCAGCTTGTGCTACCACGCATGTTAACGGCACTACCACCAATGCAGCAGCAGTCAAAAAAAACTTCTTTTTCATAACTTCTCCTCCGATAAAAGTTCTAACATTTATATTGAGACGAGCTATTATCCTCTTGAAAAGAAGAAAAACAGCACCAACCCGAACAAGCTTATACCGTTATAATCAAGAAAACCTGCTTATACAACAATTATCTAAGGAAAACTAACAGTTAAACAGCGCGTTATTTCCCTCCTTCCCTGTTGACAAACACCTGCTTTTTCTATAAATAAAATTTATTCTTTCATTTTATTACTTATTCATACTCCATAGAGGTCTCCC
>PDWI01005518.1_pt1 | contig 20597 bp, 17 predicted proteins | sample 1430891 | NCBI WGS metagenome assembly PDWI01 (sample SAMN01162508, study PRJNA174530) | Oral metagenome, whole genome shotgun sequencing project. | biome: Marine environment; feature: Marine mammal; material: Swab sample of the gingival sulcus; isolation source: swab sample of gingival sulcus... | reverse complement strand
CCGATGGGCTGCGCCTCGGCCACCTGATCTGACCGAATACGCATGTATTCGGCGGAACAGAGTGGGAGAGGGCAAAGCCCGACCCACGGCCCTGAACGGGGCTGTCAATCGGCCACATTTGCGAAGAAAATGTCTGCGCCGAAATCAGACGCCAATTTGCCCCGCGAGGAATGGCTCGCCCGCGAGACAGGGGAAATTGGTGGCTGATTTTGGGGATGGACTAAGGTTGACCGCCACGGTCAGGGATGTTGGGCGGACCAAACAAAATTGATGATGTCTGGATCGGGGTGAGCGGGCCAACGGCCCGTTGAGCCTCGGTGCAGTCTACTGGGAGATGTTGCCCGCGCGCAAAAGCGCGGGCTCCTCATAGGATTAGATTTGCTTCCTCTGCTTGCGCGACATCGCCAGATCAAAGGGTTATTTGGGCAAGAAAACAAAAATCATGTTGTTTACCCAAGTCTCGTCACTAAGAAATAGCCTTGTCCACAAACCCCAGAGTAGTCGCGTTCTCAGTCAAAGTTCTGACTTTGGAGCGCTCTAGACCAGAGGGGACTTCGGCATCTATCTCTAGCTTCAGCGTCACTTCCGCACCAGGAAGGGTCGTCAATTGCTCAACAATCGCCTCAACGATTTGGGCCATATCTCGAGCCGGTCGCTCGGGTGACAGCATTACTGTTCCTTGAAAACGCGTTGGATCATGAGGCTGCGACACATCTGAGCTTTTCGCTGAGCTTCCAGCCTCGACAACCGCATCGTCACCTGAAGAATGAAGATGATCTTGAGTGCCTCCTGAGGCTGCGGGCGCACTTGGTGATAGCTCGCTGCCTTTGGGGGGCGCTTGTTTTTCCCGCGCAACATCAGCCGTAGCGGGGCGGACAATTAGGCTCTCGGGATCGATTGTCACTGTTGACCCCGAAGCGCCTTCAATCAAGAGTCCCCGATATTCAGCCCGCGATTGTTCAAAAGCTTCAGCGTATGCAAAAGGCCCAGGAACCATCGCGCCAATTGCTGAACGAACACAACGAGTTAAAACCTCCCGATCTTTCAACCTAGGCAAATAAGTATACCGGTTCAGATACTCCCAAAGATCTTTTAGGTGTAAGTGTTCACGATCGTTCCAGATGTACTTTTCGAGTTCACGATTGAGACGTTCCGGGCCAATCTCTGGGAGTAATGCTTCTTCACTCACCAGCTTCTTACTGGCACGGCTAAGCAACCCATCTTGCGCGGGAATTCGAGCCGAAGAAAAGCCAACATCTGTTTGTGCGCTATCTTGATAAGGGTAAACAAGGTACGACCAAGTCTCTTTTAACCTAGTCTGCACGGTTTCTTTTGCTTCCTGTGCCTTGTCTTTAGCCAAGGACATTTCGCTCGATTTCAGATCCAGACGCCCACTATTTGCATCGCGAACAATCCCATCCCATGCCAAAAGAGAACGCATTGCGTCCTTGAGGTTTTCAAGCTGACGAGCATCGGGGGCTAGAAAGACCAACGTGTTTCGGTAAACGCGTGGCGTGTTTCCGCGTTGTAGTAGGATATCTTTAACTTCCGCCATCGCTTCCGACTTGTCGCGACCGTTGTGTGGATACTCTACACCGAGCACAACTGCGCGCACGCCGCCAGCTTCGTCTGGAACCGCTGCTGAGCTTTCAGGGGCAACTTGTACCGCGTCGAAATGACCGCGATCCGCAATCCCATTAATGTAAGACGTTAGAGCTTTGTCGATCTCGACCAGAACCAATGCATCTTCTAGTTGGCCCGCCCTATCTGCGGCCACGCGATTGAGGCTGGCAGACATAGAATACCAGTATCGGCCGAGGTCTCCATGCATGAACTTGGCCTGGTTCGTCAGCCGACGCAGAGCGTCACCAAAGATTGCGATTTTCTCACCTGGCTGAACCACGCCTAGGTTAATTTGTTTGTCGTCCAAACCTTTGTTTTCTTGTGAGTGCAGCGGCGCTGTTCCCATGAATACTGTCCTGGCCACACGTCGTGTCGCCGAGTATCGATTGAGATTGGGTGCTGCTTGATCAACTTTATATGGTGTTGATGATGTGCCGTCGATATCACCGGCAATTATCGACTGCCAGGATGGGTCCAAATAATGCAAAAGCTCAGGCTCTACTCGCTCCGAGCTGATCGACACGCTTCCAGGCATTATCATTACTGAAGGATCGCCAGACATCCAAAGCTCGTGGATGACCTGGGCCATCAATCTTAGCACGCCACGCGTCCGCTGAAACTTCTCGAGAGAACCCCAAGCCGTATAAAGTTGATCAAACAGATCCGGATGGATCGGATAAGCCTTCTCCAATTTTCGCCGATAGTCTTCGTCAGCGCATCCTTGCGGAAAATCATTGGGATTCTCTCGATAAAGCTTGGCAAACTGTTTGAGGGTGTTGTCGCGGTGCAAGTACTTGTCACCTGGAATCTCTTTGAACAAGCGACGGCGAACAATTTCATAGCTTTCTTCCTGAGAAGCGGGACGCCATGAACTTTCCACACGACTGAACGTCTGCTTCAGCCGGGCCAGCGCCTCGTGCCCACCTTCACCGCCAACTTCGATCTGAGACGCAGGTAAGGAGGCAACCAAGAGCGTCTGAGAAGAAGCCTTTACCGCTTCAGTCAGGGCCTGAACAAACGACAGGTTGGCGTCAAAAGATCCTGATGGCAGCCCTTCCACCTTATAAATCTGACGTAGATACGCGACCCATTCATCGATCAGAATCAAGCAGGGCGCGAATTTGTTGAATAGCTCTTCGAGCAGGTCAGAACCCGGCGCGATCCCGCGCTCGTCATTTTGTGCAACCATATCGAACCCGGCTTGGCCACCGAGTTGCCATGCCATTTCGCCCCAGGTTGTTTTGATAACCTGACCGCCTTCCAGTTCGATTGTGCTCATCGGATCACGTGACGTACCAACCAATACGGCTCGACTGACGTTTGCTGGAACGTCCAACCCCTTGCCCGAAAGCAGTTGATCAAGGCCAGGCAAGTCACCAACCCGTGTCTCTCCGGCCATATGGTACAAAGCAAGCATCGAGTGCGTTTTACCGCCCCCAAAATTGGTCTGCAGCTCCACGACTGGGTCGCCACCACCACCTGACAACCGCTTGGCTGCACCACTTAGGAGCGCGCTGAGACCCTCAGTCAAATATGTACGGCTAAAGAATTCCCGTGGATTGCAGTATTCCGGCGAAGCGGTCCCCTTGTGAACTTTCGCCAGATCGGCCGCAAACTCAGCCTGCTGGAACTCACCAGTCGCAACGTCTTCGTGAGGTTCGATCACCTCTCGCCACGGCTGCAAACCGGCTTGGGTCTCTGTCGAAATCGTCGTGGTGCTGGTCTTGCGGCGTTCTTCGTTGCGCGCGAGTTCTGTGAACTTCGTGCGCAGGATTGACTCCCGCATCTTGCCGATTTCCTCGGCACTGTCGCTGGCGCTCACAGCGTCCAGAATGCGGCGCATACTGTCTAGTGCACGCTCCGCATCGTCATAGGTAAACTTGCCGTCGTGGGCGAGCTTGTTACGCACATCGACAAGCTCGTTGACGATAGATCGGTGCGTGCGGTCCAGCACATCACGGAAGGCATCGTTCCAAAGCCGCTCCATGATCTGCAACAGCTTCTGGGTGTCGAGCGTGAACTTCCCGTTCCCCTCGGGCCGCCAATGGGGGAAGCGGCTGATTACCTCTTGCGGCCACCCCTTGCCAAGCCCCACTTCAAGCCGCTGCATCACAAAGGGCTGCAAGCCCTTCTGCATATGCTCCATGCCTTCAAACACATATTGGCGCGTACTTTTTGCCATCTCAAATCACCTTCAAATATCCATGCGGGTCTGGCGGTTTTTGTCGGTCACGTGGATCGTGGCCGCCAGACGGGTCAAATCAGTCCAAACAGCGATCAAGCCGTTGTAAGAGGTCGCCTCTTTCGCATCCTGGCGCTTGTTGCCGCAGACGTCATAGAGGTAATAGGCCAGATCCTTGACGGTTTCGGCCCGCTCGCTTCCGATCTTTTTCAAAAGCTCCGCCGCCGCATATTCACCGTCATTTTCCAACGTGCGGATCAGGTGCTGACAGCATTCCCAGATCGTCAGATGATCATCGGTTTCAGGATCCCACTCTGCGTCGATCTCATCGCGCTTCAGAATACGCACCTTCCCGGCAGAGCTTTCTACGATACCGGCATGCTTAACGCTTTCCACCGAAATACCACGGGCACGGGCAAGGTTGTCTGCATCCCCAAAGAGGCCGTTCTCGTACCCATTCTGTGAAAACCAACTGATGGCAAACCGTGTATCTGCATCAAAATTGCTTTCTTGTTCTGAAAACAATTCGTCCAAAGTCTGGTTGATAATTTGCAGCGCAGACCAAACAGACATAGCGCTATCATCACTTTCAAGAACGCGATCAAAACTACTGAAGACACCGATACCCGGACCAATCGCTGCCTGCGGTACATCAACTGGTGAAATATTCGCGCTTTGTAGTTGTTCCATGGCATGGTTCAACTCTCTTCGAAGCGTTCGAATGAATTCAGCGCGAGAGACCACAGGCGCTTCTTGGTCACGTGGTCTGCAAGACAAAACCACAGAGGTCGCAAGTGCATTTTTGTTTTTCTTCAAGTTTCCGACAAGTTCAGTTCGCACAGGCCAAGTTGCTCCAACCTGGTATCCAGCAGAGATCACTGACTGTAAGAAGGTGGCCCACCCCTTTGAAGCCATGCCGCCATCATCAACCTCTCCCTGACGGAAAGCGTAGTAAATCGTTGCGGGGATATCCTGCCTTCCTTGGTGCGCCATATTGCTCATGACTTCAGTCATACCCTCGAGGAAAAACTGATCTGCAGCATCTTTTCCTTTGTGACGCTGATGATCAGCAACAAGTTCTTCCGCCTTGGGAACCAACATTGTGCCGAATATTTCGGGATATCGTCCCTTCAGAGCCCGTCTTAGCCATACGTAAAAGAAGTCGGACAGGTCCGCATACGGGACGTTGTCATAATAAGGTGGGTCTGTGGAAATAACGCAGCCAGAAAAGTCTACAGACTGCGCATTTTTGTATTCTTCAGCACTACCATTTTGGCGAGCCGGTAAATTTGCGATGACTTTGGCCATATACTCAACTTGACCCACAAAATTGCCAGAAGATCGGGAGAAAGGGTTACCTTCTGCAGTGTCCCAACGCATTGGCAGGGCTTGCATCGCGAACACCTGCTGAATGTTCTCGGCGCCATTATCCCAAAACGTATTTGTAGATTGACGGTTCGCCAATCGACCGACACCAAGTGCGAGGTAGGTCGCAACCGCGTTCTGATAAGCTGCATCAGCGTTAATCTCAGCAACAAGAGCCGGGATCTCTTCAATGAAGTGATTTAGTGCTATTGTCTGGCGATCTGTGAACAAGTCAGACCAGTTTTGAGGGCCGTAATTTGTAACACTCATATATTGAGGGTGCTGAGACATCGGTGCCTCGGGTCGCCAATCTGGCTTTTCCGAAAACGCGACACGTTCGTGATCAGGATCAGGGGACACATAACGTCTTCCGCCCTTACCCTCAGCGACAATCGCCAACAATTGCCACCCCATCCGGCCCGCCATACCTTCTGCTTTGACATAATCGGCGGTAATTGCGTCGCCCGAGATTGGGCACGTAAAGTTCGCGCCACGCCCCACCTTGTTGCCTTTTGCGATGTCAGCTTCGTTGTCAGGTACTCCCGTCTTGATCTCAAAGCGGATCGAGTTGCCTTCAGCATGCGGCTTTACCCAGACTTTCTTTTTTGGCTTTTTGCAAAGCCAGTAACTCGAAACCAACGGCACCCTTGCTCCGGCCAGCGCAGGGTTCGGTGATGAGACGGTCCTCGCCCAAATCCAGGCCAAAACAGTTTCTTTTCCTCCCCCATCGCGATCTTCCAAAGTGGTTTGCGGATAAAGATGACCGATCTTTTGCCAAACGCGTTCGCGAAGCTCCTTGGCGTAGAATAGAATATCCTCAGCCAGCCCCTGAGCGTTTCTGTAACCTCCATGACCAGCTTCAGGCTCTCCTGGGTGGGTTGGCTGCAGATCCTTAAATTTCGGCGGGATCTCAATCATCGCTTTGCCAATCATCACGGCAACGGGATTTAGATCCGAACCGAAAGCGGGCATGCCAAGTCGCTGCGCCTCCAGCGGGATCGAACAACCGCCTGAAAAGGGGTCATAGACTGGGGGCAGCTTGCCACCGCAGCTGGCGCGGATCTCGGCCCGCGCGCGCTCCAGCACCTCTTCGTTGGTGGAATTCTCCCATTTCACTAGATCCTCGATGATCGCGAACAACCGCTTGCGCTCGGCCTCCACGGCCTCTTCGGTCGGGAACTTGTCCGGATGGCTCGACGGGTCGTCCACCAGCTGCGCAAACAGCACCGCGCGACAAGCCGCCAAAGGCCGCCGCGCCCACCACAGATGCAACGTGCTGGGATGCCCATGCCGGATCGATTTTTCCCGCGCCGAAGCCGCGTTGATGGCTTCAAGAGGGATGGCGACCTCGATGAGTTTCTTTTTGTAGGTCATTGCTTCCCCCAAGTTTATTGCGCGATGAAAAGAGCCTGAAGACCGGGGCTGAGGCTCTGATGCGCCCCTTCACCCAGCAAGTCTTCAAACATCTCTGCGCTTGTTATTGCTTTTGTATCTGTGTCCTCGCCGCGATCCATAGAACCGCGCGGCAGATCCCGTCCAATGGGTATCCCGATTCCGCGTTCTGCGAAAGACGAGTCCGTCAGGTCGCGACCGTCCCAGCTGCCCACCATGAAGCGGATCAGCGAGCGGGGAGACCTCTGAAGATCTTCAACCATTTGATGCGCAGAGCCCGGGCAAAAGCAACCAAATCGCCTGCACGTCTTCTGGATATTCACCGATTTCTTCGGACGGGCTTGAGTAAGAGCCGAGGCTGTCGCATCAAGCGTGAAAGCGGCCGATTTGGCCTTTTTGTCGACCTCTTTGTCGAGGGCGGATGGCGTGCAGCACCAGGCTTCTTTGAACATGCAATCAGTACGCGCCGCTGCGTGAATATCCTCAGCTTCTGGAAACACGTAAAAGGTGCTGTTCGGGTATTGCTTTTCGACAGATGCCAGCTTGGTCAACTGGTCGCGCTCGATCTTGATCCGGCTCCCTGACTGGGCTTTGAACTGAAAGAGGACCAGACTGCCGCCAATTCCTAGAACAGCATCGATCCCTTTCTTGCGCTCCTGCGCCTGCGTCAAACCAAACCATTTGGGATTTCGGTTGAAGGGCATGATAGCAGCGCTGAGCGCGGCGCAAAACCTAATCTCAAAGCTCTTTTCTGCGTACCTCAATTGAGCTCTCCTGGAGGAACAGCCCGATCAAGCAGCTTCTTGATGTTGAATTGGATCGCATTTTGATCAAATGGCGGCTCACGGGTGTCCAACGCCCCTCGAAGATAGCGCGGTTCAACGGCGTATCCGTCCTTGACCTGCACAATCGCCAGAATGAATTTATCAGGTTCATGAAGCGACGTGATGATTTCCTGACGCGTCAGCATAACCGTGTCAGCGCCATCGATCCGCCCCTTCACCTCGATAAACCGCATGTGATTGGTTTGTGGATCGAACGAAGCGATGTCGTAGCCGATCTTGCGGGCAGAGACATCCTCGGGCTCATTGCCCAAGGCACGCTCAGCTGTCATCACCGCATCCATGGCCTTCAGCTCGATTTCTCGGCGCGCTATTGGATCTTCGGAAAACCCGGACGGGGCGGAAGAGTTCCCCCCTTTTTGTTGCAGTAAACCGCGAGGCACGACCACCATGCCACCGCGAATACGAGGGGGCTGTGAGGTGATAAAACGCTCTTGGCTCAACAAGTCGGTACGCTTGCGAAGGCGCTCCGCGAGCTCTTCCGCTCGTCGTTCAGCATTTTGCCAGTTTAGGCGAGATTTTTTTCCTGCACGCTCTTGCTCTTTCAACTCTGCAGCACGGGAATCCCAGTAGTTGATCTCTTTCTTCAGCCGGGCTTTCACCTCACGCTCGACCTTATCGATTTCTGGTATACGGCGCTCCCGAACCTCAGCGACATGCGCTTGTGCTAGTTCAATCGTGGCATATTCAACAACACGTTTTTCAAGACCGGAAGTAAGCCATGGGGCGCTGATCTCCGCTTGAACGGCTTTAATCTCTTCAGGTGTTGCTGCTCGCAGGTTCAAGTGCGGGGCAATACCAGCACTATGAATATCCCCTGCCTGATTAATGTTTGCGAATTGAAGCTTTTGTGAAACAATGTTTGCGTTTCCAGCATGGCCAGACCGGCCATCCTGCACGGCATGCTCAAGCAAGAAAAGTGCATGAACCTCTGAAGAAGCATCAGTATCGTCAACCAAAACAGCACCCTGTTTCATCAGGTGGTCATTTTGTTCACGGACAATGCTGATCACTGAATCAAGAAGAGGGTGTCCTGGATAGACAAAGGCCGCTACAGGCTGCTGGTAAATTTTCGACTTTTCAAAGCAGATCCGTTCATATTTCTTCTGTATTGGAGCGCCAGTTCCAGTTTGCCGGTCTCTTTCCCGTACAATCAAAGGCACATGAGTTATTTCCCATCGGCCTTCCTCACGGCGCTTCAATTGGCCTCCAAGACGCTGAAACGCCTCTACAAAAAAGCTTTGGACATGGTGTGGCTGAAGGCGTTGGGCCTCCGCCTTTTCCATTGCGATCCTCAATTCCTGAACCTGAGCTGCAGGCATCGTATCATTGGTAAGCTGGCGTTTTTGGAGTAGGTTCAAAAGGTGGCTTTGGTCAACAGCACCATCGACAGTCTGATACAAACGTGCCTTTACGTCCTCATCATCGTTGTACTGGATCGCTTCGAGAAGCAGTTCCCGTAGAGGCTGATCTTCAAACAGCTCCCCGAGCACATCGTATACCCGCCCACCTAATGCCTCTCGCGCGGCTTCAAGCTTCTCCAAAAGGCGAGCGTAAACATCCCCTTCACGAGTATCTTTCGCCACTAGGTTCCAAAGATGGCAGACCTCGGTTTGACCAATTCGGTGTATCCGCCCGAAACGCTGTTCAATTTTGTTTGGATTCCACGGCAGATCATAATTGACCATGAGATGTCCGCGCTGAAGGTTTACACCTTCTCCTGCAGCATCATTTGCAATGAGAACGAGCAAATCACGGTCTTGCATGAAGCGTTCGACAACTTTGCGCCGCTCCTCCCGGCTCACCCCGCCATAAATCACATCCACTGCATCCGGCTTGCCTAAGCGTGCTGTTACTCTATCCCGGAGATACTCAAGTGTGTCTTTCGGCTCGGTGAAAATGATGAGTTTTCGACGATTGCCATCGGCATCAAGCATCAATTCATCATCAAGTATTTTATCTAGTTGTTGCCACTTTGTGTCATGTCCTGAATGCAGCACACGAAGAGCCATTCCTTCCAGCCCTTTCAGGGCTTCCACTTCAATCTCCAACTGCTCCGCAGTTTCGGCACTCGTAGCACTGGTTGAGATCAGATCTTCCATCTCATCGATCTCATCCTGCCCATACTCATCTGTGTTGCTTAACAGGTCTTGATTGACTTTCGCGAAGGAAGTGACTGATTTACTTCCCTTTTCAAGCAGTCTGCCCTCACCAAGCTCCGTTTCCAGACGTTCTCTACGCCGTTTCAATGACTGATAGATTGCTGCAGGGCTGGAAGCCAAACGGCGTTGGAGAATTTGCAAGGCAAAGCCGACATTATTTTTCTTGCGCCCATCCGTCTCAGCAAATCGTAATACTCGATTCATCTCATCGCGCACATATTCAGTCACGGCAGAGTATAATTCAGCCTCTTCCGGCGACAGCTCATATTTCACCGTGTATGCGCGACGTTCAGGAAACAGCGGTCGTCCGTCAAATCTCAGCAATTCTTCTTTTGTCAAACGTCGCATCATATCATCGACGTCAGCGACATGAACTCCATCTCGGAAACGCCCTTCAAAGCGATCACCATCCAATAGAGCCATGAAAAGCTGAAAATCTTTTTCCTTTCCATTGTGTGGCGTCGCTGACATGAGCAAAAAATGGCGACATGCTTGCCCTAACTTTTGGCCAAGCTGATAGCGCTTTGTAAACTTTGCTTCGCTACCGAAAAACGTCGCTGACATCCGATGTGCTTCGTCTGCGATAATCAGATCCCATTCTGTAGAAGCGAGTAGCTTCTCCTGCAGGTCTTCATTTCGCGCCAAAACGTCCAAACGGGCGATCATCCTGTTACAATCATTGAACGGATTACCTGAACGCGAGCTTTCAACCATATCACGGCTTAAAATGTCGAACTCTAGACCAAACTTTTCCCACAGTTCGTCCTGCCACTGCTCCACAAGGCTTCCGGGGGCAACGACCAAACATCTTTCAAGGTCACTGCGTGCCACTAGCTCTTTTATCAACAAGCCAGACATGATGGTTTTGCCTGCACCTGGGTCATCTGCCAGGAGAAAACGTAATGGTTGGCGAGGCAGCATTTCACCGTAGACAGCTGAAATTTGGTGCGGCAGAGGATCGACCTGACTGGTATGAATAGCCAGATATGGATCAAAGAAATGAGCCAACTTGATCCGGTTTGCTTCTGTGACAAGGCGCAATAGTGCCCCATCAGCTTCAAACGACCAATTGTGGCCGTTAGACTGAATGACAAGCCGGTGCTCATCCTCTCGATAAACTGTAGTTTCTGCGACCGCTCCATCAGGCTGACGAAACACAACATTAATTGCCTGGTTGCCAATCCATTCGACGGAAAGCACTTCGACCACGGAATTCGGAACCATTCCTGCAACGCGTCCACCGGGTTTAATTTCTTCAAGCGCAGTCATTGCTTTGTGCTTTCTTCGGATAATTTGTATCTATTGGAATTCATGGGCTGACTTGGTCTCTTGGCAAAACTTCTTTTTGCGATACCAATACAATATGTTGCTGATCGGCGGGACGATTTTGGGATGCAGAATCCAAACCCAAGCGTCTCAGCGTGTAGAACAACATGCATTTTCGGACTTGAAGCTGCGCGCAGCCATTTTCCATTTCATAGTCAAGCTCAACGACCCTGCGCTGCGTGTCTGAAAGATCTGGGTGTGGCTCAATCGTTAGCTGAATACTCGTACTCCAATCTGCGTCACTAGATTGATCAATCCCCGATTCACCATCCAGCTCGGCACCAACCATTCTGCTAATGACAAAATCTCGGAAATTTTTTCTGTCAAAACAATACGCTCGAGCATGCCACCTAAACCCATCGAAACAGAGAGCATGAGGAGCGATCTCTCGCTCCCTCGGGGTTGGAGATGACATTGATTGATAATTGATTTTTAGTGTTGCCCCAGCTGCGATTGCTCGCATTACAGGCTGAAGTGTTTCAGGTTTTATCCCCCTTACGGGAACAGGTGGGCTGAAAATTTCTGGTCGCAACAAATACCAATCGGCATTGGCAATGTTATGCCCCTGCGACAATTCTAGTAAGTCATTCAAATACGCAGAAGCGTTTAGCTGCTCATACTCGGGTTTGAAACCATCGCGAGGAACATACGTTTTTGCTTGCATATCATATGAAATATTTTCGGGATGCTCCCGTTTGTATGCATTCAACTCTTTGGAGGCCTGTGCACGAGATAGATCAAAGGCTTCCATCAAATCTGACAGCCCTAAATGACCGCACCAGAAGAGCCTGTGCTCCATAAAGGAGCGGCGACGAAACGTCACCCATTGCGTTCGATGATTTTGAGTCGCTTCAACCATGCCCCTCAAATATATCTTATTTGCAGATGGGTCTACAGTTAAGATGTTTAAATTGCCATATGAAGCACACCCATTGAGTGTATTTCACTCGCGCGCAAAAGCCCATAAACGCTATTAACTTTAGCAAATTAAGCATTGATGCGGCATGGTGCAGGTAACAAGCGTGAATGGCCAGAGCGGGAAACCCGCCCTGGCGTTGCAGTTATTCTGTGACCGGATCTTCATCCCGGCGCGGAAAGGCGACCATTTCGACGTCGGGGAACATACTGTGTTTGACGTTGATTGAGGTGATGTTGCCGCTGTCGTCAGTGTTGACGAAGAGGACGCCGCAGCGGTCCCAGAAATTCTTGCCGTCTTTTTCGCCGGATTTGACGTTCAGTCTCAGAGTTTGAGTAGCCATTTTTTGATCCTCATTTTGAGTGTTTCGATGAACATGACCAAAGCTGGCACCAAGGGGCTGTCAGCGAGAAACTTGCCTCGCGAGGAATGCGCTGGCGCAGGGGAATTTTCTTGTTGAAGCGGGGCTTTCCCCGCGTCCGTCACGGCTGCCCGCTTATGTTCAGCCCTCAGAAACGCGGCGTTGAGGATCTGAGTTTGGCATTCACAACCTGACAGAATTCCTCCGCCATCGAAAAGACGCATCATGGTACTAGGAAAGTGCGACCAGCTTTATCTCAACAGGTGCAACCTAACCTTCAGCGCACCGTCGATCGAAGCAAGCAACGCCTCAGGGAAACCTTCCGGAAGCTGATTGAACGTGGCCTCAATGATCGCGTGCGAAGTCTCCTGCAGCTCTTCAAACAGGCGCTGCACGACTGCGCGGGAAAAGCCGGATTTAACTCCTGTCTCCACGATGTGGCGGCCGACTATATTTGCCACTTTGTAGTGGTTTGAGTTTCCGAAATTCATAGCGAGCTTGAAGTATTTCCGCTCGATCTGCCGGGCGTCGACGGTCGGCTGCACCGTCAGCACGTCGTAAAGCGGTGTCATGCGAAAGCGACCACCGGGTAAAAGGCTGACGCTGAAATTCTTACCATGCCCATCTGTCGCACCTAGCAGCCAAAACAGGATATTCGCTTTGAAAAAATCGTACCGATCTTTATTGGGGTCATCACTTCCCAACAAGAGATCCATGATATCCGGGATCCCTGGACCGCCCTCGTTCTGGTACTTTTGCGTGGGCACAATGGATAGTGCTTGACAGCAATCTTCCTGTGGCAGACGGATCAAGCGGCCATCAGACGTCCAGCGCCGATCAAAACGCTCAACCACCAAGGCTTTCTTGTCGCCAAATTGCGCCATCTCGACATTCGCAGCTCTAAGCCCAAACGCCTCCATCAGCTTTAGGCATAAGTATTCATTCTCAACGCTGTCGGACAGGTCCATGCCGTTGGGCAGCCTGCCAATTTGCGGCTTTATGATGTGCGTGGTTGGCGTCGTACCGGTTGGCTCAATCCACTGGCCGTCTTTACGAAGCAGCGCCGTTTTTTCCTGCGCGCCAGCCACAGAAATTCGGAAGTCATTCTCGCGGCGGATACCCAGTGGTGCTAGATCGAGGTCGCTCAAAATTGCCCCGATCTGCGCCTCGTCAACAGGTTCTCCCGTTAACTCGGACATTGGCTGGGGCTCTTGCCCATCGGGCAGAAACTGTAGCGCGCCAATGCAATCGCGCCCGATTTGTGACAGCAGGCTGAAGGCATCGACACCTTCGGCACCGACACGTTCTGCGACTCTTCGGCGGATGAGATCACTATCGGGCAACAGGTTATCAAAGACAGCCATCACAGGTGCGCCGCTGTAACGGTTCTCTTGCAATGGCAAGGAAAGCGACACGGGCATCCGGTGCTCCCATTCGAGCCAGTCTCGCGCATAGGTGAAACTGACGCCACCTGAGGGCTCACGGACCAACTGGCCCACGAGCCGCGAGTTCAGGAAAACGTTCAGCGGTATGTAGCTGCGCTTACGGCCCATGTCAGAAGATGTCCTCTAGCCCGTCTGATGTGCCTTGGCTACGCTCACTCACCGTGATTTCAAGATCCAAGGCAGCGATCAAATCGAATACCGTTTCAAGCTTGGCTCCGCCGCTGCCATTCTCAATCTTGGAAATTGTCTCCTGCCAAACACCGCTCATCGAGGCGAGTTCCTTCTGGGTAAGGTTCTTTGTCTTCCGAGCCTGACGAATTGCGTGGCCCAAGTTTTTTGATGTACGAACGAGGTGCTTCATGGCGGTTCTCCTGCCACTGGATATGATCTCTAAATCATAAATTGTCAATATGACCCCCAGACCATAAGCGCGCAATATGATCTGTGCACCATAGGTATCGGCAGCATTGGTAGCTGCATCACCAGACTTCGCCAATCCGCTCACACCTGCAGCCCTGCGGCACGAACCTGTTCGGGTGTCACCAGCTGTGATGCGAGCAAATCGGCTAACTGGCGGTGGGTGATGTGTTTGCACAAAGGGTGGCGTCCGAGGATCCATTCGACCAAACTAGCGCGCCCCTTGGCTTCAGCCTCTCGCGCCTTCTCGCGGTCGGCCTGGATCTGGGCCAGTCCCTTCTCCCACCGGTGCATCTTGAACCAGTTGTCCGAGAAACAGACCTTACTGCGCGTGTAGCCCTCGCTTTCTTTGGCATAGGCCTTGACTGCCGCCAGCAGGTCGTCGGACTCCACACCGGCTTTCATAGCCGTTGCGATCAAACGCAGACAGGTTCGCCGATCTCGGACTCTGTCCTCGGGATAGGCCGCCAAAATCTTCTCAGTTTCAAGATCTTCAACCTCCGCCGCCGCCTCGCGCCTGCGCGTAGGTGGTTTATGGATGGTTTTAGGATGGTTTGGGGTCCACCGTGAACCCCGTACCCCGTTCACCGTGGACCCCGTACCGGGTTCAGGCTGGACGGGGTTCACAGTGACCCCCGTCTCAATATCGGGCTCGGCCGTGGGTTCGAGCGCGGCCACCCGCTCCAACACAATCCGGTAAATGACGGTATAGCCGTTCTTGCATTGCCGCCGCCCTGTCTCGATCAAGATGCCTTCACGAAGAAAGTCGATGATGGTGCGCTTGACCGTGCTCTCGCTGAGCTCTGTGTGGCGCTGAATTGTCCCCTTGGAACACCAGATGCCCGAGCCATCATCGCTCGCCTTGTCGGCCAGGAACATGATGATCTGCTTGCGCGCAGCACTGCCAAAGCGGCGCTCGGCGCATTCGTTTGCGATGCGCCAGCTCATTGGACCACCTCGCCGGTCAGAGGCCACGAAAAAGCCGACTGAGCGTTTGCGAAGAGACACTGGCTCATGCTAATGTTCGGTGAAAGCTGACAGGCTTTTTCTATTTGGCCCCGATTCACAGTTGCCGCTGTGACGGGGCCTTTTTCGTTTTGAACCGGCGAATTTGGCTTTGAAACTTTCGTCTTTTGTTCACTTTTTGTCAGGGGGTGTTTTGCACCCTTAAGCCGTTGTTTTCGCTTGCGCTCTTTCTGGATTGCAAATCCGTGTACACCGGTTCGATTCCGGTACTCGCCTCCAATATTTTCAATGGGTTAGAAAATTTTCTGCTCATAGAGTATCACCCTTGGTATCAGTTTCACTTTTCGTTCTCGTTTCATCCAAAAGCCGTTCCCACAGCTGACGTTTCTCGGCGGCAGTCGTTGCGCGCATGACCTGACGCGCAAATCCGGCGTATTTGATGACCATCTTCTTGGTTTTATGGCCGCTGAAGCTCATGATTTCATCATCGTCGCAGCCGGCCCACGCCAACTCCATGACTCCGCGATAGCGCATAGCGTGTAGATCGTGCTCCAGTACACCAAGTCGTTCGCGCTCAGCTCTCATAATTCGGGCGATCTTGTAGTAGCTCATAGGCGAGCCATCATCGTTCGCCAGTATTGGACGATCGGGGGTCAGTTTTTCCCCTAGCTCTGCCTTCAAACGATCAAGCTGCGCTCGCAGGTTTAGCGTGCAGGGAAGCAGAAGCTCCACGCCCGTCTTGCTCTGTGTTATCTTCAGGTTCTGCCCATCTTCGTATTGACGCCAAGTGAAAGCGTTCAGGTCTCCCGGCCTCTGAACACTGCCTACTCCGAGTTCAAAGATGAGCATCGGCAAATCAAATGCTTCGCGCCTCCAAGTTTCCACCGCCGCGTCCGTCCAGGGAATGTGCGGCTTTTTTCTGTCTTCCGGGACTTTTAGAAGCTCAATGTCGGTAGCAGGATTGTCCTTCAGCCAACCTTTTCTCTGCCCAAGTTTGGCGAGCATGGAAATCGCAACGGGGATGTAGTTGGCAAACCTCACTCGATGCGTGTTCGCGTCCATGGCGTTGTAAATATCAGCCTTGGTCAGGTGCCTGACGTCCCGTTTCCCAATTCGCTCCTCATTTGCGAAGTTCGGCGATCAGAACCGACCAGGAGCGTCTTGCTGCATGACGCTTGCCGCGAACAATCGACCAGTACTCATCATCGAATTCAGGCGTGCCATCAGCAGCATAGATGCGGTAGTAGCGACCACCCTTTCGCACATACCAACGCCCGCTTGGGTGTTTCCAAAGGTATTTTTTCCGCTTCACCAGATAATCTCCTCATTCCCATCAATGAGGTCTCCGGCAACGATCTGCTCAAGAAGCCGCGTATCCTGATGGAATATCACGACTGGTCACTGGCCGATCATCCGGCGCGGCTGACCAAGGCCGAGTTCGATATTGTCGAGACGACCAACACCTTCGAGATCGACCTCGATGGTAATCATCTGTCGATATCGGCGGCGGATAGCTCCGAACAGCTTTCGCTGGATATCGACGTGGACGACTGGACGCCGAGTTCGCTGGTGCGCTGGCTTGACGGGAAGGTCCGCGATCAATGGATCGGACAGGCTGAGCTGCTAGCTTGGCTAAACGATGTCGTCACCCACCTGACCCGCGACCGGGACATCCCCCTGTCGCAGCTGATGCGCTGCAAGTTCATCCTGGCACGTAAGCTGAACGAGAAGATCCGGGGCTTCCGCCAGATGGAGCGCGACAAGGTTTACCAGATGAATCTGTTCGGCCCCGAGGCGCGCGTCGAGGTGTCGTTCGATGATGGCATCCGGTTCTTCGACGAAATGTATTTCGACGTACAGAAGTATCGCGGCATGTACAAGTTCAAGCACCACTTCATGGGGCCGGACGAGGTGCCGACCTTCGACAGCAAGGACGGCGGCGAAGAGGTCAAAGGTGCCCTGGTGCTGGATGCCCTGCCGGGCCTTAAATACTGGACCCGCAACGTCAGTAGACATCCGAATTCGTTCTCACTGCCGACCTCGACCGACAAGTTCTACCCGGACTTCGTGGCCGTCATGGAGGATGGCCGCCTGCTGGTTGTCGAATACAAGGGCAAGCAGCTGTCCCCTGAGGAAAGCCGCGACAGTCGCGAAAAGGAACTGATCGGCCAGCAATGGGCTAAAGCGTCAGCAGGTAAGGCCGTCTTCATCATGGCGACGATGGAACGCGGCGATCCGAAGGAAGTGCGGGCGCAGGTGATGGCCGCTTTGGTGTAGGAGGCGTGTATTGGGCGAGCGAAAAGATCGCACAACGGGGGAGCTACTTGAACTGAATTTGGCTAGAAAAACCAGCGGATCACGTTATCCATACTGTTTGGTTTCGCCAGATCAACGATTCCAAAGGGAGTGAACAGCAGCCATAAGGCCGTACTGCTCTCTACGCGCTGCGCGCAGGCTCTGAATGATATCCCAAGCAATTATCTGGGACTCTATAGCTGCATCCTCGTCAATTTCTCGACCAATACTCTCAAAGTCTCCGCCCATGCCCACGCGGAAAAGTCGTAGCTGTTTAACCCGATAGTCCCTGAGGCGCTTGAGGCCTAGTCGTGATTGGGCCTCACCGTAGAAGGAAGAAATTGAGGCGTGCTGCGCCTTTATTTTGGCAATGTCCCCTCTGTGCTCGTCCGGGTCAGATTTGGCGTAAGAGGTCGTCCAATGCACACGCAGCGCCTCAGCGAAGCGTTCCATGTCAGATATATGGTCACTAATCAGATTGGCGTTTTCAGCTACACGGTAACGATGCCACGACAGCAACCATCCGACCATAGCGCCAAACAAGGCAAGTGCAATTTTCTCGAACATATCCGATATGACTATGCTGTGGCTTGGGCCTTCGCGTCTGCCAAATACTCAAGAATTGCGTCCTTATAAATTTGAAGATGCGGCTTTTGTGACTGAATTTTCAAAATTTTCAGTGCCTTCAAAAACGGAAAATCAGGTACACGCGCCAATCCGCCAAACGCCTCTTCCAAGAATGATGACCCAAACGATCTGCACCCGTCGATGTCAACGATCACCCGAGCACCTTCGTTATGCTCCATAGCCTCCCTCAAAGTCGGAACCAAGATTTCGTCACGAAACCGTTCACCATTATCTGGCCCGTCAGAAGCCACGCGGCCCGCAGGGTGCCGGGAAAACCGTTCTGCAATGTCTATTGTCATTTTGATTTCACTCATCGTCTACATTTCAATTTTCCACTCGACCAACGTCCCGCCTATGGAACAGTCATGGCTTCCAGAGGTAACTTTTCCGTTACGCGACCGCACGCACCAACCACCTCGGCTGAAAATTCGCAACTCCCCGCCGCCCAACGTATCCAAAAGCTCGCCCATCTGCGGAAAGCCTTTGCCACGATAGTCAAGATCGGTGCGTGATCCGCCATACCTCAACGCCGCTCTGATATAGGTCCCATCGTCCTCATAGTCAAACTTTCTGCTTGACGACAAAGCCCGCCGGAAGAACCTTTTCACTTTGTCGGTTCTCTCCATTTTGGGGTAGGTAACAGGTATTGTGGCCCCTTGATCAAATAGCACAATTCGTAGTGTTCTACGGGCCTTATCAGCTTCAGCCGACACCCAGAAACTGCTCATATGGGCGTATTCGAACTCCACATCTTCGCGGTAAGCATGCTGCGTCACGTTCGCCATCACCTCACTGATGATCGACAAGGTATGCGTGATCTTCTCATCCATAGCGTCAGCGCTTAACGACACGAATCGGCCAAGCTTGACAAGAGCCTCATCGACCTCGGCAAGTGTTTCGCAGTTTTGAGATCTAATGATCCTCATCAGTAGGAAATCGCCATCTTCAACCAAAAGATTCGGGTCGGGTGCATGCCCCAAGATGCTGAAGAAGCCAAGCTGATGGAGGCGCGTCACAACGATTGGGTCCCAATGACGGAGGTTGATGGTCGGAGGGACCTCATTCAGAAAGTGCCTAAGGCGATCATAGTCTGCGGCCAACACCACCGCAGCAGACATTGAAATATTCTTGATCTTAGCGAAGTCAGCGTATCCCGAAATTCTAGGAGGAGAACGTCGAGACGGACGACTTACAAAGCCGCCCTTCCTTCGGTTGATTGCGAGGGTGAACCCTTTGCGGATGCGATGAAAAAAATCCGTGGTTTCACGAAGGTTGGTTCTGAAACACAAATTCCCAGGTGCAGGCCTCGACGGCCTTGTACAAATCGCGGTTTCTTCTTGCCCACCCTGCCAGATCTTCACATAACTCGTGTGATAGTTGTCACGAGGACGGCGCTCCCCCAACGAGTCACGAGCTCGTACTGAAGTGTAACCATCCCTGCGCTTACGGGTGATCCGTCTCGACTGATTTCTTGACCGAAGGCGATGCCACTTTTTCCGGTCGCTGCCTGCCTTCTTCAAATAACTCTCCTGACACTTCGTGGGACGGCATCGCTAAACAAACTGAAACCCGTGGCAGACTCGCACAGGGCGTGTCCCATCGATTCGTGCGTGAGTATCACGATTTTCATATCAATAGCAGATAAGGCATAAGGTGCCATCTGCGCAAGTTGTGTCGTGTAAAACCGTCTTACAGCATGGATATGCGAAGCTTGGAGAAACCACCCAGGGTAGAAAGCCGACGCGATTTCATGGCATTCGAAACAGCTCCGCCGCAGGAACCTCAAGCGCCTCGGCGATCCGAAGGATCGTCTTGAGGCCTGGATTCCGTTCCCCGCGCTCGATGCCGCCGATGTAGGTTCGGTCAAGTTCTACGGTCAGGGCAAAGCCCTCCTGTGAATAGCCCTGAGCTTTGCGCAACTCGCGCAAGCGCTTCCCAAAATCCTCAACTGTAAATGTGCGCTCCATACCGCTGTAGCGCAAAAAAGGTGTTTAATCGCCCACGGACTAATCGTATCATTTTGGGAAGCAGAGGAGATTTCTATGAGTTTCGTACGATATGCCCGCCAGTTGTTCATGGCTTCGCTGATTGTCAGCGCGGCAACTACCGTCCGCGGATTGGTTGGTGCGCTTGACGGCCAATCGGCGGTCTTGGGGCTTTGGCCTGTGCTTTCTGTATCTGCGTAACGTGAAAGGCTTCAATTGGAACCATAAACGGGTCTATCGCATCTATTGCGAGCTGGAACTGAACCTTCGGATCAAGCCCAAGAAGCGCCTGAAACGGCCCAAACCAGATGAACTGACTGTGCCGGATGCGCCGAACCAAACTTGGTCTATGGACTTCATGGCGGACCAATTGGCGGATGGACGGTCATTTAGGACGTTGAACGTTTTGGATGACTTTAATCGTGAGGGACTGGGCATCGAGGTGGACTTCTCGCTGCCTGCCATGCGTGTCGTACGCAGCCTGAACCAGATCATCGAATGGCGTGGCGCGCCCGCGACCATTCGGGTTGATAACGGCCCCGAATACGTCAGTGGATTACTGATAGAATGGGCCGAAAAGCGCGGCATTGCCATCGAATATATCCAGCCGGGCAAGCCACAGCAGAACGCTTATATCGAGCGATACAATCGCACGGTTCGGCATGAATGGCTGGACCAAAACATCTTTGAAAC
>PDWI01004639.1_pt1 | contig 20605 bp, 20 predicted proteins | sample 1430891 | NCBI WGS metagenome assembly PDWI01 (sample SAMN01162508, study PRJNA174530) | Oral metagenome, whole genome shotgun sequencing project. | biome: Marine environment; feature: Marine mammal; material: Swab sample of the gingival sulcus; isolation source: swab sample of gingival sulcus... | reverse complement strand
CAGGCAATTCAGATTTGCCAGGAAAGACTCCGGGGTGTCCTCCGAGGAGCTGGCAGAAATGAAGAAAACCAATGACGCGTTGCAGCGGGATAAAGAGGGCAATCCGCCCAATATTGAGTACTACGTAGTGCGCCAGACCATCGACAAGGATGGCAATCCCGGCAGGATTATGGTCCATATATTTCGATAGGGGAGAATGGCATGATCAGGTAGCATACAGTTATTGAACCTGAGCGGGTTGATACCATGATTTTGTGTGTAATATAAACAAAGTGTGATATTCGATAAATTAGACTGGAAATAAAACCGAAAATAGCAAGGAGAAGAAAAATGGGTTATGGCGTAAGTAGTTACCGTGTCGATATTGCCAAGGTGGAACATGCCTTTGGCCACCTTGATAGTGCAGAGCGCAATCAGATTATCCAGTGCTGTGCAGAACCACTCGAGGATTTGGATGAGCTGTTTGAGGAGGATTTTTCTGCACTGGATGTACTGAAAGACTATCTGGATGGCAAAGTGAGCTATCCGGATGCGGCTTCCCAGTATTGGTATGTGTTTGAGCAACTGTGCAGATACTATGGCGAATGGTTAAACAACAATCAATGGAGTCCTGCTTCTATCGAGGTATTCAGCCAATTGCCGAGCCTGAAGTTTTATAATTTAATACACAAGTTCTTGCCCTCGCCGGATGACTTTCCGAGCGTTTACTTTTGCCCTCGGGACAAACACGCCGCATTGCGGGAAGAGCTAAAAAACTGTGACGCCAGTGTTACCCAGGTTCTACAATTTTCATCCTGGCTTAATGACGAACTGGATCTGGTTTTGTTTTATTACTGAATGGGTGCTTGCTGTCCAAAATTACCCGCAAACCAAGATGCAAATCGCTTTTTTCCCCGGTTTCGGGTCAAAAAAAGCGATCTGAAACAGGCGGCGACCGTTTCCTTTGAACAGGTTCGGAAAGACATCGGTTTCAAATCAAAGGTGGATGAATCACAAAGAATCCTTTCCGCCCACAACTCCAACTCGTTAGTGGTGGAGTTGTTTAATTTTTGATCTGCCCAGTCAGGTAAAGCGCCAAATCGTTTTTTTAACAATGCGCGAAGCAATGCCGCTTCACCCAGCTTTACTCCTTGATCAATTCCCTGTTGCACACCTGTTCGATGCCCTGTTCGATGCCCTGCTGTATGCCTTGTTGCATGCCTTCCTCTCTAAATCTCTCTGCAAAGCCCACCATTGCGCCATACTCCTCTGGGTATCGTTGTTGATACAGTTGTCGTTCATTATCGTTTAGCGGACATGATCCATTTAACTTTTTTCTTATCAGTATTGATGAATCCAAAGGTCACATTAGCTGTACGTAACGCAAATGTCAGCTCTTCAATTCATGGGACAGTTGCCGAAACAGGAACAGGTTTACTGAATTAACCTCAAAAACTCCGGAAGACTGGAGTATGTGACCGGTGAAATTGACGTACCTTCGACAACAGAATTTGTTACTGATTTTCAGCATGACTTTCCCGAAGGTAGCCCCTCTGCCGAGGCAATGAAGAAGCGCAAGGTAGCAAAAGATCAATACGATGCAGAAATAGAAAAAGCCAAAAACGGTGAGAAAGTGGACGACGTTGCACTCACAAAGGCCAGAAATACGATAAATAGCCGGCCCTGAAAAATCCAGTTTTCATCATGATAATGTGGGTGTTTTTCAGGGGCGACTAAATAATGACAACTAAATAGTTTTTCTCGGATACATCAAAGGCAAAACCAAAAAATGTGCGCTCATCATTTACAGTATTAATCCCTTTTGTCCCACCAATTTCATGCCGACTAAAAGAAAAGCTTGGGTGCTGAAACTCTCTCTTTAAACGAGTTAACAAATCATTACCATGATCTTCAAAACTCACTAGTTGGTGGCGCAACCTTAATCTGGATATACCTGAATCCAAAAAATATCCATATTCGCTTATCAATATTGTATTTTTAAGCTCTTCAGTAGGTTTATCCGAATAGTCAGGGTTAATAATAACTCTTGCTGGTTCGGGAACTTCATATTTAACCTAGATTCTGCAAAGGGTGACAAAAGAACAGAAGAAAAGGTAAACTGCTTCAATGAGTTACGGCCAAATAACCATCAGAAGCAGCGTCACCTTTTCCATGACCAACAATACTAGAAAAAGCAGCCGAAAACCAGCTCGAAAAATCACCTACAGTTCAACAGCAAAAGGTCTCACCAGTCAGGCAGGGGTCATACCGGCGATTCACTTTTTACAACGTCTTGGTTTCGGTGGATGGCTCTTTTGTCTGATAATGATCAATTAAAAAAGTGGGAAATTCAGACGGTGAGAGCCTACACTTGTTTGCCGTAAACTGGCACTCATGGTTAACGCTTTCATTTATCGAATAAGGCAACCAGGTTCTCATAATATGGCATGACGCTTCCGAGGTGACGGTGATGGTTTGCTATTGCTCGAATTGACATCTTAGGCAAGATTGAGCAAAAAACACAACATGAAAACGTCAATTTTTTGATTTTATTGGTCAACAAGGATTAGAAGAATACCATGAGCAATCTGGTTTGATTGAAATTTCATCAGTAAGACTGAATCAATATATATTTGCAGAATCTAGGTCGAATATCTTTGTCGAACTTGATTCGAACCATTCATTTACCTGTGCTTTTAAGACACAATAGCAAAATCGTAAAGGTGAGACTGGCGTGTGCTAAGTAGCCGGTTACCTGGCCATTTTTCAATGCTCCATATTTATCAGGAATTATGCCCGTGACAGGTTTTTCCAGCGACTCATTACAGAGTGAACTCGTTGCTCTGATTCATCCCGCCCTGGTAACTGAATTCAGCCAATCTCTGGAACTATTGCAGGAAAAAAGCACTGAAGAGTTATATGGCAGACTTTCAGACATTGATTCCGACCGCAAGCAGGCCTGGGCCAGGGTCTGGTCTTTAAGTCCATTCGTTGCCGATTACTGTGCCCGCAACCCCGATTTCTTTGTCGAATTGGTAGCCTCAGACAATTATCTCGTTAGCAAGAGCGAAGATGAATTCCGTCAGCAACTGCAATCCATGGTAGAGGAGGTGACCGATGAAGCCAGTTTGATGAGTGTCTTGCGACGTTTTCGGCAACAGCAGATGTGCCGCATTGTCTGGCGTGATTTTACCCGGCAGGCTGATATGGATGAAACTGTGCGGGATATGACTTATCTGGCCGACAGCTGTATTGATATTGCGCTGGCTTGGATTTATCGCGATTGCTGCCAGAAGCTGGGTACACCAATGCGCCAGAACGCCGATGGCAGCAAGGTTAAGCAGTCTATGTCGGTGATCGGAATGGGCAAGTTGGGAGCGCATGAGCTGAATGTGTCGTCCGATATTGACCTGATCTTTACCTTTGCTCAAAAAGGGGAAACCGAGGGGCCGGGCCGAACGGTGGACAACCAGGCCTTTTTTATTCGCGTTGGTCAACGCCTGATCAACGTACTGGATCGTACTACCGGAGAAGGTTTCGTCTTTCGCGTGGATATGCGATTGCGACCTTATGGTCAAAGCGGCGCGCTGGCCCTGAGCTTTTCGGCGATGGAGGAGTATTATCAGGATCAGGGCAGAGAGTGGGAACGCTATGCCATGGTCAAGGCGCGCATGGTCGCGGGTGACAAAGACCAGGGCGAGAATCTGATGGTGGCGTTGCAGCCATTCGTTTACCGCAAATATATTGATTTCAGCGTTATCGAATCGCTACGTGACATGAAAAGGATGATTGCCAGAGAAGTCCGGCGCAAAGGCATGGAAGACAATATCAAGCTCGGTGACGGCGGTATCCGTGAGATAGAGTTTATTGCCCAGGCATTCCAGTTAATTCGTGGCGGCAGAGACCTGAACTTGCGAACACGGGAGCTGCGGCAGGTTTTTGTGGCACTGATCGAAAATGACCTGATGCCGGTAACGGCGGTAGACGAATTACGTCATGCCTACCAGTTTTTGCGGAATGTGGAACACGCCGTTCAGGGGATTCGGGATCAACAAACCCAGATGCTGCCCACCGACAAGGTCAATCGCTTACGGGTTGCCCGGGTGATGGGCTTCGATGACTGGGATGATTTCGCCGAGGTGTTATCAATGCACCGAGCCAGGGTCAGTGCCCACTTTGCAGATGTAATCGCGGAGGATGAAGAGACCGAAGCGGCAAGAACCCGGCATGATGATTGCTGGCAACTGGTTTGGTCCGGTGAAATCGATGACCTTAAATGTCAGGAAATATTGTCTGGACAGGGAGTGGCCAACCCCACCCGTTTCGCTGAGCGATTGCGCAACCTGAAACAAAGCAAGGCGGTTTTGATGATGCAGACGCAAAGTCGCGAGCGGTTGGACCGGTTTATGCCGATACTTCTGGAAGCCATTGTCCAGGTAGCCAATGCCGAGGTCACACTGGAAAGAGTGTTGATGCTCGTTGAATCGGTGCTGAGACGGACGGCCTATCTGGTTCTTCTCTATGAAAACCCGGGTGCGCTGGAGCAGTTGGTCAAGCTCTGTTCGGTCAGCCCCTGGATTGCCGAGCAGGTGGCAGGCACTCCACTGTTGCTCGATGAATTGCTGAATGCTGAAAGTCTTTATACGCCTCCCCGAAAATCGGAACTCATTGATGAACTGAGCCAGCAGCTTCTGCGTATACCGGAGGAGGATCTAGAGGAGATTATGGATGTGCTGCGGCTGTTTAAAAAGGCGCATGTACTGCGCGTCGCCGCTTCGGAACTGGCGAACACCTTACCTCTGATGAAAGTGAGTGATTACCTTACCTGGATTGCCGAAGCCATGCTGGATAAGGTGGTTCAGATTGCCTGGCAGATGCTGGTTGGCAAGCATGGCTATCCGCAGAAAGCGCCAGGTGTGCCTTGTGAGCTGGAGTTTCTGGTGGTGGGCTATGGCAAGGTAGGGGGTATCGAGCTGGGTTATGGTTCTGACCTGGATCTGGTGTTTATTCACGATGTACCCACCCATCTCTCTACGGACGGTGATCGTTCTATTGACAATGCCGTGTTTTTTATTCGCCTGGGTCAAAAAATCATTCATATTCTAAATGCCCAGATGGGTTCGGGGCAACTGTATGAAGTGGATATGCGACTTCGACCGTCAGGCAATGCCGGGTTACTGGTAACCAGCCTGCAGGCATTTGAAAAATATCAGGAGAATGATGCCTGGACCTGGGAACACCAGGCACTGGTTCGAGCTCGCCCGATCGCTGGCGGTGCCCGCTTGGCCCAGAAGTTTCAAGCTGTCAGGGGGCGCATTGTTGGCAAGCAGAGAGAGATCGACAAACTGCGTGACGAGGTAAGCGCCATGCGTTACAAAATGCGTGACAACCTGGGAACAAAAGTGATCGGGGGGGCAAAACCGGAGGTTTTCCATATCAAACATGATGCGGGAGGAATTGTCGATATAGAATTTATCGTGCAGTTCTGCGTGTTGGCCTACGGCTACACTCACCCGGCCCTGTGTCGGTGGTCTGATAATATTCGGATACTGGAAGAGATTGGCCGAGCCGGTATCCTTCCGGTGGAAAAAACCGAGCAGTTGAAACAAGCCTATATTACATTGAGATCGATCATTCACAAGCGTGCTCTGCAAAATGAATCTGCCAAAGTCGGTATCGATACGTTATTGGATCAGCGTCAGTTGATTACGGACGTATGGAATACGCTGTTCCTATGAGTAAATTGCTAATTGTCGAGGATACCAAAGAATTTGAAAACACCCTGGTAAGCTATGCGAAACATTCCGGTGTCGTGTTTCGCGTCATTCGTTCTCGGGATTTTGACAAAAAGCGAAGGCTCGCCAAAAACATTTACGAGCGCAAGTACGGGGATGGTTTGTGCTTTGAAGCTTTGATGTCCGGTCGGATCATCGCGAAAGGGGCGTTTGGTGTTCGGCGGTATCTGGACACCCGAAAAGGGTTGTATCCTCATTTACGCTACCTGGCTGCGGAAATAGACGATCAGTTTAAACAGTTTCAGCCCGATTTCGTGACCATTAACAATGGCTTTACCCCGATTGCCCAAATAGCGCTGGCCAAGGCACTTAAATATCAGGTTCAGCCATTGTTTATCGAAGCGCCGATTACCCCGGGCGCCTCCCTGATTATCGATCCCTGCTGCCCCTACTTTATGCCGTCGGTGAACTGGGTGGATGCAACCTGGCAAGGTTATATGCAGAATCCGTTTTCAGCGGATCAGCAGCGGCAAGTCGACCAGTTGCTACAAACGTGGCGTGATGAAAAGAAAACCAAAATTCATATTAAAAGCAGTCAAGGCGAAATGGATGCGTTGCGCGATTTTATCTCTGGTGATGCTCGGCCTGTGTTGCTGTTGGGTATGCAAGTGGTTACCGATATGAGCGTCGTATTTAATCTGCCAGATACCTATGAACAAGACTACACCGCCTGGGTGAAGGATGTGATCTATCATCTTCCTTCAGATTGGAAGTTAGTGATCAAACGGCATCCGAAATGCTGGTTTAGCCCTAAAATAACAGATGCACGTAAGCAGGATGTGCTTGTTGTCGATGCCGTCAATGTTCATGATGTCATCAATATGACAGATGCCACTATGGTGCTGTGTTCCAATATCGGGCTGGAATCAATTATGTTAGGAAAGCCGACGATACTGGGTGGCCTGCCTTTTTATGGCAGGAAGGGCCTGAGTCTCGAAATGCATGGTCGACCCATGTCAGACTTGCCTGCGGTCTTGCAAGCGTCGTTGTTGTGGTCGTTTGATCACGAGCGTCGTCAGCGGTTGCTCTATTACTTTCTGTTCGAATACCAGTTTTGGCCTGACCAATCCGACAAGTTCAAGGCACTGTTAATAGACGCTCGCCCTTTCGCTATGGATCTCAAGGATAGTCGAAGGCCATTTTTTGAGTTTTACCCGTTGCCACGCCAGCGCTTTATTGAGTTGCTTGAGAGTTATAATCAATTTAGGGTGCAAGGTGAGTCACATCGTCAGTCGTTAAAAAAAGTGTTGGCGAAAAGTGAGTTCTCGTCTTTCAAAGAAAAGTTTGGCTGGGAAAAGGTAGCGCGAACTACCTATCAACGTCGACTGAGAAAACTTAAACAGTCTTGGCACAAGCGTTTGCGTCGCTGACTTTCAGATAAGTTGCCAAGAGTGAATTTGTGTCGTTTGTCAGACGATACGGGCAAAAATCTGATAGAATTTGCGACCAGGTTCTGTATACTTTTTGGTTTTGTTTTCACTTAGCGTTTAACTCGTGCGAAACGTGTTGAATATTGCCTGAAGCGCGGGTGGTTTTTTGAGGAGCGATAATTATGTCCATGGCTGACAGAGATGGTGTTATCTGGTTTGACGGCGAAATGGTACCCTGGCGTGAAGCAAAAACGCATGTTTTGACTCATACCTTGCACTATGGAATGGGTTGTTTTGAAGGTGTCCGGGCTTATGAAACTGACCAGGGAGCAGCCATTTTCAAATTGCAGGCACATACCGACCGATTGTTTCGTTCGGCGCATATTCTGCAAATGCCGATGCCTTTCGCCAAAGAGCGGTTGCATGAAGCGCAATGTGCCGTCGTGCGTGAAAACAACCTGCACGAAGCGTATCTTCGGCCAATGGTCTTTTACGGATCAGAAGGTATGGGTTTGCGAGCGGATGATCTGCAAACCCATGTCATCGTGGCTGCCTGGGAATGGCCATCGTATATGTCTCCCGAGGCGAGAGAGCGAGGAATCAGGGTGCGCACTTCATCCTATACCCGGCATCATGTGAATATCAGCATGTGTAAGGCCAAGGCCAATGGACACTACATTAATTCTATGCTGGCACTTAACGAAGCCTTGAGCTGTGGTTGCGATGAGGCTTTGTTGCTCGATAACGAAGGCTATGTTGCCGAAGGCAGCGGCGAGAATATCTTTATCATTCGCGAAGGTGAAATGTATACCCCTGAATTGACCTCCTGCCTGGATGGTATCACCCGCAAAACCATTTTTTCTTTCGCGGAAGAGCTGGGTGTCACCATTCATGAAAAGCGGATTACCCGGGATGAAGTCTATGTGGCTGAAGAAGCGTTTTTTACCGGCACTGCCGCGGAAGTGTTGCCCATTCGCGAGTTGGATGACCGACAAATCGGCGGTGGTGGCCGAGGGCCGCTGACCGAGAAATTTCAGACAATGTATTTTGATGCGGTGAAGGGGCGGCGAGCGCAAAACCTCGACTGGCTGACCCCGGTTTCCTGAATAACAAGCAAACCTGGACAATAGAGCCGGGTTTGCCCACTCTTCTAACAATGACGACGCAATCATTGCCAGCACGACGCTCCGTCAGTCAGTTGTTTTTGGGTTGGCAGTGGCTTTTGTACAGTTACCTTCTGTTTGCGCTTCCCGTGGAAATGCTCGAGGCGAGTTTGGTATCTTTGCTTTTGTTGATTATCGCCCTGGTTCAAAAACCCGGTTTGATTTCTGCTGCGACCCGCTTGCAACGGCAAACCTGGCTCTTGTTTCTGGCATTCCTGCTGGTCGGTGTCGTTTTCTCTGAGCTGCCAGAAAAATCGCTTAAAGGCACCTATGATTGTTTGCGGGCAGCGCTCGTTTTTTTCGTTGGTTTCTTTTTTATTGCCCATATCGCTTCTGCTAAAACGTTCATGGTAAAACTACGAAATTTTTCTTTCGTCGTTTTACTTATTGTGATGATTTTTTATGTCCTTTCTGTTTTCACTACTGGCGATGTCAGTTTGCGAGAGAATCAATGGATTTACGACAGGTGGCGAAACCTGCATGAGTTTGCCAACTTTGTTGCGATCGATGTGCTGGTATTAGGGTTTATGGTTCGCTATCGAGGCATAGATCGGACGTTGGGTTTTTGCCTGGTGATGGCGGTTGCGATACTGGTATTGACTACGTCTCGTGGCAACCTTTTGGCGGTGACACTCTCTTTGGGCTTGGTGTTTGCGTTCGGTCACCGCTATCGTATGTTGCTATGGTGGTCGGTGGTGCTGGCCTCGCTCGTTTTCTTTGTCTATGCCTTCTTTTTTCACTCAGGTACTTGTTTTGGGAGCTTTTGCCCAGGTTATACCTATGAAGCACGAAAAGATATTTATCAGCAACTCCTCTGGCAGGTGGAGGTGCAGCCCTGGTTGGGCTATGGGCTGAATACCTTTAAATATTTAAGTGGCATTTTGCTGGAGGGAAAACCAATTGTGATGCCCAATAGTGTGTATCTTGAACTGTTGTATTCGGTTGGCCTGATTGGGGGGCTGTTCTTGATGCTATTTGTCGCCATGATGTTGCGTCCGGCCCATTCCGGATCGTCTCCCTGGCGGCTGTTCGCTTTAACCTATATGGTGTATTTTCTGGCGCGGGGACTGGTGGATTTTAAACTTGTCAGTTTTGAATTTTTGGGAGGGATCTTTTTGGCTCTGGGCCTGTACACAGGGGCGGGCTATCGGGATTCCGCAAGATTGTCAGACGTGGCCATAAATGACCCAGCCCGCTGAACGACTGGCTCAGGTTGAAGCGCTCCGTGGTATCGCGGCGTTGCTTGTTGTATGGCTGCATGTGACCGAGTTGTTTGTTCAGCAGCCAAAGATGGCAGGGCCAGGTTTCTGGTTATTTGAGGTTGCCCGGCTGTTTGATTTTGGCCGGATCGGTGTCGCGCTGTTTTTTGCCATTAGTGGCTTCGTTATTTGCTCCAGTATCAAGGGCTCCGCCTGGCACTTTGTGCTAAGGCGGCTGTTCCGTCTTTATCCGGCGTTTTGGTTGTCGGTTGCGGCAGGTCTCTATTTTGTTTGGGGAGGCTGGCAGCCGCCGGTCACCGATCCAATGGTATTGGCCAATATCACTATGCTACCTGCTGCGCTGGGCCAGCCTGCTGTATTGGGGTTATATTGGACTTTAGAGACCGAACTGGTCTTTTATAGTCTGTGTTTACTGCTTTTTCTGACAGGCCGGGTTCGGAACCCCCTGGTTTATCTGGTGATCTCCGTTCTGTTGGTGGCGCTTGCGGCGTTTTTTCAAATGTCAGACAGCTGGCGACCGGCCCTGTCACAATGGAGAAGCATGCCTTATCATCTCAGCATCATGTTTTGGGGGGCTTCATTCAGAGTCTTTTTTGACAATAAAAATAGCGGCTTATCATTCAAACGCTATTTTCTGTCGATGCAAAGCCTGTTACTCGCCCATACTCTGGTCGTCGTTTTGCCTGCTGTCTGGTTGTATCTAAGCGATTTGTTGACCAATGCAGAAACGGCATTTCGGGCCGGGATTCCGTATCTTGTCGCGCTGGCCGTATTCTATTTTGGTTGCCGGGCTGAATTATTGAGAAACCGGGTTCTGGTTTGGTTCGGCACCATCAGCTATTCTCTCTATCTGTTTCATCCTGTCGTATTGCATGGAGTCAATAGCTGGCTGATGGCATCCGGGCCGCCCGTTTTATTGTCTAACTTGTTTCTGTACCTCATTGTCATTCTGCTGGCTAGCACAATAGTTGCGGCTGTAAGTTACTATCTGGTGGAGTCGCCAATAATTTCACTGTCCAAGCGATTGTCATCGAGCCTTCGAGATTCTCGCTAAATTCGCTGAGGGTAGAATAGCCATGGAAATCTGCCATCTGAGGTTTACCTAGACCGCCGCTCCATTCGTACTTTTGCGGCTTCTGCCAGTTGTGCTAACACGGTTTCGGTGTCATTCCAGCCAATACAGGCATCGGTAATACTCTGGCCGTAAACCTCCGCCCGACCATTCACTAAATCCTGCCGGCCCTCGACCAGGTGACTTTCTACCATCACTCCGAAAACAGCCTGATTTCCTGACTTGATCTGGCCACAGACATCGGTACACACTTCCATTTGCTTATGGAATTTTTTGCGGCTGTTGGCGTGGCTGAAATCAATCATTATTTTTTCAGGCAGGCCGGCTTTTCTGAGCCCGGATGAAACCTGTTTGACGTTTTCGGCATCGTAATTTGGCTCGGTGCCACCGCGCAATATAATGTGGCAGTCTTTGTTGCCGATAGTCTCGATAATGGCGGAGTGCCCATATTTGGTGACGGACAAGAAATGATGGGGGGCCGCTGCCGCGCCGATCGCGTCAATGGCTACTTTAATGGTGCCGTCGGTGCCATTTTTGAAGCCAACTGGCGAAGACAGGCCGGATGCCAGTTCGCGGTGTACTTGTGACTCCGTGGTGCGCGCGCCAATCGCCCCCCAACTCAGCAAATCTGCCATATACTGAGGTGTGATCATGTCCAGGTATTCAGTTGCGGTCGGGATGCCCAAGTTGTTCAGATCCAGCAGTAACTTGCGACCGATGCGCAGGCCATCGTTGATCTTGAAGCTGTTATCCAGATAGGGGTCATTGATAAGACCTTTCCAGCCAACAGTCGTTCTTGGCTTCTCGAAATAGACGCGCATGATAATGTTTAAAAACGCTTGGTATTTTTCGCGAAGCCTGGCTAGCTTTTCACCGTATTCGAGAGCGGCCTTTGGATCATGGATCGAGCAGGGGCCAATGATGACCAGGACGCGATGATCTTCATCGTTAAGAATTCGATGTATCGAGTGTCTGGTTTCGAAAACAGTGCGTGCTGCCGCTTTACTGGTCGGATACTTTTCCAGCAAAGCCACTGGCGGTAATAGTTCTTTTACATCGTTAATTCGCACATCATCGGTTCTATAATACATACTCGCTGATCCATACAGAAAAAATAAAGGCGAATAATCTATCAGTGTTTTGTCTGTAATAACACCTAAAAACAGCTAATAAGGCTGAAATCTAGTTAAAAGTTGACCCGATACCTATCACTGGTTGCCATAAATCGTTTTTTTCGTTTAGCTAAGTAAAGAGTGGTCCAGCCACTAGAGCGGGCACGCAGATCCTGCTGGGATTCCGGGTTAGATCAGTGACTTCAGCATGGCTCGGATAAACTCGTTTGAAAAGTGTGCTTGATATATTTTGAATGCCGCCTCCGACTCTTGTCTGGCACTTTCTAGTGTCGCTATGGCAGTCAGTGAGTCCGCAATTGCGTTGGCAATCGCTTGCGGGTTTCCCGGTTCGATAAATCTGAGCCCGCGTTGGGGCAGCGTCAACAAGGAGCCGGGATAGGCATCTGCATGCATGGTGATTACCGGGCGACCACAGGCCAGGGCTTGATAGACTTTATTGGGAATGACCCGGGATGATTTTTTGCCGGTGCCGAATACGCCAAGGCAGATGGAAGCTTGTGCAATACGTGTCGGCAATTGCTCGAAAGGAATCCAGGGTTCAAAGGCAACGTCAACGGCACTGTTTGGGGCTGTCTGCAGCAAGCGTTGAACTACACGCTCGCATTCCGGTCGTTCCGGGCCATCACCCAGAAAGGTTAGTTTGAAGTTGGGGCCTTGATAGTGTGTTAGCAGCCGGGCGATGTATGTTGGTCCTTGTAAGCCGATAAACGTCCCAAAAAACAGTACTTCCGGCTTGACTGTTGTGGGCATGGCTTGCGGCTTGAATAGTTCTTCTTCCGCTGATACAGGGATCACGATCACCTTGTCGCGATCGCACTTCAAGGTTTCGACAAAAAAGGTTTTATGGCATTCCGTATCTGCAATGACACAATCGGCAAGAGCAAAGAGTCGGCGTTCCCAGTTCAACAAGCGGTTTGCCCGGCGTGATTTGGCTGGAAATTTGTTTTTTTCAAACACCCGTTTGTCATAGGCGCTGATCAATGGGTCGAAAATAACCGGTGTAGTGTGCTTGTTGGCCCATTTTGCTGCACTTGCCAGGTCTCTCTGTCGAAAGCAAGGTACCCAGACTGCATCCGCTCGAGTGAGGTTGCCGGTTTGTGCTATTTGGGTGAATTGTGCCTGCAGCCCGCCCAGAGCCGATATTGCCGGTCGAAACTCGTCGACAGCCCAGCCCAACTGTCTCATGCAGCGCATAATAGTGCGATTGCGCGGGTAGTCGGGACCATAGTTGCCATAGCGGCCCCACCAAAGTATTTGTTTGTGGCTCATGAGCGATGTGTTTCCATGATGGCTTGGTGAATTTGTCGCTGTATGTCGGGTAAGTTGATTTTGCCTGTCGGGTCAAATTTCGGGCTGGTGGCTGAATGCAGTTTTAGTCGTTGGATCAAACCCTTCTGGTGGTATTTGTTCAGTGCCGCTGCGTCATTATGGTCAGGCCGGACGTGTCTTGGTTGCAGGGTGAAAACAGGTTTCCTGGAAACAATGGATTCTGCAACCATAGTCAGGCTGTCTTCCGTGGTAAACAGGGCATTGGCTTGTTGCAACCAGCTTTGAATCACTTTTTTGGGATTGCTTGCATATAGTATCAGCTCGTCGATATAAGGTTGAATGGTTGACGCTTTAATCGCCTTGTCCAGAATCCTTTCCGCTTCGATACCGGTTCGTCGGGAGGTGGAGATCAGCCATTGACAGGGGTAGCGGGACTGAATCGCTGCCAGCAAGCTGACCAAATCCTGCCAGTCAGTTTGATCGTATCGGTAGCCTGCGCCATCCCCGCCAATCAGGCAGGCGAAGACATAGGGCGGCTGCTTTACGGATAAGTCCTCGATATCGGAAATATTGCTTGGTGGTAGATCCAGCACAATATTGTTGTCGACAGGCTGGTTAGTGGATACCAGCGGAGTGACGCTGAATACCACGTCCAGCAGACTGCTTCGGTAGCCTTTCAGGGTGCCGCTAAATACCTTTGTCGCATTGAATTTCTGACCTAACGCAATAGTGGCGAACAGGGTATTGCCGCCTGCCGAGATCACTATGTCGGGCGTCCGGTCAGGCAGTTTCGGAAGATGAAAAAGGGTTTTCAGTAGCGTGTTATTGAAGCGGAATTTGTGGTTTGCGGCCCAGCGCAACAGTGATCGAAACAGCTTGCTTTGCAACGTAATTTCGACGGTGTTGAACGTGACATTTTCGTATTCGCGCAAGGCATTGACAATACCCATGCTTTGATTGTAGTGACCGGGAAGCGTGTCAGAGATGATCCAGACGTGAAGATTCGTCATTTTTTCAGGCCCCGTTTGCCGGTTTTTATTCTGCATTTGAAAGCGAAAAAATTATCTTTGCCACTAATTTTTATCCGGCGAAGTGTAAAGCGTCGCTGAACCCTGTCGGTTTCTATCCCGCCTTCGGCCAGCACGGCATTGGTAAAGCCGAGCGATGCCACAAGTTCAGGGTCATCATCCTGGTAAATGCCGAACGGATAAGCGAAACTCGTGACAGAGGTGTTAAAGGTTGTCTCCAGTTGTACTTTGCAGTCTGCGATTTCCTTTCGTTTTGTTTCTTCGTCCGATGTCGATAAATTGACATGGCTCAATGTGTGGCCACCGATTTCAAACAGACCGGAGTCGACCATCTCTTGAACCTGTTCATCTGACAACTTGGCGGTTCTGGCCAACTCTCCGGAATCGTGATGGGCTTTTTTTTGGGTTGACCAATCATTGTCATGGCGATTTACGACTAAATAGAGTGTGCCCTTGACCCCGTACTTTTTCATTATTCGAAACGCATCGGTGTAGTTGTCTTGGTAGCCATCATCAAACGTGATGGCCACCGTTTTGTTCGGCAGCGATTCTGAATGACTCATCAGTTCTGCCATTGTGGTGAAGTGCCAATGATTGTGTTTGAGCCAGGTAATCTGTCGTTCAAATTTTTCCGGTGATACTCTCAGGCCATTAAATTTGGCTCCGGAATGGGGACAGGCTATCATGTGGTACATCAATATTCTCGGGTGTGAATAGTCCTTTGGTTTCCGCCACCAAGCATAGCGAAAGGAAAACCACAGGACGAAAATGGTGACTGGAATAAATAAATAAAGCATCAAGTGGCCATGTCGAAACAATCAGTGTGCTAAACACCACTCTGGTGTCAGAGTCGGCTATTGTTGCCGGTTTGTCGGAAGTTGGCAACTCTAGGGTGGGTGGACTGGATTCAGATTGAAAGGTTGCGTCGTTTTAGAATAGGAAAAATCATTGTTTGAACGAATAATCGTTTATATAGCCGTTGTCCTGATGAAGGGCATCGCTCTTTTGCCGTTAAAAATGGTTCAGGGGCTGGGCAGCGGCGTCGGTACCCTGCTTTTTTGGGCAAACCTGAAACCTGCTCAGATCACTCGTATCAACCTGACGTTGTGTTTTCCGGAAAAAAACAAGCAAGAGTTAGATGCTCTGGTAAAGCGGAGCCTTCAGGAAACCGCCAAGACCATGCTCGAGTTTGCTGTGGTATGGTTCAGAGAAGCCAAGGCGGTGCTGGCTCTGGTGCGATCGGTAGAAGGTGAGGAGCTGGTCGAAAATGCGGTCAGCCAGGGCAGGGGAATACTTTTTCTAGGGCCGCACCATGGTAACTGGGAAGTGGCCGGTTTGTATCTTGCTTCTCGTTATCGAATGGCATCCATGTATCGACCACCAAAAATGAAAAAACTTGAACAGGTAATTACCCTGGCGCGCAGCCGAACTGGTGCCGAGTTGCTGCCTACCACTCAGAGGGGGGTCGCGCGCTTGTTGTCAATTCTGAAAAAAGGCGGTACCGCCGGAGTATTGCCAGATCAGGTACCTTCGCCCAACAGTGCCGAATTTGCGCCGTTTTTTGGCCAAAATGCACATACAATGACTTTGGTTACAAAGTTGGCCCAGCGTATCCGGCCAAAACTGATTGTTGTTTTTGCGTTACGTTTGCCGGAAGGCCAGGGATATAAATTGTGTTTTCGGGAAGCGGCGGAAGGTGTCGAGTCGGATGATTTGGCTGTCTCGCTGGCAGCGGTGAATCGATCTGTAGAAAATGCGGTATTGGAAGCCGTACCTCAGTACCAGTGGGAATACAAACGGTTTCGTCGGCGCCTGCCGGGCCAGAAAAAGCTTTATTGAAAAAAGCTTGCGGGTAAAAAGTGTATTTGCAACTGAAGGTGCACTCAGTCTCTACCAGGCGCAAAAAGCCGACGCTAGTCGGCTTTACCGGGTCAGCTGATAATAATGGTTGGTTACACCACTTTCAGTGCTTTGACACCGGCATTCAGGCGACTCTTGGTTCGAGCTGCCTGGTTTTTGCTCATGATTCCTTTGTTGACCATACGGTCAATAAGCGGTTGTGCAGCGATGAAAGCACTGCTGGCCGCTTCGTAATTGCCTTCGTTGATTCTGGCCAATACTTTTTTGATATAAGTTCGAACCATACTTCTTTGGCTTGCGTTATGACGACGACGTTTGTCCTGCTGACGTGCACGCTTTTTGGATCCTGCTGAATTTGCCACCTGGATTGCTCCTAAAAACTAATTTTTGCCGTTTCCGGCGTAGTGAATGCTGTTCGCTGATAAAATGACGCGAGATTGTGCCTTGTTACCAGATTGATGTCAAACTAAATGTGTTTCCAATTCCTGGTGCTGGAGGTAGAACTCAGCCGAATTTGTTTGTTTCACTATTATGGGTTGTGACAGGCTAAGCCGGGAAGAAATAAAGGAAGCCGGTTTACGAAAATGATTGCAAATTATGTTGAGGGTTCCCGGTAGGGTGGGAATAAGAGAATAGGGTAAAGAGTCTATCCGCTAAACAAGTCAGCGGACAGACTTTAAAAAACCTAAAGAGGAACGATGTTCTCTGCTTGTGGGCCTTTTTTGCCTTGAGTAATGGTAAACTCAACTTTTTGACCATCGGCCAGAGTTTTGAACCCTTCGCCTGAGATTGCGCTGAAGTGGGCGAAAACGTCGGGGCCTGATTCCTGTTGAATAAAACCAAAGCCTTTTGCTTCGTCGAACCATTTAACGGTTCCAGTGGTAGTCGACATAGTAAAATCCTATAAAGTGACAAATTTGGGGTCTTGAATGACCCATGGGCTTGAAGCTTTGCAGATACTTATGTGTTACAGGACGAGGTACTCAAGACGGGACTTCGAAACGGCGTTCATAAATAGGCGGCTTACTTACAAGCTGACGACGAGTATAAACCCTATATTTATGCTGTCAACCGAAAAATGAAAAATCTCGTTATGGTCGAGTTGACGGCTCTTGTGGTGAAGCAGCGGTTGTCACAATTGATCAACAGGTTCAGACCGGTTCTTTTTGGTTTAGTGGCCGGATTATGTTTGGTTATAATGGGAACCGATTGACATATTGGAGGCAGGAAACAAAAAATGGCAAAGTCACTGCAGGAACAGTTGTTACAAGCGGGTCTGGTCGACAAGAAAAAAGCCACGCAGGTAAGAAAAAACAAAAACAAACGGGCTAAACAAGCGCGGCGTGGTCAAGATGAAATCAATGAAACGGATGAATGGGTCAAAAAGGCCCGGGAAGAAAAAGCTGAAAGGGATCGTGAACTAAACCGCAAGGTGAACGAAGAAGCGCATAAAAAAGCGATCGCGGCACAAATTGTCCAGTTGGTTGAAAACAATAAAATTGACCGTGAAAAGGGAGACGTGGGTTATCAGTTTGTGGATGCGGGAAAAGTCAAAAAAATCTATGTGACTGGCAATGTCCAGGAGCGGTTGGCAAGAGGTCAGGCAGCCATCGCCCGGTTGCGGGATAGCTATGAAGTGATTCCCAAAATGGTTGCGGAAAAAATCCTGGAAAGGGCAGAAGGTACGATTGTCGTCTATAACAAAGCCGAGGTGAAAGAGGTCGCTACCGAAGATGATCCTTATGCGGACTATCAGATTCCGGATGATTTGATGTGGTAGCTATATCGAGTGTGATAGTCATATCTTTTTCATTCTACCTGGTTGGTGCGTGTATGCTTTCTCTAATGGCTAGCGTATGCAGGGTTTGGCGGTGTTTATTCAGGTTGTATTTGTGGCTAAATGCAGGTTTAATCTAATCGGGTAACCGGAGGTGTTTAACCTCTCGTCCCCACAACACCCTGCATGCGGGTCCGCACAGGGCGTTTCACTCAGGATAGTGAAGCTTGATCCAACCATCACGCAACGCGTACAACCCCTCAGATTTTAGATAAGCATTAGATAATGCCTGATTAATCCCTGGAGTTTTAGAGCTACGCCATGGCCCTTTGCTGGTTATGCCACATGCAACTGCTGCTGTTACCTCTACGCCTCGTTTCATCAACTGACGTACTCTGGTTCGTGGTTTTCGCCACTGACGCCAGTAGGCCATCCGTATTCTGCGTCGAATCCATTGATCTAGATCCAAGCAAAGCTGATAACCTTTAGCGATACCAAAGTAGCCAATCCAGCCCCTGATATACTGACAGGTTTTGAAAAGCTGATAGCACATTGATACGCCCCAGTTGCGGTTCGTTAATTTTCGAATCTGGTGTTTAAACCGTTCCAACGATTTGGGGTGAATATGGATATTCCCAGCTCGAAAGGTGAATCCTAGAAACTGACTCCGGGTGGTTTTAACAATGTTCAACCCTTCATCATGTCCTGTCCATTACGACAGGCATTTGACTACTATGGCGTCTGCTGACTTCTGCTTAATCACAATAGAAATTACTCCTGATTGCGCTATCGGTGTGACCGCCAGGGATGGCGGGAATGCAGATATTGCAGGAGCAATATATCTGCCATCTTGTTCGCTCACTTGGGGTGATGACGTCCAAGTGCCAAGGCATCTCTATACCTGCGCCTTACTGGTTTTCTACCGATCGCGGGTTAAGCAGATTTCCCCAAATAAGAACATTAACTTTCCTTGCACAACTGCATCATTTACGGTGGCCGTTAGATCACAGGGCTTCGTCGTCTTGTGCCGACTCGCCTCCAGCCTACGCCTCATATGATGTTTTTGTTCATCAGCTCGCAGTTTTGCGTCCGGCTTCCTTCAGGCCAATCCTCGCAGATTGGCCCTTGCCATTCGCTAGTAGTTTATCGTCTAATCATAACATGGTTTTCGACGGTGATCTTCCTACAGAGGACTTTCACCTCATTAGTTAATGCCCATGTCGGGCGTGCCCTACCAAATTTAAACATCGCTCAATAAATGGAGAATGAAATGAGTGAAATACTTTTATGTAATCAGCCAATGAAGGCGGACTTTCTAAGCAGCTCGTGTGGTATTGATTCTGATTTAATACATGGCAAAGGATGCTCTAAGCCTGCTTCACTTTCCGCCTTCACACCCTATGTACTTGGTCAAGAATTAAGCGCAATTGATTCACAGATTATCTCCACACTTTCGGTACCAAAAGTAGCCAATAATCTCACAAATTTGTCACTGTCTTTTGGTGGTGATAATACGATTGCACTTGCTGAAATGATTAAGAAACTACAGGAATACAATGTGGGTCTGATGGGCGCTTCAACAAGTGTCTATGCTAATCGGCTCAGCGTTTGCTGGCGTCCTTAAAGAGTATCAAGATGCACTAATGGCCTATCGTGTTGCCAACAATTCAAATGCCGCTTCCAAGACCATAGCCAAGCAAAAGGCGTTTAAAGCCTTTCAAAATTTACAGTTCCGTTTTAAACATGAACTTAATGCAATCAATGCTGGCGTAAAAGCGCGAAGAGGTACGCCATTATCTAGCGCGACCCGCGCCACTAATATTGCACGCAGTAGCCGCAATGTCGTAAAGCTCAATGTCACTTCTCAGGCACAAGCTCATAATCTGGTTAAGTTTACCCAGCATGCCAAGTTCCTTGGTAATGGGCTTGCTGCCATTGATTTTGCAAGTCGTGTAGGGAATATCCATAACGAATATAAGGCTGATGGTGAATGGGAGCGTGAATTATTTATTGAGTCGAGTAGTTTTGCGGCGAGCGCAATAGCTGGCACGGCTATGGTTAACGCTGGAGCTGCTGTACTGGGCTTTCTGGTCGTAGCCACCCCTATTGGATGGGTCGGTTTAGTTGTGGGTGGCATCGCAGTCGCTGGGGCGGCTGCCGCAGGATCAATAGCAATGAATAATGCTGTTAAAGACAATAGTGGTGGTTGGTATGACTCAATAATGAAGGTGCTACAATTTTAATGACTATATTCTCCAAGCTGCTTGCATTGATTTTTATCTTCATGTTTATTGCATGTTTTCTGTATGTTGTTTTTGGGCAGGTAACGGTTAGAAGGCTTAGAAAAAACCTAAAAACCAAAGATGCGCTTGGCTTAGAGTTTGTAAGCGGTTGGGATATTATCAATGTGGCTCAGGCTTTGGCTTTCCCCACTTCATGGATCAATAAGCTAGAAGAATCCCGGATTTCATTTTTATATGCAAATGCAAAAATACTTCGTGAAAATACAACTCGATTAGATCGGATTTTGGGTTCAGTGTTTTATTGGACAATGATGTTGTCAGGCTTAGCAGGCGCTTTGCTGGTACTTTTAAATTCTTTGGGTTTTATACCAGAATAGGAGCTTAACACATATGAGCCTTCTCAAGTAAATAGGCCAAAGTAACTCTTATCGGTGTGAGCTTACGGCAACCTTGCGTGACTTATTCGGGTTATTGTGCCTTCGCTTCAGCCACCCTCTTAGCTTATACCCATGGTAGCCATTGCCCCGGATCCGCTTTGACCTGTTCCCGGTTTCGCTGTAAATCGGTTAAATACTCGAACAGATTGACATTTGCCTCTTACGCATCTTGTGCAAGGTAATGTCTTTATCTGTTAGTTTGTCTTGCAGGTACGCCAGCGTCTCAATGAGGGTGAACACCAGTGCCATGTCTTCCTGA
>PDWI01004914.1_pt1 | contig 20610 bp, 17 predicted proteins | sample 1430891 | NCBI WGS metagenome assembly PDWI01 (sample SAMN01162508, study PRJNA174530) | Oral metagenome, whole genome shotgun sequencing project. | biome: Marine environment; feature: Marine mammal; material: Swab sample of the gingival sulcus; isolation source: swab sample of gingival sulcus... | reverse complement strand
AGAGTTGAAAATCCTGTATAAATCCCTGGAAACAACGATTGCGGAAGGGCTTGGGCAGACGCGGGTATATATGGATATCTGCGGGACAAAAGAGGGGCACCTGGTGATTTTCGACAGAAGTAAAAAATCCTGGGATGAGAAGATTTTCAGGCGGGATGAGGCGGCTGAAGGGATTATTGTTTGGGGGATGTGAGGGGAATCCGCAGGGGCGGCATGAAATAGCGCGGGAATTTATTTCCGTGCAAAAGCGGGCGAAATGATGAGTAGACGGATCATCATGTGAAACGGTCAGGGGGGAACGAAAAATATAAGTGACCTTGATATTATTCAAAAAAATTGAAGATGAGCTTGAGGTAATATTAGTACTACAAATTTTTCAACACAACCGGCCCGACGAACGCCGGAGACCATGTCAGTGGGCGCGTGACATGAAGAAGCTGCGGCAGAAAACCTGCCGCAAAGCGGGACGAGAAATGTCTTTCCGATAAGGGGCATGCAAATTTGCAAAGGTGTTACCAAAATTATTAATTTATTCAATTGCTTATATTATCAGGAGAAACAGATGACTCCCGTTATTTCTCAACCGGAATTTTCCACAATCACCCCGGCAACGGATATGAGAGGCGTTTGGCGCAATTTTGATCCCCACCTGCTCGCCGATCCGAAGTCACGGCAATATATTGAGCGAAAGGACGCGGCACTTCAGAAACTGATCAATACCCTGGAATACGCTCCCCGCCCGATTCATGCCTTCCTCTGCGGTCATCAGGGCAGCGGAAAGACGACGGAGTTGAAACGCATCTATACGCATTCGAAAATTCAGCGGCAGTATATTCCCGTTTACTTGACGGCCAAAGACCTTGGCGGAGACCTTGCGCACCTGACAGTGGATGCCGTGTTTCTGGAAATTGGCCGCAAGCTGCTTGAACTGGCGGACGAAACCGATACAAAACTGCTGCCCCAAGGCTATGCGGACGAACTGGACAAATGGGGGCAGCAGATTGTGAAGACATTTCTCGGCAATCAGCAGATTGATGCGGAAACCGGTGCCAAGGCGGGCTGGTGGCTCGCCTATTTCCGGGCGCAGCTAAAAAGCCGCCGGGAGTGGAAAATTGAACAGCGGCAGATGCTGGAACCCAAAATTCAGGATTTGATCGACATTATTCAGCGGATGGCCCAGGAGTTGAAAAACAACACCCAAAAGACGCTTCTGGTTCTGGTGGATGATCTTGAAAAAGGGGAGTCCGATCTTCATAAGGAAATGCACACGCGGCTCTTTCAGGAGAACTATGACTTTTTGGTGCAGCCGTCGTTTGCCATGATCTACACCCTGCCGGTCTATTTTCGGGCCATGCCCGGCAGATGGATTCCCAATGACCAGGTGTACGCCTTTTCCGCCGTCCGGCTCTATGAAAACAGCAGAAAAAAGAGCCGTGCGCCCCGGCTGGACAAGGCGGGGGCCGGTTACCGGTTGATGCGTGATTTTGTGGAGACCCGCATAGAAAACCCGTCCGGATTCTTTGGTGAGGATGATCTGGACGAAATGCTGCTTATTGGCGGCGGACTTTTCCGTGAGACCGCCCGCTGCATTCAGGAGGCGGCCTATTCCGCCCTGACGCGCGGTGCATCCAGAATTGAAGCGGAAGATGTAAAGCGGATCTTCAACGCCGTCAAAAAGGAGTATCAGCCAATGATTCGCGGCGGCGCCATCCGGATTCTGAACGAGGTGGATGAAACCGAACAGGGGTGGGTGGAAGGCGTGGAGCCGTATCTCCAGTCCCGTGCGGTTGTGGAATATGAAAATGGCGACCTGTGGCTTGACCTGCGGTATGTGCTGAAGGATTACGTCCGCAAACTTGCGGGCAAGGATCAGGGCGAATAAAAAATGGAGGAAAACCATTCCCCGACCGGCGATTGCGCCAGAATCATGCCGACCATCCGGGCATCCCGCGACGCCGTTGTCGCCGAAATCGTTGACCGCTCCCGGCGGGCGATTGCGGCGAACCTGCCCATGTTCCTCATCGTGCAATACGATTATAAGGCCGACAGGATCGCTTTTCTTGATTCCCTGCGAAGCGCCTTGACCCATGCCGGGCTGTATGCGCGGGAGTTCGACCCGGTACAGAATCCCGACCACGGAACCGGATCGCTCTATCCCCTTATGGCGAAAGTTTCTGCGGAAGATGCCGTCAGCCTGATCTTTGATCTGCCGCGCAAGGCGGGCGAAATCTGTGCAGACCAAGACTTTATCCACTATCTCAACATCCATCGGGACAGCATTGCAGGCAGCCGCTTTCGGATGATCCTGATGCTGCGGAAGAAAGACGCAGCGCAGTTCATCCGTTCCGCCGGTGATCTGTGGGACTTCCGAAATGCGACCTTTTGGCTGGAGCGGCCGGATTCAGGCCATTCTTCCTGGATATGGGACCGGATGGAGACGCAATTATCGGAACTGCCCGCATCCCAGGCGGACAGCGAAGAAATACGGGCGCATATCCGAAGCGTTCGTTCCCTGATCGGGCGGACAAAGGCCGCTTCGGACAAGGCCGATCTGTATTTGGGACTCAGCCAGTGGCTCTTTCGCAGAGAAGCCCTCCGCCCCTGCTCGGAGGCGGCTTTGGAAGGGCTTGGCGTTATTGATGATGATGAAATCTCAAAAAGGCGGGCAAAACTCGAATATCACGCCGGTGCTTCGCTCTATAAGCTGAATGAATTGATTGACGCGAAAAAGCATTTGGAAAAAGCGCTTTCCGTTTACAAAGAGATTGGAAAAGATGCCCAAATGCGGGATCCGAAAGGCGAAGCGAACACGCTGGAGTCGCTGGGCGATTTGCGGCTGAGAGTTGATGATCCAAACGGCGCGGGCGACGCCTACAAAGATGCCTTGCCGATCTATCGGGAAATAAAGGATCGACTCGGCGAAGCGAACACGCTGAAGGCGCTGGGCGCTTTGCGGATGAGAGTAGATGATCTGGAGGGCGCGGGCGACGCCTACAAAGATGATGAGAGTAGATGATCTGGAGGGCGCGGGCGACGCCTACAAAGATGCCTTGCCGATCTATCGGGAAATAAAGGATCGACTCGGCGAAGCGAACACGCTTCGGGCGCTGGGCAATTATTTCAGCGCAAGGGGAGAAGATGCGGCGGCGGTTTCATCCCTGAACGAAGCCTTGACGATTCATCTTGACATTCAGGCATTTCTTGGTGTCTGCGCAGATTTGGGCGTTTTTTGCCGGACAAGGAACCGCCGGAAAGAATTTGGCATTGCCATTGTACTGGGCGAAATCTCTGCTCAGATTGCCCGTATGATTCAACATCAGTGGAATGAGGCACTTGCGTTGGAGTATCAGGGCGGCGCCTTTCAGGGCATGGAAAACCGGGACGCCGCAATCGCCGCCAAATGGCTCTCCCTGCAAATTTTCAATCGAATCGGGCCTAATAAGGCTAGCAAATCTCTCGCCCTGTTCTTTCGGGAACTCGAAGAAAGAATGGGCGCAGAAGCCTTTGCCGACCTTGTGGAAGAACTGAAGCAACACGCCGAAACCACCCGCCGCCAGGCCGTTCTTGCAATATGGCAAACCCACCGGAACAACCCGCTGGTGAAGGAGGTTCTCGTCCGCCTGCCCGAAAAACTGACACATGGTTTTGAGCGGTAATGCGCAACACCGGAATCAATCATAATGGGCCCGCAGGGGCAGGCCCCGTGTCCAGCCCTGCTTGTGGCTGGCTATGGATACCAGCAAAAAATGCAGCCGCCCCAGAAAGTCGGATTCGCCGCAAGCACCGGCGCCAAATCCGCCGAGGCCCTTCCTTAAAAAAAAATCGTAAAAAAGAAGTTGACCTTCGCTGACAAAGCTTGTACTTTATGCCCCGTTTTAAGGCTTGATTTTCCGTTGCCGCGATCCGGAAGCCCGTCGCGGCGGATTCTTTTTTTCCTTGCCCGGCGGCAAAGAGGGAGTGCAGATGACCATACAGCGGGAACTGATCGAAGAACTGGACCGGCGACGGGCCGCGTCCCTTCAGGGCGGCGGACCGGAAAAAATCGCCAGGCAGCGGGGCCGGGGCATGATGCTGGCCCGGGAGCGCCTGGAATTCCTGTTCGACGAAAACACCTTCGTGGAATACGGAATGCATGTGGAACCGGCCCATCGGGAGAAATACAGCGACCGCAAACTGCCCGGAGACGGTGTGGTGACGGGCATGGGCATGATCATGGGACGTCCGGTGGCGGCCTATAGTCAGGACGTCACTTCAGGCGGCGGTTCTCTGGGCCGGATGCACGCCCAGAAAATTGAGGCTCTCATGCGCCACGCCTCGGAAGTGGGCGTGCCCGTGGTGGCCATCAACGATTCCGGCGGGGCCCGCATTCAGGAGGCCGTGGAGGCGCTGTCGGGCTACGGAAAGGTCTTTTCCCGGAATGTGGCCCTTTCCGGACTGGTGCCGCAGATCGCGGTCATCGCCGGACCCTGCGCCGGCGGCGCCTCATATTCTCCGGCCCTCATGGATTTCATCATCATGACCCGGAAACACGCCATGATGTTCATCTGTGGTCCCGAGGTCATCAAGGCCGCCACCGGCGAAGAGGCCAACGTGGAGGAATACGGCTCGGCCGCAGCCCACGCGGCGGTGAGCGGCAACGTCCATTTCATCGCCGAGGACGACCGTCACGCCCTGGAAATCGCTTCCCGTCTGCTCTCCTACCTGCCGTCGAATAATTTGCAGGATCCGCCCCACGAACCGACCGAGGAAAGTTCCCTGGCACCCATTGAGCGCTTCAACGAACTGGTGCCTGAGGATGGCCGCATGCCCATCGACATGCACGCGGTGATCGCCACCCTGGTGGATCGCGGGGATTTTCTGGAGATCCAGCGGGACTGGGCCAAAAACATCCTCATCGGATTCGGCCGGGTGGACGGCGTGGTCACGGGAATCGTGGCCAACAACCCCATGCACAAGGCTGGCACGCTGGACATCGACACTTCGGACAAGGGCGCCCGCTTCATCCGTTTTTGCAACGCCTTCAACATCCCCATCGTCACCCTGGTGGACGTGCCGGGCTACATGCCGGGCCTGGCCCAGGAGCGCGGCGGCATCATCCGCCACGGGGCCAAGATGCTCTTTGCCTACGCGGCCACCACCTCGCCGCTGATCACCGTGATTCTCCGCAAGGCCTACGGCGGCGCCTACCTCGCCATGTGCTCTTCGGACATGGGCGCGGATCTGGTCTACGCCTGGCCCACGGCGGAAATCGCGGTCATGGGCGCGGACGGTGCGGTGCGGGTACTCCACCGGCGGGAACTGGCCGAAGCTGAAGATCCGGCCAAGCTGCAAAGTCAGCTCATTGATGAATACCGGTCCCGGTTCACCTCGCCGTATCTGGCCGCGGCCAACGCCATGATCACGGACGTGATCAATCCTTCGGAAACCAGGGCAAGGGTGACGATGGGTCTGCGGACCCTTCTCAGCAAGCGCGTCACCCGGCCGCCCAAAAAACACGGACTGATTCCCCTATGACCCCCGTTGCATCCACAAGCGCGGCCGCCGCATCCCTTCCGGCCGAGGTCTGGACATGGGGCGCCGTGGCCGAACTGATCCTGAGCGGTCTGGCTGTGGTCATGGGCGTGTTGCTGCTGCTTTCCGCCCTTACGGCTCTCATGGGACGCTTTTTCGTGGCGCTGGAAGCCCGTCGTGCCGCCCAGACCGCCGCGCCCCAAAAAACGGCGGCCGCTTCGGCCCCCGAAACGGACGAGGCCCTGCCGCAGGGCCTGATCGCCGTGCTGGCGGCCGCCGCCGCTGAAATCCTGAACGAAGATGTCCGCATCGTGCGGGTGCGGCGGCGTCCCGATATCGGTTCCGGCTGGGCCGTTCAGGGCCGCATGTCCATCCATTCCTCCCATCAACTGCGCCAAGGAGGCCCCCATTGAAACGACTCCGCATCACCGTGGACGGTATAGCATACGACGTCACCGTGGAAGTGCTGGAAGACGCTGCGTATTCGTCGTCCGCGGCTTTCCCCCGTCCCGCTGAAACATCTTCCGCCGGGATTTCCGCTCCGGCTCCGGCTCCGGCTCCGGCAACGTCCGGCGGCACTTCGGCGGCCGGGCCCGGTGTCATTCCGAGCCCCATGACCGGCACCGTACTCAAAATTCTCGCAAAGCCCGGCGATCATGTGAGCGGGGGCCAGCCCCTGCTCATTCTGGAGGCTATGAAAATGGAGACCCCGGTGGCGGCAATGCTGGACGCCGTGGTAAAGGAAATCCTCGTAAAAGAGGGAGATTCGGTCCAGGAGGGCCAACCCCTTCTGCGCCTGAACTAGGACGGCCTCATGGAGCTTCTTTCCTCGCTGTTTCCCGGACCGGCAGCCGTGACCTGGCAGATGATCGTCATGTGGCTTGTGTGTGGCTGCCTGTTTTATCTGGCCGTAGCCCGGCAATTTGAGCCCATGCTCCTGATCCCCATCGCCTTTGGGGCGCTCCTGGCTAATCTGCCTGCGGAAGGCATGTTCAACCTGCCCCACGGCGACCACGCCGGGGGCCTGTTTTACTACATCATCAAGGGCGTTGATTATGAAATTTACCCGCCCCTGATTTTCATGGGTGTGGGCGCTCTTACGGATTTCGGCCCCCTTATCGCCAATCCCCGGACCCTGCTTCTAGGTGCGGCGGCCCAGGCCGGGGTCTTTGTCACCTTTCTGGGCTGCGTTTGTATCGGGTTCTCCCCGCAGGAGGCGGCGGCTATCGGCATCATCGGCGGCGCGGACGGACCGACGTCCATTTTGCTGGCTTCGCGTCTGGCCAAGGATCTGCTCGGCCCCATCGCGGTGGCGGCCTATTCCTACATGGCCCTGGTGCCGCTGCTCCAGCCGCCCATCATGCGCCTGCTGACCACCGAGGCGGAACGCAGGATCCGGATGCAGTCCCTGCGCAAGGTCTCCCGGCTGGAACGGCTGGCCTTCGCCCTGCTGGTGCTGGTGGCCTGCATCGTGCTGATTCCTTCGGCGGCTCCCCTCATCGGAATGCTCATGCTGGGGAATTTTCTGCGGGAAAGCGGAGTGGTGGATCGCCTGACCAGGGCATGCCAGAACGAAATCATCAACGCGGTCACCATCCTGCTGGGAACCTCGGTGGGCGTCACCATGACCGGCGAGCGCTTTTTACAGGCGGGAACCCTGAAAATTCTGTCCATGGGCGTGGTGGCCTTTGGCGTCAGCACGGCCGTGGGCGTTCTCATGGCCAAATTCATGAACCTTTTCATCAAGAAAGACAAAATTAACCCCCTTATCGGCTCGGCCGGCGTATCGGCCGTGCCTATGGCGGCCCGGGTCTCCCAGGTGGAAGGCCAAAAAGCCGACCCCTCCAACTTCCTGCTCATGCACGCCATGGGGCCAAACGTGGCCGGCGTCATCGGCACGGCCGTGGCGGCGGGGTATTTTATCATGCGGTTTTCGGGGTGAGAGGTCCGGAAAAAATCTGACCACTCTTACCCCGGACCGCATCATTCCGAATCCCGAATCCATCGGGCCGAATTCTGGATCCATCATTCCGAATCCCGAATCCATCGGGCCGAATCCCGAATCCATCCGCGTTTTGCCGCCATATGTTCAATTCGTCATGATTTTCAGCACGCCGCGACAAAATCGAAGGTAAATCAATCCATCTCCCCGGATTCAGGCGTATAAACCGTTGACAGGGAGTTCCTTTCATCGCAATATTTATAAACCTCCCATATGCACAGTATCGCAATTTTTATGAATATGCGAAAGGAATCTCCATGCATGAATGGCTCGAACGCCATTACTCCGCGCTGACAAAAATCGCTGACGTCTGCCTGAAAAAGGCCCTGTGCCGCCGGCTTCTCACACTGCACAACGAAAACGGCGGCATATCGCGGGAAAATATCGCTCAGGATATCGTTCAGGATCTCGCCCTCCTTCTCCTCGAAAATCCCCGCCTGACCACGGAACTGCAAGAACGCGCCGGCCCGGACGCAGGTCCGGACCACATCTGGAAAAGCGCTGTCATCACCGCATATCTCAGCCAACTGACCGACAAGGCCCGCCGCGATCCCGATGGATTTCACTATTTCCGCAAAAACACGGTGGAAGCCCTGGACGAACGTCTCGGGTTCCGGAAGCAGAAGCACCCCGGGACCGGGCACGTAGAATCCTGGTCCCTGCCGCCCCACGGAGAAGAATTGATTCGCCTGATCCAAGACGATTGGCGCGATTTTCAACCGCCGCCGGACCTGCCTGCACCGCTCACAACAAAAGACGCGTCCAAAAAAAACGTGAAACAGGCCCTGCTCCGTTCGTTTTACGAACAGGCCCTGGCCGCAGCGGGCGCCCGTTCCGGCAGGGTGCGCCTCAGGGATTTTATGGATTGGGCCGCTTCCATCGGCCTGTTCCTGCCGAATTTCGTGGAAAACGACGCCGGAAGAGATAAATACGAAATAATGGGGGCTGATTTTCAAGGATTGGTTGTGCTGGACAAGACGGAACTGTGCCGGGCCGCACAGGATTTAATGGCGGCCCTTGACGAAAAGGCGCAACAGGCCCTGCACTATCTCTTTTGCAGGGAATTCACCCTGAAAGACAGTGCGCGGCGCATGGGCCTGGCTGGTCCTTCCAGCGCAAGCGCCCAATTTGACAGGGCGAAACGCCAATTGAAAGAAAGAATCCGGGCATGGCCCGGCACTGCGTTTGATTCGCCTTCCCGCAGTCTTCAAACGCACCTGGCAGAAAAAATTTGCGAAAAATTGGCCGCGCGGCTGAAAAAATCCGCTCCAGGGTCGAATATCATTATATCCGAACCCTAAAACTAAGGAATCCCCCATGAGCATACGAAAACTGGCGCTGCAAGAGGCGATCATGCGCCGTACCTGCCCGCCGGAGGGGATCAATTCAGATCCCGCCCATGCCGCCGCCGTCCGCAAGCACCGGGAAAACTGCCTGTTTTGCGCCGTGTTCGCCCCCGGCCCACCGAATACAGACCCGCCCCCCAAATCCGCGCCGGAACAGCCGGAACCCGGCATGTCCCGCATGATCGAAGACGCCTTTTCCCGCCTGCCGCCGGAAGACGCGGCTGCGCCCCGGCCCGGCCGCGTCTTCCGGATGAAGGGCGGCGGATGGGACGGCGCCCTTCATCGCAACCCGCCCCTGATCCTGATTCTGGACGAACCGCCTCCGGCCGCGCCCTTTGTCTGGCCGGCGGCCCTGATTTCCAGTGATCCCGATCTGGCCGGCCCCGGCGATCTGGCCGTCCGCGACATTGCCGACGGTCCGCCTGCGGAATACATCGTTCAGGTCGGGGGTCGTCCGTCGCGCATTTTCATGGTGTCCCCGGCCGATCTGGGACCGGTCACGGCGGTCATATCCGATGCGGCCCTGCAGAACGCCCGGGCCATGATGGCCGACCCGGACGCCGTCCCCCCGGGCATCGACCTTTTTCCCCTGATCCGGAAACCCGGCGATCCCCGCGTGGCCTTCCGCGCCCTTGAGGCGGAAACGGTCCGGTATTTTTCCGCCGGGGAATCCTTCAAACGCCGCCTGTCGCAATTGCGGCCCGATCTGATCTGGCCCGATTTCGCGCCGTCGGCAACCGGCGAAGCCGGGCATCGCGCCGAAACGGCGCTGGCGCTGGCGTGTCCGGGGGAAATCGCCCATGCCGAAGCCGCCGCCGGTGAAGACGACGGACGGCAGGCATGGGCCAATCACATCGAAATGAAAGGGGGGCGAATTGAACGGATCTCAATTCTGGAAGTCGGGAATCTGGAACGGGCCGGGCAGGACGCCGGCATCAGTTTCACGGGCCGCATTGAGATTCCGCCCGGACGCACCAGTCATCTGATCGCCTGCATGTCGGATCGCGACGGACGGCTTCAAAGCGATGAAGACCAGGTATGGGCTCCGGAAATCTCCTTTTTTTTCGTGTTTTTCCCGGTGTCGGATGAATTTATCCGTCTGCACCTGGCCGTCGTCACGGAGGAAGCATGATCCCGGCCCGGCTTGACTCCCTGACCCTGTCCAATCTGTTCGCCGCCCCGGCCCGGAACGGCGGATGGGAAGTGCGCCGGAATCATGTGCTGGAACGGCTGGCCGGGCTGGAAAAAATATATTGGCTGGCGGACGATCCCGATGACTTCACTGCTCAGCACCGGGAATTTGCAGAACGCGCCGACGACCAGCCCGGCCTGCTGCGGATGCTGCATCTTCACCTGCTGGCCTCGGCCCTTGCAGGGGGGGACCGGGAAAACGCGGTTCCGGACTGGGCGGACGACTGGCTGGAAGCCCACCTCGACGTCCCGGCCCTGAGCGGAGGTTCGGACATGTTTCTCCTGCGAAAGGCCCGGTGGCGGCGCATCTGTTTTCCGGTCCATAAAACCCTGCTGCACGGCGGCCGGATTCGCTGGGTGATTGCCGGTCATCTTCCGGAATCATCTGTCGGCCTGATCACGCCCGACTGGCTGTCTGAAACACTGTCCCCGAAAACCGCAGCAGCAGCGACCGCCGCCGCTGCTGCGGTTTTCGGGTGGCGCGAAACAGGGCTTGTCTGGTTTCCCCTGACGGTGGATGCGGTTCGGGGCCGCTCCTTTTCGCTGGCCCTGGCACTGGCTTTTCGCGCGCTTCGCGAAAACGAACGCCTTCATCCCGCAGGCATCGCCGCCACCGGCGCGGTGGATGCCGACGGTCGTCTGCATCCGGTGGGGCACATGGCGGAAAAGCGCGCGGCGGTCCGTCAACACAAATGTCGTCTCTTTCTCCGGCCCAAAGGCGATGATCCGCCGCCGAATAATGACTGCCGACTCCTTGAAATGATGGTGACCACCCTGGACGAAGCCTGGATCATGGCCCGGCTGCATGATCCTGCCCGGCGGCGGGAACTGGGCCGATTTCTGGAAATGCTCCGGGATCCGGCCCGGTTCGTCCGCGACGCCGGAACCGTGCCGCCGGACTGGCTCCGGTACGCGGGCGGGCAGGGATTGCTGGATCGGATTCTGGCGGCTGTCCGGTCCGATCCCGCCCTGTTCCTGCGGATCACGGATCTGTTCGAGCGCTGCGTCAAGGAATCCCGCAATGAAGCGGCCCTGGCCCTGGCCGGACTCTTTTCCGGGGATCGGGCCGTGGATCCGGCGGCCGCGCCCCTGTCCGCCTTCCGCTGGGCCTCGCTCCAGGTGGGCATGTGGAATCACCGGGGCGACGTGGCGAAGGCGGACGCCTGGTCCCGGCGGGCTGATGAGCTGCTGCCGGCGGCCATTCCCTGCGATATGGACGCCGTGGCCGACGCGGTGAATTATCAGCTGGTGCACCGCCACAATCGGTATCATTTCGACCCGGAGCCGACGCCGGAATTCACGCGCATGTTGAAGGCCCTGGAGGCCCGCCACAAGGTCCAGCAGGAGTTTGGCTGCAAGGTGGACCTGACGCTGGGAGCGTTTTACGGTACCCTGGGCCAGAATTTCGCCTTTTGCGGCCCGGCCCGTCTAAGGCAAAGCCTGGATGTTTTCGAGCGGGCCTGCACGACGCTGGGCCGCGGCGTTTCTCCGGAAAACGATCCCCACTGGCGACGCACCTGCAATTACATGACCTACGCCCTGCTGGACGCCGGGCCGGCACATGCGGACCAGGCCCTCATGCGCCTGTGCGAATCCCTGAACCTGTCCGCCCCGGACCAGGCCCTTGACGCCTGCGTCCGCGCCCGCTTCTCCCGCTGGGACCACGCCCTGTTCACCCGATGGCTGGCCGATACCCTGGATGCCGCTCACCCGGCTGCCGACGCATCCCTGGCCGACGCCTGGCTGGAATTGCACGGCCCCGGCAATCCTCTTGCGGGAGATGAACATCCCTGGCAGCTCTGGTCCTGGAATCTGGGGCGCATCGCCCGCCGCCAGGGCCGGACCGGGGAGGCCATCCGCCATTTCCAGGCCGCCCTTTCCCGGTGCCGCCGCCCCGAGGCCGGGCCGTCCATCCGCGTTATGGCCCTGCTGCCCCTGTCCGCCCTGGCGGCGGAGAAGGCCGTGGGCAGAAACGAGCTTGACGCCGAGGAAGCGGCTTTCCGGAAGGCGGCGGGCCTGCTGCACCGACCTCATTTTGCCGGCCTGCTGGAGCGGTCTTTTGTCGGAGCCCTGGAGGCGGTGCGGCAGGAGGCGGGGCGGTGGTTCCCGTTTAATTACCGGTGAGGATTTTATTTTTTTCGATTTTTTTTTTGAAAAAAACGGCCTTGGGGTCGAATGGAAGAATAGATGGCAGCCGCATCAAAAACGAAAGGAGCATATGGTGAGAAGAAAATCGATTTTTTCCACTCCTCCGGAATATCCGGAACCGGAGGACAGGCAGGAAAACAGAATCACAAAAGAGTTCCGGTTTGAGCTGATCACGCCCATGTGCGGCGGCGACGCCGAAAGCTGGGAACTGGATCTGGAGCGGCCGGTGCGGGAACCTTCCGTAAAAGGCCAGCTTCGCTTCTGGTGGCGGGCCATGCAGGGGCATACCGATTATCAAAAACTGCTGTATGAGGAAAACCGCATATTTGGCGGAAACACGGAAAACGGCAGAATCAAATCGGAGGTGCTGATTTCAATAAAAGACACTCATGTCGAAAAAAAAGAGCTTGCAGTAAATTGCAAGTCTGTCCCGGAATATGTCTCCTTTCCGATTCGTAATAGAGACAACGAAAACAGCAACAAAAACAGCGATAAGATATATTTTATCGAAAAAATGAACTTCACGCTCCAGGCTGTGTATCCACGGCATGTGGAAAAGCAGATCATCCAGGCACTGACCTTATGGACATTATTTGGCGGTGCAGGAGCAAGAACCAGGAGAGGAACAGGTTCTTTATATTGTGAAGAGCTGCTGGGCGAATTTGGATCAGACGTCGATATAATGAATTATATAAGGGGAGTATCCTCTGGTGACGATACCCCCATAAAATATTCCCGTTTGAAAAATTGCCGCCTATATGCACGGGAAACAGGGGGAGAGCCGGCAAACGCATGGAAAGACCTGCTTGCAGACTATGGTGGCTATCGCCAAAAGAGACGAAAGAAGGAGATTGGAGGGAGGGCGAAGCCTTATGGAAGATCCTATTGGCCGGAACCGGATGCCATGCGCCGAATTTTTAAAGCCCATTCCGGAGGACATGAACCTTCTCATCCGGATGGGATATGGTTTCCCAGAGCAGCGTTCGGGCTGCCGGTTCTCACCAGATTTAAGGATGCCAATAGAGGAGATCCTGGAGATGAAAAGGGTTTTTTGCTGAAACCGAATATTGAAAAATCTGATCGTTTTCCTTCACCAGTATGGCTGAAAGTGATCCGGCTGCCCAATGGGAAGATATACCAATGCGCACTGGTCCTGAATCAGGAATACCCTTCTTCCCTTCGGCTTGACTGGGTGACAAAAGGAAAAGGAAAAGCTGGATATGACTTGAAAAAAAGTGAAATGCCATTCCATTCACCAGCATCGGGACCAAAAATAATGTGTGATGTCAATGGCTTTAAACTGAACCAACCGGCAACACCCGAAAACATCTACGGCCATCTTGCCGAAGCACTCGGCCTGAGAAAGGTGACATAATGCCGACATATCTGATTCAAATTACCATTGGCCCGGTGCAGGAATTCATCGCGTCCGCCCGCAAGCTGCGCGACTTGTGGTTCGGCTCGCACCTGCTCTCGGAACTTTCCAAAACCGTGGCGAGAAAGCTGCATCGTGAAAATGCCAAACTCATTTTTCCTTATTTGGGATCAAACGATGCGAACCAAGACAATTATCTGGAAGAAAAACTGAAAAAAGACAGCGACCTCATCGTGGCCAACAAGATTCTGGCGGAAATAGAGACGGACGACCCCGCCAACGTGGTCGCGACTGCCAAAGCGGCCTGGTCAGAGCATCGCCGGGAAATTGGTGAAGCCGCGCTGAAGAAAATCAAAAGCATCCCGAAGATCAGGATCAACGAGAAACTCTACGAAAAACAAATGCTGGACGCCGGTGAATTCTTCGGCGCCTGGGTGGAATGGAACGGGAATTACGCGGAGGCAAAGGCCGAACTGGACAAGGTTTTGGCCGGCCGGAAAAATCTGCGTGAATTCGACGCCCCCGCCTGGGATGGCACCGGCATTCCCAAAAGCAGTCTGGACGGTCTGCGAGAAGCGGTCACCGGCGACAACCAGGAGGAAATCATCGGGCTGATCAAGGAAAACGAGCGGCTGGACGCCCTGGCCTGCATCAAGCGCTTTTATCCGTTGACGGGCGGCCAGGAGCGAAAACATTTTGACGACCTGAGCGGCATCGCCCTGCTGCCCTGGATGGAAGGTATGACGCAACGGGGAAAAACAGATCTGGTGCTGAAATTCATCCGTGCAGACAAGATACGCGCATCCCTGCCCCGGCAAAGGGATGTATCCGCTGTCACCGAAGATAATGTCATCCAGATTTGCCGCATCTGCCCGGAATATTTTTTTCTGGAGGAGAAAAAACTCACGGAACTGGACGCATTCAGCGCCTTTCGCGACATGGAGAAAGCGTTTCGGGAACCCCATAAATACGCCTGCATTCTGGTCGGCGACGGGGATCATATGGGCAAGACCCTGGAGAAGATCCAATCGGCTGAAGGCCATCGGACCTTCAGTCAGCATCTCGGCAATTTCGCGCGCGATGTCGGCGGCATTATTGGGAAGCATGGCGGCTCCCTGATTTATGCGGGGGGCGATGATGTCATGGCTTATATCCCCCTGCATCATGCCATCGAATGCGCCGGAGAAGTGCGCGCAGCCTTTTCGAATACCATGGATGCCATTTTCGCGGATAAATCCATAGACCTGCCCCTGGATCTGCTGGACGAACGGCCAACCTTCAGCGCGGGCCTTGCCATTGTCCACCAGAAAAGCCCCCTGGATCAGGCATTGAACAAGGCCCGTCAGGCGGAATCCATGGCCAAGGAACAAGGCGGCCGCGACGCCCTTGCCATCATTCAGAGCAAACGGAGCGGATCGGACATCATCATCTGCGATAAATGGGACGACGCATCTTCCGGAAAAAACAGCGGCATTCTTTCGCGCCTGAACAGCATGATCCGTCTGTGCCGGTCGGGCAAACTGCCCGGCACGCTGCCTTACCAGTTCCGACAGGCACAACTGGAAGGCGGGGATGCGATTGCTTTTGAAATGCCGGATCTGACAACGGCCCAAAATGGCGGCGCATCTTTGCCGAAGCCGAAAAACGCGGCGTCCGCGCTGGTATTGCGGCTGTTGGAACACAAGGAATATGCCGAAGATCTGCGGCAAATACTGCTGGATCAAACATCCATCCGGAAGCTGGCGGATGAAATCGTTATCGCCCGGCAGATCGCAACGGCCCAAACCATCAGCAAGGGGGGGAAAGACGTTGACAAGGTACAGACTGACAACCAATGATTTTTTGGTCTTTCGGGACGGACGCCCTTTCGGTGCGACCGGCACCTTTGGCGGAAGTTCGCTCAGATGGCCCTATCCGCAGACCCTGGCCGGCATGGTGCGCACGGCCGTCGGCTTTGCCAGAAGTCCGGATTATTTTAGAGGAAAACAGAAAGAAAAGAATATCGCCGAAATTATGAAAATCGGCATCGGCGGTCTCTGTCCCGCCGTGCAAAAAAACGGAAGCCGGCGGGAACCCCTGCTGCCCCTTCCGGCGGATCTGGTGATGACCGATGCGGGTAAACGCAGACTGGCACTGCATTCCATGACGTATGAGACCCTTTCAAAAGGGCAGGGAACCGATATTGCCAATCCGGACTGGCTGATTCCGCGCCTTGATTTGCAGGAGAAGCCCACCAGACAGGTGCCGTTTCTGGCGAAGTGGTCATTTTTCCGGGAATACCTCAGCGACGCCCTCACCGGTGAAAAGCATTTTTCCGAAATCGGCATTGCAGCCCCGGTGACCAACCTCCGCATTCACAACGAATTGAATACCCAACTGGTGACCAAAGAAGGTGGCTTATTTTCCAACGAGGCATTTTATCTGAAAGTGAAGGAATACGTTTATCCGAAAGTAAAGAAGGACGGTTATCCGAAAGAGGAGGCAGACGTTTATCCGAAAGTAAGGAAGGACGGTTCTCCGGAAGAGGAGGAAGACGTTGATCCGGAAGTGAAGGTGCTGGATCTGTCCATTAATTTCGACGTAATCAACGACACGGCGGACGATATCAGCGGCCATGTCTGGCTTGGCGGCGAACGCAAACGGGCGCGGCTGACCCGGACGGAGGAAAAATTTCCCGCCTGCCCGGATGTTTTTGACAATCAGCGTTTTCTCAAGCTGGTCCTGACGACCCACGGAGATTTTGGCGGATGGTGTCCTGAATGGCTCAAACCGGACCTGGGCGCATCGTCCATTGACTGGGTAACGATTCCAAAAACGGATCATATGGTCCGGCTGCGCTCCGCCGTTGTCATCGGCTGGGACGGCGTCAGCGGGTGGGATCTCCAGCAGCGCGGTCCCAAGGCCATGAAAAAACTGGTGCGGCCCGGTGCCGTTTACCTGCTGGAAGTGAAAGACCCCGCCTCATCCGCCGGTATTGCCGCGCATTTATGGGGCAAAAGCCTTTGTTCCGATACAGAATCCAGAAACAACGGATACGGCCAGTGCGTGCTTGCCAGGGTATCCGTTCCGGAAAAATAAAAAGGAGAAAAAAATGATCAGCAGACTGCTCACCATCCAGGCTCTTTCCCCCCTGCACTGCGGCGTCGGCCAGGGACTCGGCGATATCGACCTGCCCACGGCCCGCAATCCGGTTTCCGGGCATCCGGTGATTCCCGGCTCTTCCATCAAGGGCGTTCTGAAAGACGAATTCATTGATAATGGCCTGGGAAAGAAAAAAGACGAGAAAAACGGAAAGAAGTGGTGCGAGGCCCTGTTTGGGAAGGCATCCGAAAAATCCAATGAATACGCCTCGGCCATCTCCATCAGCGACGCCAGCCTGCTGGCCCTGCCCGTGCGGTCGTTTTTCGGCACCTTTGCCTGGATCGCGTCGCCGTACACGCTGGAACTCCTGAAAACAAGCCTTGCCCGCAGCGGAAAAAAAATCGGCGACCTGCCGGAAATCCCCACTCTGGGTCTGCGGACGGACAATGGCGCCTATAAGGCGATCATTACGGAAAACAGCCTCCTGCGCCAGGATAAGGACAATCGCATCCTGCTGGAGGAAATGGATCTCCTGATCGACGGCGCGGCAGACGGAGATCAGAATGGGAAAAAGCAAAATCTGGCCGATGAATGGGCCGACATAATTGCCGGGCTGTTCTTTGATCCGGAAACCCAGGGGGAAGCCGGCGAGATTTTCAGGCGCCGGTTCGCCGTGGTGGATGACAACGCCCTGAACTTTTGCTGCGAATGCGGCCTGCCCGTGGATGCCCGCATCGCCATAGACGAAACGACCGGCACCGTGAAAGACGGCGCACTCTGGTATGAGGAAACCGTTCCCATGGAATCTCTGTTTATCGGCATGGCCGGCATTGACAAATCGTACAGGGAAGATGTCTCGGCCAGCGCGGAAGAGTTTGCCGGTTTTCTCGTGAAAGCAGGCGTCATCTATTGCCAGATCGGCGGCAAGGCCACCGCAGGAAAGGGATTCAGCGCCGTCAGGTTTCAGGGTTTCAGGGCGGAAGGAGAAAAAGAATGAAAAGCAGAAGCCAGATCTATTCCAACCAGGTTTTTCCCCATGTGCAGGCTCTTGCGGATGGTCCGATGAGCGTCGAGCAGAAAAAAAAGTACAAGATGCTGTCCAAAAAGGCGGGCGGTCTGCTGCGTACCGTCGGACTTGTGCAGTTTCTGACCTTTCTTGCCGCAAAAAAGGCAAAAGAAACACAGCATGGCGATCTTCTGAAGTATCTTCGGGAGGAACTAAGCGATCTCAACCTGATAGATGCCCGGAATGACGCCGCCTTTCTGGAGGAGGTCAGAAAGATGGAACTGCCGCAATACATGCGCATTACCTCTGTCACCTTGCAGCTTTTGCAGTGGCATAAACGCATCAGCGAGATCCTGATTGCCGGAACGAACTAGGAGCGGGGCAGATATGGAAGCAAACAGAAAAAATCTGAATCATTTTCTGACGATGGATCCGGCCGCCTGCACAAATCTTGGTCTGCGGCTGGATAAACTGAACCGGGAAATCGACGAAGAAGGCGAGCATGAAAAGAAAAAGAAAATGCTGGGCCTTATGGCAGGTTTCCGCATGGACGGCGAGTTGTTGAAAGCCTACCGCCAGTCATTTAAGCGCTGGAAAAATATCATGTGTGACTGCGACGACCGCGAGTGCTTTGAAATTGAATCCACCTCAAAGGTCTTGCTGGGAACCGGCAACGCCTCTGTATTTGAATTCGGCGTGAACCTGAACCGGCCCTGGGGTGTTCCCTGTATTTCCGGCACAACGCTTAAAGGGGCGGTCTCGTCCTATTTGAGCCGATATTATGGCGAGAACTGGTGGAGATCCTCAGAAAACGCCGAAAAAAGCGCCTGGCAGGTGGAAGTCTTTGGCGGCATCTTAAAGGATAACCCAAAAAAACAGTCCTATATCGGTCTGGCAATCTTTGCGGACGCATGGCTGGTTCCGGAAGGCGAAGGCACGAAGAACTGGTTCGCAACGGATATTATCAATCCCCATTATCCGAACTATTACGGGGAGCAAAACCGGGCGGGCGAGAAGCATATCGCACCGCCTGACGGCATGGCAAGTCCCGTTCCCCTTCCTGTCGCGGCGCTGAAGCCCGGCATGAAATTCCTTGTTGTCATTGCCGGTCCTGAAAAAGAGCGGGAATTTTTAAAGAGAGTGCTGGGCGAAGCGCTTGCAACAGAGGGGATCGGCGGTAAAACGGCTTTGGGATACGGTCGGTTTAAAGTTTTGGAAGGCGGAAAAAAGCAAAAACCGAAATACCAGATCTGGCCCGGCGCAAACGTGAAATTTCATCCCAATACAGGAGAGATCGAAGCCTTGTTTGAAGGGAAAAAGGCATATGCCAAAGAAAAATCGCTGATACCGGAAGAACACCACAAGAAATTGTTCAAGAAGAAAAAGAGCATTGTTTTGGATGTGAAGGTCCAGGAATACGGCAACTCATTCAAGATTGTCGGACCGGATAATAGAGCCGCAGCCAGTCCTGACCAGTCCTGACCAGTCTTGACCGGTTCTGACCGGTTCTGACCGGTTTCGATCGGCCGCGAATGCCGGAAGGGAAAAGGCGCCGCCTGAACATCAAAAACAAGGATGAATGCCATGCCCCAAAAATACCTCACCTTCCTCGGAACGAACGACTATCAGTCCTGCACCTACTATTTCAAGGGTGAAAACGAGAACCGGAAACAGGGCGAAAACGAGAACCAGATCGAAAATATCCGCTTCGTGCAGGAGGCCACCATCCAGTTCAACTGCATGGACTGGACGGACGACGGCGACAAAATCATCGTGTTTCTGACCGAAGAGGCCCGCAGGAAAAACTGGCAGAACGACGGCCATACCGACCGGAAGACAGGGAAAACGCTTTTCCGTGAAGGTCTGAAAACCCGGCTGAAGGCATTGCCGCCGCCGTGCCCGGTATGTCCTGTTGACATCAGAACCGGCAAATCCGAAGCCGAAATCTGGAAGAATTTTGAAACCGTGCTGGCGCAATTGGACGAAGGCGACCGGGTGATTCTGGACATCACCCACGCCTTCCGGTCCATTCCCATGCTGGCAGTGGTGCTGCTCAATTACGCCAAGGCGGCCAAAGACATCCATGTGGCGGGCATTTATTACGGTGCATTCGAGGCGGGCAAACCGCCCGATACCGGTCAGGAGGACCGCCGCGTCCCGATTTTCGACCTGACGTCCTTTGACGAACTTATGGACTGGTCGGCTGCCGTTGACCGGTTTTTCACCGCCGGTGACGCGGCCAGCGCCCGGCGGTTGACGGATGAGACCATCCGGCCCGCCCTGAAAGCGTCCAGGGGCCGGGACGCCGCCGCCGCCGCCCTCCGGAATGTCGCGAAGGCAATGGAACAGTTCGCCCGGAATATGACCACCTGCCGGGGGCCGGAAATCGGCCCTTCGGCCCGGCATCTCCGGGAGCAGATCGAAAAGTGTACCGGTCTGAACCTTCCCCATCCGTTCGAGCCCCTGCTGAAAAAACTGCGGGGCGAGGCGGAGAAATTCGGAACGGACGAGGTGCGAAACGGCGTGGCTGCCGCCCGCTGGTGCCTGGACCGCAACCTGATCCAGCAGGGATACACCATTTTGAAGGAAACCCTGATTTCTTTTCTGGTGCGCGAAGACCAGGGAGACGTGCTGTGCTTAGATGCCAGGGAGCTGGCGGACCAGGCCCTGAATATTCAGGGAAAAGGAACGCCGCAGGACGAGTGGAAATCACCGGCAAAGGACAAGCCGGAGATCATCCGGCGGCATATGAAACGGCTCACGGACGATCAAAATCTGCAATCCTTTTTGAATTCCCTGAAGGACCACCGAAACGACATCAATCATGCGGGATACCGGAAAGAATCACGAACGCCCGACAGGCTGCGGAAAAAACTGGTGACGGTGCAAGAATCCGTGGAAAGGTATTTTTCCGATGGGCCGCTGTCGGCGGATGCAGGGGAAGCCGCTG
>PDWI01018279.1_pt1 | contig 20612 bp, 17 predicted proteins | sample 1430891 | NCBI WGS metagenome assembly PDWI01 (sample SAMN01162508, study PRJNA174530) | Oral metagenome, whole genome shotgun sequencing project. | biome: Marine environment; feature: Marine mammal; material: Swab sample of the gingival sulcus; isolation source: swab sample of gingival sulcus... | reverse complement strand
TGGTCTTCGAAGATCAGGTCAACCGTCCCCTTCTCCTTGAGTTCCATGATCTGGTCGGGCGTCATGGAAGTGATGGCCTTGGCCGCCACCGGCGCCCCCTTGCCGAAGCGCGGCCCCAGAGCCCGGAAGTTGGCCTTGGCCGAGAGGGTGGCGACACTACGAGGATCGTCCACTGTCTCCAGGGCCTTGACATTCAATTCTTCCAAGACGTAACCGGTCAGTTGCGCGTCGGCCAGAAGCTTGGCCGCCCGATCATCCACCGAGTGCACCACCAAACGCCCCAGGGGTTGACGCGTCTTGATGCCCGAGTTCTGCCGCAGGCTGCGCCCGATACCCACCACGTTCTGGCAAACCCCCATCATGCGCTCCAGCTCCGCATCCACCAGAGCCTGGTCCGCCACGGGGAAGTCCCGCAGGTGGACCGAACCGCCCGCCGCGCCACCTGTCGTCAGGTTGCGGAAAATTTCCTCGGTGGTGAAGGGGATGAACGGGGCCAGCAGGCGCAGGCTGCTCTCCAGAACCGTATACAAGGTCTGGAAGGCGGTGCGCTTGTCCACGGTCATCTCGCCCTTCCAGAACCGGCGGCGGCTGAGGCGCACGTACCAGTTGCTGACATCGTCCATGACGAAGGCGCCCAGGGTCTTGGCCGCGCGGGTCAGATTCAGGGCATCCAGGTCCTTGGTCACCGACAGGGTGACGCTTTGCAGACGGCTGAGGATCCAACGATCCAGCAGGCCGGGTTTCAGCTCGGCGGTGGGATCGGGCTGGAATTCATCCAGGTTGGCGTACAGGGCGAAGAAGTTGTAGGTGTTCTCCAGGGTGGCCAGCAGCTTGCGGCTGGCTTCCTTGACACCGTCGCGATCGAAGCGGGTGGTGCCCCACACCGGGCTGCAGGTCAGCATGTACCAGCGCAAGGGGTCGGCCCCCTCGGTGCGCATGATGTCCATGGGGTCGACGGTGTTGCCCACGGACTTGGACATCTTCTTGCCCTTGGCGTCCAGGATGAGCTCGTTCACCAGGCAGCTCTTGTAGCTGCTGCGGCCCGTCAGGAAGGTGCTGATGACCAGCAGGGTGTAGAACCAGCCGCGGGTCTGGTCAATGCCCTCACTGATGAAGTCGGCGGGGTACTGACTGGCGAACAGCTCTTTGTTCTCGAAGGGATAGTGGTACTGGGCGAAGGGCATGCTGCCGCTGTCGAACCAGCAGTCGATGACCTCGGGGGTGCGCTTCATGGTGCCCGCGCAACCCTCGGCGGTGCAACCGAATTCCAGGGTGTCCACGTGGGGCCGGTGCAGGTCCAGCGCGGACTGATCGCGCCCCGTCAGTTCCGTCAATTCGGCCCGACTGACAGGCACGTGCTTGTGGTCGCAGGTGTCGCACACCCACACGTTCAGGGGCGTGCCCCAGAAACGATTCCGGCTCAGGGACCAGTCGATGTTGCCGGCCAGCCAGTTGCCGAAACGGCCGGCGCCCACCTCGGGCGGGGCCCAGGTGATGTCCTCGTTGGCCCGGACCAGCTGATCGCGCATCTCGCTGGTCTTGATGAACCAGCTGGGCGTGGCGAAATAGATCAGCGGGTTGTCGCAGCGGTCGTGGAAGGGATAGTCGTGGCTGTAGCTTTCCACCTTCAGCACGCACCCCTGTTCCTTCAGGTGCCGGATGATGGCCGGGTCCGCCTCCTTGACCCGGGTGCCGTGCCAGGGCGTGACCTCGGCGGTGAAACGGCCGTTGCCGTCCACGGGTTTGAAGAAGGCCAGGTTGTTGGCGCGCCCCACCTGGTAATCGTCTTCACCGAAGGCCGGAGCCATGTGCACGATGCCCGTACCGCTGTCCAGGGTGACGAAATCCGCCTCCACCACCACGAAGGCGTTCTTGTCCTCCTCCGGGGCGACGAAGGGCAGCAGCTGCTGGTAGCGCCGGCCCAGCAGGTCGGCACCCTTCAGCTTCTCCAGCACTTCCGTTTCCACCTCGGGATCCAGGATGCCCAGGCGCGCCTCGGCCAGGATCAGGACCTCGGCGCCGTGGCGCACGCGCACGTAGTCGAAGTCCCTGCCCACGGCCAAGGCCACGTTCGAGGGTAGGGTCCAAGGGGTGGTGGTCCAGGTGACGAAGCTCTCGTCCGCATCGACGGCCTTCAGCTTCACGTAGATGCTGGCCTCGTTCACCTCGCGGTAGGCGTTGGCGATCTCATTGCTGCTGAGGGGCGTGGCGCAGACCGGGCAGTAGGGCACCACCTTGTGGCCCTTGTAGAGCATGCCCTTCTGGTGGAACTGCCCCAGGATCCACCACACGGTCTCGATGTAGTCGTTGTCGTAGGTGATGTAGGGATCGTCCAGGTTCACCCAGTAGCCCAGACGGCGGGTGAACTCGTCCCAGTCCTGCTTGCAGGTCCAGACACTTTCGCGGCACTTGTCGTTGAAGGGAGCCAGACCGAAATCCTCGATGGCCTGGGCGCCCTGGATGCCCAGCCCCTTTTCCACCGCGCGCTCCACGGGCAGGCCGTGGGTGTCCCAGCCGGCCTTGCGCACCACGTGGTGGCCGGTCATGGCCTTGAAGCGGCACATCAGATCCTTGCAAAGGCGGGCCATGACGTGGTGCACGCCCGGCATGCCGTTGGCCGTGGGCGGGCCCTCGTAGAAAACCCAGTCCGGACAACCCTCCCGCTGCCGGATGCTGCGCTCGAAGGTCTTGTCCTCTTCCCAGAAGCGGCTGATGCGCTCCTCGCTGGCGGAGTCGTGATACTTGCTGAACAGATCGGGATACAGGGTCATCAGAATTCCGCCTTCTCCAGGAAACCGGTGACCAGGGCCTTCAGCCGGGGCTGAGCCTGGTTGGCCACCTTGATGATAGCTTCGACATTGGCCGGATGCAGATTGTCCGGCAGGCCCATGTCCGTGATGACCTGCAGACCGACAACCTTCATGCCGCCGTGGATGGCCGCCAGATTCTCCGGCACGGTGCTCATGCCCACGGTGTCCGCGCCCAGGACGCGCAGCATGCGGTACTCCGCCGCCGTCTCCAGATTGGGGCCGGCCACGGCCACGAAGACGGCCTTCTTCAGGGGGATGCCCCCTTCCAGGGCCACCTGCTCCATGGTGGCCACATAGCCGCGGTCATAGGGCTGGCTCATGTCCGGGAAACGGGGGCCCAGGCGCTCGTCATTGGGGCCGATCAGGGGGTTGTCCCCCATCAGGTTGATGTGGTCGGTGATGACCACGATATCCCCGCACGCGAAATGGGGATTCAGCCCGCCCACGGCGTTGCTGATCAGCAGGTTGTGGGCCCCAAGGGCCTTCATCACCCGCACCGGCAGGCTGACCTGCTGCATGGAATAGCCCTCGTAGTAGTGGACCCGCCCCTGCATGGCCATGACCCGACGGCCGGCCAGCGTGCCCAGCACCAAGTTGCCCTGGTGGCTGGTGGCCGTGCTTTCCACGAAGTGCGGGATATCTCCGTAGGGGATGACGCAGGCGGCGTCGATTTCCCCACCCAGATCCCCCAAACCGGTGCCCAGAATCACTCCCGGATTTCAGGACTTGGGACAGGCGCCGGACAAGGTAACATGGCCCCCTATCTGCGCCAAGGAAAAAGCGGGAATCGCCTGATTCCCGCTCATTCCCGCCGTTTTTCCCTCCACAGGGAGTCCTGGCTCAGATGCCGATGCTTTCCTTCCCGTCCGTATTCTGGACGGCGGCGGTGACGGTGTCGGCCACGGCGGCGGTGATCTCCGTGATCTCCGTGATCTCGGAGTTGTCAGCATTCTCGGTATGCTCCGTATGCTCCGTGTGCTCGGTATGTTCCGTGTGCCGGGCCATCTCGGCGGGCCCGGCGTGCTCGCCGGACTCGGTGATCGTATTGATCGGCGTGCCGGTCGTCCCGGCGCCCATGATCTCCTTGTCCAGCGCCGCGGCGTTGGCCTTGCCGGTGGACAGAGGGGAATAGTCCCGCCACTGGTCCTCTTCATCGGTGGCGGGCATGGCGACCGTGTCGGCCATCTGGAGCAGGCGGGCATCCAGATCGGCGAAATCGTCCTGGTGGGTGTCGATGAACTTGATCTGGGCTTCGGCCAGGCTCTTGAAGCGCGCCAGGTAGGTCTCCTTCTCCTGACGCAGAGAAACCATCTCGCGACGCAGTTCCTCGGTGCGGGCGCGGCATTCCTCCAGGATGCCCTTGGCCTGGAGTTGAGCCTCCTGGATGACCAGTTCACCTTCGCGGGTGGCGTTGTCCCGCGTCTCCTGCACGACGCGCTCGGCGGTCATGAGGGTGTCGCGCAGAGTCCTTTCCATGGTCTGGTATTCGGTGAGCTTGTCGTTTTGCTCGGCCAGGCGTTCGCGCAGGACCTTGTTGTCCATCAGCACCGCCTCGTACTCATCGGCCAGGGTGCCCAGGAAGGCGCGCACCTCGTCACAGTCGAAGCCGCGCACGGCCTTGCGGAAATCCTGCTTGCGTACATCCAGGGGGGTGATTCTCATCTCGGATCCTCCGGTCGCTGTTTCACCGGAGTCCAGGGGGCCGCGCGTTGGGCGCGGTCAGATTCCGGTCACTGAAACGATTCTCATCAGGATCCGAATCAAGAGATATGCCAAAATGGGCGAGAAGTCCATGCCCCCGAAGCTGACCATACCGCGCAGAGGACCAAGGACCGGCTCGGTGACTTTAATTACCATGATCAGCAAATCGTTACGCGGATCGGGGTTCACCCAACTCATGACCACGCGGGCCAGGATCAGCCAGGAATAGACCTGCAGGATGGCCAGCAACAGAACGGGAATGCTCATTTTTCGACTTCCTTGGTCCTTAAACTGTCACCGGCCCCGGGGGCCGAAAATGGCGCTGCCCACCCGGACTAGGGTGGCGCCTTCCAGGATGGCTTCCTCGAAATCCCCGCTCATGCCCATGCTCAATTCCGGCAAAGGCAGGCCCGTTTGCCGGCGGGCTTCCTCGTTCAAATCCCGCAGGGAAGCGAAAACGCCACGCAGAACGCGGGATTCCGCGCCAAACGGGGCCATGGTCATCATGCCGCGCAGATCCAGCCCAGGCAGGGCGGCCGCCTCCAGAGCCGTGTCCAGGGCCCCCGTCATCGGCAGGCCGTCCTTCTGTGCCTCCCGGCCGGCGTTGACCTCCAGCAGAATGGGCTCGCGACGGCCGGCGGCAACGGCCAGCTCGCTCAGCTTGCGGGCCAGTTTCAAGGAATCCACTCCGTGCAACAGGTGGAAGTTCCCCGCGGCGGTCCTGGCCTTGCGGCTCTGCAGGTGGCCGATGAAATGCCACCGCAGGCGGGCCGGATCCAGCCCTTCGGCCCGCAGGCGCGCCTCCAGTTCCGCGCGGCGGTCCAGGGCATCGGGCAGGCGGTTCTCCCCCAGCTCCCACTGTCCGGCCCGGCACGCGGCCAACACCAGGTCGGTGTCGATGCGCTTGCTGACCGCCACCAGACGCACGGCGTCTTCAGCACGGCCGGCACGAGCGCAGGCGGCGGCCATGCGTTCGCGCACCGCTTCCAATCGTTGCCGCGTATCGGGTGTCGGCATACCGGCCCTCTCCTTTCCACCCGGAACCATAACCCCGGCAGGGTTCTGAAACACAAAAAACAAAGCCCCTCCACAGGAGACAAGAAAAAAGGGGCCGCCCCGGAAGGACGGTCCCTCTTTCAATCCCGGATTATTTATGAGTGATCCGGGCTATACCGATGGTCTGTGGCTTAGCGCCACCGCAGCAGCATCGTCGCCGGATCCAGTTCCAGGCTGATCTGGGGGATGTCCGGATTCTCGTGCTCCTTGATCACGTTGACCTTGATGTGGCTGCTTTCGGGGCACAGCTGGATCATCACGCTCAGGAAGTCATCGAAGCGCGCCACGGTGGAGGGCACGCCGCGCTCATCCAGCTCCTGACCCTCACGATGGGTGTTGCTGCTGGTCCAGATCTCGGCCTTCCACTCGGCGGCCAGCTTCCGGACACCTTCGATCTCCCACTCCTCGGAGTTCTCGAAGCGGGGCGTGCCGTCCAGAATGACCATGTCCGGCGAGAAGCCGGTGGCATCTTTCAGGAAGGCCACGCTCTGCTCCAGCTTCTCCAGGCTGAAGTTCTTGCGGTTGTAGACCAGGATCTGGCGGTGGCGCTCCATCTCCAGCTGACGCTGCAGGACGTTGTCCATGTCCAGGCTCTGGCTCATGGCATGGAACACTTCCTCGAAGAAGGCGCTGATGTGCTCCACGGATTCCTTGGTGCTGATGTACAGCACCCGCTTATCCTGCAGCAGCTGGTCCACGGCCAGACCGATCAGGAAGGCCGTCTTGCCCACGCCGGGGCGGCTGAGCACCACGCCCAAATTGCCGGCCCCAAGGCCGCCGCCGATGACTTTATCGAAGACCCGAACCGGGCTGCGGTGGATCATGTTCTTGAAAGGCATTGTCTTTCCTCTTTCGCTTCGGCTCCTGCCGAATGAACCTGAATGCGGCGGCTACTTGTTGCCCGCAGCCTTTTTCTCCTGGTACTTCTTGACGAGTTCCTCGGCCACCTCGCTGGGCGCCGGGGCGTAACGGGCGAATTCCATGGTGAATTCGGCCTTGCCCTGGGTGCTGGAGCGCAGGACACCAGCATAACCGAACATCTCCGCCAGGGGAACATTGGCATCCACCCGCACGAAGCCCTCGTCCTCGGTGGTACCGACGATGACACCGCGGCGCTGCATCAGGGTCTTGATGATGTCGCCCTGGAACTCGCTGGGGCCCTCGATGCTGACCAGCATCAGAGGCTCCAGGGCCACGGGCTTAGCGCGGCTGTAGAACTCGCGCACGGCCGCGCGGCAGGCGGTGGTGAAGGCCATGTCCGAGGAGTCCACCGCGTGGGCGGCGCCATCGACCAGCTCCACCGTCATGCCGGTGACGGGGTGGCCGATGTACTGGCCCTGGTCCAGGCTGGTGGCAAACCCCTTCTCGCAGGCGCCGATGTACTCGCTGGGAATACGGCCGCCGACCACCTTGTTCTCGAAGTGGAACTCGCCGTCTTCGGCGGGACCGAAGCGGCCCTGCACCTTGGCGTACTGGCCGGAACCACCGGTCTGCTTCTTGTGCGTGTAATCGAAGTCCACCCACTGGGTGATGGTCTCGCGGTATTTCACCTGGGGCGCGCCGGTCTCGACCTCGGCCTTGAACTCGCGCCGCATGCGCTCGATGTAGACTTCCAGGTGCAGCTCGCCCATGCCGCTGATGATGGTGTCCCCCGTCTCATCGTCCATGTGGGTGCGGAAGGTGGGATCCTCGCGGGTGAAGCGGCCCAGGGCCTTGGCCATGTTGCTGGAGGCCTTGTTGTCCGCGGGCATGACGGCCAGGCTGACCACGGGCTCGGGCACGTGCATGCTGGAGACGGAAATGCGCTCGCCGCCGGTGAAAGTGTCGCCGCTGGCGCAGTCGATGCCGAAGAGGGCCACGATCTCGCCGGCGTGGGCGGATTCGATCTCCTCCATCTGGTCGGCATGCATGCGGCCCAGACGGCCCACCTTGACCTTCTTGCCGGTGCGGCTGTTGTACAGGTCGTCACCCTTGCGCATGGTGCCGTCGTAGATGCGCACATAGGTCAGCTGGCCGTAGGGCCCCTCTTCCAGCTTGAAGGCGTTGGCCACCAGAGGTTCTTCGTCGCTGTTGCTCAGGACGAACTCCTCCTCCTCGCCGCCGGGCAGCATCTTCAGGGCGGTGTTCTCGATATCCGTGGGGCAGGGCAGGTAGCGCGTCACGGCGTCCAGCAGCAGCTGCACCCCCTTGTTCTTGTAGGCGCTGCCCATGTAGACGGGAGTCAGCTCGTTGGCCAGCACGCCCTTGCGGATGGCGTCGTGGATCAGATCCTCGGTGACGGTCTCCTCCAGGATGGCCTCCATCAACTCGTCGCTGAACATGCTGACGGCATCCAGCATCATCTCCCGCCGGGTCTCGGCCTCGATCTCCAGGTGCGCGGGGATGTCCCCTTCGACGATGTGCTCGCCGTTGTCCCCGTCGAAGCGGTAGGCCTTCATCTTGACCAGGTCCACCACGCCCTCCAGAGCATCTTCCAGGCCGATGGGGATCTGCATCATCACCGCGTTGTGCTTCAGCTTTTCGCGCAGCTGGTCGGTGACCCGTGCGGGGTTGGCGCCGCTGCGGTCGCACTTGTTGACGAAGGCGATGCGGGGCACGTTGTAGCGCTTCATCTGCCGGTCCACGGTGATGGACTGGCTCTGCACGCCGGCCACCGAGCACAGCACCAGGATGGCGCCGTCCAGCACCTTCAGGGCGCGCTCCACCTCGATGGTGAAGTCGACGTGGCCCGGGGTGTCGATGATGTTGATCTCGTGGTCCTGCCACGAGGTGTGGGTGGCGGCGGACTGGATGGTGATGCCGCGCTCGCGCTCCAGTTCCATGGAATCCATGGTGGCGCCCACGCCGTCCTTGCCGCGCACCTCGTGGATGGCGCGGATGCGGCCGGTGTAATAGAGGATCCGTTCGGTCAGGGTCGTCTTGCCCGAATCGATATGGGCACTGATCCCGATATTCCTGATCATGCTCAGGTCTGCACTCATGACTTCATTCCTTCTTGCGGGGGATTTCGGACCCGCCGACGATCTGGGGAGCCGATTTTCGGCATATAAAAAAGCACACGCCTGCCCAACCCACCGAGGTGCGGTTCACAGGCGCGTTCGGGCCGCAATATAATGCAGGTTTTCCAAAATGCCAAAGCCGATCGGATCGGTTGGGCATTTTTTGGTTCATGCCTGAGAAGATACCCGCCGGCGGGTATCACCGGCGGGTATTCCCATTTTCCGGGCCGCGGGGCTCCCGGGGCGGCAAACGCTAGATGGCCCCGTGCTTGCGACCCACCTTCTCGAAAGCGGCCAGACAACGGTCGATCTGCTCGTCCGTATGCGCCGCGGAAGCCTGCAGACGGATGCGCGCCTGGCCACGTGGCACCACCGGGAAGCTGAAGCCGATGCAGTAGATGCCTTCGGCCAGCAGATCCCGGCTCATGCCCTGGGCCACCAGAGCGTCGTTCTCCAGCTTGCGGAAGTGCACCGGCACGATGGCGTGCTGGGGATCGGGCACATCGAAGCCCATCTCCTTCAGCCCCGTGCTCAGCTTGACCTGGTTGTGCTTGAGGGTCTCCAACGGGCCCGGATCCTCGCGCAGGATACGCAGGACTTCCAGGGCCGCGCCGCAGATCATCATGGGCAGGCTGTTGCTGAACAGGTACGGACGGCTCTTCTGCCGCAGCCATTCCACGATTTCCTTGCGGCCGCTGGTGAACCCGCCCAGGGCGCCACCCAACGCCTTGCCCAGGGTCGAGGTGACGATGTCCACCCGATCCATGACGCCGAAGGCCTCGTGGGTGCCGCGACCGGTGGGGCCGACGAAACCCGTCGCGTGGCTCTCGTCGATCATGACCATCGCTTCGTACTTCTCGGCCAGGTCGCAGATTTCCGGCAGCTTGGCCAGGTCCCCGTCCATGCTGAAGACGCCGTCGGTGACGATGAGCCGGTATTCCGCGTCCCGGGCCTCTTGCAGCTTGGCCTCCAGGCTGCCCATGTCCGCATGGTCGAATATGTAGCGCGAGGCCTTGGCCAGGCGCACGCCGTCGATGATGCTGGCGTGGTTCAGCGCGTCGGTGATGATGGCGCTGTCCTTGGCCAGCAGGGGTTCGAAAACGCCGCCGTTGGCATCGAAGGCCGCCGCATAGAGGATGGTGTCCTCGGTGCCGAGGAAGGCGCTGATCTCCTCCTCCAGCTTCTTGTGCAGGGTGGTGGTGCCGCAGATGAAGCGCACCGAACTCAGACCGTAGGCCCACTGGTCCAGGGTCTTCTTGGCGGCGGCCACCACGCGCGGATCCGAAGCCAGGCCCAGATAGTTGTTGGCGCAGAAGTTCAGGACCTTCTTGCCGCCCACGGTGATCTCGGCCCCCTGGGGGGATTCCAGCAGGCGCTCTTCCTTGTAAAGGCCCTGCGCGCGGATCCCGTCCAGTTCCTTCTGCAGCATCTCGCCGAACTTGCCGTACATGACGCCCCCCTTTAGTAGCGCTTGGCCATCTCGTCCAGGGTGACGACGGGCACCTTGTCCGCCCAGCCGGCCTGCCCGAAGGCGATCATGCGGGCCTTGACGACCTCGGCCATGGCCACGCGGGCGGGCTTCAGGTAATCGCGGGGATCGAACTTCTCGGGCTTCTCGGTAAAGAGCTTGCGGATGGCCCCGGTGATGGCCAGCCGGTTGTCCGTGTCCACGTTGATCTTGCGCACGCCGTGCTTGATGCCTTCCTGGATGGCCTCCACGGGCACGCCGTAGCTCTCCTTCAGGTTGCCGCCGAACTCGTTGATGATTTCCACCAATTCGCGGGGCACGGAGCTGCTGCCGTGCATCACCAGGTGGGTGTTGGGCAGGCGGCGGTGGATCTCGGCGATGACGCTCATCTTCAGCACGTCACCGGTGGGCTTCTTGGTGAACTTGTAGGCGCCGTGGCTGGTGCCGATGGCCACGGCCAGGGCATCGCAGCCGGTGTCGGCCACGAAGCGCTCGGCTTCTTCGGGATCGGTCAGGTGCTCGGCGGCCTCGTCCTCGCTCAGGCCGGCGCCGTGGCCGTCCTCGATGCCGCCCAGGCAGCCCAGCTCCGCTTCCACGGTCACGCCCAGGGCGTGGGCCTTCTTCACGACCTGCCGCGTCACGTCCACGTTGTACTCGTAGGAGGCGGGCGTCTTGCCGTCCTCTTCCAGAGAGCCGTCCATCATCACGGAGGTGAAGCCTTGGTCGATGGCGCTGAAGCAGGTCTCGGGGCTGTTGCCGTGATCCTGGTGCATGGCGATGGGGATTTTGGGGTTCAGTTCGGCGGCGGCCAGCATCAGATGCCGCAGGTAGTTGTCGTTGGAATGGTCTCGGTGGCCGCCATCATGATGGCCTGGATCTGCTCCATGTTGTTGACGTTGAAAGCGCCGACGCCGTAACCGTTTTCGGCGGCGTGGTCGAGCATGACGCGCATGGGAATCAGGGGCATGACGGGCTCCTTGGATGAAGGACGGAAAAAGTCGGCCCGGCGTGCGGCCGGGGGCGGCTAATCACACACAGCCAAGCTAAGCCAACGAGGCCTCCGGTACCAGTTTAAAATACCGCCGTCCCCAACGCGCCGGGGGTTTCTGATTGCGCCGGTCCCCCGAAGGGTTATCATGGCTCCCATGAAAAAGTTGCCCCCCATCCTGGCCGTCCTGCTGACGGCTCTGCTGCTGCCGACGTTCGCCGGGTCCGCATGGGCCGCCAAGGCCCCCTTGCGGGTCACCGTCAGCATCTTGCCCCAGGTCTGGTTTGCCGAGCGGATCGGCGGGGACCAGATCCAGGTCCGGGCCATGGTGGGCCCCGGCCACAGCCCCGCCACCTTTGAACCCACCAGCCGGCAGATGGCGGACCTGGAGCAGTCGAGCGTTTTCTTCAGCGCGGGCGTGCCCTTTGAGAACGGATTGCTGCGGCGCATTGCCGGGCTGAAAAACGCCCTCCCGATCCATGGTCCTCGGTCTCAGGGAGGGCATGCCCACCACAACCATGATGGGCGCGACCATCACCACGGCGATCTGGACCCCCACTTCTGGCTGGACCCCATGCAGGCCGCCGCCATGGCCGACACCATGGCCCATGTGCTGGCCGAATTGGACCCCACCCACGCGACGGACTACCGGCAACGCGCGGATAAACTGCGTCAGGAGATGATCGCCCTGCGGAGGGAAATCGAAGGTATCCTGGAACCGGTCCGCGGCCGCTCTTTCTTCGTCTACCACCCCGCTTACGGGCATTTCGCGGCGGCCTTCGGGCTGCGGCAAGAGGCCATCGAAGTCGGGGGCCGAGAGCCCGGTCCGCGGCAGTTGGCCCAGACCATCGAACGGATCAAGGAGCAGGGGGCCCGAGTCATTGTGGTGCAGCCCCAGTTCAGCCGCAAAAGCGCCGAATCCATCAGCCGCGCCACCGGCGCCGTCCTGCTGCCCCTGGATCCCCTCGCGACGGCGTACACCGAAAACCTGCGCCACATCGCCACGGAGTTGGCCACCGCCCTGCAGGGAGAAAAGCCATGAGCGCCACCACGGTCATCCGCTGCCGGGACATGAGCTTCGGGTACGACCGGCGCACCATCCTCAGCCGGGTGAATGTGGAAATCCCCGCCGGGGATTTCGCTTGCGTGGTGGGGCCCAACGGCAGCGGCAAAACCACTCTGCTGCGCCTGGCCCTGGGCCTGCTGAAACCTACCGCCGGCAGCATCGAGGTCTTCGGCAAGGAGCCCGCCCAGAGCGTGCCGCGCATCGGCTACGTGCCGCAGCATCCGAAGCTGGACCCCCTGTTCCCCATCAGCACCCTGGATGTGGTCCTGATGGGGCGTCTGAACATGGGCCCGCGGCTGGGCTTCTGGCGGCGCGAAGACAAGCAGGCGGCGCTGGCCGCCCTGGAGGCCTCCGGTCTGGCCGACCGCCGGGATCACCATTTCGCCAGTCTCAGCGGCGGCCAGAAACAGCGGGCCCTGATTGCCCGCGCCCTGGCCGGCAGGCCGGAACTGCTGCTGCTGGACGAGCCCACCGCCGGCCTGGACGCCCACGTGGAAGAGGGTTTTTACCGTCTGCTGCAGGATCTGAACAAGAAGTTGACCATCGTCATGGTCAGCCATGATCTGGGTTTCGTGTCCGGCTTCGTCAAAAGCGTGATCTGCGTGGGCCACGAGGTGCACATCCACCCCACCAGCGCCATCACCGGCGAGGTCATCGCTGATCTTTACGGCAGCGACATGCGCCTGGTCCGCCATGACCACCGCTGCACCGACGGGGGCCACCAATGTTCCTGAGCGACTTCCTGCAGGCCGTGGGGCAACATCAGTTCCTGCAGATGGCCCTGATGGCCGGCCTGCTGGCCAGCGTGCCCTGCGGGGTGGTGGGCAGCTTCGTGGTGATCCGGCGCATCAGCTACATGGCCGGGGCCATCGCCCACACGGTCCTGGCCGGGCTGGGCATCGTGAATTACCTGCAGGTGGTGCACGACGTGACCTGGCTGACGCCCATGATGGGCGCGGTGACGGCCGCCCTCCTGGCGGCGTTCATCGTGGGACTGGTGAGCCTGAAGCTGAAGCAGCGGGAAGATACGGTGATCGGGGCGGTGTGGGCCATGGGCATGGCCATCGGCATCGTCTTCATCCATCTGACGCCGGGTTACGGCACGGACCTGATGAGCTACCTCTTCGGCAACATCCTGATGGTCACGCCGGCGGACATCAAGCTGATCCTGGCCCTGGATGTGGTGGTGCTGGGCACGGTGGCGCTGTTTCACCGGCAGCTGCTGGCCATCTGTTTCGACGATGAGTACGCCCGTCTGCGTGGCGTATCCGTGGCCCCGTTCCATTTCCTGCTGCTGGCGCTGACGGCGTTGACGGTGGTGCTGCTGGTTTCGGTGGTGGGCATTATTCTGGTGATCGCCCTGCTGACGCTGCCGGCGGCCATGGCCAATCTTTTCGCACGCAATCTGTGGCGGTTGATGGGTTTGGCCGTGGTTTTCTGTCTGTTGCTGACCACCGGAGGCTTGGTGATCAGTTACGGGCCGGATCTGCCCAGCGGGGCGGTGACCATTCTGTTGACCGGGTCGGCGTTTTTTGTGACGGCCTTGTTGAGGAAGGGGCGGGGGGTGGTTTGAAGGGGCGGGCCGATAGTAAGGCTTTCATCTCCTGCAGGTTGGCGGCAGGTTCACGGCAAGCCCGCGCACAGGTGGAAACAACATCCTGATAGAATTTCGGAGTAACGGAAACCGTGCCCCCATAATTCAGTAGCAAATCCGGAAGCCGCTCGGTGATTTTTGCGCCACGAGGCGCCATCACGATGCTGGGGGGCTCTCCGTAGGGGTTGATCAACACGTAGCGCCAACTGGGGTCTGCGTCTTTCCGGCGCGGGACAAGCTCACAAGGGTGCGCGTCACCGCCGCGAGAGAGGAAATCACAGACCTCCCAGGCGCACACCCTCCCGGGCACGCAATTAAAAAAAGGAGGGGCACCTCAGCGCCCCTCCTCCATCATCATCTCAAACCGAAAAGTTCTTTCGGCTGCGACTCACTTCGGCCGTGGCTATTTCGGCATCTTGCCCAGCAGCCTTGCCCTTTTTCACCACCAGCTTGCCGTCCTGGTTCTTGAAGGGCCCCTGGAAGGGATGGAAGGTGCCGGCGATGATGGCCGCTTCAACCTCTTTCACATGGTCCACCACATCCTTGGGGACCACCTTGTTGATGGGAGCCAGTTCCACGGAACCGTCCTTGAGGCCGCTCCACACCTTGTCGGACTTCCAGGTGCCATCGAGGACCGACTGCACCGTCTTGGTGTAGAACTTGTCATACACGTGGGTGGCGGCCGTCAGGTGAGCATCGGGGCCGTACTTGGACATGTCCGAGTGGTAGGCCACGGCGTACACGCCCTTCTCCTGGGCGGTCATGGTCGGGGCGGTGGAGTCGGTGTGGTGCGACAGCACGTCGGCGCCCTGGGAGATCAGCGCCTCGGAAGCTTCGCGCTCCTTGCCGGGATCGAACCAGGAGTTCACCCAGATCACCTTGACCTGGACGTCAGGGTTCACGGACTTGGCGCCCAGGGTGAACGCGTTGATGCCGCGGATGACTTCGGGGATGGGGAAGGCCGCGATGTAGCCCAGGGTGTTGGTCTTGGTCATCTCGCCGGCGATGATGCCGGACAGGTAGCGAGCCTCGTAGAAGCGGCACATGTAGGTGCCCACGTTCTTGGCCGTCTTGTAACCGGTGGAGTGCTCGAACTTGGTCTTCGGGAACATCTTGGCCACCTTGAGGGTGGGGTTCATGTAACCGAAAGAGGTGGTGAAGATCAGTTCGTGGCCGCTCTGGGCCAGGTCGCGGATCACACGTTCGGCCTCGGGGCCCTCAGGAACGCTGTCGATGTACTTGGTCTCGATCTTGTCCCCGAAGGTCTTCTCGATGGCCTGGCGACCCAACTCATGCTGATAGGTCCAGCCGGCATCGCCAATGGGGCTGATGTACACGAATCCGACCTTGAGCTTATCTCCGGCCAAGGCCGAGAACGAGAATCCGACCATGCAGGCCAGAAGAACAACGAAACCGACCAGTTGTTTGCGCGTGATACCCATCAGCGGCTCTCCTTCGATGTGAAACAATGTGACTTGTTCAGGTGAACTATTGAAAGATCCTAGACCGGAATGGCCGGGCTTTCAATAGCAAGCAAGGGTCCTCAGCAAATAAGGGCCTCCACTACGAATGCGGCTGGCTGGGATGGTACGTGATACCCAGCGAAGCCGGCGAATTCAGGCGAATGGTGTTGGGGTTCCGCGAAATGAACACCAGGACCACGATGGTGGCGATATACGGCAGCATCGAAAGCAGCTGCGCCGGGCAATCGATACCGAACCCCTGCACGTGGAACTGGGCGATGGTGATGCCACCGAACAGGTAAGCCCCCACCATGACCCGGGCCGGACGCCAGGTGGCGAAAACCACCAGCGCCAGCGACACCCAGCCGCGGCCGGCCACCATGCCCTCGACCCACATGGGCGTGTAGGCGACGGAAAGATAGACCCCTCCCAGCCCCGCCATGGCCCCACCGAAGATAACCGCCAGATAGCGGATACCGATCACGTTGTAGCCCAGCGCGTGGGCCGACTTGGGCGCTTCGCCGATACCGCGCAGCACCAGGCCGGCCTTGGTTTTGAACAGGAACCAGTTCACCCCGAAGAACAGCAGGACGGAGCTGTAGATCAGCAGGTCGAAACGGAAGAACATTTCCCCCAGGACCGGAATGTCGCTCAGCAGGGGGATGTGCACCTCCGGCACGCCACCGAGGGCCACGCTGGTGTACGGCAGGCCCAGGAAGGAACTCAGGCCCAAGCCGAAGATGGTCAGGGCCAGGCCGCTGGCCACCTGGTTGGCCATCAGGTTCAGCGTGAGGATGGCAAAGATCAGGGCCATGCCCGCGCCCGCGGCCATCCCGCAGATCACGGCCACCAGCACGCTGCCGGAGGCGGACATGCCGATGAACCCGCAGATGGCGCCCACCAGCATCATCCCCTCGACACCCAGGTTCAGCACGCCCGACTTTTCCGTGACCAGCTCTCCCAGCGCGGCAAAGACGAAGGGCGTGCCCGAAGCGATGGTCGCGATGAAGATGTTGATCAGAAGATGACTGTCCATCACTTGGCCTCCTTGGAGGAACGGCTCGAAATGATCCGGTATTCAATGAGGAAGTCGGTGGCCAGCAGATAGAACAGCAGCAAGCCCTGGAACACACCCGTGACGGCGGCGGGCAGATCCAGATTCATCTGCCCCGATTCACCGCCCAGATACAGCAAGGCCATGAGCAGGCTGGACAGCAGAATGCCCAACGGATTGAGACGCCCCACGAAGGCCACGATGATGGCCGCGTAGCCATAGCCCGGGGACACCGACGGCAGCAGCTGCCCGATGGGGCCGGCGATTTCCAGCACTCCGGCCACGCCCGCGGCCACGCCCCCGGTCAGCAGCCCGATCCACACCAGTTTCTTGTACTTGAAACCGGCGTAGAAGGCCGCCCGGTCGGCCAAGCCGGCCACCTGGATCTGGTAGCCGGTGAAACTTTTCTGCAACAGGATGTAGCCCAGGATGACGCCAATCAGGGCGATCACCACCCCCAGGTGCAGCCGGGTCCCATCCTTGAGAATGGGCAGCATGGCCGATTCCGAAAACAGCACCGACTGGGGGAAGCCATACCCGAAAGGATCCTTCAACGGCCCATGCACCAGCACGCTCAGCAGCAGGATGGCCACGTAGTTGAGCATGAGCGAGACCAGGATCTCGTTGGCGTTGAACACGGTGCGCAGGAAGGCGGGGATGGCGGCCCACATCACCCCACCCAACGCGCCCGCCAAGATCATCAGCGGCAGGATGTAGAACCCGCTCTGCTCATGGAAGACAATGGCGATGTAGCCACCGAACAGGGCGCCGATGGTCAGCTGCCCTTCCGCGCCGATATTCCAGATGCTGGCCCGGAAACCCACGGCCAACCCCGTGCCGATGAGCATGAGAGGCGCGGCCTTGATGAACAACTCGCCGATGCCGTACATGTCGTTGATGGGCTCCACGAAGAACGCGTGGAAAGCCGTCAACGGCCCCTTGCCCAGCAACGTGAAGATGATGATGCCGCTGACCAGCATGAGCACCGCCGCGATCATGGGCGACAGGAACTTCATGGCTTTCGACGGTTCGGGACGCGCTTCTATTTTGAAGAACATGGTTAGCCCAGCTCCTTGGTGTCGGTCTGGTTCGTATCGTTCTGGTTCGCGGCTTCCACCGGGCCGCCGGGGAACATCCCGCTCATCCACAGGCCGATGGCCTCCTTGCTGGTTTCATCCACCAGCACCGGAGGCGAAACGCGCCCCTTGGCAATGACGATGAGCCGGTCGCAGATCTCGAACAACTCGTCCAGCTCTTCGGAAACCACCAGGATGGCCGAGCCCTCGTTGCGCAGGTCGATCATGGATTGGCGGATGATGTTGGCCGCCCCCACATCCACCCCCCAGGTGGGCTGGGCCATCACCAGCATCTTGGGCATCTGCAGGATTTCCCGCCCGGTGATGTACTTCTGGATATTGCCGCCCGACAAGCTGGTGATGGGGTCCTTCCGGGAACCGCACTTCACGGCAAATTCCGCGATGCACTTCTGAGCGAAATCCGCGGCCTTGTCCAGTTTGAGCAAGCCCCGGCCCACCATGCCGTGGCGATGAGCCGTCAGCACCGCGTTCTTGGACAGGGACATGCCGGGCACCGCGCCACGGCCGATCCGCTCGGCGGGCACGAAGCCCAGGCCCAGGTTGCGGCGCTCATCCGGGTTCAGGTGGCCCACCGGCTCACCGTCCAGGGTCACCGCCGCCTTGTCCGGACTCTCATGCTCGCCGCTCAGGGCGTACAGCAGTTCCTGCTGGCCGTTCCCGCTGATGCCGGCCACCCCCAGGATCTCTCCATGGTGCACCGAGAAATTGACATTGTGCAGATCCGTGCCGAACTGGTCGTCCGACGGCATGGAGAGGTTTTCGACCTTGAGGCACTCGGCCCCATTGAGGTTGGGCCGCTCGCGGGAACAGACCGGCAGTTCTTTGCCGATCATCATGCGCGCCAAGCTGGAAGCCGATTCTTCGGCCGGCTTGGCGTAACCGGTGACCTTGCCCCCGCGCATGATCGTCGCGGTGTGGCACAGCTCCAAGATCTCGTCCAGCTTGTGGCTGATGTAGAGGATGGAGCAGCCCTCGTCAGCCAGACGGCGCAGCGTCTCGAACATCTTGCGCACGGCCTGGGGCGTCAGCACCGAGGTGGGCTCGTCCATGATCAGCAGGCTGGGTTCCTGCAACAGGCAGCGGATGATTTCCACACGTTGCCGCAACCCCACCGGAAGCGAGTGCACCAGCTGGTTGGGATCCAGCGGCAGGCCGTAAGATTCGGAGACCTTCCGAATACGAGCGGCCAGCGAATCGAGATCCTTGTAGTCATCCATGGCCAGGGCGATGTTCTCGGTCACCGTCAGCGTCTCGAACAAGGAGAAATGCTGAAACACCATGCCGATACCCAGCTTCCGGGCATAGGCCGGATTGTCGATGATCACTTCCTGGCCATTCCAGAACACCTGCCCCTTGTCGGGCTTCACCACCCCATAAATCACCTTCATGAGGGTGCTCTTGCCGGCACCATTTTCCCCTAGAACGGCGTGGATTTCGCCGGGGGCGATACTCATGTCGATGGAATCGTTAGCGATGACGGTGGGATAGGTCTTGGTCATGCCTTTGAGTTGCAGGCGGGGAGAGGCTGTCGTCATGAGATCTCCTGGATCATTGCTGTTCCCGGATCATTGTTGTTCCTGATGGGGTCACCGAATCATGATAGAGTCGATCGGGCCACCAAGTCTTTTGATTAAAGCCATTCGGAATCGTAGCCCATCCGGAGAAGGGAAGCAAGAAGGCAAAACAATTTTTTTGAGAGAATGCACGGGATTGCGAACAACGAGAAAGGCTTTGGGAAAACGTGGGAAAGAAGTTGCTCTTCTGCGGGGGAGGGCTTTTGGAGGACTGGGTACCGGGGGTTTTGGTTTGATGTCTGGGGAGGTGGCGATAGCGGCGGTGGCGGGTACCCGCCGGCGGGTATCTTGTTCCTTGGCCGTGGAATGGCTTTGCTTTGATGCCGCTCTGTTAGGCTAAAAAACTGACATACGATAAAGTAGTTAAACGACAACATCTTTTTATATTGAAATAAAAGAGACAAAAAGGGAAATGCGGCGCAGGTTTTCAAACAAACCGATCCTTGTGGTGCGGAGGTGCCGCTCCGAAGACAAAACGCCTTTGGTCCCGCCCTCATGAGATGGGGATGGTCGGGCATCTTGCAATTATTCAAAATTTTGGGGGCATTTTTTCAAAGTTGAGAAATCGTCATTTCAAAGACCGAGCAAACTGCAGATTGGCACCACAACGGCAAGTCTGGATGAAAATTGTTTTGCGATATCGAGTTACTTGACGGCACCACAGGATCCGGCTTCTCTCCCCTGCAAAGCAAAGCTCTGCCACACTCTTGGGCATGCAGAATTCTGCATGAAACCAAACCCTTCTCCGGCTGCTGGCCGCCAAGAGAAATTCTGGGCGGTCAGCTCTTTGACGATGCCAAGCTGCTCCAGGCGGCCGAGCGCCTTGTTGACCGTGGCCGGGGTGATGCCGGTCTTCTCCACCAGCGAGCCCGAGGTGGCGATGGGATGCTCCATGAGTGCCCGGTGGACCCGCAGAGTGGATGGGGTCGCTCGTCCGAGGCCGCTGATCTTGTCGCGATCCTGGTCGGACAGGGCGAGAAGCTGCTGTGCTGTCTCGACCGCCTGGGCGGCAGTGACGATCACCGCCTCGGCAAAGAAGTCGAGCCAGGCTTCCCAGTCGCCGGTCATGCGCACGTTGTTGAGCAACTCGTAGTAATACTGGCGGTGTGTCTTGAAGTAGAGGCTGAGGTAGAGCATAGGCTCCCGCAGCACCTTCTGCTCGCACAGGAGCAGCGCGATCAACAGACGCCCCAAACGGCCGTTACCGTCCAGAAATGGGTGGATCGTCTCGAACTGCACATGGGCAAGCGCCGCCTTGAGCAGCACCGGGGTCGGCTCCGGCTGGTCATGGAGGAAGAGCTCCAGCTTGCTCATGCACGCCAGCACCTCTTCGGCCGGAGGCGGAACGAAGGCCGCATTGCCCGGCCGGGTGCCCCCGATCCAGTTCTGGCTGCGACGAAACTCCCCCGGGGTCTGATTGCTGCCACGCCCCTTGGCCAGCAGCACGCCATGAATCTCGCGGAACAGCCGCAGCGACAGCGGCAGACCTTCCTCCAACAGGTGCAGACCATGGTCGAGGGCCGCAACATAGTTGCTGACCTCCCGCACGTCATCCCGTGGGACGCCGGGTTCCTGATCCAGCTCGAACAGCAGCAGGTCGGAAAGCGACGATTGTGTCCCCTCGATCATGGAGGAGAGTACCGCTGAACCGCCCCGGGTTTGACGGAGACTCCATTATTTGAGAGGATGGAGTCATGTCAAAAAAACAAAGATACTCCCCAGAGGTCCGCGAACGCGCTGTT
>PDWI01003886.1_pt1 | contig 20616 bp, 22 predicted proteins | sample 1430891 | NCBI WGS metagenome assembly PDWI01 (sample SAMN01162508, study PRJNA174530) | Oral metagenome, whole genome shotgun sequencing project. | biome: Marine environment; feature: Marine mammal; material: Swab sample of the gingival sulcus; isolation source: swab sample of gingival sulcus... | reverse complement strand
CTTGATTTTGACATATGATGAACCTCCGCTAATTTTAAAGATGGCTCATCTTCTCATGTCTCGCTACGGGTTTGTAGAAGGGGTTCCTTAAGCGCTTACATAGTTTTATTTTTAGCAGGCCATTCATTCCTCTTTAAAACCTCTCCATTTTTCAAGCTTTTCTTCCAGCCCAAGTTTCTTTATAAATTTCATATCATACATATTTTCATAACAAATATTAGTCTTTTGTTTTCTTTCTTTGCTTATATTATGTGCAATATGAACAGCTGCTGTAACATCAAAATGTTCATCTGATGAACTGGATGGATTGTGATAATATAAAAGACTTTCTATTATTTTTAATGGAAGCCCCCATGTCCCCATTAAAAAAGCCCCCACAACAGCATGGCTTACTCCAAAAATATTATTTTCTTCTGTAAAAAGAAAGGTTTTATTTTTTTTGGCATTTTCTATAACTAATTTATATTCATCAGGAAATTTAGATGCAAGAGCAAGTTTACCGCATCCGTGAATAAGTCCGGTCATAAAGGCCTGATCACATTTAAACGAAGATAATCCTTCCATTTTAGAAATATCTCTGGCGATATATGCCGTTTCAATGGAATGATTATACAAATTTTTCTGAAACCCACTAAAGCTGCTTTGAAGTTTCAATCCAGAAAAAATCCCTATTTGTAAAACCAGAGATTTGACAATTTCAATTCCAAGAAGAACAACAGCTTCTGAAGGATTTGAAATTTTTGACGAATTATAAAAAAAACCTGAATTGACAACCTGAATAATTTTTGAACTCATTGATGGATCTTTTTCAATAATATTACCAATACTCTTTGTTGATGAAATATCTGAATTTAATTCATTTACAATCTCTTTGTATATATGAGGAACATTTGGAAGCTTATCAATTTGTGATATTATTTTTTTTAGATTTTTATCTTTAAGAAGATTTTGAATTGCCAGATTTCTTTTTAAAATATTTTTAAGCTTTTCAGAATTTACTGGTTTTGAAATAAATTGATTGGCAATGGAAATCCCCTCCATAATCTTTTTCTCATCAGTTTCTCCAGAAAGAAAAATTCTGTCTGTCTGGGGGAAATTCTCCTTTATTTTTTTTAAAAGCTCAAAACCTCTCATATTATATTCAGAGATAATAATATCAGCAGGAGTTTGTTCCATTATAAAAAGTGCCTGCTTACCATTTTCAACAAATTCAAACCTCCACTGGCCTTCCATGGATTTAAACATTCTACTTAGCCCTGAAAGCATTTCCTTATCTTCATCAACAAAAAGTATAAAAGGTTTTTCATGGGAAAAATCATCTTTCAATAAAATGTCTGCCTCATTTACCTCTGCCTCTTTCTCTGATTTACTTTCAATGTCTGTTGGAAGGCTGATAAAAAAAGAACTTCCCCTGCCTGGTTTCGATGAAACACTTATAGTTCCATTATGTCTTTCAATAATGGCTTTTGAAATTGAAAGGCCCTGACCGGTTCCCTTTCCAACCCCTTTGGTTGTAAAAAAAGGATTAAAAATACTTTTTATATTTTCATCGGTTATTCCTTTTCCAGTATCAATAAATTTTATAAAAATAGAATTTTTAGAAACCCCTGTTTCAATTTTTATAAAATTACCTTTTTCTTTATTTTTTTCCTCAATGGCCTGGGCAGCATTTACAATAAGATTCACAAAAACCTGATTCAGTGCTATGGGCTGGCAGTTAATCTTCGGAATTTCCGGCGAAAGTTCCATTTTAACAGAAGCACAATGTTTCCATATACTTTTTGTAATAATAACTGATTTTCTGATTATCTCATTAATATCAGAATTTATTTGCTCAAAAACATTTTGCCTTGAAATATTTCTTACTGAAAGAAGGATCTCTGTTATTTTATCTATACCATCTATAGACTGATTAAAGGCATCAGGAATTTCATTTTTCAGATAATCCCAGTCAAGTTTCCTTAAAAAATTCTGCATCTCTTGTATGGCCTGTGAATTTTTTTTTATTGAACCTGAAATCTTATTTAAAGGTTCAATAAACTTTAAAAAACTGTCCCTTAAAAAATTCATATTATCACTCACATACTGAACTGGAGTAGTGATTTCGTGCATAATGCCAGCAGTAATCATTCCAAGAGTTTCAAGCCGTCCCCTCTGAATCATAACCTCTTCTGAATCTTTTTCAGATTCTTCTAATTCCCCCTTTTTTGATTTAATATACCTGACAGCTCTTTGAAAATTATTTTCAAGTTCATTAAATTTAAGAAGTCTTCCAAGTTTGTAATTAAGCTCATCTTTTTCCATTTCCTTAAATATAAAATCTTCATACCCGTAATTTTTAAATTCGGAGATAAGGGAAAACTCTTGTTTCTCAATTAATATAACAAAAAGTGTTTTAAATATTTTTTTGGAAGAATTTATTTTTTGAGGGAGTTTTCTGATTTCTTCATTGTTTATTTCTGAATCAACCAGAATAATTGAAATTTTGGAAGAATCTGATTTTTCTAAAATTTCCATTACAGAAGAAAAACAAATAAAAGAAAAATTCTTCCGCTCTATTTTTTCACAAAGCTTTTTATTTTCTCCAGCTTTTATAACTGCTGCTATTAAATTTTCTTTTTTCATAAAATTAATTTCTGCAAGCTATCAGGAATTTCTGTCTTGTACAAATTTTTTAAAATCAAGACTTATAACAGGAGCCGATAAGACGGTTTCATCTTCTATTTGCTGATTATCAAAAAAAGGAGATTCTTCTTGTTCAGAGGTAATAAATTTTTTTATAATTTCAATCTCACTATAAATTTTATCTGTCTTTTTAACCAGAGAAGAAACAAGTTTTATAAGATCTCTTTCAAAAGAATTTCTGTATCCTTCAGAAGCTGTTTCCTTTTTAAAAAAACTGCGTTTTTTCTTTGGCGTGTTTTTTACAGAAGATTTTTCCATAATTTTCAGACGGCTCTGAAAAAAAGATGCCCAGCTTTGTATAAAAGAACCCATAGATTTCTCTCCAAAGAGAAATTCATTTTCTTTTTTTAAGAGTTGACTGCAAATATTTTTTACGGAAACAGAGGCTTTTGAATCTGGATATTTCAAAATAAAAGGAAACTGACTTATAACAGAATCAGCAACTTTTTCATCTTCTGAAACCATTCCAAGATAATTTAATTTTATATCCATATACTTTGAGACAGTAGAGTAAAATTTTTCAAAAACTTTTTCACCAAACCTGGAGGACTTACTTCTATTCACTATTATATTTGCAGAATTTTTGAAGCCGTTAAAATTTAAAACTTTAAGAAGAGAATAACCATCTGTAAGAGAAGTGGGTTCAGGAACTATGGTAAGAATCATAAGAGAAGAGGCAAGACAAAAAGAAATAACAGCCTTTCCTACTCCAGCTCCTGTATCAACTATCATATAATCATATTTGTCAAGCCTTGCAAAATCTTTGATAACATTGTTTAAAACAGTTTTTTCAGCTGATTCAAAAGACTCAACTCCTGAACTCCCCGGAATAATATCTATGCCGTTCCAGTTTTTAATAATAACATCTTTAAGTGCCATTTCTCCAGACATTACATCTTCAAGAGTATGTTTGCCTTCAATGCCCATTAATATATTTACATTTGCAAGACCAATATCTGCATCAAAAAGACAGACCTTATACCCTTGCGAAGCCATAGCAACAGCAAGATTAACCGCAATATTTGTCTTGCCAACACCGCCTTTTCCACTTGTAACAGTAATAACTTTCAAATAAATATCCCCGTAAATTTAATTGATATAAAAATTTGCGTGATTAAAAATCCCATTAACCTGAATATACAGGAGATGCCATTACAGAAAGTTTTTTCCCTGAAAAATCAATCCAAAAAGCCACTTTCCTGCAATTATATTGATAACAAATATCTGAATAACTTTTTATTATAAACTCATGAAAAAGATTTTTGTCAGAATTAAAAATTTTTCCTGTTTCAGATTTTTCTCTTCTCAAATATCTTTCGAAAAAATCATTTATCTGTCTGTATTGTGACTCAGGATCAGAAATTAAAACCTTTTTTATTGAAAAAGAAGAGGTTTTATCCTGTTTTATAAGATCATTTGTAACTTTGATAACATTTCCATACAAAAGGGCATGAAGCTGCTCAAATTTATTGTGAGTTACAAGAACACAATTTATGTCCAGTTCATCATATTCTGCTATAAGCTCATTAATATTTCCAATATGGAAAGGGCTGAAAAAGCCAAGAGTTAGATTTCTGCCTGTTAAGAGTAAAGGTATTATAAAATTTTCTTCAGCTGTTTCTTTTTTGATAAGATTTTCCAGTTCTATTTTTTGTGAATCTGAATAAACAAAATCAGTAAGCTCTCTAAATGGAATATTATATTGAATTGAAAGGGCAAAATAAAGCTGGTTTACTGATATGGCTCCCTGGTTTATTAAAATATTACCCATTGTAAGACCTGATTTTTTCTGGGCAGTCAAAGTCTTTTCAAGGGTTTTCTGGTTTATCAGACCAAGATTTAATAAAATTTCTCCAAGCCTTAAAGAATTATCAATACTTATAAAAATATGATTCAACTCGGAAAGGGTTACAAGATGATTTTCATATAAAATTTCACAAAATGATTTTTTTTCATTTTTCTTTTTAAAAGCTTCTTCCAGATCATCTACAGAAATAAATCCTGAATCTACAGCGACTTGAGCTGCTTTTTTTAAATTTAACAACTTATTAAAAAAAAACTTTTTTTTATCAGATACTATAAGACCTTTTTCATAAAGTAAGTTTACAAGCTGTGCAGGATTTTCATTTTTATCTATAAAATTTTGTAATTCCTTATTTTTGACAAGATCCTTGTCCTCTGTTAAAAAACAGACAAGATCCTCATACAAATCATTATGTTCAAGTATTTTTGATAAATCATCATTTTTTAAACCATGCTCCTTTGAAAGAATAAGGCAAACAGGCATCAATGCTTTTTCAGTAATATGTTCAGCTTCTTTTTTTGCATCTTCAATCTCTTCACTATAAACAAATTCTTTCTTTACAAGAAGCTTCTCTATTTTAGATATATCATTATTTTTCATCACAAGAACTCTTTTTTATTAAAAGCGTTAAATATCTTCTTCTTCATGATCCTTAATTTTTGCAGCTTCCATAAGGATTCCCATTAAAGAATTTTGTATTTTCCTTTCATTTTTATTACAATGATTCTCAATTTCTATACCTGCCTTTTCCCAGTTTATAATTTCATAGGCAGCTTCTTCTCCACCTAACTCTCCATAAGAAGCATCAAAAAGAGAACCTTTCTTAAAAAATATTTTTCCATTTTTCTCTCCCTGACTTATTTTCAAGGTGCATGTTTTTTCTTCCATTTCAAGCATTTGAAGGAATGTTGCTATGCTGATACCGTCTATTATTCCCTTTGGTCCTGAATAATACTCTTCTTTTATAACTTCTGAAAGCGTTTCAAGAGCTATGGGTTTTTCAAAATATTTTCCAATATTAAAAACACTTAATTTTTTTTCTAAAGATTGTGATTTACACCAGGTAGTTACAGCCAGGTTTATTCCGGGAAACTTCTGCCTTAACTGTGAAAGAAATCTGCAATCATTTTCAAGTGCAATGGAAGCACTTACCATCACCAGAGTTATTGTCATTTCATCTAAAATCTTTTCTGCAACAAAACTGCTTTCAGCAGTAAGAACCTCTGTTGCCTCTGAAGGATTTAATGCTGAAGATATACGGGAAAGCTCTTCCTGATCATTATCTACAATAAGAAACCTTCTTATCTCTTTTTTCTGATCCTGAAAATTTCTTTTATTGTCTTCCTGTAAATATTTTTCAACAGCTTCCTTTATAGTTTTTTCAAGAATGTTTATTTTACACGGTTTGGTTAGAAATCTGAAGATATAATCCTCATTAAAAGCCTTAAGGGAAGTCTGGAGCTCAGCATATCCTGTTATCATAATACATATGGTTGACGGACTCTGCGTATTAAGTCTTGATAAAAAATCAAAACCATCCATTTCAGGCATGTTAAGATCTGAAACAGCCACATGAAAAGGCCCCTTTTCTTTAAGCAGCTCCAGCCCTTTAAAACCGGAGCCAGCAGTATGCACCTCAAACTCTTTCCTTAAATGCCTTGTATAACCGGCAAGTATATTTTCATCGTCATCAACCATAAGTATTTTGTATTTCATATATCTTTCCTGACGAAAATTTATAATTTTTTAATTTACTTTCTTTTTAATCCTTCTCTTAAAAAATTCAATATTTTTTACAAACCAGATGGATTTATTAAAAGTCCTGATCTCTCATTTTATAAGCATCTTTATAAGAATAAACCTCATCCCATATCTTGCCAAATCTTTCATTATCTGCTGCTGGAGATTTAAGCATTGCCTTTGCAAGCTCTCTTTGCTTATCTGTATTGCCAGGCTTCATCATAAGCTCTGTTGCATATAAGGAAAAATCCCTGATTATAAAATCAAAAATCTGATCAAGCATTTCATCGCTTACATTCATGTGTTCTTTATTTTCAAGAATTAACTGCCCGTAAGGAATGAGACAGAAAAGATCTCCAAGGTTAAGAAGATAATCAATATTTTTTGCCTGATTTTTATCTGGGGTTGCCTTTATAAGAAAAGTTCTAAAGGCTTTTATCTGCTCTTTAAATATTTTAAGATTTGGAGTATCAGCATTATCATAAGCTTTATTATAGTCATGAAATTTAATCGCCCCAAGACCTTTTGCAGGTCCTTGATTAAATAGAAAATCATCATTTACAATATCATGCCTTTTTTCTGTTTCAGGAAAATCAGCTGGATCAAAAAGATAATTATTCATAAATTTAACAATAAGAGCCATGTTCACATGAACTGTTCCTTCGAGTTTGGGAAGCATTGGAGTTTCATGAGCCGCTATTTCAAAAAAAGGCTCGGCTTCAAATCCTTTTGCAGCAATAACATCCCATAAATCCTGTACAACACGCTCTCCTTCTCGTGTTACCTTCATTTTTACCATTGGATTAAATAAAAGATATCTCCTGTCTTTTTCATTTGCAGACCTCATGTAATCAATAGCTCTTTCAGAAAAAACTTTCATAGCAACAAGACGGGCGTAGGAATCTACAAAAATTCTTTTTACATGGGGAAAATCTGTAACAAACCTTCCATAAAGATTTCTGCTGGCACCATGACTTATGGCTTCATAAAAAGCATGTGTTGCAAGTCCAAGAGAACCCCAGCCTAGATTAAACTTGCAGACATTAATTGTATTCAGCATATTGTCCCATGCAGCAGGACCTTTTTCCATAATATCTGCTTCTGTAACCGGATAATCATGGAGAACATATTCAGCAACATAATTTTGCTCATTTACTGTATTTTTTACACATTCATATTTTTCATGTTTGCTGTTTGCTGCAAAAAATACATAATCACCAGTATCTGCCATTTTCCCAAATGTGGAGGCAATAGCTGCTTCGTTTCCATTCCCGATATAATATTTATCGCCGTTTGCCTTGTATGTTCCGTCCTCCTGGGGATAAAGCATCATATCAGAAGAATATATATCTGCCCCATGCTCTTTTTCAGAAAGACCAAACGCAAAAACTTCTCCATCCTGAAGAAGTTTTGCAGTCTTATTTTTTAATTCTTCATTGGAACCCATCCATACAGGCCCAAGACCAAGCATGGAAACCTGAAAAGTGTACCAGTATGTAATCCCGTAAAAAGCAGAAACTTCTGCAAACATGGCATTTCTGTATGTATCCCAGCGTGAATCTTCAGCCCCATACCCTGAAGGAGTCATCAAAGTAGCCATAACCTGATTTTCTTTCATAAACCTTACAAAATCGTGATTCCAGACTTTCTCATGCCAGTCTTTTTTTATTGATTTAAGACCTTTTTCTTCAAAATAATCTATAACTTTCTGCATCATTTCATGGGTTTTGTCATCATTATATTTTATATTATGTTTTTTTGGATTGAAAAGTATCATTATTTTACCCCATTTTATTTAGACTCAGCTATTTTTAGTATATAATTATAAATTTTAATAAAAATCAATTTAAATAGTAGATAATGAAAAACTTTATACTGCATTGCCCCTGTTTTTAAATATGACAATCTCTTTGTCGGCAGCATTTGGCACAAATTGAACTTGTCTAACAGGAAAAAAGGTGATAATCCTTATTTATGCAAAGAGATAAGAGCGGGAATAACTCAGTGGTAGAGTGTCAGCTTCCCAAGCTGAAGGTCGCGGGTTCAAGTCCCGTTTCCCGCTCCAACAATTTTATTATTTTACAAGCATACTCTGAACAAAGGCCAAGGTATCTGTTACAGTTTTATCGAAAAAACAACTCATTCCTTCCTGCCAGTTTTCTTCCTCAAGACTTTTTTGAATTTTTACTGCAAATTCTTTTTTTAAAAGATATTTCATCTGAATAAAAGGACGATTTGGTGTGTCTATCCATGAAGAAACTATTTCTTTTGCCCTTGAAACAAGATTTTCAACTGGAAGAATTTCATCAACAATACCAAGTTTCTTTGCTTTTTCAGGAGGAAACATTTCACCAAAATACATTATATTTCTGAAATTTTTATCTGTATCCAGACCAAATCTCATTACCTGTGATTGTGCAATAGTAAGAGGAAGCCCGATCTTTATTTCACTCATACCAAGTTTTACCTTTGGATGATCAGATACAAGCCTGTAATCCGATGCCATGGCATAAATAAGACCTGCTGCGGCAGAATGACCATTCATTGCACATACAACCGGCTTTTTACACATAAAATAATTAACCAGAATCTTTTCTTCTTCTATAAAAAAATGTATGGCTTCATCTATATCCTTAAAACCAAGAAATGTTGGGAGATCAAAACCACTTGAAAAAAATTTTCCCTCTCCTGTAAGAACAAGACCTTTTAACCCGTCTTCATTATTAACCTTTTCTACACATGAATTAATCTGCTGTAAGGTTTCAAAATCTATGGCATTTGTTTTGCCGTCTGTTAATGTTGCAACAAGAATACTATCTTCAACCTTTTCCTTAATCATCTCTCCATCCTCCAGATTCAATTTATTATTAAAAATTACTTAATATAATCCACATAACCCCTGCTGCTATTGCGGAACCAATAACTCCGGCAATATTAGGTGCCATTGCGTGCATCAGAAGATAATTACCCTGATTTTCCCGGGAAGCAACTATCTGAACAACCCTTGCAGAGTCTGGTACTGCGGAAACCCCTGCGGCTCCAATCAATGGGTTTATTTTTTCCTTTAAAAACAAATTCAAAAACTTTGCAAACAAAACTCCGCTCATTGTTGCAATGGCAAAAGATATAACGCCCAATAAAAAAATTACAATAGATTTTTTTGTTAAAAAGATATCTGCCTGGGTGCTTGCACCCACACTTATACCTAAAAGTATTGTTACTATATCAATTAAAGGCCCTTTAGCAACTTCTGCAAGCCTGTTTGTAACCTCTGCCTGCTTTAGAAGATTTCCCAAAAACAACATTCCAAGAAGGGGAAGGGCTCCGGGAGCTATGAAGCAGCAAAGAATCAAGGCTGCAACGGGAAAAATAATTCTTTCCTTTTTTGAGACCTCCCTTATACTCTCTTTCATTATTATAGATCTTTCTTTTTTTGTAGTAAAAAGCTTCATTATCGGAGGCTGAATAACAGGGACAAGAGCCATATAGGAATAAGCTGCCACTGCTATGGGACCTATCAAATAAGGAGCTAATTTTGATGTAAGAAAAATAGCTGTAGGCCCGTCAGCACCCCCGATTATCCCAATACAGGCTGACTCTGCCGGAGAAAAACCAAAAAAATAGGCTCCAAGAAAAGTAAGAAAAATTCCAGCCTGGGCTGCTGCTCCAAGCATTATCAAAACAGGTCTTGAAAGCATATATGAAAAATCTGACATTGCTCCAATACCCATAAATATAAGAGGAGGATAAATACCTTTTACAACTCCCTGATAAAGATAATATAAAACACTTTCTTCATCATAAACTCCAAGAGACATTGAAGGTGGATATGGAATATTTCCAATTATCATACCAAAAGAAATAGGAACCAGAAGTAAAGGCTCATATTTTTTTGCTATGCCCAGATAAAGCAGACCAAATGCCGTTATAATCATTATAATATGTTTATAGGTAATAAAATAAAAGCCTGTATTTTCTATGAAAGATAAAAATATATTATCCACATTCTTTCCCTGATTTATAAATATTTACTTATTCATCTTTGTATTAAATATCTTTCTATAATAAAAAGAATACTCATTCCACAAAAACATGCCTTCTCCATCTGCTGTAATAACTTTCTGCCTGATCAACAAATCTATAACTTCCCAAGGATTTTCAATTCCTGTTTTCAAAGCAATATCAATTAAATCAGGCAGATAAAAACTCTTTTCCTTTTCGTTACTTATTAAAAAAAGATTTTTGGTTCTACCCAGTATACTCCCAGGTAGAGGAATCTCCTTTTTATTTTTTATATATTTTTTTTTATGTTTATCCAGAAAAGAAAAAATCTTTCCTGCTCTTGAAATAAAAATGGCAAGAAAAGCAAGACCAGAGAAAACAATTATTATTCCGTATATTATAAATATATATGGGTTGAATTTCATTTTTTTTCTTTGAAATACTTGGTTTTTGATAAAAATTCATGTTTTACCCTGTTTAACTTGGAATTTATGGACACATATTTTTTTTCAATATTTACAAGAGTTTCCCCTGTCAAAACCCCACAAAAACCTTTTTTAGACAGACATGTACATGTTGTGTGATATATTTTCTTTTCAAGAAAAGGCTCTGTTCCAATTATATCGCCTTTTGACATCAATGTAAAAGACCTTTTATCTGCAAAGGAAACCATAAAATGACCATCTATAAGTATATATATTTTATCTGCTATATCATTAATCTCAAAAATTTTTTCCCCTGAAATAAAAAATTCTTTTTCCATTTCTCCGGCTAATTGCCATAGCTCATTTTTAGAGAAATCATTAAAAATCAAATTATTCCTGAAAGACTCTATTATTTCTTTCATTTTTATTTTATAAATTTTCCTTTTCTATTATGTCTCTTTATCTTTAATTCCAAGAAAATCTTCATTAAAATCTGTCATAAGAGCCATGGAAAGAGGCATAAGCAAACTTCCCATTTCAACAAAGCTTGTGTTTAAACTGTCCACAAAATCATTGGATATTTTATATAAATATTCATAAAGATTATCCATTTTTATTGTGGGATATTGTTTTCCCTGCTCAAAACCTGTTCTCCCGCATATGTGGCTTGAGTTTCCTGTTTGAGTAGGAACGCCATAAACCCTGCAGTTTAAAGGCCTGAATTCATATAAACGACATTGCCTTGATTCATTAAGAAGAGGGCATTTAACCTTTGCCATTGCCATTTGCCCGATAATTTCCACTTCAGGCGTTCCTTTTTTTTGCTCTTTAAAAGCCTTTCTTTTTAAAACGTGAATTTCCCTGTCTGCTTTTTCAGCTTCTTTAAGAATTTTTTCCCTTTCTTCATCACTATACTTTTCTCTGAACTTCTTGTTTATATAGATTGCTTCCACAAGAGTTATATCAAACAAAGCATAACAACAATCCGAGCATCCCGGCCTGCAGCGGACTTCTTTCGGAAAAGAATCAGATATTTGCTTAAAAGCTTTTTCTATAGATTCAGCTAAAGACTCGTAGGCTTTAAAATATTTTTCAATTTCCACTTTTTATACCTCTGATATTAATTTTTATTTTTCGCTTTTATCAAAACAAGCTTGTTTCTTCAAGTGTTTCACGTGAAACGTTTTACAACTTAATAATTATACTTAATATAATTTTGTTGCCCCAAAAAAACAAGCCCGATACTTTTTTCATTTCAGTACCGGGCTTGTTTTATAAAATATTAAATTTTTTATTCAGCAGAAAAACTCCCTGAATCAGAAACAGCTTTTTTAACAAGCTCTATATCAAAATTTTCTTCTGCTTCAAACTCTGCCTCTTTTCTTTCAAGACTTACTTTTACAGAAGAAACACCTTCAACCTTTTCAATGGCTTCTGTAACAGTTTTAACACAATGCTGGCAATTCATTCCATTTATTTTTAATTTTTTCATTTTTCAATTTCTCCAATCCCAAATTTACACTTATTTCATTCAACATTTTCTTAAAAACTTTTTCCTTTTGTATCAATCTTTATTTACCATAATCAGGAACTACAGCCACATTTGGTTTTATCTTCAGATCTTTTAAGCGCATAACTTCCCGGAGCTTTTTCAATTTCCTTAAACTTTCCTTTTCCAGGAATTCTTTTTTCAACCAGAGTCCCTGCAAAACCTTTATTCCATTCATGCCAGTTTAACCACCAGGAACCTTTTTCATGAAAAGATTGTTCAAACCATTTTTCAGGAGAGCCTGCCTTTTTATCAGACCATCTATAACCATATTTATTCTTAAAAGGAGGGTTCACAACACCACCTACATGGCCAGAGCCACCCAGAACAAAACGGAAATTTTTCTGAAAAAGACCAGCGCCTTTAAAAGCTGCTTTCCACAAAACTATATGATCTTCTTCTGTTGCAAAAAAATATGCCGGAACATTTACTTTTGAAATATCTATGGAAACACCATTAATTTTTATTCCACCGGGGTCTTTAAGTCTGTTTTCAAGATACATATTCTGAAGAAAAAAACCATACATTCCGGCAGGCAGGTTTGTAGAATCAGAGTTCCAATACAATATATCAAAAGGAACAGGATCTTTTCCCTTTAAATAATTATTTATGGCATAACTCCAAACAAGATCATTGGGTTTTAACATATTAAAAGTCTTTGCCAGCTGTCTGCCGTCCATATAGCCTGAGCCTTTTATATCTTCCATTATTTTTTCTATGTTAAATCTATCCAGAAAATATCCCAGTTCTCCTGGTTCTGAAAAATCTATCAATGTTGCCATAAATGTAAGTGATGCCAGTTTTTTCTTTTTTTTAGCTTCAAGGTATGCAGCCGCCGTTGCAAGAAGTGTCCCTCCTGTACAATAACCGATGGCAGAAACTTTAGGAGAACCTGTTATTTTTTCCACAACATCAAGACTCTCTACGCAACCTTCAAGAACATAATCTTCGTATTTTTTACCCCCATGCGCTGAATCAGGATTTACCCATGAAATAACAAAAACAGTATATCCCTGATCTAAAAGCCACTTTACCATGGAATCTTTTTCATTTATATCAAGAATATAATACTTATTTATAAAAGGAGGAAAAAGAAGAATGGGAACTTCAAAAACTTTTTCTGTTGTGGGCTCATATTGTATTAACTGAACAATATCATTTTGATAAACAACAGAGCCTCTCGTTGCAGCAATATCTTTACCCAGCTGAAAATCATTGTCATCAGACATTGTTATATCCAAATTACCATCTTCACAGCTTACATCATTTAAAAAATTTTCCATTCCCTGGAGAAGATTTTCTCCATTACTTTCTAAAGTCAATTTTAATAATTCAGGATTTGTAAAAAGAAAATTTGAAGGAGATATTGCCTCAATCATCTGGTTTGTATAAAATTCTATTCTCTTTTTTTTCTTTTCTTCCATTCCTGTTACACTGGAGACAGTCTCTCTAAAAAGCTTTGAATTTATTACATAAAAATCTTTAATATATTCAAAAAAAGGCTCTTGCCATTCCTTTCCAGCAAATCTTTTATCCTTTACAGATTTTTTTTCTTTTTTTTCATTTAAACCAAATATCTTTTCAGCAAAATTTAAAAATGCCTTATTATGATTTTTAAGAATCTTTGTATTTAACTCAAGAAAAATTTTCGGATTGAAAATAATTTTTGAAAAAATCTTATAAAAATCCAAAAGAAGCTCTGGATCAGGTAAATCATTTTTTACTTTATTGTTTGCCATTGATTCAAGAATATTTTTTTGCTTATCTGAAAATTTAACCATGAGGTTAAAAAGTTTATCCATATCAAACCCTGTTGATTCTATTTTTTTTTCCATAATAAAAGACCTTTCCTGTTTTTTTCAGGAATAATATAATTTTATAAATCTAAAAAAACTTATACAATTTTTTGAATAATTTCAATTAAAAAAACCATATTTCATAAATTTTAATTAAAGATTATTTGTATTTGCCTTTTAAATTTTTAAATGGTAAAAAATTTTATTTTTTTATAAATAAATTTAAAAATCCTGAGGAAAATATTCAAATGAAAATCAGAAAAGCTGTTTTTCCAGTAGCAGGTCTTGGCACAAGATTTCTTCCCGCAACCAAGGCAATGCCAAAGGAAATGCTTCCTGTTGTTGACAAACCCCTTATCCAGTATGCAGTTGAAGAGGCACTTTCTGCCGGTATAGAACAAATTATATTTGTTACAGGAAGAGGTAAAAGTGCTCTTGAAGATCATTTTGATTATTCATACAGACTTCAAAATGCCCTTTCTGTAAAAGGGAAAAGCTCTCTCCTTGAAAGTGTAATAAATATTGTTCCTGAGTCAGGTACTATTATATATACAAGACAAAATGAAGCAAAAGGTCTTGGGCATGCAATCTGGTGTGCAAGGGATGTTGTGGGAGATGAACCTTTTGCTGTTTTACTTGCAGACGACCTTATAAAGTCTAAAAAACCTGTTTTAAAACAAATGATAAATGAATTTGACCGGATAAGAGCATCTATTGTTGCTATAGAAGAAGTAGATCCCTCTGAAACTGACAAATACGGAATTGTAAAATCAAAAGAGATGGGAAATGGTATTGTTCAGGTAGAAAAAATGGTAGAAAAACCAAAACCAGAAGAAGCACCATCAAACCTTGCAATAATTGGAAGATATATTCTTACACCAAAAATATTTGATCTTCTTGGACAAACAGAAAAAGGTGCCAGAGGAGAAATACAACTCACCGATGCAATGGCAGAGTTGATGAACTTTCAACCTGTTTTTGGATATAAATTTAATGGCAAAAGGTTTGACTGCGGCAATAAGGCAGGATTTCAAAAAGCAAATTTTGCTTTTTGCATGGATCAGAAGGAAATAAGAGAAGAACTTCTTGATTTTGTAAAATCATATTTTTAAAGTAACCTTTCAGTTAAAAAAGGGAGAAAAAACCAATTTGCTGAAAAATAAGGATGCTGTATTTTTTCTGAGCCGGTTTCAGGAAATGATTTTTTTATCTCCTGCCTCGGAGCGTAGCGAGAATGAGGCTGGGAAATAATGCAGAAGCCTCTCAAATTTTAACTGAACAATTACTTTTTAAATAAATATAATTTTTAACTTTAAAAAGATGCCGCCTTTTCATAGGCTTCATCTATTCTATCTTTTAAATACAATATATTTTCCTGGCTTCCTTCCTCCAGATCAAAACAATGACCATCTTCTCCAAGCAGCCCACCTGGAACAAAATCACCTTTTTCATCTGGATCTTCTATCATTTCTCCGTAAAAACAGACAGAAAGCCATCTTTCATCTGGATTATCATCTATTACATCAAGAAGAACAAATAAAGGTCTTGACTGATTTTTTCTTTTTCCTCTCAAAGAATAACTTATCCCGGGTCTTGCATTCAGCTCCAGCTCAACATCTCCTTTTGATTCAAGCATTTCTTTAAAAAGAATAAAGCCTTCTTTTGTTTTTGCTCCAGAATCTTTCCAGTCTTCAATAAATTTTTTCAATTCTTCCATAAATCCTCCTTATCCGCTATTTTAGATGATGAATAATATTTTCTATTTCAGGAAAAATAAGAGCCCTGCAGGCAAGTTTACATGCACGAATATCAGCCGGAAGACAAAAAACAGCGGTTTCTCTTATTATTCCGGCACAGACTCTTCTAACTATTGCAGCAGAATCTGTATCTTCAAGAATTAAAGATGTAAAAGCCGGGGCAAAGCCTGTCAGTTCCTTTGAAAAAAGAGGAGAAATTGTTTCTATTGTAACATCATCTCTGCAAAGCCCTGTTCCGCCGTTAATTATTATTACATCTGTTCCTTCATAATATACAAGATCTGTAACTGCTGAGCTTATTTCAAAAAAATTTTTCTTTGCTATAATTCTTTTTTTTAATAAAAACCTTTCTTTTTTTATTCTTTTTTCAATCCATTGCCCTGTTTTATCTGTTTTTATATTGCCTGAAGATGTAACACTTATTATTGAAATATTGAGCTTCCTTCGTATATCTTTTTTATTTTTTATAATCATCTCTGCTCCCCGGCAATAAAAATCTTGTCTTCTCCATCAACTTCTGAAACAAAAACATTAACTCTTTCACTTTGAGCTGTTTCAATAAATTTTCCTGTAACATCCGGCTGAATGGGAAGCTCTCTGTAATCCCTGTCAATAAGTGCTGCTAAAAGAATCTTTTTTGGTCTTCCAAAATCAAGAAGAGCATCTATTGCAGCCCTTGTTGTTCTTCCTGTATAAATAACGTCATCCACGAGAAGAATCTCCTTGTCATCTACAGAAAAAGGTATTCTTGATTTTTTTACTTCCGGCTGGATTGAAATTCTTGTCCAGTCATCTCTGTACAGATTTATATCAATTTCTCCAAGTGGAAAATTATTTCCTGAAATATCGTCCATAATTTTTTTAATTCTTCCTGCAATATATGCCCCTCTTGTATAAACACCCACTATTGCAAAAGATTTTGTATCAATAACTTTTTCAAGAATTTCATATGCCATTCTTACAAGCATTCTTTCCATTTCTTTTTTATTTAAAATTACACGTTTTTCTTCCATTTATCAGCTCCGATGTTATAAAAGTTATAATTGATAATAAAACTTTTATCCAACAGCTTCAAGAATAAAAGGTTTTAATGAAAAAAGCTGACTTTATATGCATACATAATCAAAAAACTGATATTATAGAGCTTCATGAAAAGCTTGTAAAAATCAAAAAATTTTTCATTAATATTATTGTTGTTTCTGATTTTCCAGATATAGTTTCAGACTTTGATTTTGATATAGTTTTTCCTTTCAGAGGGTTTGGTCTCTTTGATAAAATATATTCAGGGCTTTTTTTTATGGAGAATGAAAAAGCTCTGGTTTCAGATTCAGATTTCTTACCTGAAGACTTCAAACATCTTGAAATTCTTTTAAAAAATATTCATAAAAGTGTAGATTGCGCTGCATTTTACCGGGAAGAAAAAATACTTTTTCTACCGGCAGCATATTCTTCATCAATAATAAAAAAATTTAATTGCATATATGAAAAAGAAAGCAGCGAAAATTTTTTTAAGAGACTGAAAATTAATAAAATAAAAGCTTAAAGGGAGTTTCATGAAAAAAAATCATTTATTTTTATCTTTTTTTCTTATGTTTATACTTTTTTTTTCCTGTTCTTCAAAAAAAAAATCAGATTATCCTTTTTTTCAAAAAATAAATAAAAAAAATTATCCCTCTTTCCATGATGATATGGGATGCGATGGTCTTTTAAATGCAGTAAACAACTCTCTTGAATATTATAAAAAATTTAACAGGGATAAAGAATTTGTTTTTGGTTTAAAAAAAATAAAAAAAGAAGATATTGAAAATGCCTTTATAAAATTTGCATCATTCCTTGAAAAAAATCCTCAAGAAAAAGAGCTTAAACTCTATATAAAAAAAAATTTTGATGTTTATGTTCCTGTTTCCTATAAAAATAAAAAAAATATTCTATTTACAGGTTACTATGAGCCTGAACTTTTTGGAAGCCTTGTGAAAACAAGCAAATTTTCCTGCCCGGCTTATCTTTTACCGGAAAATATTTTATACGTGGAACTTGGAAAATTTTCAAAAAAATACGGGAAAAAAAAATTAATTGCAAGAAAAGAAGGGAAAAAAATAATACCTTATTTTACAAATGAGGAAATAGCTTTTGAAAATGTTTTAAAAGAAGAAGGAAAAGTTCTTGTCTGGCTAAAAAACAGGGTTGCTCTTTTTTTTCTCCAGATTCAGGGTTCTGGCAAAATTTTACTCCAAAACGGAGATGTCATGCGTGTTCATTATGCAGGAACAAACGGTCATTCATATAAAAGCATAGGTAAATATCTTATTGATAATAATAAAATGAGCCGTGAAAATATGTCCATGCAAAATCTTAAAAAATATCTCATGAACAATCCGCAAGAGGAAAGAGAAATTCTTTCATATAACAGCAGCTATGTCTTTTTTGAAGAGGTTGAGGGAGGCCCTTTTGGAGCTCTTTCACAGGAGCTTACACAGGGGAGATCCCTTGCCTGTGATCTTTCAATTTATCCCAGAGGCGGGCTTGTATATGTGCAAGCAAAAAAGCCTGTTATGTCGGAAGAAAATGAAATAAAAGAATGGGAAGACCTTGAAAGATTCATGCTTGTTCAGGATACAGGAGGAGCTATTAAAGGATATTTCAGGGGAGACATTTTTTTCGGATGGGGTAAATATGCTGAAACAGCAGCTGGAAAACTTGCTGAAAAAGGAAAAATCTTTGTTCTTGTGCCTGCCCAAACAAAAACACCAGAAAGGTGACCTTCTACCAAGTTCAGAACAATAAAGTTGAGAACTGTTTATTTAAATAGTTCGGATTTGATCTTAAATTCCTATTACAAAAATATCATCTTGCAGTTCTTATAATTTTTTCAGCAAATTGCCACACTTCTAATTTATTCATTTTTGTATGAAATGGAAGTTCTTTAATATCTCTTTTTAAAATTTTGTTGTAAAAACTCATAAGAACTTTTTTGTCTTTGTCATTAAGTTTTGTTGGGTTTATTTCTCCGCTTAGAGCATCAGCACAAATAATATTAAGACCTTCAAGTTCATTAAGAAGTGGTTGAAGATACATCCAGCCTGCAAAAAATTTTCCTCTCATAAAAAGGCTTTTAGTATCAAGGCATACAGCAAATAAAACAAGCTTTTTATCTTTCATTTTTTCTTTAAAGTTACCAGCATAACTTACTATTCTTTTATCAACCTGCTCATTGTAAACTCCACCTCCAAGCATAACAATGTCATAATTTTCTGGTTCAGGGGCATCTTCAACAGGAAAAATATCCACATCATCCTGCCAGGGAAGACGCTCTTTTATCCATTCACCTATTTTTAAAGTACTTCCATACCTTGATGCACATACAATAAGAGTTTTCATATTTATTTCCTTTCTGTTATATCTTTAACAAAATATATTAAGTATAAGATAAAGATATGTCAATCAAACACATGCAAATATTTAAATATAAAAAATTCAAAGAGGAATTATGAAAGAATTAAAGGGTTTTCAAAAAAAATATTTAAAAGGTCTTGCACACAATCTAAAACCTGTTGTAATGCTAGGTCAGCAGGGCCTTACTCTTAACCTTATAGAATCAATAAATCAGGCTTTTGAAAAGCACGAGCTTATAAAAATAAAATTTGTAGACTACAAAAAAAAAGAATTTAAATTAAATTTATCTGAATCCATAATAAAAGAAACAAAATCCTTTTTTGTTGGATTAACAGGGCATATTCTTATTCTTTACAGGCAAAGTAAAAATGAAAAAAATCAGAAAATAAAAATACCTGTAAAATAAATTTTTAATTTTTTTTATTTTTAAACTCCCTGTAAAATTTTTTTACCTTTTTTACATAATTTACAGTTTCTTTAAAAGGCGGTATTCCATTATATTTTACAACATTTCCCGGACCTGCATTATAAGCTGCAAGTCCAAGATCTATATTCCCATTATTTATATTTATAAGTTTTTTAAGATATTTTGAACCTGCCATTATATTCTGGGAAGGATCAAATGGATTTTTTACATTATATTTTTTTATGGTGTAAGGCATAAGCTGCATAAGTCCTTTAGCTCCTTTTTTTGAAACAGCATTTTTAATAAAACAGGATTCAGCTTTTATTACTGCCCTTATAAGCTCAGAATCAAGTGAGGTAGCAGCAGATGTATATTTTAATATATTATTTAAATGCTTTTCTTTTATAAAAAAACCGCCATTATTTGAACTTTTTTCACTCATATAAAATTTATAATCAGAAGATGTTGGAGTATTTGTAAAAGATAAAATTCCTTTATCATCAAGATAAACATAAATATCTGCTTTTACATATGATAAATTTATAAAAATAAAAAATATTATAAAAAACAAATATTTATACATTTTAATATTCCTTTTTTAAAAAAACCTTAATTGTGGATCTTCTTTAAAAATTTTTTTCTTTATATCTATTTTTTTCTCTTTTTTCAGTTTATCTTCAAGATCCTTTAAAAAAGGAGAAGGATATACATTTATAATTTTTCCATATTTTTCATTTTTTCTTGTATGTAAAAGATAAAGCATTTCCTTTGCCCTTGTTATACCAACATAAAAAAGTCTTCTTTCCTCCTCAAAATCGGTAAGTTTTTCTTTTTTTATAAATGGAATATTTCCATTTATACATCCAGGAATAAAAACTACAGGAAATTCAAGACCTTTTGATGAATGAAGTGTCATTATCCTTACTCTTTCACCTTTAATATCAATATCTGAATTTATTTTACCTGCATTCCCGGGTTTATTGTAACGAGGGAGGTGATTCTACACCCATTTTTCTATAGAGGTCAATCTGCTTCTTTGTTATTTCGCCAGATTGGATT
>PDWI01003884.1_pt1 | contig 20617 bp, 19 predicted proteins | sample 1430891 | NCBI WGS metagenome assembly PDWI01 (sample SAMN01162508, study PRJNA174530) | Oral metagenome, whole genome shotgun sequencing project. | biome: Marine environment; feature: Marine mammal; material: Swab sample of the gingival sulcus; isolation source: swab sample of gingival sulcus... | reverse complement strand
TGATTAACCCGCTTCGCCAGCCCATGAACACAAGCAGGAGCAAAATGACAATGGCAACAGCCTGGACAAGATTGGTTAAAAATACATCCAGGGCATCGGTCACCACCTGGCTCTGGTAATACACAATGTCAAGCTGCATTCCCTTTGGCTGTTTTTTTGACAGCTGTGCAAGTTTTTGGGCCACATCTTCTCCCATGACCACAACATTGCCGTTTGCCACCGTGGAAATACCGATGCCAATGGCAGGATGGCCGTTGAACCGCATGAGATTTCTCGGAGGATCCGGGTATTCCCTCTTGATGGCGGCGATTTCCCCAAGGCGGATCATGTTGCCGGAACGCCCGGCAATGAGCAGATCTGCAATTTCCTGTTCTGTTTCAAATCCGCCTGTGGGCGAAATCCGCATGTATTTGGAATCCACCTCCACCATGCCGCTTTTTTCCACGCGGTTCTGCATGTTCAGGGTCTGGTAGATCTGGGCCATGGAAATTCCCAGCCGGGATATTTTGGCACGGTTAAATTCAATGTAGATGATTTCTTGCTGTACTCCCCAGAAGTCGATTTTGGCAACATCCTTGCACAAAAGAAGCTCTTTTTTCAGGAACTTTGCATATTCTTCCAGCTGGGCGGGTGAATAGGTATCTCCATGCAGGGCAAAAAATACTCCATACACATCCCCAAAATCATCCTTGATAATGGGCGCTTTTGCTCCCGGCGGCAATTTGGATTCTGCATCCCGGAGCTTTTTGCGAAGCTCATCCCATATCTGGGCAAGTTCTCTGGATTTGAACTTGTCTTTCATGTCCACGAATACATAGGACACATCGGGCTGGGAAGCAGATCGAATTTCCTTGACCTGGCCCATGGATTTGATGGCCTGTTCAATGACTTCTGTGACTTCTTCTTCCACTTCCAGAGAAGACGCGCCGGGGTATAGGGTTACGACGAGAGCAGTTTTTATAGTAAATTCAGGATTCTCAAGCCTTCCCAGTTTGTTGAATCCAAGGATACCAAGGGCTGCTGTCACCAGAGCCATCACCAGCATGAAAGTGGTTTTTTCCATGGCAAATTTGGCCGGATTCATTATTCATGGCCCTCCTGGGCGGATGCAGAAGAAAGATTCATATCTTCCGTGATAAAATTCATCCCGCTGGTGATAATCTTTTCATTTCCAGTCAGCCCTGAAAGTACAATGGTTCGGTTGTCTCCGGCAAATCCGTCCACGGAAATCTTTCGGCGGAGGGCCTTTCCTGTATCAGGATTATAGATCCATACCATGCTGCTGCCGTTGGCATCCATGGAAATGGCCTTTGTGGGTACGGTAATCACGGGGAGTGCTTTTGCATTGGCAGACCAGATTAGCTCGGCTGTCATTCCCGGCAAAATTCTCTGGTTTTGCGGTGCGTTCATGGAAAAGGTCACCCCAAAGGTTTTTGTGGCAGGATCGGCAGAGGTATTCCATTCCTTGAGCCTTGCGGTGAATTGTTCATCTCCCAGGGCAGGGAATCTTACCATGGCCGTTGTGTCCGGTTTCAGGGGATGGCGGATCAATTCATTTTCCGGCACTCCTGCGGTGATTTCGAGAACCGATATGTCATGCATGATGACCACGGGAATCCCTGGACCAACCATCTCATGGTTTTCCACGGTGGTGCCGATGATGATGCCGTCATAGGGGGCTTTCAGGCTTGTGTAGGACAGATGATGCCTTGCAATGGTCAGCTGTGCCTGTACCTGGGCTACCTGGGCTGCGGCAAGCTGCTGGCCGTTGACAATGTGGTCAAAATCCGCCTGGGGGATGACCTTCTGGTCAAACAGGGTCTGCGCCCGTTCAAAATCCATTTTTGCAGTTGTCATACGGGATCTGGCAGCCTTGAGCTGGGTGTTGAGTACGGCAATCTTGTCCTTGAAATCCTGGGGATCAATCTGCATGAGCAGTTGTCCTTTTTTTACCACATCTCCTGGCTTTACATTGACCTGTACCAAAGGTCCTGCTACCCGAAAGGCAAGTTTGGTTTTTTTGCAGGCAGTAATGGTACCGGGATAGGAAATGGCAGAATCAGGAGAGGTTGTCTGGACGTTCTCCCAGGTAATGGCGTGGGAGGTTTGCCTTGTATCTGCTGGCTGCTTGGATGTTGCATATGTGGATGCAGGGGCAATGAGCATGAGAAAACATGCAGCATAAGCCATGAGGTGTTTGTGTGAAATCATCTGTGTTGTCTTCCTTACCAAAATCCCTGGGCTTTTTTTCATTCTCCGAAATTTTATTTATCAGTCGAAAAAAGGATTGAACCAGTTTTTTTGCTTTTTTGTCCATTTCTTCGTTTCTGATATAACAAATTTACAACGGTAGAGAGTACCTCTTTTGTCAAAAGATTCCAAGAACAAATTTTTTATCTGGTTGGGCAATTACCGGACAAAAGGAATAAGGAATGCAGACATCAGTTTGTCAGGATTTCCCAGGAAAGTATTTTAGAGGAAGCAGACGGGTTCTCATTTTGCTGATTTCCCTGGTTAAAAGGGGGCTGGGAATTGGTGCCATTCTGGTATGGGCATGGGATATTGGCCCCTGGGACATGGAGATAGCGGACTTTTATTCTTGCCCTGGCATTTTTCTTTATGTCCTTGCACAGACAGAAAATTTCATAGATGACAGACTGTGGTTCAGGGGTGTCCGGGAGAAAACTGCCGGTAATGGTGACATCCGTTACAAAGAGACCGTCTTCTCCAAGAATGGTAAGGTTTTTTTGATTCTGATTGCTATTGGCACCGGGCTTGGCAAAATCAGGATCGACAACTTCAATTTTGGTTTGTGAAGAAGAATTTGAATCTCCTCCAATGGTAAGGGTTGCGGGCATATATTGCTGGCAGGCAAGGGATTGTTCGATCATTTCAATGGCAATCCGGGCGGCTCCGTCTGCCTGGTAAAAGACCTGCTTGTGGCGAAGATCGTTTCCTGCAATTTTGATTTCCGTATTGGAGGACATGATGCCTGTGATGCCGATGACCGTGAGGATGGCAAGCAAAATGATGGCTGAAATCAATACGAATCCTGAATTGTCTTTTGCTGTGTTCATGTTATTTTCCAGCGGATTTTCCCACATGGGAACTCAATATATAGTTGTGGGTGTGTTTTTTTGCTTTCCAGGAAGCGGTGACACGGATATATTTGATATTTTGCATGGTTCCTGTTTTGGATACTTCCCATGTCAATTCATAGGGAGGATGTTTCTGTGAACCCGATACAAGGGCAGGGCTGTCATAGGAGAGGCTTGTCAGGTATTCCATTTGTCCTGCCGCAAGGTTGGCGGCTTTGGTAAATTTCCAGGCTGTGTGGCCTGTTTTGATGGAAGTTGCCTGCATGCGGCTTAAGGCCAGAACGGAAAAACACAGGATACCAAGGGCCAGCAGTACTTCCACCAGGGTAAACCCGGAAGATTCTCCATTGGATTTGTTGGAAAATATTTTGAACAAGCGGTTCATATATCAGTTTCCCATGTTTTTACAGGATACGGTGGTGGAAAGGGTCTGGGGGACGGCGGTTGTATTTTTGGTTTCATCGTTCCGGGCTGTAAGAAAAATGGCAACGGATCGGACATTTTCAGGAACCTGGGTTTCCTGGCCATTTTTATCAAAAAAGGCAAAAGTCATGGAATCAATGTTGTCGGCAATGCTCTGGCCTCCAGGCTTCATCTGGATTTCATCTTTGGTGTTGCCCGGATCATTTCCCGAATCAAAGAGCCGAATTACGGCCTTGTGCAAGCCGTGTTTTTTTTCATCGTAATAGGAAAATTCCATTTGTCCGGAATCGTCGTCATTGTCTGTGCCTGCATGGATTTTGGTAAATCCTGTCTGGCCTGCATATTCCCCCGTGGGATCATAGCCTGCCCTCTGGATTTCCTCTGTCAGCAGGAGCATGGCAGACCGCAGGTTCTGGTGCATTTCAATGACCTGGTTCTGGGAGGCACGCATCTTTTGCTGGCTGATAAATACCTTGCCAAGTCCTGCCAGTACAATGGCAGATATACCAAGGGCAATGACCATTTCCATCAAGGTGAATCCCTGACGATTTTTTATTGTTTTCAGCATGATCTGTTTTGTCTGAGGATATTCTATTTAGTTCAGGGCTATTCCCAGTTTGTCTTGTTCCATTTCCTCAATAGTACAATCCCGGAAGATTGGGTGCCTACCTTATAACAGGTACCAATGGGATTGGTCAAATACACATATCCGGCAGAACCAGTTCCCAATGGGTTAAACACAAGGGTATTTTTTTGATAGCTGACCCCATCGGCAGGATTGTTGAGAAAAGCATTTCCAGAACCAAAGGCAATCCTGGAATCTGTGTCTGAAAAATATATTTTCTTTTCAATGTGTTGTGGAAGACAGCTTTTCCAATCATTGTCCGGGCCTTTTTGGGAACACAAAATATAAGAATTGTGTTCTGTGTCAAAGAAAATGGCATGGGGATTTCCTGTTTTTACTGCCATCATTCTTGTGTGGTGCATATCTGCATACAGGGTTCCTGCAATGTGTTTGAGTCGGTAATCGGGCAGCCATTTGATAAGCCCAGGAATACCCATGGCAGCCACAGTTCCTGCAATGGCAAGAACAATCATCAGTTCCATGAGGGAAAATCCTTTATTCAAGGTCTTCTCCCGATGTCTCAGGCTGTTTTGTATCAGAGGTATATGACCTGCCCATGCTCCAGGCATTGCCAAGGTTCTCTCCTATTGCCCAGTAGTTATTGTCCGGCATGGTCAATGTGAAGGGATTGATCTTTTTGATGTCCAGAGAATTACCTGTCATGTATCTTTCTTCCGTAAACACTTCCCTGGGTTGTCCAATGTACAGAGTGTTGTAGGGCAGGGAAATGGTCTGGAATACGGTCAATGAAATGGACACGGGACATTCCCGGATCAGGGGGGCGTTTTTCAGCTCTCCGTAAAAAATATCGAAAATTTTCGATTTATCCACTTTACTGCCGGAAACAAGGCCGCAGTAATCGGTTTTTTCCATCAATGAAACATCGGGGATATTGATGCTGAATTCCTTGTGTGCTTCAATTCCCTGGATGGTATGGTGGGGACCGATGGCAACGGAAAACAGCGGCGGTTTCATGTTTACTCTGGACACCCAGCCCACGGCCATGAAATTTGGAGTATCATTGACCATGGACCCCACAATGACCATGGGCATGGGATGGACAAATACGGTTTTTGGATTGATGGTGATTTTTTCCATATTTTCAACTATGCTTTGTTTTCAAGGTGGTCAATAAATACCTGGGCCAGTAAAAGCATGCCAAAAGGCGTTGTAATCAGGGAGCCGACTACTGCGATAAACGATCCAATGATATTGAGAATAATTAACACCAGGAAAATGGCAAAATGGTTGATGAATCCGCTGGCACTGACAGCTCTTTTACTGGCACACATGGCTTCCCAGAATCCCATGTCTTTGTCAACAATGAAGAAAATAGAATACATCCACCAGATGGACAAAATTAGTCCCGGAATAATAAACAGTATGTAGCCGATAACGACAATGATTCCACCGATGATAAATAAAAGGATGAGCCTCAGGTATCCTGAAAAATTAAATAATTCCTTGAATTCAGGTCTTTTGCCGTGTCTTGCGTAGTTCAGAAATTCCCGGAAAAACCCTGCCGTTACAGTAGGGATTAAAATAATGGTAAAATTCAGTATGAGTCCCACCAGAGAAAAAATGACCAGATTGATGACTTCATTGATAAATTTTTTCCCGGTATCACTAAAAAGCTGGCCAAAGTCCATTGCTGCCCCCATCTTGTTTGGTTTGCTGATATGAAATGGTGTCACGATAATGTGAGGGATTATAAATAATAAATTGGATTTATCCAAGGTATTTAATTATGAGAGAATCCATAATAAATTGGCGTTGTATTTTTTTTGCAATGCATTACATTAGTTTTCATTGAATATGTTGAGTGCCCAGAAGGATAAAAAAGAGAACAGCCATGAGAATACTTTTAGTGGAAGATGACGAAAAAATTGCAGAATTTGTGAAAAAAGGTCTGAAGTCTTCAGGTTTTGCAGTAGATATTGCTTTTACAGGAACCCAAGGTTTTTCCATGGCCTTTGATGAACCCTATGATACTTTGATTGTTGACATTATGTTGCCGGAAATGGACGGGATTTCCCTGATCCGGAAAATCAGAAAGCAGGGAAATAATACTCCTGTTATTGTGTTAAGCGCTAGGGACAGGGTGGATGACAGGGTAAAGGGACTTGAGGCCGGTGCAGATGATTATTTGACAAAACCCTTTGCCTTTTCCGAGCTTCTGGCCAGGGTGCAGGCCCTGATCCGCAGATCCTCCAATATCACAGATCCTGTGAATTTGTCCTATGCCGATTTGACAATGGATATTGCCAGGCGGCAGGTTACAAGGAATGAAGAACTCATTGATTTGCAGCCCCTGGAATTTTCCCTGCTGGAGTATCTCATGCGGAATCGGGAACGGGTGGTGTCCAAAACCATGATTATGGAGCATGTCTGGGATTACCATTTTGACCCCATGACCAATGTGGTGGAAGCAAGAATTTGCCGTCTTCGGGACAAGGTGGACAAGGGATTTCCCGACAAGTTGATTCACACCATAAGGGGCGTGGGCTATGTCCTCAAAAGAGAAACTTCCTGATTTTTTCCGCACCATTGCCTTTCGCATGAGTGCCTGGTACACCCTGATTTTTTTCATTTGTTCCTGTGCCTTGTTTGCGGTGTTATATGTCGTGGTTGTCAATATTTTGCAGGATCAGGTGGACAGGGAATTGATCCGGCAGGCAGGAGATTTTTCACGGGTTATCCGTCAGCGGGGAATGGCCGGGGCAAGAAATCTTGCCATTAGTGAAGCACGGGCCGCGGGGGAAAAAAAGATATTTTTTCGATTGCTTTATCCTTCGGGTGAGGTATTTGCGTCATCTTACATGTCCCATTGGCAGGGTATTGACGTTGATGAAGCCCTGGTAAAAAAACTCATGATCCATAAAGCCCCCTTGTTTGATACGATTTCTGTCAAGCCAAAGGATGGGGCCAGCCGTAAACAGGGAATCAGAATTTTATATATTTTTATTGCACCACGGGTGATTCTACAGACAGGTATTGTTACGGATTTTTCATTTCAGTTTCTGGGAACCTTACAAAAGGTTTTTCTGTTGTATCTTGTGTGTTCCTTGCTTCTTTGTTCCGTGTCTGCATGGCTTCTGGTCAAAAAGGCCCTTGGAAGGGTGGAAACCATCCGAAAAACCGCCCAGGAGATTACGGGAACCAATCTGGAACAGCGGGTGTCTGTGGCTTCTTCCATGAATGCAGTCGATGAACTGGACGAACTTGCCAGAACCTTTAACCGGATGCTGGACCGCATTGCCCATCTCATTTCAACCATGCAGCAGATGAACGATGACATTGCCCATGATTTGAAAAGTCCCCTGACCCGAATCCGTGGGCTTGCAGAATTGGCCCTGACCCAGCAAAATCCAGATCTTTTGGAATACGAGTCCATGGCCGCAGGTGTCATTGAAGAATCCGACCGCCTTCTGGACATGATCAACACCATGCTGGTTATCTCCAGGGCCGATGCAGGCGAGGAGGAATTTGACATGGAGCGGGTGGATGTAAGCTCCTTGATCCGGGAGGCCTGTGAATTGTTTGTCCCTGTGGCAGAGGACAAAAATATTTCCTGCACCGTGGATATTCCCCCGGATTTGATCCTGTGTGCAGATAAAAGACTTCTCCAGCGGGTGTTTTCCAATATTCTGGATAATGCACTGAAATATACTCCTGCCGGGGGCAGGGTGAAGGTGAAAGCCTTTGAAGCCCATGGTAGTGCCATTCATATCCAGGTGCTGGATACAGGCCCTGGAATCCCTGCTGAATATGTTGACAAGATTTTTGATCGGTTTTTTCGATTGGATTCTTCCCGGACAACCCAGGGCAGCGGCCTTGGATTGAGCCTTGCCAGAACCATTGTGGAAAAGCACGGAGGAGATATTGTGGTTACACCTGCAAATAGTCAGAAGCAGGGAGCCATGTTTACCATTAGATTACCATATTGTAATCCTGGGGTCATGTAATGGTTAGCTTTAATTGGTATGGTAGGTTTTGTACAAAGGCCCGTGGAATGAAAAAGTGAATGTGAAAATGATATGCTTATAAAAAAGGAGATAAGTAATGAACTCATTGAAAAGAAAAATTACAGCAGGGGCAATATTGGCCATTGCCCTTGTATTGATTACAGCCTTGCCCCCGGCAATGGCAGACATCCGAACTCCCATGATTCCGGCAGGATTTTCCCAGTTGGCTGAAACGGCCAAGCCGGGTGTGGTAAACATCCGAACCGAAACCATTGTACAGGGCGGCGGTCAGGTGTTTCGGCATTTTTTTGGACAGCAGTTCGGCGCACCCGAAGGTCTGGAGGATTTTTTTGCCCCGTTTTTTGAGCAGCAGCCAAGGACCAGGAAAGCCCAGAGCCTTGGGTCGGGTTTTATCATCAGCAAGGACGGCTATATTGTCACCAATAATCACGTGGTAAAAAAGGCCGATGAAATTACGGTTATCCTTGCCAACGGAGAAGAATACAAGGCCTCTGTGGTGGGTACAGACCCCATGACCGACCTTGCCCTGATCAAGATTGATAAAAAAGGACTGCATCCCTTGAAATTCGGCAAATCCTCCAAGGCTCAGATTGGTTCATGGGTGGTTGCCATTGGCAATCCCTTTGGTCTGGAACAAACCGTGACTGCCGGAATTATCTCAGCCAAGGGCAGGATCATCGGTGCCGGGCCCTATGACAATTTTATCCAGACCGATGCTTCCATCAATCCGGGTAACAGCGGAGGACCCTTGCTGAATCTTGACGGCGAGGTCATCGGCATCAACACCGCCATTGCCAAGGGCGGTACAGGTATCGGATTTGCCATTCCCTCTGATATGGCAACGGGCATCATTGACCAGCTGCTTGAATCCAAACAGGTGTCCCGGGGGTGGCTTGGGGTTTCCATCCAGGAAATTAACGATGAACTGGCAGATTATTACGGCATTGAAGATCAGGACGGAGTGTATATCACCAAGGTTTATGAAGATAATCCAGCACACAAGGCGGGAATCCGGGCAGGGGATGTGATTGTAAAAATCAACGATAAGCCCGTGGCAACACCCAGGGATTTGAGCCTGACCATTGCAGGACTGCGTGTGGGAGAATATGCAAAAATAACCCTGATTCGGGACGGAAAGCAAAAAGAAGTAAAAGTAAAACTGGGGGAACGCCCCTCGGATGATCCTGAAACCATCATATCAAAAGAAGGTTTTGACAATTTCGGGTTTCAGTTCCAAAACCTGGATGCAAGGACTGCAAGGCGGTTTGGGTATCCCATGAAGGCACAGGGGCTTGTGGTGTCCATGATTAAACCGGGAAGCAAGGCTGCCCGTTCTCCTGTGCGTCCCGGGGATATGCTTGTGGAAGTAAACCGCAGGAGAATTACTTCTTTTGCCGATTATCAGAAAGCCATGTCCCATGTCAAAAAGGGGCAGACGATTCGTTTGCTTTTCAGACGGGGGAACAGTTATGTGTTTGCGATCTCAATGAAACCCTGATTCTGAGGGGCAATAACTATAACAATAATGATGAGAACAACAGGGGGCAAGGCTTCGCCGGAAGTCTTGCCCTTACTGATTGTTTTTTGTAAATACAGAATTAAATATAGAGAATAGAAATTTCGTTGCAGACCCTTACTCCACAGGTTGTAAAGGGGACTTGGGTGTCTTTACCTGTTTTTTACTTACCAAACAGATTAGAGCAATGACAGGATATTGGCCACCGCAATTCCCAGAAATGTTCCGGTAATCACACCCAGCAAAGCCATCAACACCGCAACCGGCACCAATGCCTGTGAATATGCCGCTGCCAGTACAGGCGAAGAGGCAACTCCGCCAATATTTGCCAGCGATGCAATACCGCAGGTAAACAAATCCAGCTTAAACACCTTGGCAATCATCAACATCAGCACACCGTGGATTCCAAGAATGACAAATCCTGCCAGAATATATGCCGGAGCCTGGGTTAATTCTGCAAAGTTCGCGTTTGCAGCAATCAGGGAAAGCAATAGATACAGCAAAACATTTGATACCGCAGGAGCACCGGGAATCATGCCAAGGGGTGTCATGGCACAAATGATTCCTGCAATGGTAACCAGAATAATGGTCCAGGCGGTTGTGTCCAGAAATTCGGGCATGGCAGGGGCAATGAGCTGGGCCACCGCAGTTGCGGCAAAGGCAATACCCAGGAGCAGTAAAATATGCTGATGGCCGATTTCCTTGCTGATGCTGTCAAATTTCAGGGTCAGATGCTGGTTGATTTCATCAATTTTGGTGGTATCGGATTTTGTCCATTTGTTGAATTTTGCCTGTAATGGTACCATTGCGAGCAAAAACATGATCCACATGGAATAGTCAATGGAATCAATCAAAAGGGTGTAGCCCATCCCGGAATCGTTCAATCCCAGAGCTTCCATGACAGCAGCCATGTTCTGGACTCCGCCGATCCAGCTGCCGGCAAGAGCACCAAAGGTCTGCGGTGCGTTGGATGCAAGGAATCCCTTGAAAATCAGGAAAGATACAATAAAGCCGATGATAATGGTCAGGGTGGCGGAAAAAAATGACAGGATCATTCTGGGGCCAAGTTTTGCAATGTCACGCAAATCCGCACGAAGCAGCATCAGGAAAATCATGGCAGGCAAAATTGCCGATTTTACCGAGCCGCGGGCAGCAGAAACCGAGGCAACGCCCATGTCCCAGATAGAAAAGGTCGATAGCAGCATGGTTCCAAAATAGATAATAATGAGTGCAGGGCAATAGGTAAAAAATTTGCTGTTCTGATACTTTTTTTCCAGCCATACAAAAACCCCGACAAATAGTATAATAACAGTCAAAAATTGAAATCCGTTCTGGATCATCAAATCCTCCTGAAACTAAATAGTATGATTAAAAATTCAGTAGGGCTATTATCATAGATTCCTTTCCTTGAAAAGGCTCGTGGAGGCAAAAATTTGAATCTCTTGTGAGTCTTTTATCTGTATGTTGCCTTTCTATCTACTGTGTTTTGCTCAGAATTTTCCTCCCGAAAAATATTGCTCCAGAGTACCCTCAATATCACCTTTCAGATAGGCTTTCCCACGGCCAAAACAAACGAATGTTCCAACCATTATTTGCTCTGACAAATACCAGTTTTGTGAGCGTATCGTTCAGAGCAAATTTAATTGTGGTAAGGTCTGTATGGTTTGATAAATTGAAAGCACACAATGATAAACGCCGTATCATTGCACGCCTGTATATGCTTAAATATGGCCATTTTGGGGATCATAAACAAGTAAGTAAGGATATTTGTTTGAACTGCGTTTCTTTTTTGGCCCCGGCTACCGGATTTATTACACAATCAAAAAGGACACCATTGTCTTCCTGCTTGTTGGTGGGGATAAATCCGACCAAAAGCGAAATATAAAACAAGCAGAAAAACTTTTGTCCGTATTGAAAGTAGTAAAAGACCCTTGGTCTTCGGATGGCGTTTGTATAAATCATCCCTGCCCGGGGAAGGAAACTCCGGCTATATTGCCACAGCCAAAATCATCCGCGCCCCGGGCTTCAACATGGCTCCCCAATTCCCTGCATAGTTTTCTACGCTAAGGAGTAAAATTCATCAGGCGAATAAAATCCCTGGCCGGTTTTTTATTTGATCAGCCTTATGGCGAAGGGAACTCTGAAAGGTTCTCCGCTGGATGCTTTGACTGCTCCCATGATGCAAAATACGATATTGCAGACACCCAGAGCGATAAGCAGTAAAAAGCCTATGATAAAAAATGCCAAAATCACTCCAATAAACGCAATTATCAAGGTCGTAATTGACCAGTTCAAGGATTCTTTGGCTTGGTCCACAACGTAGGCATCATCCTTTTGGATCAGATAAAAGACCAATCCGGGGATAAATCCGAAAAATATTGTAGCGATCCAGATAATTAATGCCATGTTTTTTGAGTCTTGTGTTACAGATCCGTTTTCCATTATTTTTTTCCTTATTATGTATGTAAAAATCTAACGAACCTGCACAATAGAATAGCAGCAGTATTTTTGTCAACAGATGAAAAAAATTCGAATCTCTGCCGGATATCCCAGCCATAAAAAACTTGCTTTTATCCATTGTCCACAGTATTGTCAAAGATCAAATTTATATAGATGTTAGGCATCAGATTTTTGTAATTCAGATTCGACTCCATGAGTGTTTTATTTTAGAAGGTTCGGAACGTTTTGTCCCAGACACAATATTCACATTGTGGAAATTCTGTTTTTCATAGAGAGGTATTTTGCAAGAAAGTTCTGTGTATTATCCAATAGAATCTGGTGCTTTTACAATACAATTTTATTAAAGGACAAGGAATGATTAACACCCAGAGATTGGCAGAAACCTTTACCCAACTGGTACAAATTGATTCGGTTTCCTATGATGAGGAGCGGATGTTCAAGACTATGGAAACCCTGTTTACGGATCTTGGTGCCAGCGTAATCCATGATGATGCGGCTTCAAAGATCGGCGGCAACACCTCCAACCTTGTGGCAAAGTTTCCCGGAAATGTGGATGTGAAGCCTTTGTTTTTGTGCGGCCACATGGACACGGTGGAGCCGGGGAAGGGGATCAAGGTCAAATTTGAAGACGGAATTTTTACCAGTACCGGAAATACCATTCTTGCCTCTGACGATAAATCCGCCCTTGCCATTATTCTGGAAGTAATCAGAACCATTCAGGAAAACGATCTGCCCATGCCGCCCGTGGAGGTGATCTGTACGGTGTGCGAGGAAGAAGGGCTTCTGGGTGCGAAAAATTTTGATTATTCCCTCATGGATTCAGAATTTGGATATATTCTGGATTCCAGCGATGTGGAGGGCATTGTTACACGGGCACCCGGAGCAAAAAAAATTCAGATTCATGTCCATGGTAAGGCTGCCCACGCAGGGAATGCACCTGAAAATGGGGTGGATGCTGTCTATGCGGCAAGTCTTGCCATTTCAAGATTGAAAATCGGCAGGATTGATTCTGAAACCACCTGCAACCTTGGGGTTATCAAGGGCGGGACTGCCACAAATATTGTGCCGGATTATGTCTTCATTGACGGTGAGGCACGATCCCACAACATGAAAATCCTGGAACGGGTGGTGAAAAATATTGTTGACACCTTTGAGGACACGGCAGCAGAGCTTCGCAAAATTCACGGCGAGTTTCCCCGGGTAAAAATTGATGTGGAAGAAAATTTTTCCAACACCAATATCCCGGAAGATCATGAGGCGGTTCGCCTTGCACGAAAGGCTGCGGTAAATCTTGGCCAGCCATTGCTAAGCAAAACCATTGGAGGTGCTGCTGATGCCAATATCTTTTTTGGCAAGGGCATTGTGGCAGGAGTGCTTGGCACGGGAATGACCGATGTGCATACGGTAAATGAATCCATTGCCCTGGCAGACATGGAAAAATCCGCCCGTCTGGTGCTGGAAATTCTGCGGATTCATGCAGCATCGGAACTTGCCTCCTGAATTTATCCCGGATGAAAAAACAGCTTTCAAAATGAACGGGCGTACCCTTGGGGAAAAACTGATATTGCTTGCTGCTACAGGCTGCGGACTTGGCTGGATACCTGTTGCTCCCGGCACCTTTGGCACCCTGGCAGGCATTCCCCTGATTCTGGCAGCATCCCTGCTGCCCGTGTCCATGGCTTTTTTTCCGTGGCTTCTGGTTTGTTTGATTTTGTTTTCCGTGTGGATTGCCGATGAGGCAGAAAAAATCATGGGAAAAAAAGACCCCGGAGCCATTGTCATTGACGAGGTGGCAGGGTATTGTGTTGCCCTGTCCATGGTGCCGTGGACAATGATATACATGGGATTGGGGTTTGTATTGTTTCGTATATTTGATATTACAAAACCCTTTCCTGTCCGGTATTTTGAGAAAAATTTTTCCGGCGGTGCAGGCATTGTGCTGGATGATCTTGTTGCAGGAGCCATTGCCGGGTTTTTATTAAAGTGTATACAAATGTCAGGCGTTCTTTGACCCTGATTGCAGTAATAAGGAGAAAAAATACAATGGAAAAGAATGAAGATAGACAAAAGGCGGTGGAAACGGCCATGAGCCAGATTGAGCGGCAGTTTGGAAAGGGTTCCATCATGAAACTGGGCGGCCGTCAGGTGGAATCCGTGCCCGTGATCCGTTCCGGTTCCCTTGCCCTGGACAAGGCCCTTGGTGTGGGCGGATATCCCAGGGGAAGAATCATTGAAATCTACGGGCCGGAATCTTCCGGGAAAACCACCCTTACTCTCCATGCCGTTGCCGAGGCCCAGAAAGCAGGGGGAATCGCAGCCTTCATTGATGCGGAACATGCTTTGGACGTTGCCTATGCCAAACGTCTTGGCGTGGATTGCGATGAGCTTCTGGTGTCCCAGCCGGATACGGGGGAGCAGGCCCTGGAAATCGCAGATATGCTTTTGAGAAGCGGCGGCATTGATATTCTGGTTGTGGATTCCGTGGCCGCCCTTGTGCCCCGTTCGGAAATTGAAGGGGATATGGGTGATTCCCACATGGGATTGCAGGCACGGCTCATGTCCCAGGCATTGAGAAAACTTACCGGAACCATTGGGAAAACAAACACAACCCTTATTTTTATCAATCAGATCCGCATGAAAATCGGCGTGGTGTATGGGAATCCCGAAACCACCACCGGTGGTAATGCCCTGAAATTTTATTCTTCCATGCGGCTGGAAATCCGAAAGGGAAGCCCCATAAAGGAAGGTCCTGAAATCGTGGGGAACCGTGCCAAGGTAAAGGTGGTGAAAAATAAACTGGCACCTCCGTTCAAGGACGTGGAATTTGATCTGATGTTTGGCGAGGGAATATCCCGTACCGGCGATCTGCTGGATATGGGTGTTGAACTTGACATCATAGAAAAGAGCGGTTCCTGGTATTCCTTTGCAGGGGAACGCATTGGCCAGGGCCGGGAAAATGTAAAGGCATTTTTCCTTGAAAATCAGGATGTCCTTGAAACCATTGACCAGCAGGTTCGGGAAAAACTGGGCATCGCAACGCCTGCCCCGTCAACCACGGAAGCTGTGGAATCCGAAGAATAATCAGCAGTATCATATCAGTCAGTATTATCAGTATCAGCAGCAGGAGTAAGATTTATTATATGAAGTCCATGACAGGAAACCAGGCTAGACAGATTTTTCTGGATTATTTTCAAAAACATGAACACACAAGGATGCGTTCGTCTTCCCTTGTGCCAAGTGATGATCCCACGTTGTTATTCGTCAATGCAGGTATGGTTCAGTTCAAACGCAGATTTACCGGAGACGAAAAATCCGATGTGCCAAGGGCCACGACTTCCCAGAAGTGCGTCCGGGCAGGCGGCAAGCACAATGATCTGGAAAATGTGGGATATACTGCACGCCACCATACCTTTTTTGAAATGCTTGGTAATTTTTCCTTTGGGGATTATTTCAAGGAAAAGGCCATTGCCATGGCCTGGGATCTGCTGACCAACGGATACGGATTTGACAGCGAAAAACTCCATGTGTCTGTCTATAAAGACGATGACGAAGCCTATGAAATCTGGCGGGATCAGATCGGGGTCCCTGAAGAAAGAATTTCCCGCCTGGGAGAAGAAGACAATTTCTGGGCCATGGGAGATACAGGGCCCTGCGGCCCGTGCAGCGAGATTCACATTGACAGGGGAGAAGCCCATGGCTGCGGACGCCCTGAATGTGCGGTGGGCTGCGACTGCGACCGATGGCTGGAATTGTGGAACCTGGTATTCATGCAGTTTGAACGGGATGAAAACGGAACGCTTACTCCCTTGCCAAAGCCCAGCATTGATACGGGCATGGGTCTTGAACGCATTATTTCCGTTCTCCAGGATGTGCCCACCAATTTTGATACTGACCTTTTTGTTCCCATCATGGAAAAGGTTGAAGAACTTGCCGGAAAAAAACGCCATGAATCCGAAAAGATCGAAGTTGCCATGAAGGTCATTGCCGACCATTCCAGGGCAGCGGCGTTTTTGATCTGTGACGGGGTGCTGCCTTCCAACGAGGGCAGGGGATATGTCCTCAGAAGAATCATGCGCCGGGCCATCCGCTATGGCCGCAGCATCGGGCTTGTCCGCCCCTTTCTCCATGAAACCGTGACCACCGTGTTTTCCATCATGGATGATGCCTATCCGGAACTCAAAGAGAATCAGTCCTTTATTCTCAATGTGGTAAAAAATGAGGAAGCCAAATTTCTGGAAACCCTGGAAACCGGCCTGAAATTGCTGGAATCTGCCATTGCAGATCTGAAAGCCAAAAACACCAATGTCCTGGAAGGAAAAATCATTTTCAAGCTCTATGATACCTACGGATTTCCCGTGGACATTATTACGGATCATCTGAAAGATAGCGGAATTTCCCTGGATATGGACGGCTTTGATGCGGCCATGGCAGAGCAGAAGGAAAGATCCCGTTCGGACAAGAAATTCACCGGAGCTTCCGAAGCCTATAAGGGACTCATTGCAGCAGGGGAGAAAACCCGATTTTTCGGGTATGAGAAATTGGAAATTCAAGGCAGGATTCTGTTGCTGGTAAAGGACGATGAAGAAGTTGCAGCGGCGGGTGAGGCTGATGAAATTGATCTTGTCACCGACCAGACCGTATTTTACGCCGAGGCAGGCGGACAGACAGGAGATAGAGGTATCGGAGAAAATGACCATTGCCGCCTTGAAATCCTTGATACCATAAAAGATCCATCTGGAATTTATATCCACAAGGCAAGGATTTTGTCCGGGAAATGTGCAAAAGATACCTCCATTACCCTGAAGGTGGACAAGGATGCCCGTTTGCGTACGGCAGCCAACCATACTGCCACCCATATTCTCCATGCAGCGCTGGGAGATATTCTGGGGGATCATGTAAAACAGGCAGGCTCTCTGGTGTCACCGGATCGCCTGCGGTTTGACTTTACCCATTTTTCTGCCATTTCCAGGGAAGAATTGATCCAGGTGGAAGATTATGTGAACCAGCGTATCCGGGAAAACCACACCCTTTCCATTGATGTGATGGGAATGGAAGAGGCCGTAGAATCCGGTGCCACGGCATTGTTTGAAGAAAAATATGGAGATGTGGTTCGGGTGGTATCCCAGGGAGAATTTTCAAGGGAATTGTGCGGCGGCACCCATGCCCATGCTTCCGGGGATGTGGGCACTTTCAAGATTTTGTCGGAAGCAGGAATTTCTTCTGGTGTACGGAGGATTGAAGCTGCGACAGGTCAGGAGGCATTGAATCGGATTCACAGGGACGAAAATCTGATTACAACGGCATCCCAGCTTCTGAAAACCAGTCGGGATGATCTGGTTTCCAGGGTGGAGGCTTTGATTACAGAGAAAAAACAGTTGGAAAAGGAACTGGCCTCTGTGAAGACCAAGATTGCTTCCAAATCCCTGGACAATATTGAGGGACAGGTGAAAAACATTCATGGAATCAATGTATTGTCCATGAAGGTCTCCATTGAAAACCCATCCCAGCTTCGGGATCTGGCTGATAAGTGCAAAAATAAAATGGGTTCAGGGGTCTTGCTTCTGGGAGCAGAATCCAATGGGAAGGCCTTGCTGATTTCCATGGTCACAAAAGATCTGATCCAAAAATACCGGGCAGGAGATATTGTTAAAAAAGCAGCCCTGCTTGTGGGCGGCGGCGGCGGCGGACGGCCTGACATGGCCCAGGCAGGAGGCACCAAACCGGAATATCTTGATAAGGCTTTGGCGTCGGTGTTTGATTTTTTACAAGAATAGAAGTAAATAGAATTAGTTACCTTATTCCCTCATACAAAAGAATCAAAAGACGCTTTGTTGGAAGACGTCATGATTTTTTTGCCGTATGCACGCCGGGACTTGAAGAAATCTGTCGCTCTGAACTGGAGCATTTTTTGGACGATGACGCCCGGATTTCCGTTACCAAGGGAGGTGTTGCCTTTTCCGGCAAGCCTGATGCTGGTTATCTTGCCAATTTGTGCCTGGGATCAGCTTCCCGGATTCTCATGCGCCTGACAGATTTTAAGGTGTCTTCTTTTTCTGAATTGGAGAAAAAACTCTCCCGAATTGACTGGGAGATATTTTTGCCCCGGTATCCTGATTTATCTGTCCGGGTAACCGCCAAAAAATCTCGCCTCTTTCATTCCCATGCCGTTGCCCAGCGAATCAGAAATTCTGTTGCTGATCGTTTGGGGGAAAGATTTTCGGAATCCGGAGATGGGGAGAGCTTTCCCCAAACCCTTTTCGTCCGTCTGGACCAGGACAGATGCCATGTCTCTCTGGATATGTCCGGGGAGTTGCTGTTCAAACGAGGCATAAAATCCCATGTTACAAAAGCCCCATTGAGGGAAACTCTTGCCTTTTCCCTGCTTTGGCTTAGCGGATTTTCTCCTGAAGATATTCTTGTCGATCCCATGTGCGGTTCCGGGACATTTTCCGTGGAAGCTGCCAGAATACAGGCAGGGATTCCGCCGGGATATTTCCGCAGGTTTGCGTTTGAATCCTGGCCGGGATTCAGGCCCGAACATTTTGCGTATCTGAAAAAAGAATGCCTGTTGTATGGAAAAGAACCCGGAGAGCAGCAACCAGTATATCCCCGAATATTTACCTCTGATCTTGACGCAAAGGCCGTGGAAACCGTACAGGCAAATGTGGCTTCCCATGAATTTTTATCTTCCATCCAAGTCACTCAGAAGGATTTTTTTGATATCTTGCCTCCCAATTCTGGAACGGTTTCTGCAAAAGGAGTACTCCTGCTCAATCCTCCCTATGGGAATCGATTGTCAAACGATCCCGGGCAAAGGGCTCAAAAGACATTTTTTCGGGAAATCGGGATAAAGCTGAGAAGAGACTTTCCCGGCTGGCGGTGTGGTGTTGTCTGTCCTTCTGCTTCCACGAAAAAGGCCCTGGGATTTAAGAATTTTTCTGCCGTAAGGGTTTTCCATGGCGGGTTGTGGGTGTATCTTGTGTGCTCCCGATAAAAAAACAGACCGCAGCAAGTTTGCTGCGGTCTGGTGAAGACATAGGTTATTTATTATTACCAGCCCTTTTGATTGTCGAGCACACTATCGGGTATATCACCTGCTTTATACTCTGTAATGGCCTGGTCAATGATTTCAAAGCCTTTTTTCAGCTCTTCTTCTGTGATAACAAGGGGGGGCTGAATCCTCAGGATATTTCCTGCCAGAGATATGACAATCAGTCCTTTTTCAAAACATCTATACAATATTTTAAAGGTTGCTGTATCGTCTCCTTCAAAAACACCATTCACCTTTGAACCCAGGCCTATGGCATAAGACATTCCCAGACCCCTTACGAACATGACCATATCTTCATGTTTTTTCATCAGGTCGTTGGCCAATTGTTCCAACAGAGCGTTTTTGATTTTTAGTGCATCCTGAAATTCCCGGGACTTATACACATCAAAGGCTGCCGCACCTGCCGCACATACCAGGTGGTTCGCACCCAGGGTAAACAGGTGGGCCGGAGATTCCAGGCATTGGGCGATGTCCTTTTTGGCCATAAAACATCCTGCCGTAAGCCCGGCACCCAGGGATTTGCCCATGATGATGCCATCTGGAATGATGCCTTCATAGTTTTCTATGGAAAACCACTTCCCGGTTCGGAAAAATCCCATCTGCACTTCTTCGGAAATAAAGAGTATGCCGTGTTTTTTACAAAGATCATACAGTTTTCTCATAAATATGGGATGTGCAGGAACGTTTCCGGCATCGCCCTGGACAGGCTCTATGATGATCGCAGCAACCTCATCTGCCGGAAGATAGGTAGCAAAGGCTTCTTCCATATCCTTTGTGGATTCTTTTCTTACAAAATCATCATCCAGATCATTTCCATAAAATTTGAAATGTTCAATACCTGGCAGCAGGGAACCCAGTTTTTTGCGCATTCTTGTGGTAACGGCAGTCAGACTCAGGGAACCATAGGTACTTCCATGATAGGCATTGATAAAGGTGATAATTTTATTTCTTCCGGTATATGCCCGTGAAAATTTTATGGCAGCGTCATTGGCATCTGAACCACAATTACCAAAGACAACCCTTGCCTCTTCACCGCCGGGATATACAGAACAAAGTCTTTCTGCGTATTCTACCAGGGGAGCATGGTATGTATATGCAGCTGTATATTGAGAAATTTTCTTTAACTGGTCCTCCATGGCCTTGGTAACTGCCGGATGGGAACTTCCCAGATTCAACGATGAGGCGCTGCTCAAAAAATCAATGTATTCATTACCATCAACATCAATGATTTTCGCTCCTTTTCCAGATTCTATCACAAGGGGAAAATAGGAAAGGCGTGAGACCCTTGAGACCACCTTTTTATCCCGTTCAATATATTCCAGAGATTTTTTTCGATCCATCACTTAGCCCTCACTTTTGGATGCTTTGGCAATTTTATAGACACCAAGGGTCAGTATGGGCACAACATACAAAACGAAAAATCCCCATGTGATGGTTCCATAGCCCTTGGCAATAAGC
>PDWI01003883.1_pt1 | contig 20620 bp, 18 predicted proteins | sample 1430891 | NCBI WGS metagenome assembly PDWI01 (sample SAMN01162508, study PRJNA174530) | Oral metagenome, whole genome shotgun sequencing project. | biome: Marine environment; feature: Marine mammal; material: Swab sample of the gingival sulcus; isolation source: swab sample of gingival sulcus... | reverse complement strand
GTGCGTTTAACATTTTCGTTGCCGTTTTCCATTGCCACTCCGTATCCTGCCCATTTAAGCATTTCAATATCATTGTCATAGTCGCCGACAGCTACCACTTCAGAAGATTTGATGTTGAGTTGGTTGCAAATTTCTTCCAGTGCGGTTTTTTTACTTACGCCTGAAGGGTTAATATCAAATCGTTTTTGCCCGGTTCTGGTGATAGTAATTTCAGACCATTCACACATTTCGGAATAAAGGGTTTCTACCAAATCAACGTTGTTATCCAGAACTGTAGCTTTGATAATCTGAGTGTCATGCATGCTCAGAAAATCCCTGATGCTGCCAACTTCTTTGACTTGTATATAATTTACCTGGTTTCTGTAATTGTTGTATGAAAGCTGCATGTTTGGACTTATTACAACATTTTTTAGCGGCCAGAGTCTGTTTTCTTCATTGAGCTCTTTCACAAAAAGGATATTGTAACCATAGAATTGGACATATGATTTTTTTTTTGCGATATAGTCAGAAATCTTTAGAGAAATTTTGTTATCCAAATAATTTATTTTAATTGCTTCGCCTGTTACAGGATCAACAATTGCACCCCCATTAAGTGCTACCAGAGGTGTTTTTATTCCTATATGCTTTGCGTGGAGCCATAAAGATGCCGGGAATCTTCCTGAAGCCAGAGTAACTTCCCTGTCTTTGAATATTAACTTTTGCAAGCTGTTCTTAACAGTTTCTGTAAGGATTCTATTGTCGTCCAAAAGTGTATCGTCCATATCCAAAGCCAATAATTTGTACATTTACGCAATCCTTAAATAATAAATTCTGTTTTATTGTGAGGGAGATAAACAGGCCCTCCAAAAGAATCTGAAGCATCTTTTTGCAGTTTAAGAATGTCGCAATCATGCGAAATGTGTGATAACAGCAATTTTTTTACGTTTCCTTTTTTTGCAATTTTTCCCGCTTCATATGCATTCATATGGCCTTTTCCAGTTGTATGTCTGCTTTCAATTGAAATAGCTGTTCCGCATATAAGTAAATCAGCATTATTCGCAAAGTCTCCAAGCGAATCCATGTAAACAGTATCAGTTATATATACAATTTTTTTACCTTTTTCTTCTATTTTTACCGCATAGCAGGGAATTGTATGATTGACAGGTGTAAAAGTTATTTTCATGTCTGTAATGTTAAGAGTATCGATTGAATCAATTGTATATAAATTGACATTTTCACCATTGATTGTATTGAATATCTCTTTTGGTTCTGAAGGAGCATAAATATTGAGTTTTGTCTTCATTATATTAGTTCTTATAGCAAAATTTGCTGAGTATTGCAGAATTCCGACATCACTCATATGGTCAAAATGCAGATGGGTCAGTATTACGGCTGATATGTTTTCAACATTTGTGTAGAAGGGCAGTTTACTCATTACCCCGCTTCCACAGTCTAAAAGAATCTGACCTGAATTCCCGGTAATAAGGTAACTTGAAGTTGCACCGCCAGCGGAAGGAAATGTTCCCCAGAATCCTAATACATTAACTTTCAATACAATAGCTCCATAAAAAATCTAGTGGTTTAGCCATACAGCATCATGGATTTTGAGCCCGACTGTATCGCCTATATCGTAATTATGCGATGCCTCTGCAAGAACTCTCAACATTGCTTCTTCTACAGAAACATAATATTCAATTGATGGTCCAAGATAGAGTTTACGTTTAATTAAGCCTTTAATCTGGGAGTTCATGTCAAATTCTATTTTGTTTGGCCGTATGGCGAGTAATCCTTTATTGGATTGTTTTTCTTTTCTTTTAACACTTATTGTTTCATTAAATATTTTAACCAGCATGTTTTCATTCGATATGTCCTGAATCCACTGACATGGCAGTGTATTCGCAGATCCAATAAAACCAGCTACAAAGGAATTTGACGGATTTTGATATAAGTTTTCAGGAGTGCCTGTCTGTATGATTTTTCCCTTTTTCATGACAATGACTTTATCTGACATTGACATGGCCTCAACCTGATCGTGTGTAACATTAATAATTGTCACTTTCATACGCTTTTGTATTTCTTTTATTTCGCTGCGCATCTGTTCACGCAGTGAGGCATCCAGGTTTGAAAGTGGTTCATCCAGGAGAAGGAGTTTGGGCTTCATTACAAGTGCTCTGGCAAGGGCTACTCTTTGCTGCTGCCCCCCGGAAAGTTCGTTCGGATGTCTTGATGCGAAAGATTGCAAATCTACAATTCTGAGTATTTCTTCAGTTTTTTCCTTTATTGTTTTTTTGTCTTCTTTTCTTAGTTTAAGGGGGTATGCAACATTATTGAATACATCCATATGCGGCCAAACAGCATAAGTTTGAAAAACCATACCTATTTCTCTTCTTTCCGGCGGTATGAAAATGTTATATTCCTTGTTGACAATTTCCTGACCATCTATCGATATAATTCCTTTTTGAGGCTCGGTAAATCCGGCTATCATTCTTAATGTTGTTGTCTTGCCACATCCTGACGGGCCGACAATGGTTGCAAATTCGTTTTCTTCTATTTCTAAATTTATGTTGTCAACTACAGGTATCTTGTCTTCGTAAATTTTTGTTAGATTGCTGATTTCAAGTTTTGCCATTTTTTCTCCTTATTGTCATTGCTTTTTTGCTAAAAGTATTGTTTTCTGTTGCCAATAGTATTTATTATTACATTCATTCCCAGTACAAAAAGGAGTAATAGTGTTGCCAGAGCTGCTGTAAGAATTGTTTTTCCTTCTTCCTGGGCGGCATAGACAATAACTCCAATAGTTTCATGATTAACTGTCCAAAGGAGCGCTGAGAGGGTTATTTCGGATAAAGCAGGCATCATAACCAGAAAGAATGCAGCAAACATGCTTGGTCTCAGCAGGGGAAACATAATATCCTTAAACGCTTTTATCTGCCCGGCTCCGCATATGCGGCTTGCTTCTTCGAGTGATGGATTGATCTGGCTTATTGCTCCGGTAATTGTTTGAACGCCCAGATTCATGAACTTGGCCAGATATGCAATCAGTAATATCCAGATTGTTCCGTATAGTCTTAATCCGATAACGGGAATCTTTGTTGCAAATGAAAGTATCATCGCAAGAGCAATTATTGTTCCGGGAATGGCATAGGGAATGGTTACCATGGTTTGAACGAAACGGGTTCCTTTTCTGCTTTTTCTTACTCCTGCATAAGCAATGATTGTCCCAAACAAAGAGACAAGAATACCGGCAGATACAGCAAGAATGAAGCTGTTTATAAAGCCTCTTTTAATATTGGCAATCTGAAAGAGTTTGATGAAATTGTTAATGGTTATGTTTGATAGCGAGAATGGTAATCCATATGTTCGGGTCAGGGCTGTTATCAGGGTAACCAGGAATGGAGCAACCGTTGTGGAAATAAAAATGATTAACAGGAAAGCAAATAACAGAATATTCCATTTACCCATTGCGGTTGGTGCACTGGGACTGCTTTTTCCACTGACAACTGTATATTTATTTTTCCTGGTTAAAGTCAGGGAAATCTGTAAACCGATGATGCCAAAAAGTGAAAGAACTATTGAGTTGGCTGCAGCTATTTGAAGATTATTATGCAAATCGGGTCTTGCAATTGTTTGGTAAATCTGTGTTGTCATTAATTGAATTTGTTCTGGAGCACCAAGAACGGCAGCCACTCCAAAATCAGCCAAAGCATTCATGAATAAGAGCAGCATACCTCCAAGAATTGAGGGAACAATAAGAGGAATGACAATATCTTTAATTGTACGTAATGGTGTTGCTCCTGATATTCTTGCTGATTCCTCCAGGGACGAATTAATTCTTTTTATTGCAGGGAGTACAACTATGTATGGAATGGTATATTTGTAAATTGACATAACAAATATCATCCCGCCTTTGCTGTAGATATTAAATATTGGTTCAGTAGTGTTGTATATTTTCATAAGCAGAATGTTCAAATATCCTACTGGCCCCAACAGGTATGTCCATGCGATAGCGCCGATAAATGGCGGAATTAAATAGGGGATAACCAGGAGAATGCTCCAGATTTTTTTTGACGGAATATCGGTCCTTGCCACTATCCATGCCAGTGTAACGCCTATTACTGTTCCAATGATTGTTACAGGTATTACCACTATCATGCTGTTGGTAATACTTTTCAGAACCATTGGATCTTTGAAAATATAGATATAGTTATATAAGCCAATACCGTGATCGGTCTTGAAACTGCTTGAAATTAAAATTATTGAGGGGTAGAATATTGTCAAACATAATAATAGAACAGTTCCCCACCATACAAGATTTGGTAATAAATCGCCATTCAAAAATCTCTTATTGTATGAATACTGGTGCTTGATATTGTTATTTTGATATGGCATGAAATATATCCTTTTAATTTTTTACAAGGTTGCTTAATGACAAACACTTTGTTTTTGTCTGCCATTAAGCAAATTGATCCAGTTTAATTTTTGATAATTACTTTAATTCAAAAATATTTGAGAACTCCTCTCTGAGGTATGTCCTGTTATTACTTAGGAATTCGAGATTAAGATCTAATAACTTAATATCATCAAGAGAGGGCGCTCCTTCAGGAACTCCTACATTGCTTTTTACAGGAATATATCCCTGTTTAACAAATAATTTCTGGCATTCATCAGTCAGGAGAAAGTCTATGATTTTCTTTGCTGAATCCTGAACTTTGGATGTGGCAATAATACCTACGGGTGTTGGAATTAAGGCCGCACCTTCTGAGGGCCATGTGGATTTGACGGGAGAACCTTCGTTTTCGGCATTTCTGACCATAAAATCTACAACTGATATTGCCCAGTATTCTCCGTTGGATACCTTACTTGTCAGTTTGCCGTTTGAGAGTTCAAATTTACAGTCATTTTTCTTAAGAGATTTGTAATAATCCCAGCCAAGTCCTTTGTTATCAACCAGTTGAGACAGTGTGAGAAATGCTGCACCAGAATAATTCGGATTGGCAATAGCCGTTTTTCCCCTGAGGTCCGGGCGGTATAAGTCGTGCCATGACACAAGAGGATCTGAAACTTTTAATGTGTTATATGCCAGAATGTTGAATATTTGCCTTACTTCGTAGAATTTCCCGTTATTGTATTTGTAGCGGGGATCCAGATCTTTTGCTTCAGGTGAGTCATATTCCAGGAGAAGATTTTTCTTGTCGAGTTTTGAAAAATAATCCACGTCAGCAAACCAGATAACATCTGCCAGCGTTTCACCCGATTCAAGTTCAGCTTCTATTTTTGATACAACAGCCCCGGTTCCGGATCGGAAAATATTGACGGTAATATCGGGGTTTTTCTTTGTAAATTCATTCATCATCTCATTCACTTTATCCTGAGATTCGGATGTATAGAGATTTACAACTGTTGGGGTGCTGGAAGATGTGTTTTTATCTTCACTGCTTCCATTTGCAAACACAAGTGAGGTATGCACCAAAATGAGCATAACAACAATGCCGATTTGAGAAATCTTTTTCATTTCTTTCTCCTTATTATAATTTTTATTAAGTCCTGAAAATATATTATTCTTCAGGAATCAATTCTTAATATTGTATTAATTGTTTCATCATCACTTATTAGTGTGTTAAACCATTTTCCTTTTATCCCTGCCAGAATGGCACCTGCTTTTTCAGAGCCTGTTCCCACAGCAATGGAAATTGGTATTTCTTTTATTATATCAGGTGAAAGTGCGATAACCCTTTTATTCATGGGGATATCAAGTATTTTCCCTTCAGAATTGAACTGCCATCCAAGAATATCACCTTCAACATTGGTTTCCGTTATGTCTTCAGTATCAATAAATCCTCCTTCATAAAGACTCGATTTTTTATTTTTAATGGAGCCTACGCCAAAAACAGCCATATCAAGTTTCCTGCAAATATTAAAAACATCTTTAATGGCTTTTTCCTTTGTAAGCGATTCTCGTACTTCTTCGCTTCCGACAATCAGGGGCGCCGGGCAATATACATAGGCGCCGTCAAGTTTTCCCGCAAGTTTTCTGACCAGATCAACCCCGTCATATTTGGGATTGTTCAGGGGAATATAACCAGACATTTGAACAATAGTGCTGCTTTCCAGTGTTATTTCCTGCATTATGGAAAATGCCCGATAAAGTGTCCTTGAACGTCCAATTCCGATTTTTATTCCAGGTTTCAGGTATGCAGTAATGCACTGGGCCGCCAGATTACCCAGCATTCGGGATTTAAGGTCGTGGTGAATCATGTTGGCGGTGTTGAGAATGTATACAGCGTTTAATCTGTATTTTTCCTTGAATTGACGTTCAAGAGACCAGTTTCTTTTCGAGGCGTAATTGACGTGAACATTGATGAGTCCCAGACTGCGGCTTGTCTCCAGCATGCGTGAAACCATGGAGCGCGATTTTCCAACTATTGCAGCTATTTCATCCTGCTTTAAGCCTTCTTCGAAGTATAAAACGGCTACTTGAGCCAGGAGATCCAGGCGCCCTTCTTCCATGTTCACCTCTTGTCTGGGTTATGCACATATGTGATAGTCTGTTCAATTATGTGAATTATATTTTATTCGATGAATTTTCTCCTGTCAAGTTTTTAATACCACTCTTTTTGCTTTTTGCAGCGCTTGTGCTTCATATCAGAAATTGCCGGCTTTAAGGCGTGGGCCGGCCGTGAAGTATTTGACAAATATCCGTTCTTCCTTAATGCTGGTATGTCACTACTTTGAAAGGAGAAAAAAATGAATATTCCCACACCTCATCTGTCTATGAAATCAAAGGATGAAGTTGCCGGGACAGTGTTAATGCCCGGCGATCCCCTGCGCGCCAAATTTATTGCAGAAAATTTTTTGAGCGGTTCCCGCGAAATCAATTCGGTACGCAATGCTCTGGCATATACCGGTACCTACAAAGGACGGAAAATTTCTGTTGTCAGTTCCGGTATGGGTGTGCCGAGCATCGGAATCTATTCATTTGAACTGTATAATTTTTACGGTGTGGAAAATATTATCCGCATCGGCTCCTGCGGCGCGTATGCTCCTGAGCTGAATCTTTACGATGTGCTTCTGGTGGAAGATGTATGGTCCGAGTCGAGTTTTGCGCGGGTACAGAGCGGTTTTGAGGGTGATGTTCTGGCGGCCAGTCCTGCTTTGAATGAAAAGCTGGCCGGTTTTGCCGATGAGCTGAATATTCCCATCCGCCGCTGCCGTGTGCATTCTTCCGATGTTTTCTACCGTCAGAATTTTGAGGAATACAAGCAGATTCACCGGGAACACGGTTGTCTGGCAGCTGAAATGGAGGCTTTTGGTCTGTTTGCCAATGCCATGTCTTCCAATAAACAGGCTGCCTGCCTGCTCACTGTTTCCGATTCCCTGGCGAAGGGTGAGGAAACAACCAGTGAAGAACGGCAGAACGCTTTTACAAAAATGATGCAGATAGCGCTGGAAATGGCCGACTAATAATTTATGGATAAGCTGGTGGGCGCTGAGCAGGTTCCGGCAGGTATCTGACCGTTGCCCTCGCTTCTTTTAGCCGTTATATTAGACTAAACCGGAGGAATTATGGCCGATTTGAATAACGCAATGCAAATTGTTACATTTCAGCTGGGTGAAGAGATTTATGGAATTGATATTATGGAAGTCAAGGAAATTGTTGATTACAGTTCCATACGTGATATTCCAAACGCTCCGGCTTATGTGGAAGGGTTGTTTAATCTTCGGGGCGGGATTATACCGATTATAAGTCTCCACAGGCGTTTTCATATTCAGCCTTCAGAGGACTCTCTGGAAAAATCCCTGCTCATTTTAACTATAGGCGGAATGAATCTGGGTATTGTTATTGACAGGATTCTGCGGGTTGTTTCCATAGAACATGGAGAAATACAGGAGCCTCCCCAGGTTATTTCCAGCATTGGGGCTGAGTATATTCGGGGTGTTGTTTCGCGGGATGATAATTATCTGATTATTCTTGATTCTCTGCGGTTGTTTGACTCTGACGAGCTTCAGCAAATAAGCCAGTACGCCTGATATGTCTATTCCCTTGTTCAAACCTTCCATCCGCCGGAGGGATATGCAGTCGGTATTGTCATGCCTGGTTACGGATGTTATAGGGCCGGCTTCCCTGGCTCAGGATCTGGTTGCTGCGGCCTGCGGTGAATTCGGTCAGGAAGGGGGCCTTGCCCTGCGTGAGTATGTCAGGGCCATTGAGCTGACAGCTGCGGCTCTGGAGCTTTCTGCCGGAGAGAGGGTGCTTATTTCACCGCTGGCTCCTTCAGCCTATTTGACGGCATTCAGACACTGCGGCCTTGAACCTGTTTTTGCGGATGTGCGGGAAGAAGATGCGTGTATGAATCCGCAGCTTGCGGCAGAAATACTCTCCAGGGGAGGAATAAAGGCTGTTTTTGTCCACGCCCCTCTGGGCTGTGTCCCCGATCTGGGTTTTCTGGCCGATGCCGGGGTGCCTCTTGTTCTGGATGCCGGGCAGAGTCTGGGCGCTGCGGATGAATCCGGTCCTCTGGGAAAAGGGGCTGACTTTCTTCTGTTGCCCATGGAAACGGATGCCATAGCCACTGCGGGCGGAGGTACGCTTATTCTGGCCGGGAACCGGTCCGCTCTGAGCCGTCTGGAGGAAAAAGCAGGTGAATTGTCGGTCGATGCTTTTCTGCCGGATTTGAATGCTTCTCTGGGGCTGGTTCAGTGGCGCGAATTTCCGCAGGCTCTGGAAACGCGTGAAACGATAGCTGAGGTATTCCGCAATGCTCTGCTCAAAGGGCGTCACCGAACCCTGGCAAGTCCTGAAAGTGAAGAGGTGAGGGCCGTACCTTATTCTTTTCCGGTGGTACTCTCTTCCGGAATGAAAGAAGTGAGCCGTTACGCGCGGAAGAAGGGTATTGAAACGGCGCCGGCATTTAATTGCGCAAGCGATGAATGTCCCGTGGCCCGTTCCCTGATGATGAGTGTGCTTCTTTTCCCGCTTTATCCCACTCTTGGAAAGAAGAATGTTCAGCATATTGCCAAGGTACTGTCCACTTTGCCTTGATTCCGGCATATACTGAAACAGGAGCAGTAATGGGCGGTTTAACAGTTATTGTCTATAATCCTCAGAAAACTCTTGCCGGAAAAATTTTCTGCAGGATGAAGACAAAACTGGAGGAAAACGGTTTTGAGGTGGTTCCCTGCAGTTCACGGGAACGGCGGCTGCCGAAGCGTGTAGAGGAGTCCGGTAAAAAGGTTGAGTTTGCTGTTTCTCTGGGCGGCGACGGTACTTTTCTTTCCTGTGCCCGTAAATTCGCGCTCAACCCTGTGCCTGTTCTGCCGGTTCATCTGGGTACTTTCGGTTTTATTACGGAAGTAACTCATTATGAGTGGGAGGAAACTCTTGATGCCTGGCTGGCGGGAAAGCTGGAAGTAGAAAGCCGCTTAATGCTCAATGTGGAAGTGTACCGGGCCGGTAAAGTTGCCGCACAGTACCGGGGAGCTAACGACGCGGTTGTCAGTGCCGCCGGTATAAGCAAGATGGTCAGACTTTCGGTTGAACTGGGCGGATATGAAGGGGGCCGTTTTCAGGGGGACGGTATTATTCTGGCTACTGCCACAGGTTCAACCGGGCATTCTCTGGCTGCCGGCGGGCCTGTTATTGTTCCGCCCATGGATGCTCTGGTTCTGACACCGCTCAGTCCGTTTTCGCTTTCCTGGAGGTCCATGGTTCTGCCCTCTTCGGATGAAGCGGTGATCCGTGTTGACAGGCATCAGCGGGTTTCCGTACAGCTGACGGTGGACGGACAGGAGCTTTTTCCTCTGGAGGAAGAAGACGAAATACATGTAATGGGTATTCCGGACAGTGTGCGGATTATCAAATCCAACCGCCGTGTTTTTTACGAGGTGGTCCGAAATAAGCTTGGCTGGTCGGGAGGCGTGAATGCTTGAGCGGATACATATTCGGAATTTTGCTCTGATGGATGAGGTAACTGTTGAGTTCCGGCCTGGTTTTAATGTTCTGTCGGGAGAAACAGGCGCGGGTAAATCCATTCTTATAGATGCCCTTTCTCTTGCTTTGGGGCAGAAGGGCAGTGCGGAGAATATCAGGGAAGGCGCCAGCGAGGCGGAGGTGAATGCTGTTCTGAGAGTTGAAGAAACGGCCGAACTCCGGGAGTGGATGGAAAAGTACGGTATTACTCCTGAAGATAACTGTTTTCTGATCCGGCGTGTGCTGAAAGCCGGAGGGAGAGGCACTGTTTCCATTCAGTCCGTTCCGGTTACCCGGACGGCGCTTTCAGAGCTGGCCGAGTTACTGGTGGATATCCACGGACAGCATGAGCATCAGTCTCTTTTCCGTACTGCTTCGCACCGGAAGTTTCTGGACAGCTTTGCCGGTCTGGAGGACAGAGTTAAGGATTTTACCGCGCAGTTTACTGAATTGACAAATCTTGGGCGTCAGCTTGAGGCTCTGGAAAAGGAAGAATCGGAGACGGCGCGTGAGGCTGAATTCCTGCGCTTTGCCGTAGAAGAAATACAGGAAGTTAAAATTCGCAAAGGTGAAGAAAAAGAACTGGAACACCGCCAGAAAATTATGGCCCGTTCGGAAGAACTGGCGGTGGAGCTGGAAGGCGTTCTGGATGCTGTCTCCGAAGCCCGTTCCGGAGCGCTTTCCCGCCTGAGAGGTGCGGGAGAAAAGCTGCGCCGCATTTCTTCCATTGACGCGTCTGCCGGGAGTATACAGGAGCGCTTTGAAAGCGCTTTTATTGAGCTGGAAGATCTGGTGCAGGACATCCGCGTTAAAAGGGACGATGTGGAATTCAATCCGGAAGAAATGGAAGCGGTTGACAGCCGTCTCTCCCGTTTGGGAACCCTGGAAAAAAAATACGGAGTTTCGAATGCCGAGGCTCTTCTGGAATATTCGGAAGAATGTGCCCGGCGGCTGGAAGGACTTGAAGGCCGGGGCGATGAACGCCGGAAACTGCAGGAACGCAAAGTTGAGCTTCAGAACCGGATATCCGCGGAAGCGGCTGCCATAAGCCGGGAACGCCGGAAAGCTTCGTCTGCCATGCGTGAGAAAACAGAACTCCGTTTAAAAGCGCTGGGAATGGGTGATGCCCGTTTTTCAGTGGAGCTTGAGGGAAAACAGAACAACTCGGGCAAAACTCTTATTGGTCCCTACGGTTTGGATAACGTGGAGTTCCTGCTTTCGGCCAACAGGGGGGAATCGCCTAAACCATTGAAAGCGGTGGCCTCCGGGGGAGAGCTTTCCCGTGTAATGCTGGCCCTTAAATCGGTTCTGGGGGAGTCGGATATTGTACAGACCATGGTGTTTGACGAGGTGGATACAGGTATCGGCGGGGAGGTGGCCCGTGCGGTGGGAGAACATCTGCATCTTCTCTCAGGTTCCAAACAGGTCTTTTGCATAACACATCTTGCGTCAATCGCCGTCTTCGCAGATAATCATTTAAAGGTAAGTAAAAGCACTGTAGACGGCCGGACGGTTACCCGCGTTGAACGGGTAGACGGATCTGAGCGGGTTAAGGAAGTAGCCCGCATGCTGGCCGGAGATCAGAATGCGGAAGCTTCCCTTGGACATGCGGCCGGACTTCTCAAAGAAAGAGGATGGCAGGGTTAATGCTGCAGGTATCTGAATGGCGGGTGATTGAGTGGCGAAAGTAAACGCGGAAGCACGAAAAAAATATTTTGAACATATTGCCCCTTTTAAGCAGAAAATTAATGAGCTGAACGAAAAGGAAAGCCGTCTTGAAGCCATTCTCCGTAATAAGGATGCAGGTGAGCCGTACAAGCGGATTTCAGTGGCCGTAGACAATCTGACTGTTGTTTCACACCATCTGGTTATTAATGCCCTCTCTGTGTCTCTTTTGGGTGTGAAAAATGAAAATGCCCTTAACTATGCCAGAAAAGCATGTTACCGGGCCATTATTCAGCTGGAAAAGGTTTTTTCCGATTTTGTTGACGTTCCTTTCAGCGACTATGAAGAAAAACTTCAGGCTACCAGCTCTTTCCCGGAAATTAAGAGATATGAACTTATCCGTAAATGCGGACTGGCCATTAATCTGGTTAAAGACAGCCTGGGGGAAAACAGCCGGTGGAAGTGGTCTGTTGTTGAACTGGAAGCCCGGCTGGCGGCGGTTGCCAAAAATACGCTGAATCTGAAAACTCTTCTTCACGGAATGGACCCGCGCAGGGAAGGGTACCGGGAAAGAATAGATTTTTTTAACCTGGTAAGGCGTTTGCTCCAGTCCGCAGCCGATTCCTACCGTCTGAAATATGAAGTTTCCACCAAAAGAATGGATGATTTCCGTGTAGCTATTTCTTATCTGGGTGCTCTTCACCGTCTCTCCATACTCATGGGCCGCCAGAACGAAGCCGCCGGTCTGAAGCGTAAGATAGATGTGTGGAAGGATAAAATGGAACAGGATAACCTGAAGAGTGAGCATTCCTCACGCATGCAGAAACTGGAAACACACAGCGGCAGTAAATAGCCCTTACTTAATTTTTTCCGACAGATCCGAAAGCGCGTTGGCCGGATAGAGCCCACCCACAGAGGATTCAATATATCCTCCCTTCGAATCATCGTAGTACACCGGTGTGTCCGGAGGGCAGAATTCGCTGAGTACCTGCCGGCAGGCTCCGCAGGGTGAGAGCGGCTCCCAGGCATCGGGGCCGGCAACCGCGACAGCCTTAAAATTTTTGAAACCTGCACTAATTGCAGTGAAAATGGCACTTCTTTCGGCACAGTTCGATAAGCCGAAAGAGCGGTTTTCTACATTTACTCCGGTAATAACAGAACCGTTATCCAGCAGCAGTGCTGCGCCTACCCGGAAACGGGAGTATGGAGCATAGGCTTTCAGAGCAGCTTCCCGGGCTTTATCCATTAATTCTTCGGCTTTCATAACCTTCCTCCTGCTTGTTTTTCAATATGCCGGTACAGCGATTTGACCCGTTCCCTCCCCCGGCGTATAGTGTTGAATATGAAACAACGGGGTATCACTTTCATCGGCATAGTTCTGATGACTGTTTATTACTTTCTTTTTCCGAGACATACCGGTCAGGAACCTGTGTTAAAACCGGTTTCTTTTACAGATCTGGCAGCTGGAAGCACGGTTGAAATGTCAGGCGGAGAGGCGCTTATTCCTGTTCACGTCAGAAACAGGGCCGCGTATTTCGATGAAAATTTCCATCTTGTCAGCAGCAGGCAGGCTCCGGGCCTGTCTGCGGAAAGAGACTGGATGGCTGTACCGGAGCCGGATTCCGTGAGTGTTTTTGATGTTCAGGGGCGCTTGCGCTTCCGGATTAAAAGCACAGCAATGCCGGTTGTACGGGACGGGCATCTGTACCTGCTGGACAACAGCTCCGGACGAATTGAAATGTGCAGTCCCGAAAACGGAGCCGGAATATGGCACAGAGACAGTCTGAGTCCTTTAACCAGTCTTGATTCGGCCGCCGGAAGAACTCTGCTGGGCTTTCTGGACGGGCACGCGGAGCTGATAAGTCCGGATGGAAAAGTTGAAATGACCTACAGGCCCGGAGGCAGCCGGGTTGAAGCTGTTTACGGAGCGGCTTTGAGCGACGATGCCGCGGCCATTGCCTTGATAAGCGGTCTTGATCCTCAGCGTTTTATCCTGCTGGAAGAAAAAAAGAACGGATTCCGGCCTGTTACCCACCATGAAACCGGCACAGATTTCCGGCGGAGTGTTCCGGTTGGTTTTGTCTCCGGGGGTAACCGTATACTTTACGAAGCTGCGGAGGGTACGGCCGCGGTGGAACGGGATGGTTACAGCCTTCAGCATCTTACTGTAGCCGGTACGGCCGCCGCCCAGTGGGACTTCTCTTCTGAGTCGGGTTATCTGGCTCTGCTGGGAGGAGACGCTGAAGAGCTGAGTCTCCGCATTCTGACTCCCCGCGACTTTACCTTCTGCAATTCCCGTGTGCTTCCTGATACCAGAGATATCCTTTTTCATAAGAATTATCTTATACTGGCCGGTGACCGCTATTTCAGCGTTATTGCTCTGGAGAAACACTGATGAATAACAAAAATATATTTTCCGGCGCTTCCTTCTCTGCATTATTTTGCTTTTTTGCTGTTCTTGGAGCACTGCCGTGTGCTGCTTTTGCCCGTCAGTGGCCGGACAGTCAGCAGGCCCTTGTTTCCTCTTTTGCCGCTGCCCATCAAGGAGCATTCAGCAGAGGCCTGCATTTTGAAACTTCTGAAGAAAGGGTTCAGGCATGGGGTGAGGGCGAATTGATATGGAGTTCTTCCGAATACAATTCAGCCAGCCTTCCCGGTAAGGGACTGGTTGTTCTTGAACATGAGGATGGTTTCCGTTCAACTTATGAAGGTGTGGATGTACGTCCGGATCTGAAGGATAAAGTTTCAGAGGGCGACTGGCTGGGATACTCCGGCATTTCGGGCTGGAGCTTTATAGTAACTGATTTCCGGCAGGGCCGTATTGTGGACCCCCTGGGCCTGCTTCCTGCCCGCGTTATTGAAGGCCGTCCCCGTCTGGGCTCCATAGAGCTTTCCCGCGGTTCGGAAGTACTGCCTGTTACAGACAGAATGCAGATTCTTCCGGGACGCTGGTCTTTGACGGTAGATGCGGTTTATACCGGTATCAGTAATACCGTACCTGTGGAAATTTCTCTCTACTGGCTTGGAACGCGTGTGGGCTTTGTCAAGCTGGATTCTCTTGAAGAGCAGGATGGAGTAATAGTGCTGAATGCTCCCGGTCCTTTGAATTACGAGGAGGTGTACAGCCGGCAGGGGGATTTTGTTTTTAATGATATTGCCTTTAATGAAGGTCGGGGAATACTGGAACTTCGTCTGAAGGATGAAAAAGGAAAGGTTCTTTCCCGGGTATGGAACCTTGTTGTAAGGAATGTCCAGTGAAAACATTTTCCAGAACTCCGGCTCCCGGAGAATCTTCGCGTATTATTCCCTGTCCGGTTTGCGGCGGTCTGGAGTTCCGCCCCAGGTGGACTCTGGGGTCTTCCCGTTTTGTCTCCTGCCGGAGCTGTTCTCTGGTGCTGCAGAATCCCCGTCCTCTTTCCGGGGATCTGGCGGCCCGCTACGATGAAGAATATTTTCAGTACGAAATTGCCAATGAAGATGCGTTTCTGAATTTGATGCTTCAGGGCCTGAATGACGCGGATTTTTTCAAACATATTGTACCGTCGCTGCCCCGTCCCCTCTCCATTCTGGATACAGGCTGTGCTACGGGAAGGCTTCTGGCTTTTTTTAAGGAAAAGGGCTGGGAAACCGCGGGCGCGGAGCTTTGTCAGGCTTCAGCTGAATACGGAAACCGCCGCCACGGTGTTAATATCCGGCCTGTTTCGCTTGAGGACGCGGCATTTCCCGCCAGGGAATTCTCTGTGGTTCATGCCTCTCATCTGATAGAACATGTTTTTGATCCTGCCGGTTTTACGGCCGAAGTGTTCCGGGTGCTGAAGCCCGGCGGAATTTTTATTTGTGTAACTCCGGCCATTGACGGTTTTCAGGCGCGTCTTTTTAGAGAAAAGTGGCGTTCGCTTATTGAAGACCATGTTACACTTTTCAGCCGCAAGACGCTCGGCCGCCTGCTGGTTCAGGAAGGCTTTACCATAGAAAAGATGTGCAGCTGGGGAGGGCTGGCCGCCGGATCGGCCCCTGCCTTTATTAAAAAACCGGTAGATGTTCTGGCAAAAAAATGGAACTTCGGTGACGTTATCCTTATGGCTGCCCGCAAAACTGCTGAGGATTGATATTCATCATAAGAGCCAGCTCCAGAAGGTCGGCGTCGGAAATGCCTTCCTGATGGATGGCTTCCTCTTTTTCAGACCAGAAACGTTTTTCCAGCAGACTGTAGATCATATTCTGTATAAAGGGCCGGATCGGTTTATAGCCGTGCCTGTGGAGAATTGTAATAAACCGCACCAGCTGTTCCAGAACCTCCCTGCTGCATTTATGCTGGAGCTCTTCGGCAATACCGGAAATCATTTTTCCGGCATTATCTTCAACAAAAACCGCGTTGTCATTATCCGCTAACAGGGGTCTGTAAGAAAGAATTTCATCAAGAATTTTCAGCACTTCAGGCCATTGCCCGGGCGGCAGATTTTTTAATTCTGTCAGCTGAAGCAGGGTGCCGTAATAAAGCGACAGTTCCAGCGACTGTTTACCTGATGAACCCAGAGGAACATCCATCTCCCTTACCATGCTCAGGCCTTTAAGACGCTGCACGGCGTAATTGCCAATGCTTTGCATCAGTTTTTCTTCAGTCTGTTGAAGAATGGCTTTTCTGATTTCCAGCTGAAGTTCCATGGGCATGGCGCCGGCTGAAATTTTTTCCCATTTTCCGCCGCATAATATTTCCACTTCCGGACAGAACAGCTGGCTGTCTATAACAGCCCTGTAGGGACACTGATGTTTCCGGTTTGTCGAGCGGTGTACAAAGAAAACCTCTCCTTCAACAGTAATGTTTTCTTCCTCAATGGATGTAATGCGGCGGCTGACTGTTCCGTTTCCCGGCAGGTTGTAGATGTGCCTCCAAAAGCATTCAGCCGCAGTAACGGTTTCCGGTGAAATGGAGGGAATAACCCATTTTTTCAGTATATCCGCTCCGTTTCCCGTTTCCGGAATATTGCTGAGAGCCTTTTTAAGATCTTTGAGCAGTGTTTGAAGAAGTCCTGAGTGCTGATCCGGCTCAGAATCCAGCAGTTCTGTTGCCCGGTAAGCGTAACGCATGTTCTGAACCGGTTCCAGACCTGAAAGTTCTGCGAAGAACCATCCGCAGGATGTGAACATGAACTGAAGAAATTTGGCGCCTTCCAGAGCACAGAGCAGACGGACGGCAGATGAACCGTCAGAAGCCTTGTCTTTCAGCACACTGCGGGCAAAATCTTCAGGCGTTTCCGCGCCGCTGAGAACCCTTCCGTAACTTGTAAGAACAGCCAGGGCGTCCTGTTCTGTTAATTCTTCAACAATCTGCTTCCACAGGGGATCGGCTTTGGCTTTCAGATTGTCAAACGCCTGACGCAGAGGTTTCCTCCATGCCTGATTCCAGCCCTCCCGGGCGCCTGTGGAACATCCGCAGTCGCGCATCCAGCGTCCAACGCCGTGCGCGCAGCTCCACGAAGAGCCCAGACCGTCATCGCCCAGGCGGAGTTTTACTTCATCAGCGGGCGGATTTTCGGCCAGATAGGATGCGTAATTGGTAAAAACCAGGTCGGAATCATCTTCAAGGTAGGTTTTAAGAGCCGCCAGACACATATCTCCGTAAGGTTCATGATGCCCGTATATTTCGCCGTCAGTGGCAATGTTAACCATGGGGTATTCCGAGTTATTCAGTGCCTCTCTTAAAGCGGCTTCAAAACCTTCCCGGGAGCGCAGCAGATGACCAAAGGAAATAGCTGAAGCCAGATTGGGCTCATAAAAGAACGCGGCAATTGTTCCCTGAGGGCGCTTAATAATAAATGGGCGGTCGGAAGGTGCCGGACGGCTTTCCAGCTTCTCCCAGCTGCCGCCTTTTTTCCGGACGGCATCGGCCTGCCAGGGGGAAAGGACAACGAATTTCAAGCCTTTTTCAATCAGAATATCAACAACATCGTAGTTGATGGCGCATTCGGGCATCCACATGCCGTCCGCTTTTCTGTTAAACCGGGATTCAAAATCAATTAATCCCCATTCAATCTGTATCCGCGCGTCCTGGGGCGTATCCAGAGGCAGAATGGTATGGTTAAAAGACTGAGCCATGGCATTACCGAAGCCCAGACGTTCCCGGCTTTCTCTGTCAGCTTCCTGAATGCGCCGGTAAAGGTTGGGTGCTTCTTTCTGCATCCAGGAGAGAAGGGTGGGACCGAAATTCCAGGAGAGAATCTGGTAGTTATTAACAATGGAAGTAATAAAACCGTCACCGTCAAGAACCCGGCTCCAGCCGGACGCGGCATAGCACTCCGAAGCAATCCGTTTGTTCCAGTTGCAGAAAGGGCTGGCCGATTCCTGATATTCAATGCGTTCAGTCCACGGATCCTCCCGCGGCGGCTGATAGAAATGGCCATGGAGAATAACGTATTTTTTCATGGTATCAGCTGAATCCCTCCATTTGCCTGTTTTCGCACCTATTGACAATCATTCCCTAATATTCCTAGGATGCCATCAACCCGTCAATCCTGATCCCGGGTGCTATTCGGAGAATTCATGACAAAAGACAGGCTGCGTACCTTCACTTCTGACGAATTGTTCAAGATTGCTCAACAGGAAAATATAGGTGTGTCCCCGGATATGGACAAGGAAGCTCTGGTTTCTCTTGTTTTTGACGCGCTGGAAGACGAGCGGGCCGACAGGGAAGGGAATTACAATCTTACCATACGTCTGGCGGCTACCAAGTTTGCCGTCAGCCAGGACGAAGAATTTTTTCTTGACTTTGAAAGCGACACGGAGCTGCTCCGGCGTTACAAAGAGAGCTGTCTGGTACTGATTCTGCGCGATCCGTCCTGGGTGTTCTGCTACTGGGATCTGGAAGACCGTATTCTGGCTAAATTGCTTGAGCATTCCGGTTATTCCGGTTTATTCCTGCGGATTATTGAATTTTCTGAAAACAGCTGGGATAAGAAGTCCTCTGAAGACTGGTTTGACATTCCCATTCAGTTCAGCGACATGAGCCGTTATATCAATCTGCCCGGACAGGACAGCTATTACGGAGCTGAACTGTATGCCCGGCTTGGAGAAGATAAAAAAATGCTGGTGCGTTCCAATATTATTCACAGTTCACGCGATTCCGCCGTCAGCGGACCTGCCGGAACTGGCAATGAAGATATGGAACGGCTGATAGCGCTTTCCGGCATGTCCTCGGATGTCGGTCAGTTTCCCGGAACCCATTTTCCTGAATCCTTGTCGCCCCAGCGTATTATCGGGAATGAAGGAGAGAACAATGGCCGGTAGTTTCTCGCTTGTTCTTCACGCGCATCTTCCCTATGTACGGCATCCTGAGTATCCGCAGTTTCTGGAGGAACAGTGGTTTTTTGAAGCACTTTCTGAAACATATCAGCCTCTGCTGAGAGTTTTCCGGGGGCTGGAACGCGATAATGTTCCCTTTCGTCTGACGCTTTCCCTTTCTCCCACACTGGCCTGCATGCTGGAAGATGAGCTGCTGCAGGAACGCTATGCCGCCCATCTGCACCGCCTGCTGGAGCTGGCGGACAAGGAAGTTCAGCGGCTCTCCGATCAGCCCTCCGAGCTGAAACTGGCCCGTATGTATGAGGAGCTTCACCGGCAGAATCTCGAAGACCTTAACCGGGCCGGTAAGAGTGATATTCTCGATGGTCTGCGTCACTTTCAGGAGCAGGGAAATCTGGAGCTTATTACCACAGCTGCCACGCATGCCTTTCTTCCCCTTTATCAGCAGGTTCCCCAGATGATCCGGAATCAGGTGCTGATTGCCCTGGAAAACCATGATCGTCTTTTTAAGGCCATGCCTTCCGGGTTCTGGCTGCCTGAGTGCGGTTATTTTCCGGGCATGGAAGATTATCTGAAACCTTACGGCATTAAATATACATTTTCTTCCGCTCACGGAATACTGCATGCCGATCAGCCTCCCCGTTACGGCATGTACGCGCCGATAATGACGCCGAACGGCGTGGCGGTTTTCCCGCGTGACCGGGCGGCCTCCAACGCTGTCTGGTCCTCGGAGGACGGTTTCCCCGGTCATCCTGTCTACAGGGATTTTTACCGGGATATAGGTTTTGATCTTCCCGAAGAGTATATCGGCCCCTACGCTGTGGACGCGGGGCACAGAGTCAATACCGGTTTCAAGTATCACGCCATTACCGGCGACACCGATCAGAAGGTTCTCTACGAACCGGATCTTGCCAGGGAACGCGCGTGCATGGATGCCAGGGCTTTTCTGGAAAACCGTATACGCCAGTGTGAAACCGCGTCGCAGTTTATGGATAAACCGCCGCTGGTTACGGCTCCTTTTGACGCGGAACTCTTTGGTCACTGGTGGTTTGAAGGCCCCATTTTCCTTGATGCGTTCTTCCGGGAATTTCAGTCAATGGAGCATTCTCTTGTTCAAATGACTCCTTCTGATTATCTCAAAACCCAGCCGAATCTTCAGGTTACCCGTCCCGCGTTTTCCAGCTGGGGCGACAAGGGTTACGGCCAGGTCTGGCTGGACGGCTCCAATGACTGGATTTACCGTCATACCCACAAAATTGTAAAGCGCATGTCGGAACTGGTGGAGCTGTTTCCCCATGCTGAAGGATTAAAGCTGCGGACGCTCAATCAGGCTGCACGGGAGCTGCTGCTTGCCCAGGCATCTGACTGGCCCTTTATTATAAAAACAGGTACAACCGTTCCTTATGCCGAGCAGCGGGTCAAAAGTCACATTGCCAATTTTAACAGAATCTATGAAAGTCTGGTTCATAACAGCATTAAAACAGAGTGGCTGACCAAAATTGAAAAGAGAAACAATCTGTTCAAAGATATAGATTACCGCTCATTTAAAAACAAAAAATAATCTTTTATTCTTCCAGTTTTTTTGAGACAGCCGGCCGCCTTATGGCCGGCTTTTTTGTGTGCGCCCGGCAGGGCGCACTCACTTGGAGGTGCAAGTCCTCTACAAGCCCGACAGGGGGAATTGTTAGCCGGACGGCAAGGGTGTCCATC